>Ga0315290_10003714_pt1 | contig 10943 bp, 10 predicted proteins | sample YL17G12_0_MG_FD_203627 | JGI IMG/M metagenome (GOLD analysis project Ga0315290, IMG submission 203627) | Sediment microbial communities from Yellowstone Lake, YNP, Wyoming, USA - YL17G12_0 | ecosystem: Environmental > Aquatic > Freshwater > Lake > Sediment | place: USA: Wyoming | collected...
CTCCTTCGAAGTGTTTGAAATAGCCAAGTGCGCCCGTAGCTCAATTGGATAGAGCATCGGACTTCGGATCCGGGGGTTGGGGGTTCAAGTCCCTCCGGGCGCACCATATAATCAACAGGTTGCATCTTCTCTTCCCGTTTGCCCTCAAGACTGGTCACGGTTTTGGTCACGGTTCCAGAAAGACTTCCTCGATTCACCGCGTCCCGAAGGTGTCCTGGGGCAAGATGGGCATACCGGAGGGTGGTCTGAATATCACGGTGGCCAAGGATCTCCTTCACGGAGACTAAGTCTACTCCGGCCATCACCCTTCGACTCGCGGCGGTATGGCGGAGCGAATGCCAGCAGACTCCAACAATCCCCGCTTTCCGTAAGCCAGGCTCAAACGACCGGCGGAGGAAGGCGCGGCTATCCATCGGCTGCGTCACGTCCTTTAATCCTGGGAAGACCCAAGCCGACCTGAGAAACGAGCCAAATGACCTCAGGATCGCCCTAGCCTCCTCGCTCAAGGGCACATGGCGGGTTTTCCCTCCCTTGGGCAAGGGCAGCGTCAGGACACCGTTTCCCAAGTCCACCTGATCCCACCGCAAACGAAATTGCTCTCCCCGTCTCAGACCCGTCTCAATCGCAAAGGCGACCAACTCCCAGTCACCTTGTTGCATCACCCCTCGGAGCCGGGCTAACTCATCTTCTGGCAGAAACCGCGTTCGCTTCACTTCGGGGAAGAACTTCAACCCAGATACAGGGTTCTGAGTCAGCTTACTGTCTTTCACCGCTAGCATGAGTACATGCCGGAGAAACGAAAAATGCCGGTTGATCGTCGCATCGCTCCACCGCCGCTTCTGTTGAAACTCTTTGGGAGCATTTGCGGGGCGAGGTTTGAGCTTGGCGCGCATGTGAGCCTGAACCTGCCGGCAGTCTTCCCTTGAGATATCGACAAGCATTCGCTTCCCTAGCAGCAGCGACCAGCGACGACCATACCGCCGTTCACCCTCAATGTTCAGATTTGTGGACCCTTCGAGACAACGGAGAATCCAGGCCCGAAGCGTGATGTCCTTCCGTGGTGCAAATTTCTCCGGGAAGAACGTCCCTTCCCGAATGTCAGCTTTCAATCGGCCATAGAGGGCTTTGGCCTGTGATTTGGTATCACAGCGGTACCATCGCTCTCTCCCGTTGATGTAGAGGCGGACCCACCAGCCCTTGCGACCCTTTCGCTGGGTAATGCCGCGATCAGTTCCTCCTTTGCGTGCCATCTACTCGTCTCCTCTCTCGATCAAACAATCGTTCAGTCCTTGCGGTGTTTCTTCTCCTGGTCGTGCGTGGTGTCACTGGCTTGCTCGCGCTGCGCCTGTCGGGCCCGGAATCGCTGGACCTTCGCCGCATTCTGACAGGGGTTAGAACAAAACTGCGTGCGAGCACGGTCTGCCACGAACACTTTGCGGCAGCGGGGACACGTAAGGATCTGTCCACGTCCCTGGATATCGAACAGCAGCATGAGATACATCGCCGCTTCCAGCGTCCCGACGTCCCAGGTGGTGACCCATTGATCCTTCACCACATCCCACAGCGGGCGGGGCCGGATCATCGACAGACGTGAGGTCATGGCGAACGACGCGCGCCGGCGGATCTCCTTCAGCGACAGGTGGCTGACACCCGCGTCGTCGTCCGGGTTCAGCGGGCTCACGGGCCGCTGACCGCTCGCGCGTTGTGCTAACTCAATCGCTTCCGCCAGGTCCCACCGGGCGTGGCGGAAGTCGCTCAGCGTCATCGCCGTACAGAGCGTCTGATTCGGTCGTGCCCCGGCACTGGCCCGATAGAGATTCGCTTTCTTGGCGAGCTCCTTCGCGTGCTGGGGGGACGGTCCCGAAGCCAGCAAGGGATAGACGAGCCCGGATTCCGCCGCCCACTGCGCCCAGCCGACATTCTGAAAATTCCCAAGGACCCCAAACCGCTCGCAGAAGCGCGCAACCGCTTCGATGTCCTCATAATTCACGTCAAGAAAGAGATAGGGCAACGACCGTTGCTCGCGGGTGGCGGTTTCAATGGGAAAGTACGAGTCAAAAGGATTGTAGGGAACAAAGGGAGGGACCGGGACGAGGCGCGTTCCCTCAATGCGGATGCTACTGCGCCACCAGAGGGAGGCGTGCGTCGGAAACGGAGACAGCATGGGTAACCGATATGTAACCTTGAAGTTGGTATAAATAGTTACTACAGTGACATCATGCCGCATGGGGGCCGTGCATGTCAATCACCGGAGGCGAGGGAGTGCGATGCAAAAGAACAGTCACCAGTTACTCACCGTATTTGAAGCGGCTGCGCGCACTGGACGCAAGGTCTCCACCTGGCGACGCGATATCCTGTTACGACGCATTCCATACGTAAAGATCGGACGGTCGGTGCGGATTCCCGTTGAGGTGGTCGACCGCCTCATTCGTGACGGATGGCGCGAGGCCGTCGATTCGGGAGACGTGGTGACTCCCCATGCGAGCACCTCACCCGCGCACACTGAATGGCTTAGTGACGGAGGCATCAATGGGAGTGCGCGAGACGCAGTGTGAGGACGATGGACGGATCGCGACGCCGAGTGTGGAGCCCACACCGGCGGCGCAGCCGCCAAGCCCCCGACCTAGTATAACGGGGGCAGAAACTGCACACCCCCACGACGTGCCTCGTCTCGACGGGTTCCTCTTCAGTGTTGATTGGCTGGCCTTTACGGTGCCCTCGTCCACCGTGGAAGACGTGCAACAACGGGTGGGCGGTGACTGGATGGAAATGGAAAAGGGATTCAACGGCTACCCTCGTGCCTGGCTCTGTCTCAGCACCGGAGGAGGAAGCGGGCGCATGGGGACGGGGATGCCACATCGAATACGAGAGGTCCACGTCTCTCTCTCCGGTGAGATTGTCTCGGCCTGGGAGCAGGAGAAGGTGCAAGCGATCTGTCGTTGGATCAATGAACTGAAAGGGCATGGGACCCGCGTGGATGTCGCCTTGGATGATCGAACCGGGCATGCCACGGTCAGCCAGGTGATTGCCGCCGCCGATGCGGGGCAAGCGGTCATGCGGTGGCGCACCTATGATGCCAAGCGACGGTGTTCCTACAAGGGCCAAGACGACATCCAAGGAGAGATGGTGACCTTTGGGAGCCGACAGAGTGAATCGTATCTCCGCGTCTATGACAAGCGGAGGGAGGCAACAGGGAAGGGCAAAACAGTCGAAGGGCCCTGGGTGCGCTGGGAGTTGGAGTTTAAGAAAGACCGCGCACAGCTCTGCGTAGACCTATTTGCGCACCTGCCGCTCGATGAGTGGCGTGAATTTACGGTCGGACTCCTGAAATCGTGTATCTCATTTCGGGATACCACGGCAGGTGCTCCCGCCTGGGAACGGTGTCGTTCATCGGAACTGCCGTGGTGGAAGGCGCTGACCGAAGGGTTTACGCGATGCCGGTTCCATGTAGCGACAACAGACCGCAAGCTGGAGGAAGTGCTCGCGTGGTTCTCACAAGCCATGGGGCCCACGCTCGCGGCCCTCTATTGCGCGGTGGGACCAGAATGGGTGGCGAAGGTGATTGAGTCTGGTTCACGCCGCTGGAAGCCACAGCATTATCAGCTGATGAAGAAGAAGCCGAAGTCCAAACGCCCGTATCTCTTGAAGGCTCCATGAACTGGTTTATACCAGGAGTTGATGGTCCATGCGATATCCGCCGGCGGGTTCGCGGGCGGACCATCAAGGGGGGGCAGGGGGGTGTCGGAAGACTCCCCCCTCAACTTCTAAGGCCTCAAGGCTGCTAGTTGCTGGTCCATAAAACTTGCAAGAATTCCGGCCTCCAACTTCCCATATTCTCAACCGGTCATAACCAGCTTCGCCTTGTCCCTAAATCAGATGTGATGTTCAGTGAACGTTTCCCATTGAAGTTGAAAACTGTGTCGGTCTAACGAACTTCACGGGTGACCTAACCTCTGGGCCAGGTCAATCACAGAAGTCATCAAATGGGTGAGCCCAGACGCCGCAGCCTCCTGGCGAATGTGGACAACTGAACAGTCACCCCCTGCGGCCGAAACGGTTTTAGCTACCGAGGAGGTATCGCAGGAACCGGTGTCCCTCATCCAGCACGGTCTTCCGTGCACCACACTCGCGGTGGTCTTCACAGTAGGGCTCATGGCCGCCTCGTTGTGGATCTTGCGGCCCTTCCTGCCCGTGCTGATCTGGGAGACCCTGATCGGCGTCGCGACGTGGCCGATCATGCTGCTCGGAGCGTGGGTGCGTTAGGAGCGGATTGAAGGGGTGTAGGCAGGCCTGCAGGGTATTGAAAAACAATTCCGGACTCAGGGAAACATATGTGCAGGTGTCTATTCGCGGTATCTCTTCCTAGTCTGTGGTATTTGGCAACAGTCGCCGACTTGTCACTGACCCGAAACTCCTCAACCTGCCTGATAGTGCAACTCTCTCTCTCATGCTCTGAGCCTGCAAGCCCATGTGCCACTGAATTTCTCCCCCCTGCTTCACATGCCACCATCCATGGCACCGACAATGCACTACCGTTTCGGCAGCAGTGCATCCTGCTTCCCCAAGGGTAGTGCATGGCACAACATACGACCGTGGAAGATCAAGTGATCAACGTACTGCATCACGCACGCAGGTGCGACCTTGAAGCGATCATACGCCGCTGTACCAATCTGGCGTTGAACCACGTGGTCCTCGCCGTCGATTGTGTGACCCGAACAGGCACGGCTCGTCCGAGCAATGATGGTATCGGGCTGGGTCGCTGATGCAAAAAGAAAGGAAGTAGGCATATGCGGAAACACACAAAGGTCGGGATGTCCCTGGCCCTGGTTGCCACCATCGGTCTTGCCGTCATCCCGAATACCAGTGGAGGGGCAACCGAGGAGTCTGCGTCGCAGGCAGCGACAATCCAGCTTCCCAAGGAAAAAGAGACCGTCCTGGGGCTCTATGTAACAGCGAAGGAGGCCTACGAGAAGTGGAAGGCTGAGCCAGACAACATCAAGATCATCGACGTCCGTACCCCCGAGGAATATTTCTGGGTCGGCCACCCGACCATGGCCTGGATAATCCCCTTCGCCGCTGTGGTCTATGAGTGGGATCCCGTGAAGAAACAGTTCCCCCCGAAGCTCCTGCCCGATTTCGTTTCTCGGGTGAGTGAAGTGGCCAAACCCGACGACACGCTCATCCTGATGTGCCGGGCTGGAGACCGCAGTGCCATGGCGGTCAACCTGCTCGCCAAGGCCGGGTTCACGCAGGCGTACACCATCACCGATGGGATGGAGGGAGATGTGGTCAAGGATCCCCACAGTGTCTTTGTGGGCCAACGGCTGGTGAGTGGGTGGAAGAACTCGGGCTTGCCCTGGACGTACCAGCTCACTCCCGAACGAATGGTGCTGCCCAAAGCCCGGTAGCCGGGCCGGCAGGAGGGAAACGTCCTTCGTCAGCTCTCTGATTAAAGGAAGGGGTCGAGATTGTCACGGTGTGTCAGTGAAGGTACCTGAGCTTATTGAAGCCCTTAACTCTGAGGAGGTGTCAGCATGGATTTATCACGCAGGCAGTTTTTGAAAGGCTCCGTGGGGACCGTCGCCGCCGCCGCCATTCCGGTGGTAGACAGCGGGATAGGGGGCTTAGCGATGGCGGAGGAAGCGAAGCAATCCATCACGACCCCACAGAAACGAGTCAGTACGACAGTGCCGTTAAACTGGAAAGAGGTGTGGTACACCAACTGCCCGATGATATCCGCCAACAACGTGGACCAGGAGTTGGGGTGGTGCCGTGAGGAGTTCAAGAAAATCGGCGTCGAATACGCCTACTTCCGCTCCAACAACCTGAACAACTTCTACCCCCACTACATCCACAACCTCGACAACCTGATTCGCTTCGGCGGCCTGTATCCCCCGATCAACGTCCACGCTGACCTCCGCCGCACCGTGCTGCTGGGGGCAACGTGGGTGTACGAGGGCGGCGGTCTGATCGTGCGCGCCCGAGACCCGCTTTTCCGCGTGAAGGACCTGAAAGGCAAGAAGATCGGCCTCTCGAAGAGCCTCAACACCATCAAGAATGACTGGTGGCGTATCCAAGAACACATGGGCATCGAGAACATACTGATGATGAACGACATGACCATGGACGACGTGAAGATCGTCGAATTTCCCTATCCCGACGACTGGTACGACAAACCCGAGATGCTGGTCACGCCCATGAACAATCCGTCGGAACTGTGGCTGCGCCGTGACCACAAGCACGACTACGCGTTTCGCCCGTTAGAGAAGGCGCTGCTGGCCGGTAAGGTGGACGCCATCTACACCCAGAGCAAGGTTTTCCAGCACCTCCAGGAGGCCACAGGCCAGGTGAAGATGATCTTTGACCTGTCCAAGTACCCGGACTGGACGATACAGGTCGCCAACACCCCCGCCGTCATCACCTGCACCGACGTGATGGCCAAGGAGCACCCCGAACTTGTCATTGCCTACATGAAGGCCATGATAAAAGTCGGCCGCTGGGCCAACGAGCACAAGCAAGCCGCGGCGGTAATCCTCAACCGGCAGACGTTCTATCTGGACGAAGCGGACACTTACGAGGGCATCAAGCACGTCGACATGGTGCCAAGCTTGAGTGCGCAGAACATGCAATGCATCAAGATCGGCAAGGACTTCATGCTGAGCCACGGCTACATCAAGCACGACTTCGATGTGGACGCCTGGGCGGCGCCGGAATTCCTGGAAAAAGCGGCGATCGAAGTGCTCAAGGAGGAATGGGAGAAAAGAAGCTGGAGCAAGCTTCCCAAGGGAGGCGGGCTCGATGTGGAAGGCACGCGGCTCGGGTAGTCTGGAGATAACTCAGCACAAGCTGGTCTCGGCAAATGAGCAGTAGCGGAAGTTCAGATGAGCACGGGCGCCCAATGCCAATGGTTTGGCGCCCGTTCGCGAATACTAAACGGCGGCAAGAGAATGGACATGTCCTACAAGCTCGACATGATCATCAAGGTTGATGAGACCTTATAAAGGAATCAATTCAAAGTCTAAATAATACAGGAGCACAATGAAAGTCATCATCGTGGGTGGAGTGGCTGGCGGGGCATCCTGTGCGGCGCGTCTGCGTCGGCTGGACGAGAAGGCCGAGATTCTCATGGTAGAACGCGGACCGTACGTTTCATACGCGAACTGCGGGCTGCCGTACCACGTCGGCGGCGTGATTGAGAAGGAATCGAGCCTCCTGGTGGCGTCGGAACAGATGTTTCGCGGAGCGTTCGCGATCGATGTGCGGACGAACTGCGAAGCAATTTCGATCTCGCCGAAGAAGAAGACCGTGGACCTGCGCAATGTCGCGACCGGTCAGGTGACGACAGAGTCCTACGACAAACTGGTGCTTTCGCCCGGAGCGCCTTCGATCCGTCCGCCCCTGCCCGGTATCGATCTGCCTGGAATCTTCCAGGTGAGGACCGTGCCGGACGCGCGGACGATCCGAGAGTGGATCGAGGGGGGCACGACGTTCCTGGCGGGGATGTCCAACTACTCGGGCATTCAGATGGTCAAGCCCGTGCGGCGTGCGGTGGTCGTGGGCGGCGGGTTCATTGGACTGGAGATGGCGGAGAACCTGGTCCATCTCGGGTTCGACGTGACCCTCATCCAGAAGCCCAATCAGGTCCTGTCCCCGCTGGACCCGGAGATCGCGTGCCTCGTCGAGGGCCACGTGAAAAAGCATGGCGTCCGCATTGTCGCCAATGACGGCGTGGTCGGATTCAAGCAGTTGGAAGGGGGCGCGCTCGAGGTGCAGACGATCTCTGGCAAGACGCACGTGGCGGACATCGTGATCCTCGCGATCGGCGTGCGGCCGGACACCACTTTGGCCAAAACAGCCGGCCTTGCGATCGGCGAACGCGGGGGCATCCGCGTGGATGAGCAGATGCGCACGAGCGACCCGGACATCTTCGCCGTTGGCGATGCCATCGAAGTTAAGGACTACGTGACCGGGCAGTGGAGCCTCGTGGCGCTGGCCGGGCCGGCGAACCGGCAGGGCCGGATCGCGGCCGATGTGATTGCCGGGCGCAATTCCCGTTACCGTGGTACCCAGGGCACCGCGATCATCGGGCTGTTTGGGGGCGCCACCGCCTGGACTGGTGTCAGCGAGAAAACGCTTAAGAAGCTCGGCGACCAGGACTTCGAGAAGATCTATCTCTACCCAAATTCGCATGCCGGGTACTATCCGGGCGCCAAGATGCTCGGGTTGAAGGTCATCTTTCGGAAATCCGACGGACGTGTCCTCGGTGCGCAGGCGCTGGGCGAGGACGGACCGGCGGTGGACAAGCGGATCAGCACCCTGGCCATGGCTATCCAGATGGGCGCGACGGTGTACGACCTCGAAGAAGCCGAGTTGTGCTACGCACCCCAGTTCGGCAGCGCGAAAGATGCGGTCAACTTCGCCGGTATGGTCGCCGCGAATGTCCTTCGGGGCGACATGCCGCTCAGTCACTGGGATTCCGTGGACAGCGCCTTCCTCCTGGACATGCGTGAACAGGTGGAACTGGCTGTCGAGAAGGTACCGGGCGCGGTCAACATTCCGATGGGACAGCTCCGCTCGCGCCTCGGCGAGCTTCCTCGCGACCGCGAGATCCATGTCATTTGCCGTTCCGGCCAGCGTGCCTACTACGCGACGCGCATCCTGTTGCAGAACGGGTTCAACGCACGAAATATCTCCGGCGGCATGCTGTCACGCGTGACTGCTCTCGGTAGACTAAAAGAAATGGATTTGACTCAACTTGAGCCGTGATCAACACACAAATCACCTGCAGAGACTTATTATGAAGTGCGAAGTGATGGTTGGCATTTGCTTCCCAAAGGAAAGAAGTCTGGGTAGTAGATAGAAACAAGGATGTCGGTAGCGATTTCAACTGGTGTTGGGCTTAACATACATAAAGGAGTTGAATATGCGTCAGATGATTGGGGCGATTCTGCTACTCATGCTTGTAGTGACTGGCTGTGCTTCAACGCAAGAGGCCAAGTCGGTGGAAAAATCCGGATTCTTGGGGGACTATTCCCTGCTGAAGGAGGGCCAGCGCAGTACGGTCAAGGAAGGGGCTGAAGATCAAGCCTTATGGGTCTACAAGAACCCCGCCGCCGATTGGCGCAAGTATAAGAAAGTGTGGCTGGATCCCGTGACGGTCTGGATGAGTCAGAAAGACTCGCAGCTCAAGGAGGTGTCCGTCGAAGATCGGCAGAGGCTGGCGGCGCTGTTGTGGTCAAAGCTCGACGAGCAACTCAGAAAAGATTACGTAATGACGAGCCAGGCTGGTCCGGACGTGATGCGGATCCAAGCCGCTATCACCGAAGCGGGAGAATCTAACGCAGTGCTGGATACGGTGACGAGCGTCATTCCACAGACACGGCTGCTTTCCGGCATGAAGAGCCTCGCGACCGGGGTATCGGCGTTCACGGGCAGTTCGAGCATAGAAATGAAGGTCACCGATACTGAAATGGGAACCCTCCTGCTGGCGGCAGTGGACCGCCGGGGCGGCACCAAGAGCCTGAGTGGTGTGACCAACTCCTGGAATGACGTGGAGGAGGCCTACCGCTTCTGGGCTGAGAAGGTCCGTTACCGTGCGTGCCTATGGCGTGGCGGGATGAATTGCGTCGAACCGAAAGCCTAAGGTGTATCACTTCGAGTGCGATCGCAGACCAGGTGCCGGGCACCGAGTATTTCCGCAACGTGATACGCCATCCCGTGGTGACCGACTCCGAGATTCTGTCGCTCCGGGTGGACGAGAGCCTCTATTGCCCGAACGCACGCTTCCTCGAGGACCAGAGAGTGCCGGAAACCGCCTTCTGAAGCGAGATTGTTAAGGATAGACGATTCCAACGCCGGAAACGAATTCCATGAGCTTGACTCAGCGCTAACTTCTACGACATTACGTCCGGAATTCGGTCTGGATTCTACCCGTGTTCAGCATGGAGGCCGGGCTGGTGACGGTTACCTGCAGCAAGAGATCTGAAGCCCACGATGGCAGAATAGGCAACTGGTGATGAAAGGCAGCTTCAAAATCCGAGGTTATCTCAGAGACTAACAGTCCGGCGGAGGATGTATGGGGATGCTCTCCAGGCTGAAGCACGAAGTCCTGCACGTCGGCGGCGTCTCGCTCTATTTGCTCTTTTGTTTTGGCATCTTTGCGACGCTTAAAAAGCTGTTTCTGGCCACCTATCAGATCGAGTTCTCCGCCCTCGTGCCGACAGTGCTCGGCGCTCTTGCCCTCGCAAAGGTCGTTGCGCTCCTCGACATGACGCCCGTCTCCACCCGTCTCGACACCGAAAATCCAATCTGGGTAGCCACGCTGTACAAGACGCTATTTTATTGCGGCGTCAGCGCCCCTGTGCTGTTCGCGGAGAGAGCGTGGCATGCGTACCGGGAGACCGGGGCCCTTGGTGAGGCGGTCGAAGAGGCGTGGACACATACAGATCGAAACGTTGTGTTGGCCAAAGTCATCATTGTCGGCCTAGTCTTTGCCTGCTACCACCTCTACCGGGGAATCGACCGCCGTCTGGGACAGGGCGTACTCCGGCGCATGATCTTCAGCCGAGGATGAGCGCGGCGATGGCGCCTCAATTCTGTGGAAGGCCAGACAGTTGGTGCGTGGCTCCGAGAGTGGGTCTACTTGTACTGTCCCCACTTAATTTCTGAGCAGTTTCTTGACATCCAGGCTAATACTCAGTCAGGCCCACCCCAGCCAAGATTTGCCAGAAATCAGAACTTTGGCTGGAGCGGGTCGTTAGTGGTTGTCGAGTCGTTGGCCGCACCGCAAAACTGCAATGTTACCCCGGATACGGTGATATCGAGTTCCTATTATTTTGGTTACGGTTTTGGTCACGGTTCGGTTACGGTTTTGGTCACGATTGCCAATGTACCGCCATCGCCACTGATCGCACAGGTAAATGGCCTAATCGCCTTTATCCATA
>Ga0315290_10003715_pt1 | contig 10943 bp, 8 predicted proteins | sample YL17G12_0_MG_FD_203627 | JGI IMG/M metagenome (GOLD analysis project Ga0315290, IMG submission 203627) | Sediment microbial communities from Yellowstone Lake, YNP, Wyoming, USA - YL17G12_0 | ecosystem: Environmental > Aquatic > Freshwater > Lake > Sediment | place: USA: Wyoming | collected...
GATGCCCTCTATAATCGATATCCAGGCTTGGGGCTTGTGCTCTGGTATGTGCTCATCCTTGCACTCGGGCTTTTTGTCTACCCGCTCGTACGAGCAGCGTTCCCGGGTCTGGCGGATCATGGTTATCCCCTGGCGCGGATCGTGGGCCTGCTGCTCTGGGCGTGGCTGGCATGGATGGGCGGTTCGATCGGACTCACCTATAGCAGGTTGAATATTGGAATTGCCCTCGGATTGATCTTCCTGCTGGGTTCGTGGCTGGCCTGGCGCCAACGCAAGGAACTGGTGCAGGAATTCCGCGCCCGCTGGAAATACTACCTGCTGGTTGAAGCCATTTTCCTGGTATTTTTCCTGGCTGACCTGGTCATCCGTCTTGGCAACCCGGACCTCTGGCATCCAGCCAAGGGCGGCGAGCGTCCCATGGATTTTGCTTATTTCAACGCAATTCTAAAAAGCACCACCTTCCCACCCTATGACCCATGGTTTGCGGGTGGCTACATCAATTATTATTATTTCGGCTACGTGATCGTGGGAACACCGGTCAAACTGCTTGGAATCATTCCCTCGGTTGCCTACAATTTCCTCCTGCCAACCCTTTTCGCCTGCCTGGCTGCGGGAGCCTTTTCCGCCGGTTGGAATCTCCTGCAAGGAAACAGGGATTCGGAAAACAAAGGGGATGAGAGATCATGGAAGAAATTATTCGATGTGCGCTTCATCACAGGCATTTCAGCTTCCGCAGCGATCGTCTTGCTGGGCAACCTGGGTATCGTCCGCATGTTATATCAGGGATTCCAGCGAGTGGCTGCTCCCGGCGGTCTCACCGAGGGTGCCAATTTCTTCTTGCGCATCTGGTGGTCTCTGAAAGGATTCTTCATGGTGCTCGCCGGGCTGCGCCTGCCCTACGGACCAGGTGACTGGTACTGGTTCTCCAGCCGGATCTTCCCTCCCGGCTATGGCGAGTTCTATGAATTTCCGCTTTTCACTTTCCTTTATTCAGACCTGCATGCCCACATGATCGCGCTCATGCTGACGGTGCTGGTGATCTGCTGGGTAATGTCGGTACTGAAGGCAAAAGCACACTGGGATTCTCCTCTCAACATGATCCTGGGTCTCATGATGGGTGGGCTGATCATCGGGTCGTTAAAGCCGACCAATACCTGGGATTTCTATACCTACCTGGTCCTGGCTGCGGTGGTCCTATTTTATTCAGTGTGGCGGTTTGGCAACCCGGATTCCATTCGACTGCAAAGTCCGAAATGGGGCAAGCGCCTTCTGCTGTCTGGAGGGGCAGTCTTGGTGCTGACTGCCCTATCGGTCATCCTCTATCAACCATTCTCGCATTGGTTTGGGCAGGCTTACACCTCCGTCCAGGCCTGGAAAGGTCCCCGCACACCCATTTCCATCTATTTAACCCAGTGGGGCGTCTTCCTCTTCTTTATCGTCTCATGGATGGCATGGGAGACGCGCCAATGGCTGGCAGAGACGCCTGTCTCAGCTTTGCAAAGGTTGCGGCCTTACCGGGATTTGATCATCGCCCTGGTTGTGGTCTTCTTCATGGTGCTCGTGGTTCAACAGGCCTGGGTGATGAGCCCGTCCCAGAATGTGCCCTGGAAAGGCGTAAGCATTCTCTGGCTGGCACTGCCTCTGGCGGTCTGGGCAGCGTTATTGATGTTCCGCCCTGGTATTTCAGATTTAAAACGCCTGGTTTTGTTCATGACCGGAACCGGCCTGCTGCTGACCATGATTGTTGAACTGGTGGTGATCTCCGGCGATATCGGACGGATGAACACGGTCTACAAGTTCGGAGTCCAGACCTGGGTGCTGCTGGGTATTCCAGCGGCAGCCTCCCTTGGCTGGCTGCTGGCTGAATTCCGTCACTGGCTTTCTGGATGGCGGATTTCCTGGTCAGTGACCGCCACGCTGTTGGTGACCGGGGCGGGACTTTTCCTGCTCATCGGCGGGGCAGACAAGATCCGCGACCGCATGAATCTAAGCGCTCCTCACGTATTCGACAGCATGGAGTTCATGGATTTCACCAATTACTCCAACTATGGCATGGATATGGATTTGAGCGAGGACTACCGGGCTATTCGCTGGATGCAGGATCATATCCAGGGTTCACCGGTGATCGTGGAAGCCGCATCGGCGGGAGTCCAGTACCAATGGCACCAGCGCTTTTCCATTTATACCGGTCTGCCGGATGTGGTCGGCTGGGAATGGCACCAGGTGCAGCAGCGGGTGCTGGATACGGGTACTGTGATCGCACGCGGCAAGGAGGTGGATGGATTCTATATGACCTCCGACATTGCCACCGAGCGTGATTTCCTGGTGAAATACAAGGTTCGCTACATTATTGTCGGACAGTTGGAACTTGCAAAATATTCACCCGGAAACCCCGGGGGGGCTGTCGCTGCAGGTGAGCCGGATGGACTGCAAAAATTCGACCGGGATAACGGAGTGCTTTGGAATGAGGTCTACCGGGACGGCAGGACAGTGATCTATGAAGTGCCTGCGATGGGTGAGGGTAATCCGTGAAAGCTGCCTTGGTGCATATCACCCGGCGGGAATCGTGGATCGAGGCTCAAGCCACCGGGCTTTATTCTGCAGACACATTGCCCAGCGATGGTTTCATCCACTGCTCGAAGGCGGACCAGGTACTGCGCGTAGCCAATGCGTTTTATAATCACCAGAAGGATCTCGTGCTCCTGGTGATCAATCCGCAAAAAGTGAAGGCAGAGCTGCGTTGGGAAGCTGGCGTGGATTCCCCGGACGAGCTGTACCCTCACATCTACGGCCCGTTGAACCTGGATGCTGTCACGAGTGTAATTGACTTCATAGCGGAAGACGACGGTAACTTTCACCTTCCACATGCTCTCGCTTCACCTGGCTGACCATGACCCAATTCCTGCTCTGGTACCTGCTTGCCACTTTTCTCGGCTGGTTGACTTTCCCGCTGACCTTTCGCCTTTTCCCTGCGCTCGCCGACCGCGGCTTCAGCCTGGCTCGAACCGCAGGCCTGTTGGTCTGGGGATATGCCTTCTGGATGATGGCGTCCCTGGGAATCGTCCAGAACAACAGCGGCGGGTTGCTGTTGGGACTGGTGGTTATCACCCTGGTATCCGGGTCATGTTTATTGCGGCAGGAAGTGCGCACGTCGATGGGGGAATGGATCAGGTCAAACCTGCGCCTGATCATCACTGTTGAGATCCTGTTCTTCCTTTGTTTTGCATTCCTGGCATTCGTCCGAGCTGGAAATCCTGAGATCGCCGGCACTGAAAAACCGATGGAATTGGCGTTCATTAACGCGATCCTGCATTCGCCAAGTTTTCCTCCCCATGATCCATGGCTTTCCGGATATGCCATCTCCTACTACTATTTCGGTTACGTGATGACCGCCATGCTCGCCAAAGCAACAGGTACCCTTGGCAGCGTGGCGTTCAACCTGATGCTGTCCCTGGTATTCGCATTGAGCGCAGTGGGGGCTTACGGGATTCTATTCAACCTGTTGAGCGCCTGGCGAATGGAACATCCCAGCCCCGCACGGCAGGGATCGCTGACCGGGTACCCTTTGCTCGGCCCGTTCTTCCTGCTGATCGTGTCGAACTTTGAGGGTTTTCTTGAAATTCTTCACCGCCGTGGCTTGTTCTGGATATTCAACCCGGATGGCACCGCCGTCTCCCGCTTCTGGCAATGGCTGGACCTGAAGGACCTGCGCGATGTGCCAGCAACACCGCTCGGCTGGCTGCCGGACCGGTATTATTGGTGGTGGCGCGCATCGCGCGTGGTCACCGAGTACAACCTGGCGAATCAATGGCACGAAATCATCGATGAGTTCCCATTCTTTTCCTACCTGCTGGGTGACCTGCACCCGCACGTGCTGGCGATGCCCTTCGGGCTCCTGGCAGTGGGGATGGCACTTAACCTCTTTATGGGCGGCTGGAAGGGGATGACGAACCTGGGCTTCATCCGGCTGCCGGTTTCTCCTCCCAGCCTGGTCTTCGGTTCGATCATCCTTGGCGGCCTGGCGTTCCTGAACACCTGGGATATCCTGCTTGGCTTTGCCCTGCTTGTTGGAGCGTTTACATTAATGCGAGCACGTGAATCCGGCTGGTCGTGGAAGAGGATTGAGGATATCTTCCTGCTGGGCATACCTCTCGGGTTGCTGGCAATCCTGCTCTACCTGCCATTCTACGCGGGATTCTCATCACAGGCAGGCGGCATCCTGCCCAACCTGGAAAATCCCACCCGCGGCGCCCACCTGTGGATCATGTTTGGTCCATTGATGCTGGCACTGCTTGCATATCTTCTCTATCTTTGGCGTACAGAAAAGCAGTCAAAGAATATGAGATTAGGTTTTGGGCTCGCGGCGATTCTCATCCTGTCCCTGTGGATCTTCTCCTGGCTGCTTGGTCTTGTGGCAAGACAAAAGATGCCGGATTTCGTGGCGAATTACCTTGCCTCCCTGGGATTCATTAACGCGTTCTTATTCTTCTCCGCAGCCACCCTTCGCCGGTTGAATCTGATCGGCAGCCTGGCGACGCTGTTTATCCTGGCTGGTGCTGCGCTGGGCTTTCTGGCGAGAAGAGGTAATGGAATTGAAGAGGTGGAATCTGGGGATGAGGGACAGCCCCAAAAGGATTCCCATTCTCCCACGCCTTTTATCCTTTTTCTTCTTCTACTCGGCACCCTGCTCGTGCTTGCTCCCGAATTTGTCTACCTGCGCGATCAATTTAACAATCGCATGAACACCATTTTCAAGTTCTATTACCAGGCCTGGTTGTTGTGGAGCCTGGCAGCGTCGTTCGGTGTGGCAGTATTGTTGCAGCAATTACGCCGCGCCTGGAATGTGGTTTTCCGGGTAAGCCTCGGCCTGGTTCTAATCCTGGCGCTGGTCTACCCGATCCTTGGCTTGCTCACCAGGACGGATAATTTTAAGATCCCGGTATTTATTCAAAGCTTGAAAGCTGCACGCGCAATTGACGATCCCGAGCCGTGGCAAACGGCAGCACAGGTCTGGACCCTGGATGGGGGTGCTTTCTACGAAGTGATCTACCCGGATGACATGGCTGCTGCAACCTGGCTGCAGACCGCCCCCTACGGTGTTGTGGTGGAGGCCAGCAAGGTGGATGCAAGCTACACCGACTTCAGCCGCATTTCCACCTACAGCGGGCTTCCAACCGTCCTGGGTTGGCCGATGCACGAAGGTCAATGGCGCGGTACTTATGAGCCTCAGGGCACCCGCCAGGAGGATATTCGCCGATTGTATGAAACCTCCAGCTGGGAGGATGCACAGGCCATCCTGACGCAGTACGCAGTTCGTTACATTTATGTCGGCACCCTGGAACGGAATACCTACCACCTGCATGAAGACAAATTCCAGGAGCACCTGATTCCTGTCTTTCAACAAGGCCAGGTGGTGATCTATCAGGTTCCCTGAGATGATTCAGTCCTGAACCTGGCACTTTCTTGACCCTGAGGCTGCAATATAAATACCGGAACGGGCAATTCAGAGATTGCTGAGAACAGGTTTCAACCCACCTGCAGAATTCTGCAAGAAGCAGTAAAATAACGCCAATGAAAAACCGCCCCCTCACCCTTGAACATGCCATCTACGCACTGGTTCTTGCAATTGCCATCGGCTTGAGGTTCACACATCTCGGTGCGCTTTCACTTTCAGATTTTGAGGCCGGGTGGGCGCTTCAAGCCTTACGGGTGGTTCAGGGATTGAAACCTGCCATCGGAACCAACCCGGCTTATGTTCACCTGACCGCCAGCTTGTTCTTTATTTTTGGAGCCTCCGATTTCCTGGCTCGTTTTTGGCCAGCCGTGGCTGGCTGTGCCCTCGTCATGGCGCCCTGGTTCCTGCGCAAGCGACTTGGCCGCCTGCCTGCGATCGTACTGGCCTTCGGCCTGGCCCTTGATCCAGGCCTGGTGGCAATGTCACACCTGGCAGGGGGGCCGATGCTGGCGATCACCTTTCTCGTCCTGACCGGCTTGATGTGGATGGAGGGGCGCGGAGCTGCGGTTGGCCTCTTCGCCGGGCTGGCGCTGCTCTCTGGACCTTCGATCTGGTTTGGATCCCTTGGGTTGTTGCTCGCCTGGGCTGTCAGCACGGTGATCAAAAAAGGGTTACCCGCACCTGCGGTAGAAAATGCCAGGGATGGGCAGGATATTTCATCCTTTGAACCTGTTCAAAAGATCAATACACGAAAAGCGCTGGCCTGGGGGTCAGGGACATTGCTTGTGCTGGGAAGCTTGTTCATTTTATCGCCGCAGGGACTTTCCGCCTTTGTCATGTCATTCGTTGAATCGCTGCGCGGCTGGTGGACGCTTTCGGATGTAAGCCTGTGGCGGCCTTTGTTGAGCCTGCCTGCTTACGAAATACTGCCGCTGGGTTTCGGCATCGCCGGAGTCGTACGCGGCATCATTCATCGGGACCGCCTTTCCATTCACCTGTCCATCTGGGCATTGGCCGCGCTCGTTCTGGCACTCCTCTACCCGGGAAAGCAGACGAGTGATCTCGTCTGGGCGCTCCTGCCCCTCTGGGCACTGGCCGCTCTTGAACTGGGCCACCACTTCGATATTAAAGGGCGCAACCTGTGGGAGTTGGCTGGAGTGTTCACCCTGGTGGTCACGCTGGTGGTTTTTGGCTGGCTCGACCTGGCAGGCGTTACTTCCATGGACCTGGCCTCAGAACAGGCTCGCATGCGCCTGTACCTGCTGATCGCGATTTTCGTCCTGATCGGTCTGAGTTTGCTGCTTGCAGGGGCGGGATGGTCACCTGCCATAGCCCGTCTGGGAGGGGTTTGGGGCGGCGTGGTGGTTTTAACTGCCTTTACACTTGCCATGAGCACCGGTGCCGCGGGGCTGCGTGAACCGCTGACCGTGGAGCTCTGGCAACCGGAACCTCGCACAGGCAGGGTGGATGTGCTCCTTAAGGTGGCCAACCAGATATCCGATCTGAACCGCGGTTATATCAACCAGCTGCCGCTGACGGTGCTCGCAGTGGATTCACCCGCATTGCATTGGCTGTTCCGCGATTGGCAGGTTCAGGACGTCGTTGCCCTGGCACCGGATTCGAATCCTGAGCTGGTGATTTCATCCATCGGCGAACTAAACCTGGCGGCGGATTATCGCGGGGAAGCGCTGCCGCTGAACGAAGTTGCGGATTGGAGTCATGCCACTCCATCCAACTGGTTGAAGTGGTTCGTTTACCGCCAGATGCCCATCCTTCGTGAAGAAGTGATCCTTTGGGTGCGTTCCGACCTCATGCTTGACAGCCAGGGGTTGCCCAATCCCTGATCTCTGACCATTATGCCGATTCCCAGTATCATCGCCATTGACGGTCCGGCTGCCTCGGGAAAATCCACCCTGGGGAGGCGGCTCGCCGATTCCCTGGGCTACCTTTTCTTCGATACCGGTGTCATGTATCGTGCCGTCACCTGGGGAGCCCTCCAGCGTGGTTTGGATATCGCGGATGAAACCGCGATAACGAATCTGGCTGAAACTGCCCAGATCGATGTCCGGCCTCCATCGCTAGACGATGGCCGCGCCTGTGATGTTCTGCTGGAAGGCACGGACATCACCTGGGAAACACGCCGACCCGATGTGGAAGCCAATGTCTCCCCCGTCTCCGCTTACCGCGGGGTGCGCCAGGCGCTCGCTTCCCAGCAGCGGCGCATCGGGCTGCGCGGACGGGTGGTGATGGTGGGCCGAGATATCGGGACCGTCGTCCTCCCGGAAGCCGACCTGAAAATCTACCTGGACGCCTCAGCAGAAGAACGTGCTGTCCGCCGCTATAAAGAAATCATTCAACGCGGGGGACAGGCAGATTATGAACAGATCCTGGAGGGGGTGCGCAAACGGGATGAGATCGACTCGACCAGGGCTTTTTCCCCTTTGCGGGCTGCCGGTGATGCCGTCATCATCGATTCGGATAAATTGGATGCCGACGAAGTTTTCAAGAAAGTTGAGGCTCTATGCCAGTAAAAGAATATCGCCTCACCTGGTGGCGGCGCATCATTTCGCGCCCATTCATCCGCCTGGTCCTAGGACTTGTTCTGCTCATCCTGTCGCCGATCAAGATCACCGGAAAGAAGCATGTCCCGCGCGGCAAGCCATATATCGTTGCCATCAACCATGTGTCGCTCTTCGAAGCGCCATTCATTGGCGTTTTTTGGCCAGAACAATTGGAAGTGATGGGCGCAGTGGATGTCTGGAGCAGACCAGGGCAGAACATCCTTGCCCGCTTATGGGGGGGAATTCCCGTCCATCGGGGCGATTATGACCGCGCTCTTTTCGACAAGGTCCTCGCCGCGCTCGGTGCCGGGTATCCCCTGCTGATCGCCCCGGAGGGCGAACGATCGCACAAACCCGGCATGCAACTCGCGAAACCGGGCATCGCCTACCTTGCAGAGCAGAGCGGGCTGCCGGTGGTGCCTGTTGGAATTATTGGTACCACAGATGATTACTGGCACAAGGCTTCGAAGGGCGGGCGACCGCAATTGATCATGAACATTGGGAAACCTTTTCTTCTGCCTCCTGCGGAAGGAAAAGGCGAGGCGCGACGAGCTTCCCGACAGCGTAATGCAGACCTGGTGATGCGCACCATTGCTGGATTGTTGCCAGAGGAATATCGAGGTGTCTACAGCGATGATGTCATCTTCCCCGAAGCCGATTAGCGAAACCTGGCAACCCGAGCTCACCCGCCTGCCCAGCCTCAGCCTCGCCCGGCGTTTCTTTCGCAGGTTTTTCAAGGGCTTTTTCAGGATCATCGTCTTTGCCTGCACGAGGTTCAAGATCAGGGGATTGGAAAATTATCCCCACCGGGGAGCTGCGATTGTGACCATCAACCACCTGGGCGACCCGGATGCAATCCTAACCCTGGCAGCCCTGCCGGATTTTCCAGAAGTGATCGGGAAGATCGAGTTGCGCAGCATCCCCGTCCTTCGTCAGGTGATGGACATGCTTGGCATCATCTGGGTTCATCGCGGCCAGCCTGACCGGCGGGCGATCACATCAGCCCTTGAGGCCCTCCACCAGGGACGGCGGATCATCATTGCCCCGGAGGGGCGCGAGTCAGTCAGCGGTGGGCTGGAAGAGGGAACCGATGGGGCAGCTTTCCTGGCGATTAAGAGCGGCGCGCCCGTTGTTCCGGTGACCATCACCGGAAGCGAATTCCGCTTGATAGAAAATAACCTCAAAAAATGGCGCCGCGTGCCGGTCGAAATGAAGGTGGGAACTCCGTTCATGATAAAGCCAGGGGAGGATCGCAAGGAAGCGCTCAAGGAAGGCACGCGTACCATCATGGAAGCGCTTGCCAGGCAGCTGCCTGCAAAGTATCGCGGCGTCTATGCATATATTGAGGATTAAACACGAAAAACAGGATACTTCACAGGAAGGCAGGGAATTTCGCAGGTGGAACTCCGAGGCATTTTCCTTTGACCGAATCACTTCCCTCGGGTATAATTGCGACCCGTCCATGAAAACCCGGGTATAAAAACCGCCCAGATGACTTTTTCAGGAAAATTAACAAGGACGGTTACCGAATACCATGCAATTCCCTGTATCTTGAAGTCTCAAACATTCATGCAAGATGCAGTTATTTCTTTTTTCGGAGTATGTAGATGCCAAAGCGTACATATCAACCCAAGATCCGCAGGCGCGTCCGCGTGCATGGCTTCCGCCAGCGCATGTCGAGCGCGGATGGCCGCCAGGTGCTCAAGCGCCGCCGCCTGAAAGGCCGCTTGCGCCTGACCGTGCGCAGCAACGCGCATGTCAAGCATGTCCGTTGGTAAAACGATCTTAATCGCGGCAGGAAATCCCCCTTGCAGGAAATGGCAGGATACAGGTGAAAAAAAGCTTTCGCCTGAGACGGCCGGCTGATTTCATACGAGTGCGGCGGTCTGGCAAGAGTTATGCCCACCCATTGCTGGTCCTGTACGTTGCCAAAGCGGATGAAATGGGAACTCGTATCGGTGTCAGTGCGGGGCTTGCGGTTGGGAATGCGGTAAAACGCAATCGAGCCAAGCGCTTGCTGAGGGCAGCAATGAATGAGTTGCTCCCTGCCACAAATCCCGGCTACGACCTGCTGCTGATCGCCCGAACTCTGATGTCTGGAGCGACCCTCCATCAAACCCGCGAAGCATTGACTGAATTATTAGAGCGCGCCAGTCTTCTTTCCCAATCAAATGAGCTTTGAGCACCTGCCTGACGATTATTCAGACGAACCTCGTCTGCGCGACCTGCCTCGCACGCCATGGAATTGGCCCCGCCTGATTGTATTGAGCCTCATTCGTCTTTACCAGGCGAGTTTTGCGAAGGCTTTACCGAGAGACACGTGCCGCTTCTACCCGTCCTGCTCACATTATGGTTACCAGGCGGTTCATAAATACGGTGTGATAAAAGGCGGCGCGCTGGCGATCTGGCGTGTGTTACGCTGCAACCCGTTCAATCCCGGGGGTTACGACCCCGTTCATTAGGAGAACTGATACTCCATGAAGACGAAATACCTGATCTTGATCGGTTCACTTCTCGCCCTGGCAGTGGTGCTGGGCGGATGCGCCACTGGTCTGACAGCCTCCTCCTGGCCTGGCGTTACTGCTGACGCTGATTATGCTTTCATTGCGGGCGGTCCGCATGTGTATGCTGTCAATTTGCAGACCGGTGTGGAGGTCTGGCGCTTCCCTGCAAAAGCTGCCACCACCACCCCCTATTTTGCCACGCCTAAATTAACTCCGGACGGGCAATTGATTGTTGGCAGTTTCGATCACAAACTTTACAGCCTCAATCCGCAGACCGGGGCAGAAAATTGGCGCTTTGAACAAGCGAAGGATCGCTGGATCGCTGGAGTGCTGGTCAGCGAGGATACGATCTATGCTGCCAATGCCGATTACAGTCTCTATGCGCTGACATTCAGTGGAACTGCCAAATGGGCCGCACCATTC
>Ga0315290_10003716_pt1 | contig 10942 bp, 8 predicted proteins | sample YL17G12_0_MG_FD_203627 | JGI IMG/M metagenome (GOLD analysis project Ga0315290, IMG submission 203627) | Sediment microbial communities from Yellowstone Lake, YNP, Wyoming, USA - YL17G12_0 | ecosystem: Environmental > Aquatic > Freshwater > Lake > Sediment | place: USA: Wyoming | collected...
CACTATGCCATCCGGCTGTCCGTTCCTGAACTGGCCCTCGTAGTAAGCGGGGCTGGCCTGTCCGGCTTGCCGCACGATCATACCCCCGGTGCCGGAGGCCAGGCCGTCTTTCGCATCGCCCAGGTATTCGACGGACGCTCCTGCTCCCTCGCCAACCAGGCCATAACCTCTGCCCGCTGCGAGGCCGTCATGGCACCCACCGTACCAGCGCCCGGGTGTGGCGATTGAGGGGTGGCGAAAAACACATCGGTCATCAGCAGTGGTATTCAGCGAACGCACCCTCGATTGATACAGTGCAGTCGTCTTGTCCCTGAACTCGGCGAATCCCCGCGCCGTTATTTTCTCCTTCGATTCCAGCCATTCCACTTGCACGTTGATCTGGCGCTCGAGCTCGGGGGCCATCAGGGCCATGAATTTTTCAGTAATGGTGCCGGACTTGGTGCGGGTTTTCATGGATTGGCTGGCTGACCAGATAGAGCCCAGAACCAGCACGCTGGTGAGGTTCTGCAGGGCCGCAGCAACCACTGTGCCGGATACTGCTGTGCCGTAGACCGATCCGGCCAGCATGGCCACGGCGAGCGCGGTGGTCATGTTCTGCACTCTTGCGAGGTGCCGGCGTTCCTCCAGCATGCCGAATTCGGCTGCGACCATCTGGCGCATTTTTTGTCCGTAATCACCGGAATAGGTGCCCAGGTAAACGCTTTGGGACTGCCCCGAAAGGAATTTCTTTTCGGCCTCGATCAATGCAGCCGCCAACTGCAGGCGTGACCGGACGCTTTCGTCAGTGGAGCCGGCCATAAACACATTGGCCAGCTCCGGGTCGAATCGCTGCAAGGTCGCCTGCCGCGCGAAAAACAGTGCCCGGTCCTGGTCGACACTTCCCAGCAGAATCAACACGCGGTCAGCTGCGCCGTTGATGAAGGCCTGTTGGAACGGATCGACGGAATAGTCTTCGCCCAGGTTGGCAACAGTCGCGGGGTCCATCTGTACTTTTTCCAATGGATACACTTCCACTGCCAGTACATTGCCATTGTTGTCCTTGACCGCCTTCGACGGAACCTGGACGGGGGTGGGATTGCGCGTGCTCAGGAACGCGATGAAATCCAGGTTTCGCTGGTAGGTATTCGCCGGGTACTCGATCATGCTGGTGAATTGTTTCTCTGCCTGCTGTTCGGACAGGTTCCACGAGGATTGCAGCAGGGGCTCACTGGCCAGCAGCAAACCGTTGGTGGTGGGGCTCAACCATCGGTTGCTGTGCACCACGAACAAAGGTGTCACGATGTCGCCAAACGTCAGCGGCGGTGATTCCATGATTTCGCGAATGTCCGGGTAGGAGTACACGTTGAAATCAATGGTAAGAACGCTGGGAATCTGCTCGGAGGCGAGCAGGGGCCGGCTGTGCAATCCGTTTTCCTTGTCCCATACGATCATGTGGGGAGATAACAGCACCGTATCAGGGGGCAGCTTTTCCCGCAGCTCACGGTACAGCGTCATGGCGAAGTAATTCGTTTTGGCGATGATGGCTTGCGCCACCCGGGTGGTATCTGTGCGGAGCTTGACGTCTATGGGCACCCTGCCGCCAATCGCATTGTTGCCAAATGCCTGGTAGAACACATTCTCCGCCTCCGCGCTGATGATGGCGGGGTAGCGAATGACAATCAGTGCCTCGGCGCGCGGCAGAATGCTTACCGGAGTGGCTGTGTTGGCCGTTTCCCTGAAGACCGACGTCTTGGTGCCCCGCGCAGTTCCCGCACAGCCAGCCAGCCACGCACAAAGCAGGACAATGGCAGGCAGCAGCACCCAATGGGCAGGCGCTTTGCGGCGTGAGGGCAAGGTTGGGAATAACTGCTGCAAGACTCTTCCTGGATGTGATGGTTACGGGGGCCGGAACTTATCGGACCGCTACCGCGCACTGAAATTCCACGCAGTGACGACAGGGTACAGGTCGTCAGCGGTGCTGCGGCAGGTAGTTTACGGATGGGGAGCAGATATGCCAAATACTATGTGGTGGTGACTCTCTGCCGGTCAATTCCGGCAGCACCGTCTTATGGCATTATGTGCCGGTCATAGAGACGAGGTAAGAAGCATGAAAGATTTGAACCGGATGATGCTGTTGTGTGTGATCTCGATGGCCGCCTTCGGCTGCAACGCCGCCCCCCTGAACGAAAACCTGTCGAAAATCACCTTGCCCCGCGGCTTCAGCATCAGTATTTATGCTGAAAACCCGCCGAATCCGCGCCAGCTTGCACTGGGTGACCAGGGCACCGTGCAATTATCGCGTCTCCTATGCCGCCAATTGATGCGGAGTTCTCCCTGCCTGGCCGGCCCGGCGCGTGATCCCGCGAGTCCATGAGCCAATGAAACAATGAACGGCGGAGCCCCGCGCCGCTACCTTTTCTACGCGGAACAGAATTACTGCTATGGAATACTGCGCCCAGTGCAAAACGTTCTGCTCGCTCGTGGCGATGAAGTGGCCTGGCTGCCGGTGGGCCGGGATTTCGATCGCCGCGGTTTCCGCGCAAACGAACGGGTGTTTGCCAGCGTGCGGGAGGCAATCAACTGGCAGCCTTGTGCGGTAATGGCTCCCGGTAACTTCGTGCCTTCTTTCATTCCGGGCATCAAGGTCATGGTGACGCATGGCCTGATCTCAGAAAAACGCCGCAAGAAGGATGGGTTAATTTATTCATTCATTGAACGTGGTTTGTTTGACCTCTACATCACCCACGGACCCAACACCACGCAGCGGTGGCTGGAAATGCAGCAGGCTGCCGGCTATTTTGAAGTTGCCGAATGCGGCTGGTCCAAGTTGGATCCGCTGTTCGATGGCAGCCTCAAAAAGACTCCCGGCAGTCGCCCGGTAGTTTATTTCGCTTCGACTTTTTCTCCGCGCCTCGCTGCGGCCCCTGCACTGGTCGAGACGGTCCGCTCGCTGGTGAAGGAGAAGGACTGGCAGTGGCTGGTGCATTTTCATCCCAAGATGCCGGCACGCATCACCAACAGGTACCGGGCGATTGAATCTGAGAAATTGCACGTTGTTGAAGGGCACGACACCCTGCCCTTACTAATGGATGCAGACGTGTTGCTGTGCGACACATCCTCGGTCATTTCTGAATTTGCCTTGCTGCGAAAGCCAGTGGTCACCTTTCGCAACCTGGCGCCCAAGCCCTACATGATCGATGTTGCAAGCCCCGCCCGGATCGGGCCGGCACTGGAGCAGGCCATGAGCAAGCCTGCCGGGATCATGCAGGCCATTGATCAGCATGCACTGGCTACGCATCCGTGGAATGACGGGTGCAGCAGTCAACGCATAGTGGCTGCCACTGACCGCCTCGTTGACCAGGGGCTGGGCCACTTGAAACCCAAACCGCGAAACCTGATCCGGCATTTGAAGATGCGCAAGGATCTGGATTACTACCGGTTTTTCTGAGCAGCAGGATCAGTATAATGGCGCTATGCACTTTCGTGGTGCATTTTGCTATCATCAATGCACTGTGAATGGGCGTTGCTGCTCTTTGCATGATTTCCGCAGTGCGAGAATATTTCAGGTTCCGGAAAGTATCGGTTAATTTCAGAAAAAATCTGTGAAAATGAAGGGAAAATCCAATTATTTCAGAAAATTTGTGTTACGAGGGTTTGGCATGAGACCTGCATTATTAGTCTGATCACCATAGTACTGCCCATTTTTGTGCTAACCCATTTCGTACGGCTATAGAGGACAAGAGAAATAATGAGCGCTGAAAAATTACTGAAAATTCTCAAGGACAAGGAAATAGAATTTGTAGACCTGCGTTTTTGCGATACGCGCGGGAAAGAACACCACATCAGTCTGCCCCTGGCAGCGGTTGACGAAGACCTGTTCGAGGAAGGCAAAATGTTTGACGGCTCCTCGATTGGGGGCTGGAAAGGCATCGATGAATCAGACATGGTGCTGATGCCGGATCCTGCAACCGCTGTTGAGGACCCGTTTGCACGCCACAAGTCCATGATTATTCGCTGTGACGTGCTGGAGCCCCATACCATGGAAGGCTATAGCCGTTGCCCCAGGTCATTGGCGAAACGCGCCGAGGCCTATCTCACATCCAGTGGGATTGCCGACACGGCCTACTTCGGCCCGGAGCCGGAGTTTTTCGTATTCGACGATGTGCGTTTCAACAATGGCTTGCATGGCTGCTCCTACGAAATTGATTCGGAGGAAGGGGCATGGAACTCGTCAGGGGAATATGAGGGCGGCAATAGCGGACATCGTCCCGGTGTAAAAGGCGGATACTTTCCAGTGCCACCGGTGGATTCCTTGCATGATTTACGCGGCGAAATGTGCCGGGTGTTGGCACAGATGGGTCTGGGCGTGGAAGTACACCACCACGAAGTGGGAACTGCAGGGCAGTGCGAGATTGGCACGCGATTCTCAACCCTGACGCGTAAAGCGGACGAAATCCTCATACTCAAGTACGTTGTGCACAATGTTGCCCACGCTGCCGGGCAGACGGCTACGTTCATGCCCAAACCCCTGGTGGGTGACAATGGTTCGGGAATGCACGTGCATCAGTCCCTTGCCAAAGGCAGCAAGAACCTGTTTACCGGTGATGGCTATGGCGGGCTTTCGGATACGGCACTGCACTACATAGGCGGCATTTTCAAACACGCCCGTGCCCTCAACGCCTTCGCCAATTCCACTACCAACAGCTATAAACGCCTGGTGCCTGGCTTTGAAGCTCCGGTCATGCTGGCCTATTCGGCGCGCAACCGTTCGGCTTCCTGCCGCATTCCCTTCGTCGCCAATCCCAAGGGCCGCCGCATTGAAATTCGTTTTGGTGACCCGGCAGGCAACAGTTACCTGATTTTTGCTGCAATGATGATGGCCGGCCTGGACGGCATCGCCAGGAAGCTGGACCCCGGCTCGCCGATGGACAAGGACCTCTACGATCTGCCTCCGGAGGAAGCCAAGGCCATACCGCAAGTATGTTCCAGTCTCGACCAGGCCCTGGATGCCCTGGACGCCGACCGGGAATTCCTCAAGGTGGGTGGTGTCTTCAGTGATGACCTGATTGATGCGTACATTGCTTTGAAAATGCAGGAAGTTACCCGCTTCCGCGCGAGCACACACCCGGTTGAGTTTGAAATGTATTATTCGCTGTAGACCGCTGGGACTGCCTGGTTCAACGCCTGCCTGTCCCCGGAAGAACTGCCTGCCCTGCACTGTTGCAGGGCAGGTGCAATTCCCTGCTAACAGGAGCCCAATTATGGACAATGGCATGAACAATGGCATGAACAAAGGCAAAGAACTGACTATGAAGGTACGGACGGCCGCCACTTTGGCTTTGGCGTGCATCCTGTGGACCAGCCTGGCCACGGCGCAAATTTACAAGGTGGTGGATGCGGAGGGAAACATTACCTTTACCGACCAGGCTCCGGCGGACGGCAGCCCGCCGATGAAGCTACCAGAGCTTTCGATCATCACTACCGATATGCCGGAGGAAACACCTGCCACAGAGGGTGATGCAGAAGCTGCGGAGACGACAGCACCTGTCGAACTTACCCCGAGACAATTGCGCAGAATGTACCGGGATTTCCACATCACCCGGCCGCTGCAGGAAGAAACATTCTGGGGCACGGCCAACACGGTGGTGGTTCAATGGGGCAGCTCTACCGCGCTGCAAGCCGGCATGCAGGTGCGCGTATTCATAAATGGCACGGCGCAGGCGGTAACCCAGGAAGGTATGCTTGCCCTGACTCTGGACCGGGGCGCACACACGGTATACGCAGAGTTGCTCGATGCCAGGGGCAAGGTACTAATAACTGCGCCAAAAATCACGTTCTTCATCAAGCAGCAATCAATTGGAATGAATGCGCAAAGACCAGTACCGCACAGCAAAACTTGAACCAGATACGCCGCCCACAAGCTGCAGCGCCAAACCAGGAAGTCATCCTGGACTTGATGGACACGGCCATCATCAGCCTGGATGTGCACGATCGCGTCCAGTTGATGAACTCCGCGGCTGAGAATTGCCTGTGTTTGGGCCGTGAGCGTGCACTGGCCCGGCCATTCTCGGACGTGGCGTTCATTCCGCAGGAAATGCTTGAAGCAGTGCGGCAATGCCGTGCCGATGGGTCCGGTGTGCGTTTGCACGAATTGAAACTGGCCGGCGGACTGTATGACTGCACTATGCAACCCGGCGACCGGGGCATGGTGTTGCTGGAACTGCAAAACCTGGAATGGGAACGAAAACGCCATCGGCTGGAACAGCGGGAGTTGCAAACCGGATTGCTGGAGCTGTTAAGCCGCAATCTTGGCCACGAAATTCGCAATCCACTGGGTGGTATCCGCGGGGCCTCGCAAATGCTGGCCAGTGAACTGGCTTCGCCGGAAATGGCAACCCTGGCGCGACTGATCATGCGCGAGGTTGACCGCATCGATGAATTGATTTCGAGTTTTGGCCAACCAAAAATGGCCCAGAAAGCGGTGCAATTTTATCCACTACTGGACGAAGTAATCGGCCTGGTCGAGATTGAGTTTAGCCAACAGGCCGTGGTTGAACGGGATTTTGACCCCAGCATCCCGGTGTTCCAGGGTGATGCCACGGCCATTCGCCAGGTTCTGCTAAACCTCATGCGTAACGCCATGCAAGCTCACTCCTCCCGGATCGTGATCAAAACCCGCGTGGAACATGGCGGCGCATTGCTGCAATCCACCTCCACCAGCCTCCTGAGGATTGATGTGATTGACGACGGGGAAGGTGTACCGGAGTCTTTGCGCAATTTTTTGTTTCTGCCGCTGGTTACCGGGAAACGCAATGGAACGGGCCTGGGGTTGGCTCTCTCGCAGCAAATCGCTGCCGCTCACGGCGGCTTGCTGACCTATGAGCCGATTCGTGCTGAACCCGATGGTGGCAGCCGTTTCTGTCTCTACCTGCCTTTAGACAGACAAGCGCCCACGCAACAAGCTGGGCATCTGCCGGTACAGAATTGGGCGGACGGAGTGGAAGCCAGGTCATGACCCAGCGCCCGGACATCTGGGTGGTGGAAGACGATGAGGCCATTCGCTACGTACTGCAGCGTGCACTCAGTCGCAGCGGCTACGAGGTGCAGTGTTTCGAAACTGTGGCGGACGTGAGCCTCGCCCTGGGGCGAGCGACACCGCGGGCCATCATCACGGATATTCGCTTGCCGGATGCGGATGGCCTGAGTGTCCTGGACTTGTTGCAACGCCAGGGTGTTACGGTCCCTGTCATTGCCATGACGGCATATTCCGACCTGGACCAGGCGGTCAAGGCCTTCCAGAAGGGTGTATTCGATTACCTGCCCAAGCCTTTTGACCTGGACCAGGTCATTTCCGTGGTCGCCAGGGCAGTCGCGCCCGGGTCGCTGCCGGCGGACCAGGCCGATGAATCTGCTGACAGCCAACTATTGGGCGAATCACCAGCGATGCAGGAAGTATTCCGCACCATTGGCCGGCTTTCGCGTTCCGACATCAGTGTGCTGATAACGGGTGAAACCGGCACCGGCAAGGAAGTAGTGGCACAGATGCTGCACCTGCATAGCCCACGTTCCAGGCGGCCATTTATTGCGCTGAATACGGCTGCTGTTCCGGCAGAACTGCTGGAATCAGAGCTGTTTGGTCATGAGCGCGGTGCCTTTACCGGCGCCCACGCCCGGCGCGAAGGGCGATTCGAGGAAGCCGCAGGCGGCACGCTGTTCCTGGACGAAATCGGGGATATGCCGCTGGCGCTGCAAACCCGGCTTTTGCGGGTGCTGGCGGAGGGCGACTTCTACCGCGTGGGTGGCCGTGATCTTTTGACCGCGGATGTACGCATCATTGCGGCAACGCACCAGGATCTTGCAGCCAGGGTTCGGGACGGCAGTTTTCGCGAGGATCTTTACCACCGGCTGAACGTGATCCGCATTGCCTTGCCGCCTTTGCGCCAGCGGGCGGAGGATATCGGCTTGCTGGCGCGGCGGTTCCTGAACCTCGCCGCTCGTGAACTGGGGCTGGATGAGAAGCGTCTCAGAAAAGACACGCTTGCTATCATGGAGAAATTCCACTGGCCTGGAAACGTACGCCAGTTGCAGAACATCTGCCGCCAGCTGAGTGTCATGGCGCCGGCGGAAGTCATTTTTCCCGAAGACCTGCCCGCCGAGATGTTTTCGGTAACGGCTGGACAAGCCGCGGACCTGGAATGGCCGGACGGACTCAGGCGCTGGGCCAAAGCGGAATTGCGCGCGGGCGGTGAGGACCTGGTCAACCGCGCACAAATCGAGTTGGAGCGGGTGTTGATCGAATGCGCCCTGGAACAAACCGGCGGGCAGCGCATTCGCGCGGCAGAGCTGCTGGGCCTGGGGCGCAATACCCTGACACGCAAGCTCAAGCAGATGGGTGATGCGCCAACTGAATCAAAGGGCGATGCGCCGCCCCAGCAGCTTCAGGTGGTGGGACGTACCTGAAGCCAGAATGTCACTGGCCCGGTGTTGACCAGGCTCACTTTCATATTGGCGCCAAAGCGGCCAGTTTCGACCGCCCGGTGTGCCCGGCGGGCTGACTCAACTACCGAGTCAAACAGGCGTTTGGCCTCGGCGGGTGGCGCGGCGGAAGAGAAGCTGGGACGGTTTCCACTGTTGGTATCGGCGGCAAGGGTAAATTGTGGCACCAGCAGCAATCCTCCTCCCGATTGGGCGAGATCAAGATTCATCTTGCCCTGCGGATCATCAAACATGCGCCACGCCAGCATCCGTTGAACCAGGCGCTGAGCCTGGTCTTCCCCATCACCCTGCTCGACACCGATCAGGGCCAGCATACCGTGCCCGATGCGTCCGACCAGATCGGTCTGCGGCGTTACTGCACCCGGGACCATGTCCTCAATGTGTACGGCAGCCTCGCTCACCCTTTGCAGTAAGGCGATCATGGAATTCGTTGCCGGCTAGCCTGCATCGCGGTACTACTCGTTATTTGCCCGTTCCCGATCCTGTTGCAGTCTTGGGATCGATTCCCAGCGCACGTAACTTGCGATACAGGTGAGTCCGTTCCATGCCTACTGACTCGGCAAGTTTACCCACGCTGCCGTTGGCCTGCTGCAGTTGGTAACTGAGGTACTCACGCTCGAATTGCTCCCGCGCTTCGCGCAAGGGCAGTTTGAAGATATCCAGGTGGCTGCCCACGATGGTTGGTTCGGCGGGGCTCTGGCGCAATGCCTCTTCCACCTCGTTAACGGTTACGTCACCCTCGCCACCGAGTATGAGCAGGCGCTGCACCAGGTTGCGCAATTCGCGGATGTTGCCTGGCCAGCTGTGGTTGCGCAGCCGGTTCAGGGCGGACACGGAAAAGGAGCGATAAGGCAGGCCCTCGTGATTGGGAAACCAGTCTGCATAAAATCGCACGAGGTCAGGTACGTCGTCAGCGCGCTCGCGCAGGGAAGGAATGGCCAGCGCCAGCACGTTCAGGCGATAGTAAAGCTGCTCCAATGAAGGCTCGCGGTGGGCAAGATCGTTCAGGTCTACGCTGCCGCTGGCCATCACCCTGCAGTTCAGCGGGCGTCTGCCGGCGCCTCCTTCATGCGCAAACTGGCCGGATTCGAGCACCTGGTTAATGATTCGGCGTGCGTCAGGGGGAATGCGCTGGATTTCGCCCAGGAACAGGGTCCCGCCCATGGCGAGGTCAAAGGCACCGCGCTGCCCATCGCTGGCGCGGTCCTGTCCGAGCAAATAGGTGCGTACGTTTTCTCCTTCCAGCCGGGAATGATCGAGCACGACAAAATCGCCCTTTCGTCCGCTCCGGCTGTGGATGAATCGCGCCAATGCTTCCCTGCCGTTGCCCGATTCGCCCGTGATCAGCACAGGAGATTCGTGCTGTGCTGCCTGCTCTGCCTTGCTGCGCAGGATCTGCATCACTGGACTGTTGCCGACCGGCTCTGATGGAAAAGCAGGCATCGACCGCCGCGCAGTCTCGCTGCTGCCGGCACGGGACGCGAGGGCCTGGCTCACGATGGCCAGCAGTTTCGCCAGTGAAATCGGCTTTTGCACGAAATCGAAGGCACCCAGCCGGGTGGCTTCTACTGCCGTTTCGACGGAACCGTGGCCGGACATGACCACTACCGGGCAGGGCAACCCGGTGCCGGCTGACCACTCTTTCAATAACAGGATACCGTCGACATCCGGCATCCAGATATCCAGCAGAACCAGGTCAGGGGTCTTGCGGGCAAAGGCTGCGCGTGCAGCTTCCCCGTTCTCGGCCACCGTCACCCGGTAGCCTTCGTCCTGCAGAATCTCCGAGACCAGGTCTCGAATATCCGGCTCGTCATCTACTACCAGGATGTGTGCTTGGGACATGGGCATTTCCTGGGAGCCGCCGATCCATATTGATCAGACGTTCCCTTGATGTTGCGTCGGCGCAACATGCTACTCCAATCCGGCTGGCCTGCCTAGCCGGAAAAGCACGAGTTGTGCTGATCAGGCAGGTATCGCTTGCTTGCCTGTATTTGGGTGTTTCTCCAGCGGCAGGAGAATGGTCACCAGGGCACCGCCGTCAGCGGGATTGCTTATGGCAATCCGTCCATCGTGCTCCGCCACGATCTTGCGGCAGATGGCCAGTCCAAGGCCACTGCCCCCGGCCTTATGGGTTACATACGGCTCAAACGGGTGGTCCAGTATGGCGGCCGGAAAGCCCGGGCCTTTGTCGCGGATTTCCAGCTGCATCCAGTCACGGCTGTCCAGGGCTATGACACGGCCTGAAATAAAAATTTCTGCGGCCGCCGGGGATGCCGCTTCCATGGCATTGCGAATCACGTTGTGGAGCATCTGCCGCAGGCGCCCGCTGTCTGCCTGCAGTCCGGCGGGGCCAGCACAAAGCTGTATGGTGAAAGATGCAGCTGCATCGCCCTGCTGGTACAAGGTAACCACTTCCCGAATCAAGTCATCGAGCTGGATGGTGCTGCGCACCAGTACAGGTTCGCGC
>Ga0315290_10003717_pt1 | contig 10941 bp, 5 predicted proteins | sample YL17G12_0_MG_FD_203627 | JGI IMG/M metagenome (GOLD analysis project Ga0315290, IMG submission 203627) | Sediment microbial communities from Yellowstone Lake, YNP, Wyoming, USA - YL17G12_0 | ecosystem: Environmental > Aquatic > Freshwater > Lake > Sediment | place: USA: Wyoming | collected...
TGCGGGCCTGGGTCAGGAAGCCCTGCCCGTCGCGGCGGACCGGCTGCGGCACCAGCGCGATCACCTGCGGCCCGAGGTCCAGCTCGAATCCGACCGTCAAGTCCTGGCCGTCGCGGAAGGGGACCCCCTGGATGTTCTTCAGCGGCGCCGCGGTGCTGCCGAAGATCCGGATCTGGTAGAGGTCGTCGGGCAGGTTCTCGGCGAAACGGACGACCACCTCGTTCGGCAGCTCGCCGATTCCCCTCCAGCCGATGGGAACGTTGACGTCGGCGATCGAGCCGCCGGCGCCGAAAACCCCGTCGCCGCCGCTGCGGACGATCCGGATCGCCCCGAGCGTGGCCGGGTCGATCGACTGCCCTTCGTTGAAGCGGAGCGTAAGCTCCCGCGGGGCGACGTTCAAGACCGCGCCGTTCTCGAGAATGGCGCCCTGGTTCGGAATGATCGAGACCAGGTCCGGCGGCACCGTCTGGACCTGCTCGCCATAGATCGCCAGCGACCAGCTATTCCACCGGCCCGTGGTTCCGGCCACGCGGTCCCGCACCGTGAGCGTCCAGTCGCCCCCGGAGGCCTCGCCCCAGTGGCGCGTCGTGGTGAACACCCAGTTGTTGAACCCCGTGACCAGCGGGTAGTTCAACGGCGAGTTCTCGTGCTCGGCGACGAGGATCGACTGCGTCCCCTGGGGCGACGTGAGCACCACGTCGAGCTGGCCCGTGATGGCCGCGCCGGCCTGCTGCGACGTCAGGTCGAGCCTCACCTCGACGTGCTCGATCTTCGTCACGCCCCCCCCCATCGTGATCGTCCGCGACACGCCGGCCTGGCTGTTGTCCGGAACGCTGGCTCCCACGTTGACCACCCCGGAGAAGAGCCGCTGCTCCTGCCCCACGTTTTGCCAGGTCTTCGCCGCGGCCACGGCGGCCGCCGCGTCGATCGCTCCGAAGCCGTACATGTAGTTGATGTTGTGCCCGGCGGCATTGACCGTCCACCCCGGATCGGTGGGATCGTTCTTCCGGGCCGTCTCGACGAGGATGTTCTGCACGTCGCGATAGGTGAGGGTCGGATTGGCCTCCAGGATCAGCGCCACCACGCCGGCAGTCAGCGGCGACGCCGACGACGTGCCGCCGAACTGCGAGGTGTAGTTCGTGTCGGCCAACAGATCGCCGTCCCCGGCGCCGGCGGCGTTGTAGCCGTCGTCCCCGGTGCGGTCCGTCGTCGTGATTCCGATCGCCTGGTTGTTGGAATACGCCGAGACCAAGAGCGCGGAGCCCCGCGTCGAGTAGTACGAGTGCTTTCCGTCGCTGCCGATGGCCGCCACCGGAATCACGAACCGGGAGCTGTTCAGCGCGGCGTAGTTGATGTCGGCCTGCTGAAGGTCGGAGTTTCCCGCGGCAAAGACGTAGACGTTCCCCAATCCGCCGCGGCCGGTGGTGGCCCCGTTCTGGATGGCCGCCAACGCCAACGGACTGGTCGTGACAAAGAAGTACGGATATCCCCAACTGTTGTTGTAGACGTCGATCTGGTCCGTCTTGAACGACAGGGCCTGGGCAATCATCGCGTCCGTTTGCGGCACCGTCCCGTACGAGGAGAGGAACCGCAGTCCGGCCAGTTCGGCCCCCGGGGCTGAGCCGGAAACCCCCAGCCCGTTGTTCCCCGTGGCCGCGGCAACGCCCGCCACCGACGTGCCGTGATTGTCCTGGACCTCGCCGCCGGCCACCGGCTCCGGATCGGGGTCGTTGTTGCTGAAATCCCAGCTCAGGTCGGCGCGGTAACGGCTGGAAAGATCCGGATGCGAATGCTGCAAGCTGTCGTCCACGATCCCGATCTGCACGCCCGTCCCCAGGCCGGTCCCCTGGGGGAAGTTCCACACCGGCGTCACGTTCGCGTCGGCCCCGGCCACCCCTCCGGGCCCGCTGTTGGCCCCCGTGTTCAACAGGTGCCACTGGTTGGAAAACAGCGTGTCGTTGGGCACCCCCAGCCGCTGGATATCCTGGGAGCCTAGGGGGACTAGTGGGAAAAAGTAATCGACCCCCGCCGTGCCCTGGAGCTTCGCCGCAACCTGCTGCCACGACACCCCGGTGTCGAATTGCCAGATGTAGCTGTCCTCGATCACCGGCGCGCTGCCCAGGCTGTCGGCCCCCACCCCCGCGGCCAACTGCGACGGATTGGCTGCATCGGCCAGTCCGACCACCCACGAGTGCGTCGCCGCCAACTGCTCGGGCCTGTAGGACTCCAGCTTCCCCGCCTGCTGGATGGCCTGGTTGAGCGTGTACTGCCAGACCGGGTCCTGCTGCGGATTCGTCGGTCCGATGTTCAACAGCACTCGGTCCTCGAACTTCTCCATGCGAAGGTCCCGGTGCTTCGCCAGCGCCGCGGTGCGCCGACGTCGGCCCTCGGCCGCTTTACGCCGTGAGGTCGTCTGCCTGTCCGCGAATCGACGCAGTCTACTCCAAACCCCCATGGATCATTCTCCTTGCAGCTCTACCCGCCCGGTGGTTCGGGCCGTTAGCAGCACCAATTGCCTCAACGCGCTATAAGTCCGGCAGGACCCGCAGTGTCCGAAGACACTGTGTCCATCAAACTAATTACAGATGCCCCAATCGGTTCGATTAAAACCCAAAACGGGAAAAAAATCAATCCCATACCCCCTAAATCGCATAGTTTTCTCCTGCACCCCGTCTTCGCCACCTTGCCTAAACTGCCCCCTTTGGCTAGCGCGATGCTCACCCGATCCCAGGAGTTCCCACGCTCTGGACCCCCCTACGTATGCCACTGGAGGCTGGGATCCCGTGCCAGCATTTCGGTCGAGCAGGGGCGGTCGATGGCACCCACGGAGCCGGCACCAAGCGAGACACTCTCCTGGCAGTTCGCATCGCTCCCTGCCGGAGCGGGTGTGCAGATCGATCTTAACTGGGGAATACATAAGGCCTTGCGCTCAAAGTTGCAGTCGCTCCCCGTTGCAGCCCTTCTCGCGGCCAGGCCCAGGCCGCTAGTATGTTCAGAGCCGTTAGAGGCGCCAAGACCCAGAAGAGTTCCCCGAACCACCCGATTTCTTTGGCCCCGCAATCGGCCGTAAGCCCCCCCCTTGGACCGCGCACCATGTCCGACCCGATCTCGCTGGCAGAGGCCCTCTCAGCCATCCGCCAAGGCCAACTCGACCCGGTTGCCTTGACCGAGCAGTGCCTCAGCCGCATTTCCCGCTACGAGGACCGGGTTCGAGCCTGGGTGGTGGTCGACCGGGAGGCGGCCCTGGCACAAGCCCGAGACCGAGCGGTCGAGGTGGCTGGTTCCGCGCCGCCGGGGCCGCTGTGTGGCATCCCGCTGGGCATCAAGGATATTGTTGACGTGGAAGGCCTGCCGACGCGTGCCGGCTCCCCGTTGCGTGCCAGCGTGCCAGCCCGGCGTGATGCCCCGCTGGTCGCCCGGCTCCGACGTGCGGGGGCGATCATCCTGGGCAAGACGGTGACGACCGAGTTCGCGTACGTCGACCCACCCCCCACCCGAAACCCCTGGGACCCCGCCTTGGGTCACACGCCGGGGGGCTCGAGCAGCGGGTCCGCCGTGGCGGTGGCTTTGGGCATGTGCCTCGGCGCGGTCGGCACGCAGACCGGCGGCTCGCTGATCCGCCCGGCCAGCTACTGCGGCGTGGCCGCCTTGAAGCCGACCTTTGGGCGGATCGACCTGGACGGGGTGGTGCCGGTGGCCCATCACCTGGACCATGCTGGGGTGATTGCCCGGTCGGCCCGGGATCTCGAGTTATTGATCCGCGTGCTTGTCGACCTGGGGGAGGAGCCGCAGGCCCAGCCCACCCCGCCGCCCAGGCTCGGAGTGCCCGAGGATTTCTTCCTGTCGCGGGCCGACGAGGCGGTCCGGTCGGTCACCCGGGCGGCACTGGCCCGGCTAGCCGACTGCGGGGCGAGCATGGAGGCCGTCGCGCTTCTCCCCGGCTTCGACGAGTTGGGCGAGTGCCACCGGCGGATCATGGCGGTCGAGGCGGCTGCGGTCCACCGCGGTTCGTTCCCCGAGCATCGCGCCGGCTACGGCCCGAAGCTCGCGGCGCTGTTGGACGAGGGGCTGTCCACGCTCGCGGTCGACTACGCCGCGGCTTTGGCGCACCAGCGGGAATTCTGTCGGCGGATCGACCCGTGGCTCCATCGATTCGACGCCATGCTCATGCCTGCCACGGAAACCACGGCCCCGGCGACGCTGGAGACGACCGGCCCGGCCGACTTCCAGCGTCCCTGGAGCTACGCCGGGGTGCCGGCGATGACGATCCCCTGCGGGCTGGCGGCCGACGGGATGCCGGCCGGGTTGCAGCTTGTCGGTCCCCGCAACGGCGAGGCGGGCCTGCTCCGCGTCGCCCAATGGTGCGAGCGCTCACTCGACTTCCGCCACCTCCCGCCGCTGTGGAGCGACGGTTGAGTGACCGTGCCCTCGCGGAATCAGGCGATCCCGTGGGCCTTCTCGTACTCGAGGATCTTGTCCTCGTGTTGGAGGGTCAGCTCGATATCGTCGAGCCCTGCCAGCAGGCAGTGCCGGCGGAAGGGGTCCACCTCGAACCCGAGCACCAGGCCGTGCTCGTCGGCCACCGTACACGCCTGGAGGTCCACCGTGAGGCGATACCGCGGATGGGCCAGCGTCCGGCGGAACAGCTCCTCGATCGATTTTTCGTCCAGCCGGATCGGCAGCAGGCCGTTCTTGAAGCAGTTGTTGTAGAAGATGTCGGCGAAGCTCGGCGCCACGAGGACCCGAAACCCGAAATCCTCCAGGGCCCAGGGGGCGTGCTCCCGGCTCGATCCACAGCCGAAGTTGCGCCGCGCCAGCAGAATGGTCCCGCCGCGGTACTGCGGCCGATTGAGCACGAAATCGGGGTTCTCCGAGCGGTCCTCCCGGAATCGCCAATCGAAGAAGAGGAACTGGCCGAAGCCGGTCCGCTCGATCCGTTTGAGGAACTGCTTGGGGATGATCTGGTCGGTGTCCACGTCGGAGCGATCCAGGGGGACGACCAGCCCGGTGTGTCGGGTGAATGGCTGCATCATCGGTACTCCCATTGCCGGACGTCGACGAACCGGCCGGCGACGGCTGCGGCGGCGGCCATGGTGGGCGAGACGAGGTGGGTGCGGCCGCCGCGTCCCTGGCGCCCCTCGAAGTTCCGGTTGCTGGTGGACGCGCACCGCTGGCCCGGCTCCAGCTTGTCCGGGTTCATCGCCAGGCACATGCTGCACCCCGGCTCGCGCCACTCGAAGCCGGCGTCCACGAAGATCCGGTCGAGCCCCTCGGCTTCCGCCTGGCGCTTGACCGGGCCGCTCGCCGGCACGACCATCGCCGCCACGCCCGGCGCGACGCGGTGCCCCCGGGCCACCGTGGCCGCCGCCCGAAGGTCCTCGATCCGGCCGTTCGTACACGAGCCGATGAACACCCGGTCCACGCGGATCTCCGCGATCGGGGTCCCCGGATTCAGGCCCATGTAGTCCAGGGCCAGGGCGGCCGCCTTCCGTTGGACCTCGTCTTCCACGTCGTTCGGGTCCGGGACCTTGCCGCCCACGTCGGTCACCTGGCCGGGGTTTGTCCCCCAGGTGACCTGCGGCTGGACCGCCGCACCGTCGAAGACCTCGACGCGGTCGAACCGGGCCCCCGGGTCGCTCGGGAGGAGCTTCCACCGGGCCAGGGCGGCCTCGAAGTCGGCCGGGGCAAACGGCCGGCCGCGCAAGTACCGGTACGTCTTCTCGTCCGGCGCGATCAGCCCCGCCCGGGCACCCATCTCGATCGACATGTTGCACACCGTCAGCCGCTCCTCGATGCTCAGGCTGCGGATGGCCTCTCCGGTGTACTCGATGCAATGGCCCACCCCTCCTTGCGTCGATAGCCGGCCGATCAGGTACAGGATGAGGTCCTTGGCGGTCACCCCGGCGGAGAGCCGCCCCCCGACCCGGACCTCCAGCGTCTTCGGCTTGTCCTGCGGCAGGCATTGGGTGGCCAGCACGTGCTCCACTTCGCTCGTGCCGATTCCGAAGGCCAGCGCGCCCAGGGCGCCGTGGGTGGCGGTGTGGCTGTCGCCGCAGACGATGGTCATGCCCGGCTGCGTGAGCCCCAGCTCCGGGCCGAGCGCGTGGACAATCCCCTGGTTCCCGTCGTCCAGGTCGTAGAACCGGAGGTTGAACTGGCGGCAGTTCTCACGCAGGGCATCGATTTGCCGCTTGGAGACCGGGTCGGCGATCGGCAGGCGCCGGTCGGTGGTCGGCACGTTGTGGTCCGCCGTGGCCACGGTCCGCTCCGGGCGCCGCACGCTGCGCCCCGCCAGCCGCAGGCCCTCGAACGCCTGCGCGCTGGTGACCTCGTGTACCAGGTGCAGGTCGACGTAGAGGATCGTCTGCCTTCCCGGCTCGGCATGGACGACGTGGTTGTCCCAGATCTTGTCCGCCATCGTCCGCGGTCGATCGCTGGTGCTCATAGTTCTCCTTCGCGGATCATGGCGGGGATCGGACCCACTATTGTAAGCTGTCCCGGACGGAGAGAGAAACGGGGGCTGGCCCCGCAGGTGACTCTTCCCCGTTCTCCCCGCCCCCCATTCTCGCGGCTTCCCTTCTCGCGGCCTGCACCCCAAAGAGCCTGGTTGGGGGGCAGAAAGTTCGCGCTGGGCGGCAGATGGCGCGCGACTCAATCGGTCTGGCCGGGTCGGCGGGCGACGGCGGGCGGGCGGTTGGGGCGCTCCTGACCCAACGCCAGGCCGATCCAGCCGTCCTCGATGACCAACTGCGTGATCGCCAGGCCGGCAATGCGCGGATCGGTGGCCACACGGGCGGGAACCAGCGGGATCGGCTGGTCCTTGGAGAAGACTCGCCCGAAGATCCCACGAAGCGGAAGCTGGGCCCGGCCCTGGACCCGATCGCCGACCAGGTGGATCGCGTCCTCGCGGACCAGGGAGGCGGAGCGTCCGCTAACCACCGGCCGGTAGAACGCCCGGACCTGGAAGTCCTGCCACGCCTGCCCCTGCCGGCTGAGCCGGGCAACCGACAGCGAAACCACGACCTGCCCTTGGTCGCAGCGCACCCGAACCGCGTCCACCGGCGCGAACGTGATCGAGAGGTCGTCGTCGTCCGTCTTGACCTGGAGCAACTCCGGCCGGTGCAGCCGGGCGGCGAGACGCTGGCGCAACTGGGGCACGGTGAAGGTGCGGCCGTCCAACTGGAGCTGCTCGACGAGGTTGTCGAGCGCCGACTCGTGGATCTGGAAGCTGGCGAGACTGTCGGACGGGGCTCGGGGGCGCGGCGTGTGCCCGCCCAGTTGATCGTCGCTGCCCACGCGCAGGCGCATGGCCACCCGTTGGTCCGTCGTCTCCGCCCCGACCACCTCCGGCCCGACCGACAACTCCGCGATCGGCTCCACCAGCCGGTCCTGGAGCCGGTTGGCCAGGTCCTTGAGCCGGGCGTCGGCCTCGGCGTCGACCTGCCGCTTCGCCCGGGCGTACACCTTCTCCTCGACCTGGGAGGTCATCTGGTCGTGCTGCCCCTGGTGCTTCGAGCGGGCCACCTCCTGGGCAATCGCACCGAGCAGTGGAATCTCGTCGAAATCGGTCTCCAGGGCGTGCAGCCGCAGATCGCTCGAGACGGCTACTTCGGCCGGCTTCAAGAGCAGCCCCCCCGGGCCCACCTCGATCTCCTTCCACGCGCGATAGACCGATTGGCTGTCGTTGTAGAACGTGGCCGGGCCCGAGGTCGACTGGGTCAGGGAGGAAACCAGCCCCTGGATCTCCAGCGCCAGGCGCACCCGGCGCGGGTCGGGGACCAGACGCACGGAAACCTTCGTCGACGTGAGGCTCTGCCCGTGCACCGGCTTGCCCAGCACCACGTCGTCCACGCAGCCGTACTCGGGCGGGCGCTCCGGGATGAGGCGGTTGAGCAACTCCTTGGACACCGCCAGACGCACGTTGGCGTTGCGGTAAGCGGCCTCCAACTGCCGGCCCAGCGCCTGCCGGGCCGGGATCGACGAGAGGGCCAGCCCCTGGCAGTCCTCGGCCAGCCGGCGGGCATCGGCCGACGAACCGCTCCGCTCGAACCGCTCGAGGTGCCGCGCGACCTCGCTCGGCTCGACCGGCTCCACCGCCCAGCGGCGGAGCTCCGCCTTGAGCGACGCGATCGGCTCCCGGGCGAGAAACTCCCGCTGGCGCCGGGTCAAGGGGGCGCTGGACAGGCGCCGCATGACCAGCCGGGCCACCTGCCGGCCCTCGGCGTCCCGGGAAGCACCTCCGCCGGCCAACCGGCCCAGGGCGTCCAAGGCCAGGTACTGCGACCAGGCCAACCCCTGCGGGCTGCCCGCCGTGTGCCGCTCGACCGCGGCGAGGCAGATGGCCAGACGCCGCGGGTCCGGCGCCACGGGCTCCGCCACGCCGGCAGCCTGCCCGTCGTCCGCAATCGCTTGCTCCCAGACGCCCAATCGCCGGGCCAGCGTGTGGCCCGCCCGGCGAAGCATGCCGGCCAGCACGCGCAGGGCCGGCTCGTCTTCCAGCGCGTCGGCCAGCCCCTCGGCCTGCTGTGTCGCCGCAGCCAGATCGGCGAGGATCGCCGGTGCCTGCGGCGATCGCTCCCGGACCGCAGCCCCCAGCTTGCCCAAGAGCGATTGCACCCCGACCGCCCAGGGCCGCGTCTCGCACTCGTGGCTCAACTGGTCGAGGTGCTCCAGAACGACCGTCGGCTCCTCCCACAGCCCCAGGCCGGGCGGAGCGGCCGGCGGCGGAGGGTCGGTCGCCACGGCCTCTCCGGCGGGCTCCGACACCGGCTGTGGCTTTGGCTGCGGCTGCGGCGTCGGCTGCGGCTCTGGATCCGGTCTCGGCTCCGGCTTCGGCTCCGTGTTCGGCTGCGGCTCCGTGTTCGGCTCCGTGTTCGGCTCCGCTGCCGCGGCCATCGGGGCCTCGGTGGCCGGTCGCTGCTCAAGGGAGGCGTCTTGCCGGCTCGGAGCAGCCTCTGGCGGCGATCGCCTGAGCGGCAGCAGGAGGTCTTCCAGCGCCCTGACGTCGTCCAGCGGGACCGAGGCGGGGATCGTGGCCCGGCTGGCGACGTGCCCGAAGGGGACCGCCGCCTGATAGTCCCCTTCCGGCTGGCGCGGCGGCTGCAAAGCCTCGCGGCCGCGCTGGTCGAAGGTGCTCGACTCCCGCGCCGACCGGCTCATCTTCTCAATCGAATCGATTCGGCGGAGGGTGTCGTCGACGTCCGCCGGGGACAGGCGGGTCGGGGCAAGGGCCATCGGGGTGCGCGTCCGGATCGCCCGGGGCCTGCCTGCCAACTGCGGCTCCTCCGGAATCGTGCCATGCCGGCGGGCCCACGCCGAAGACCCCGTGCCCGCCTCGAGCTGCCCGCTGGCCGACATCGTCCGCCGGGAACCCGGCGTCCTGGCCACACGCTCCCAAACGCTCGGAGACGTGGCGCTCAGGACGAAAAGACAAATCAGGATGCAGAGGAATGGCCACGTTGGCTCATAGCGCTGCCGGATCATCGGTCTTTTCCCCGTGACTGCGCGGCACCCAGTCCCGTACTGGGTCGAGGGTGGCACTGGCTGCTTGGTGAGCCAGTGCAGGGAACATGGGCAGACAACCTGCCCGTGCCACCTGACAAATAAAGCGTGTCGGGCCGCCAGGGGTCGGCTCCGTGCCGACGATCGGCACAGTCCGAGCGCGGCGCTTCCCATAGCTTCAGTAGGATCGGCTGCCTGGGCCGATTGAATAAAACGCAACTATCCAGAACCCTGGAACAGTGCGGCAGAGATTATGGGGAGGGAGTCGATCTGCCGGGCAGGATGGATAAGCTGCGCAATCCACAACGATTGCGGGGACTTTCCTGTCCCGCAGATCGCGTTTGGGGCTCGTTCCGAAGCTCCTGCTTCGGAACGCACGTTGGCGAAGCTCCGCTTCGCTTCCTGCCCAGCGGCCGAGTGCGTGTGCTGCCGGAGTGGTGACGCGGAGCGGAGCTTCGAGGACCGACGTTCCCAAGCCGGAGCTTGGGAACGAGGGTGGCCCACCCGCATCAGGCCCGTGCCTTCCAGCAGGTACTAGATCTCTTCCATGGGAGGTGTTCCTGGGGGCGCAAACGGCCCCTACGGGGAAGGCAACTTGCCGTAGATGCCGACGACTGCCGGCGGGTAGCTGCGCAGGTCCCATTGGGCTGGATCGGGCAATTGCTGGAAATCGAACCGTTGGTCTGCCTCGACGACGAACTCGCTTCCGGCGGGGGCCGCCGCGATCAAACTGCCCAACAGATCGAGCATCGGGCCGGCTCGCTCGACGTAGAACGCGTAGGGGGGCGAACAGAACACGAGCCAAGGAACGTCGCCCAGCCGGTCCTGCCACCGCGCGCGGAGGAAGGTGTTGGCCACGATCACCTCGGCGGCCGATTCCAGGCCGAGCAGGGCGACGTTCTCGCGCAGCGCCCGGGCCGTGGGGTGGTGCTGCTCGATGAGTGTGGCCCGGGCCGCCCCCCGACTGACGGCCTCCAGGCCCAAGGCCCCGGTGCCGGCAAACAGGTCCAGCACGTGCTTGCCCCGCACCGACGGGCCCAGGAGGTTGAACACGGCCTCGCGCACGCGGTCTTTCATGGGCCGGACCCGCACGTCCCCGGCATAGCGGAGCTTCCGGCCGCGAAAACGCCCGCCGATGATGCGAAGGCCGACCGGCTCGGGGCCGGGCTGGGCCGCGTGCTGCGTCCGACGGTCGTCAGAAGGGGGGATCCTGCGCCGCGCCATGAATTGCCGTATCCCCTCTTGGTCGGTCCCCCCGGACAACACGCCGTCGATATGCTATCGTAGACAGAGCCGAAGGGAAAGGCCCGGCCCGTGGCGCCGGGGGAATCGTTCATTCTCCAGGATAAGGATCAAGCGGGGATCGAGTCATGACGAACTGCCTGCGTTGGGTGGTGGGGTTGAGTGTCGTGTGGTTTGGGGTCGCCTTGGGCGCGGCGG
>Ga0315290_10003718_pt1 | contig 10940 bp, 8 predicted proteins | sample YL17G12_0_MG_FD_203627 | JGI IMG/M metagenome (GOLD analysis project Ga0315290, IMG submission 203627) | Sediment microbial communities from Yellowstone Lake, YNP, Wyoming, USA - YL17G12_0 | ecosystem: Environmental > Aquatic > Freshwater > Lake > Sediment | place: USA: Wyoming | collected...
TGCGCCATGCTCTCTGGCAGTCCGCCATTGTCGCTGCTCGGTATGATCCCGACCTGCTCGCCTTTTCCCAAGCCAAGCGCAAGGAAGGCAAGCATCATAACGTCGTGATCGGCGCAGTTTCTCGCAAGCTCGTTGCACGTGTGTTCATCGTCCTAAAGGAGCAACGCCCTTACCTTATTCGATGACTTTTTAAGGTTCGACCTCTTGACTATTTATAGCAGGTCTTTTTTGAATAAAGCAATGCAATATTTGATCCTGGAATGCAACGCCGAGCAAACATCCTCCCGATCCATGGTATTTCCTTACGCAATAACCGATCTGCCTGCCCAGCGGGGATCATATTCGCCGGCCCGCCATGCGCAAGACAAAGAGCGCATCCGCGGTGACGAAGAGGTTCATCTTCTTCCGGCTGGTGCCGCCCCACCCGACCGGCGAATAGCCGCTCAATGAAGGGCGGCTGGGACGCGCATACGACTCTTCCGCCGGAAAGCCGCCGTCAGGCAGGGCCTTGGATTCAAGCAGGTCAAGAGCTTCGCTGCAGCGCTCGTCGGTTATGAACCCGGCTTCTGCCATCACCTTGAGGGCGAACAGGATGTCGTAATGCCAGTAGCAGGGATAATGCAGCAAAGTGAAGTGCCTGTCCATCACCGATCCGTCTTGAAAGCGCCTGAACAGATGCCTTTTGAGAAAGACCTCTGCGGCGCGTTCAGCAGCAGACCTGGCCTTCCCATCGCCCGAAATCTGGGCGAACAAAGCCAGCGCCCGCAACGGGATGAGCGTTTCCATGAAAGATGAGCTGTCGGCTTCGGGGCGTTTATCACAGTTCCAGCCGCCATCCGGCCACTGCCACTGGAGCAGGCGTGAAACCAATTCGCCCGTGCGCTCATCAGCCTGCCCCAGCCGCAGCGAAGACCATACAGCATTGCCTTCCTGTGATCCGCAGCGTCGCGTCCGCCCGGCGATCTCGCGGATATATTTCTGGTGGAACGCGCCTAGCCAGGCATCATAAGTTTCCTCCATGAGCGGGCGCAGATGCACGTCACCGGGTGGATAGCCCAGGTCTGCCAGCAGCGACAGGGTCCAGTGCGAACCATTCCACTTTTTATAGGCGTGACCGGTCATGTCGCGTCCGGAAAGCAGGCCTGTGACCATCGACGAATGGCGGACGACCTCAGCCGCCTCGACAGCGGAGCTGGAACCCGGATCAAGACCGAGCACGTTCACTTCCGCCTTCCAGGCCAGGGCGGGTTCAGATTTTAATTGCTCAATCAAGTGGCTCATATCGTCTCACTCCAATGGTATCCACTGCAGCCAGCAACTGGCTGACAGGTTTCCTCAGCCACGGATGGACCAGATCTGGAGCCAGATCTGCCAGCGGGACGAGGACGAAGGCGCGTTCATACAGGTGTGGATGAGGCAGGGTCAGTTCCGGGGTTTCCTGGATCAGGTCGTCATAGAACAGGATATCCATGTCGATCCGGCGAGGTCCCCAGCGGACAGTTGGTACCCGACCGAGTTCGATTTCGAGCCGTTTCAGGTGTTTCAACAATCCCTCGGGGGCCATGGAAGTGCGACCCTTAAGCACCATATTCAGGAACGAGGGCTGGCTGGTGACTCCCCAAGGCGGCGTCTCGTAGATAGGAGATTGCGCCAGCACCCGGACGGCAGGCGGGAGGGCGGCGATGGCGGTTTGGAGATTGGCGAAACGGTCGCCGAGATTGGTGCCCAAGGCAAGGTAAAGAGTAGACATGGAATTGCACACAGTGCTATACTGGTTTTAACGATATTGTACTCCCAACCCTTCCGGGCAATTGACCTTTATCCATTTAGGAGCTCTAAATTGACAACCTTTCGTTTGTCAGTATGTCCGCATGACACCGCCAAGAACATCTCCGGATGGTTCCTGTTCGACACCTACCTGCAACGCAATCTTGACTGTGCGATCCGCTTTGAGCCTCAGGATAATTTTATTGAAGAGAGAAACAGCGTTCTGAACGGCGGATATCAAATTGCCTATGCCAATCCTTACAGCGCGGCCATCTACGCCAAAAGGCTGGGTTTCATCCCGGTTGCAAAACCAAGCGGGGTCTTCGATGAAACCATCCTGGTAAGCAGTGCAAACACCCAGATCCCATCCACCCGGCCTGTCAGGATCGCTTCAGCCACCGATAAACTCATTGTCCACTCCCTGGGTCTGTCCCTGTTGGAAACCCAGAATATTTCGCCGTCTGACTGCCAGTTGGTTTATGTCGGCACGCATGCCAAGGCTGCTCACGCGGTTATCGAAGGCACTGCTGATCTGGGTTTTGTTTATAACGAGACCTGGAAAGGGATGGCAGATAGTTCCAGCCAGGCATTGGCAATCGTCAGCCAGACTTCGAGCAAACTGGCTTATCATTGCTTCTGCATCGCCCCTGAATGGGGTGAAAAATTGGAAAAATTGCAGGCGCTGTTGGTGAACATGATTCAGGGTCCCCAGGGGAAACACATCCTGGAAGACATCCACCTGCCGGCAGGTTTTGAAGCCATGGCACCGGATGATCTCCTCCCCTTCATCGAACTGGTCGCTCGGACAGGGGACCTCGATTAATCAACTATCAACCTCACGCACGAGCAAGCTTCCAACCTTTGTGAAACAGACCCTTTAGGCTTCAACCTGAAGGGCTCTTATTTAGATTCCGCCAGAAGCAACTCCCTGATGGGCAGGGGGTTTGTTTATTAGTAATCCAAATCCATTCAGGCAGGAGCCATGCTACCATGAAAGAAGGAAATTATAAAATTTACATTTATCGCTGGGTCATGCTGGCTGTGTTCATGTTCGTTGTGGTAGTCAACCAGCTGCTGTGGATCACCTTCGCCCCGATCACCCGGGACGCGGTTGCGTTCTACGGTGTTACTGACCTTGGCATTGGCTTGTTATCCATGATCTTCATGATCGTTTACATTGTTGTCTCAATTCCTGCCTCCTGGGTGATCGACACCTACGGCTTGCGCATGGCGGTGGGCATCGGCGCGGCTCTGACCGGGTTGTTCGGATTGATGCGCGGCCTGGTCGCCTCCAGTTATCCGCTGGTGCTGGTTGCCCAGGTGGGAATCGCCATCGGGCAGCCGTTCATCCTGAATGCGGTCACCACGGTGGCAGCGCGCTGGTTCCCGCTGCGCGAGCGGGCCACCGCCTCCGGGCTGGGATCGCTGGCAATGTATCTCGGCATTTTCCTGGGACTCGGGGTAACCCCGTGGTTGACGCTCCGGTTTCACATCGGTGGCATGCTGATGGCTTATGGAATCGTGTCGGTGGTCGCCGCGCTGGTATTTTTTATTTTTGCCAGGGAGCGACCGGCAACGCCACCTTGCCCACCCGGAATGGAAGTCCGTTCGCTGGCATTTGACGGGTTCAAACAGATGTTCCGCCAGCGGGATTTCCTCCTGCTGCTGGTGATATTCTTTATCGGGCTGGGCATTTTCAATGCCGTCACCACCTGGATCGAGAATATCCTGGCGCCGCGCGGCTTCTCCAGCACCCTGGCAGGGACTGCCGGCGGGCTGATGATCCTGGGGGGGATTGTCGGCGCACTGGTCATCCCGTCCCTATCTGACCGTCTCCGCAAGCGGGTGCCTTTCATCATCCTGGCATTGGCAGGAGCCACCGCCGGGCTGATTGGTATTGCCTACGCAACCAGCACCTGGCTGCTGCTGACCGCATCGGTCACGCTGGGATTCTTCCTGCTCAGCTCGGGACCGATCGGATTCCAGTATGGGGCAGAGATCACCCACCCGACCCCCGAGGGCACCTCCAATGGACTGCTGCTCATGATGGGGCAGGTTTCCGGGATCGCCTTCATATTCGCGATGGATGCGTTGAAATCTCCCCAAACCGGCGCGATGACCGTCTCGTTGAATGTGCTGATCGCCTTGATGGCCGTCAGCATCCTGCTGGGTGCCCTTCTCCACGAACCAGGATTATTTTTAACAGACACTTCCAAAACCGAGAATACCCGCTAGAGCGGTGTCTGTTCATCAAACCCATATACCTGCAAAGGCTCTTCGATCCACCGAAGAGCCTTTACTTATTAACATATAACTGCGATCCTGACTGGCAGGTCACAATTCGCAATATTTTTCGATCCTGCTGGCAATCACACCCAGGCTGTCTTCCCAATAACCGGGCAAACGGATATCCATCCCAAAGCGGGCTGCCAGGTCGGCAGCGGAGGCTTCTCCGGTGGATGCGAGCAGGTTCTTATAATCCGGTATGAAGTCTGCGCCTCGTTTCAGATAGATGGCATAAAGACCGGCACCAAACAGCAGTCCGAAGGCATAGGGGAAGTTATAGAACGGGAGTCCGGGATAGTAATAATGGGGTTTCCATGTCCACATGTACTTGTGAAGGAATCTATCGTCAAGGCCGTCGCCGTAGGCAGTCTTCTGAGACTGTTCCATGATGGTGCACAGGTCGCCGGCGGATAACTCGGATTTTTTGCGCCGTTCGAAGACTTCCTTCTCGAACAGGTAACGCGAAAAGATGTCCACGATCACCTGGGTATCGCCGATCAACTGTGTTTCGATGATGGCGAGGCGTTCCTGCGGGTCGGTGGTCTGCGACAGAACAGCTTCCATGACGATGGTTTCGCTCATGATGGAGGCGGTTTCGGCAAGGGTCATGGGCTTGTCCTGCTGGATCATGGTCTTGCCAGCCTGGTAGACGCATTCATTATGATAGGCATGACCAAGTTCGTGAGCAATGGTGCTCACCTGGTCGAGGCTGCCGTCGAAGTTGCACAAAACACGGCTCTCCTTTACGGTAGGCAGCCCCATGCAGAACGCGCCGCCGCGCTTGCCTTCTCGCGGTTCGGCATCTATCCAATCCTGGTCAAAAGCGCGTCGGGCAAAGGCTGCCAGTTCGGAGGAAAAATGCCCAAAGTGGGTGATGATGAAATCACGCCCTTCAATAAAATCAAATTTCTTACCAGTTTTTCCGCTTGGGGCGAAAAGATCCCACCAGGCCAGTTTTTGCTTTCCGAGCCGCTTGGCCTTGGCTTTGAAATATTTTCGGAATACAGGGAATGAGCTTTCCATGGCGCCAAGCATGGCTTCCAGCGTCGGGCGGTCGATGCGGGCCATATCGATGGCAGCGTGGAGTGCATCAACCCGACCGCGACGATGGTCGAGACTGTTGCCGGTTCCCTTGATGCCATTCATGCAGGCAGCCAGTGGCTCTTCCACAGTTTTCCAGGCTGCCAATTCAGTCTCATACGCCCGCCGGCGCACCGACTCATCCGGGTGTGAATGTAGATTGATCAGAGCAGGCATGGGCAGCTTGCTGATTTTCCCATCCAGTTCAAAATCCACTGTCAGTTGGGAGGTGATCACACCCTGAAGTTTCCCCCACGCACTGGCTCCGCTGAGCGACAATTCTGCTGCCAGAGCTTCCTCGGCTTGCGACATCATGAACTTGCTTTGCAAAGCCGCCTCACGCAGGAAGAACGCATGCGCCCTGGCGCTTGGATTGGCCTGAATGACCTTCTCGAGCACCGGAGCGATCCCGCCCACCCAGGCCTGGAACTGGTTGCTGATATTCTGGATGCGCAGGCCAACCATCTGGAATTCTGACATCTTCTTCATGGCAACTTTATTATGCGAATCGGTGGTCACGAATGAATGTATGTAGGCGCGCAAGGTTCCCGATAATTCGTATACACCATTGAAACGGTCGATGACTTCTCCTGCTGCTGCAGATAGTTCCTTTATTGGTGCACTGGGATTGAGCCTGGCGATTCTTTCAGCAAAGAACTTTTCCAACCCCCCAACCTGACTGGTGAGAGTGCCAATGGCGGTTTCAAATTCTTTTGATTCGAGCGCAGGGAAAACATTGGATAGATCCCAGTGGGGAAGGGTGGGCATGATTGGCTCCTGAGTTGAAATGAGAATGCTTTGGTGAAATTTCAGCGAGGAGGATAGTATACCAAAGCCAAATGGATGAGAGTCCATGGGTCACTGGAAATCAGCGAGGAGAGGCTGAATTTTTTTCGCCGTGATGCGGATTCCAACCCAGGCATTGCCTGGTGTGACAGACTCAAACTGTCCACGACAATATAGTAATCTATCCTTCCAGGTATGATTTTTAAAAAGGGGATGAACGAGGTTCCATCTGCCTTGACACCTTTCCTGTAAGAGTTAGAATAGTTTCGGGGATGTAGAAACTGGTGGAAATCGCACCAAAAGGAAGAACGACTCATATCGTTGGAGGTGAAATATGAAACAAGATCGCTTCTTGGTGGGAATCCTGATCTTTATCGGGCTGTTGGTCATCGCTGCACTGGCGCTGTTTTTCATCCGGAAGGATAATCAAGTATATGTCGTGGATGATACGCCTGAAGGAGTGATCCGCAACTACGCCCTCGCCGTACAAAAACAGGACTACCAGCGCGCTTATGGCTACCTGGCAGACAAGGATGACAAGCCTTCCTACGATACATTCCGGCGTGCATTCCTGACCAACCAGTTGGATGTATCCAGCAATGCCATCCAGGTTGGGAGTGTTCAGTATATTGACAGCACCGAGGCAACGGTCAGCCTGACCGTGCTCTACGCTGGCAACGGGCCTTTCACCGAAAGCTGGAATTCCACCGACACTGCCAGCCTCATCATGCAGGATGGCGCCTGGAAAATCAGTTATATGCCCTACCCCTTCTGGGCCTATGACTGGTACCAGCCGGTGATTCAACCGGTGAAACCGTAAGGAGGTGGAATCATGCGCACCATTCGCAGGCTTTACTTTTATGCAGTGGCTTTTATCAGCCTGGAAGTGGTCCTGTGGGGACTGATCGGTCTCCTGCGATCCATCTTCATCCCGGCTGCCACCGGCGGGAACACCACCCTGCTGGCCCAGGCGCTGGCGCTCATCCTGGTCGGCGTGCCGGTCTTCGGCTTGCACTGGTGGGTTGTACAGCGCGATGCCCGGAGGGAGGCGGATGAGCATGCTTCAGGCATGCGCGCCTTTTTCCTGTACGCGGTTCTGCTGTCCACGTTCATCCCGGTGATCCAGAATTTTCTGGCCGCGGTCAACCGCCTGTTCCTGGAAGCCAACCATCTGGCACGGACGGCTGCGTTCATCGGCAGCCAGCAGACATGGAGCGACAACCTGATCGCCTTGTTGATGAACACCCTGATAGGGGCCTATTTCATCAGTGTATTGCGGGCAGACTGGAAACAAATCGCGGACAAAGATGCTTTCATTCATGTGCGCCGTATCTCCCGTTACCTATGGGTGCTTTATGGCCTGCTGCTGACGGTGGCAGGGGTGCAACAGATCCTCACCTTCATCCTTCAAATTCCTCCCAGCATTTTTGGCATGCTGCTGAAGGCAACTTTCATCAACGGCCTGGCATTGACTCTGGTGGGCACCCCGCTCTGGGTCTGGGCATGGAAAACGGTCCAGGATTCCCTATCAGAGCCAGCGGAACGTGAATCACTTTTGCGACTGGGGCTTCTCTATGCCCTCTCGCTGGGAAGCGTGCTCACTGTGCTCTCCTCGGGAGGAATCATTCTGTACCTGCTCCTGAGGTTGATCCTGGGCGAGAGGATATTGCTCCCTGAGTTTGCCAGGCTGGTCAGTGGACCTCTGTCCATTGGCTTACCGCTGGCGGGAGTCTGGGCATACTTCGGGAAGTGGCTGACACAAGCGATTACCGACACGACGGGTGTTGCGCACCCCATGCAGGAACCGGGACTACCTCGCCCCGTGCAGGAACCGGGACTACCTCGCCCCGTGCAGGAACCGGGACTACCTCGCCGGGGGGGCATGCGCCGGCTGTATTCTTATATCCTGTCTGCCATCGGCCTGACCGCCGCCTTTATTGGTCTGAGAATGGTGCTTGCCTTTGTGGTGGACGCACTCCTCGCCGGGCAGGCTTGGGCCGGCAGCCTGCGTTTGAGCCTGGCAGCCTCCCTCTCCACCCTGGGAGTGGGCCTCCCGCTCTGGATGCTCACCTGGAGGCCGATGCAGTCGCAAGCGCTCGCCTCTGGCGATGCCGGCGACCACGCCAGGCGTTCTCTTATCCGCAGGATCTACCTGTACCTGGCGCTTTTCGCCAGCGTGATCGGCGGGATGGTCTCTGCCGGCAGCCTGGTATACCTGCTGCTCAAGGCTTTGTTGGGCGGCGGGTTCGCAGGTGTTTTACAGGGATCATTGAAAGCCCTCGAAATATTCGCCCTGTTCGTGCTGCTGGGCGTTTATCACGTTCTGAAACTGAGACAGGATGGGAAAGCGACGGGGCTTGCCCTTACTGAAAAGCATGCTGCTTTCCCCACTCTGATCTTCGACCGGGAGAATGGCACTTTCGGGGAGGTGATGCTGGCAACCATCCAAAAACAAACTCCGAAACTGCCGGCTTCGATCCACCTGGCAAACCAGTCGTTTGCGAAAACCATTCCTCCGCAGGCCATCCTCCTGCCGGCGGACCTGGCACTCGATCCACCCGCACCCCTTCGTTTGTGGCTGGGTAAATATGACGGACCCCGGCTCATCGTCGCCCAACCTGCTCCGAAGCCAGGACCGGATCACCCTGCGACAGGCTGGGTGTGGGTCGGTGGTCCGACGACCGACTTGAACCAGGCCGCGCTGACCTTGCGTCAGCTCGCCGAAGGCCAGGAAGTCCGCTTGAAAGCTCCTGTTACAGGTTGGATGGTTTTTCTATATATCCTCGCCGGGTTGTTTGGCGTGCAGATCCTGGGACTGCTGGTAAGCCTGGTTGCATCCTCAATATTTCGATGATCCGGCTTGACCGGATTAGCCGTCTTTTCACTTTGACGGTCTCAGGATATACTCTGGTTAGGGTGAGGTCACGCCGCCCCATCTGAAGGAGAGGACTGAGCGATGAAAGTAACCGTCTTACAAGAGAACCTGGTGCGCGGGTTGAGCACTGTCTCGCGTGCCGTATCCCCTCGCAGTACCCTGCCGGTGCTGTCGAATGTCCTGATCGCCAGCGATGAAGGCCGACTGCGCCTCTCAGCCACCAACCTGGAACTGGGTATCACCTGCTGGATCGGCGCCAAGATCGAAGAAGAAGGCTCCACCACCATCCCGGCGCGCACCTTCTCCGAATTGGTGGGAACCCTGCCCCAGGAGCAGGTCAGCCTGAACCTGAATACCACCACCCAGACCCTGAATGTGCGCTGTGGTGCCTCGAATACGGATATCAAGTGTATTGACGCCCAGGAGTTCCCGCCCCTGCCCGTGCCGGACATGGAAGGGGCGATCCTGCTTAACGTGGCAGATTTCAAGGATATGATCTCCCAGGTGGCATTTGCTGCCTCAGCGGACGAGGCCCGTCCGGTGCTGATGGGCGTGCTGATGACCGTGGACAAGGATGCCATTACCATGGCCTCCGCGGATGGTTTCCGCCTGTCGGTGCGAAAAGGTACGCTTTCGCAGCCGGCTCCGCAGCCAATTTCTGCGATCATCCCGGCGCGGGCATTGAGCGAACTCGCACGCGTGTCAAGCGATGGGAATGAGATGATCTCGATGGTCCTGCCCAAGGGCCGCGGTCAGGTGGTGTTCCGCATGAAAGAAGTGGAACTCGTCTCGCAGTTGATCGACGGCACCTTCCCGGATTTCGAGCAGATCATCCCGCGGGCATTTAAATCCCGCACCATCCTGAGCACCCCCGCCCTGCTCAAAGCCTGCAAGCAAGCCGAGATCTTCGCCCGCGAGGGTTCGAATGTGGCCCGTTTCAACATCAAAACCTCAGGTGAGCTGGAACCCGGCTCAGTGGAAATCTCCGCCCAGTCCGAGGAGACCGGCTCGAATGAGACGGTGGTGGCGGCTACGATCGACGGGGTGGGCCTGCTGATCGCCTTCAATGTCAAGTACCTGCGTGAGGTGCTGGAAGTGATCAAATCGCCCAACGTGGCCCTCGAAACATCTGCTCCAAATGCCCCGGGTGTCGTCCGCCCAGTGGGTGACGACAACTTCCTTCACGTCATCATGCCGATGCACCTGGGCTGATCAATAGTTTCCTCCTGCAAGAACAAATAATTCAAGACCTCCCGCCAAAGGCGGGAGGTCCTTTCTTTAAAAGCATAGACCTGATAAGGGATTGTATTAGTGATGGATTTCATTATAATTAAATTGAAACACCTATCATTACATGCTCCTTCGTCGTGGGGCCTTCGCTTGCGTGACACCTTCGAAATCAGTTTCTCGGAAGGAGGTTGCACTATGGGAAAAGCATTGCAGGGACTGATGGTTATACTGGTCTTGCTAGGAGCTGGACTGACGGCCTGCAATTTAACGGCACCGAATTGCTTGGAAATGCCGGCACCATGGTCTGCCCAACCGGAACAGAGCTATTGGACTTCGATTGACGGACCAGGAACTCCGGTGACATTCACTTGGATGTTTTCCAGCGATTGCCAACCAGACCGCTTCCGGATCGTCATGAACGACATCCCAATAATCGAAGATTATTCTCTGGTTGATGAAAGGATAACACCAACGTCGAACCCGCCAACGGTTATCTATGAAGATGGGACGACAGCATTCGCTTATTCCTGGACGACGACCGAAACCTTTGTGGATGGTATTTATTGGTGGTGGGTGATTCCCTACAGTGGATTTTATCATGGAGAGAGATCTACTGCGAATAAAATAAAAATTTCCTCTTCCGGGGGTTGCCGAGGAAATGGTGATATGGAAGAAAATCTTGAACTCGTCTATCCTCGAAATGGGCAAACAATCCATTCCTTTTCGACTGAGTTGCTCTGGAGAGATCGGAATCCTCAATTGACCCGTTGTAACGAAACTGCAGTGGATTATTTAATCCTATATTCTCAGGTCTATGATGCCATTCGTGACATCAATATCAATGATATTCTCGATGCCCAACCTGACTACATCTGGGATTTTGATGATAGTTACTGGGAATTTAATTGGAGGGATT
>Ga0315290_10003719_pt1 | contig 10940 bp, 8 predicted proteins | sample YL17G12_0_MG_FD_203627 | JGI IMG/M metagenome (GOLD analysis project Ga0315290, IMG submission 203627) | Sediment microbial communities from Yellowstone Lake, YNP, Wyoming, USA - YL17G12_0 | ecosystem: Environmental > Aquatic > Freshwater > Lake > Sediment | place: USA: Wyoming | collected...
ATGGTCCGCGTCGCGACGAGCCCCCTGCTCGAACCCGGCGACCCGGCGATCTCCCCCCGCAGTGAGATCCGCTTCTAAGCTCGAGGGAGGCCAGAGCATGGACGTATTCGAGAAGTGCTTCGAAACGGCGCAGCGGTCGGAGCCCATCCGCGCGGCGGGTCTGTATCCCTACTATCGGGTGATCTCCTCGGCCCAGGACCCGGTCGTGACGCACGACGGGCGCGAGCTCGTGATGCTCGGGTCCAACAACTACCTGGGCCTCGCCAACGACCCGGAGGTGAAGGAAGCGGCCGCGATGGCCCTCGCCCTCTACGGGACGGGCTGCGCGGGGTCGCGCCTGCTCAACGGGACGCTCGACGTCCACGTCCAGCTCGAGGGACGGCTCGCCGAGTTCATGCGGCGCGAGGCGGCGCTGATCTTCGCGACCGGCTTCCAGGTGAACCTCGGCGTCCTCTCGTGTCTGCTCGACCGCTCGGACATCGCCTACCTCGACGCGCTCGACCACGCCTGCATCATCGACGGCTGCCGGCTCGGCTTCGGCAAGAGCCACAAGTTCCGCCACAACGACATGCAGGACCTGGAGCAGAAGCTCCAGAACGCGCCGCCCGATCGCGGCAAGCTGATCGTCGTGGACGGCGTCTTCTCGATGGAAGGCGACATCGCGCCGCTCCCGCGGCTCGTCGAGCTGAAGCAGCGCTACGGCGCGCGCCTGATGGTCGACGACGCGCACGGGCTCGGCGTCTTCGGCGAGAACGGCCGCGGCACACCCGAGCACTTCGGCGTGGAGCCCGAGATCGACCTGGTGATGGGCACCTTCTCGAAGTCGCTGGCCGCCGTCGGCGGCTTTGTGGCGGGCGACCGCTACGTGATCGAGCACATCAAGCACACCGCGCGCGCCGAGATCTTCTCGGCCGCTCCTCCGCCGGCGTCGATGGCGGCCGCGCTCAAGGCGCTCGAGATCGTCGAGCGAGAGCCCGAGCGGCGCAAGCGCCTGTGGGAGAACACCGAGTACATGCAGCGCGAGCTCACGGGCCTCGGCTTCGACACGGGCCACTCGTCGTCGCCGGTGATCCCGATCCTGGTGGGCGAGGACATCACCGCGTACAAGATGACGATCCGCCTCGGTCAGGAGGGCGTCTTCGTGAACCCGGTCGTGTCGCCCGCCGTCCCGCCGGGCCGCGCGATGATCCGCACGTCCTACATGGCGACGCACGCACGCGAGCATCTGGATCGGTCCTTGGAGGCGCTTGCCGAGGTGGGGCGCGAGCTCGGGATCATCGAGTAGGGCGACCCGGGGGGGGCGCGATCCACCGGCCTGGCGGGGACCCGGCCCGGGCGGAGCCCGGGCCACCCCGCTCCGCTCGGCTGCGCCTCGCTGCGCGCGCCCTGACGGGCGCTTGCGAAGAACGTCCCGCGATGCAGGAGCGGGCGGGCGGAATCGGCTATTGCTAGCGCGTGCGCCCGACCTCCGATCGCATCAGCCTCCTCACGCGGCGGGAGCTGCTCGTCGCGGGGGCGGCGGCGGGGGTTGGGTGGGCTTGCGGCAGCGGGCCGCCGGCGCTGGCGCGGGTGCCGGCGGAGATCCAGGCGCTGCACCGCGAGAGCCTCGTCTTCGATCTCCACATCGACACGCTGCTGTGGATGCGCCTGCTCGGCTACGACGTGACACGCCGCCACCGGCCGCTCCTCCCCGGCGCGGCCTTCGCCTGGCAGATGGACCTCCCCCGCGCGCGCGACGGCGGCCTCGACGGCGCGGTGCTCGGCATCGTGGTGTCCCCCGACGAGGAGCTCGCGGAGCAGATCGCGCCGCTCAAGCTGCTCGCACGCGTCGAGCGCCGGCACGGGCTGGCGCAGACCCTCGAGACCCTCGACCTGCTCGCGGCCGCGGCGCGCGGTGCACCCGGCGAGCTCGCCTTCGCGAAGACGGGCAGCGAGCTGCGCGAGGCGATCGCCGCCGGGCGCTTCGCGGCGCTGGCCGGGCTCGAGGGCGCGCACGGCATCGCCGGCCGCCTCGAGAACCTGCGCGAGGCGCACGCGCGTGGGCTGCGCCTGATCGGCCTCGCCCACTTCCAGGCGAGCGGCGCCGCCTATCCGATGACGGAGCCCTCCTACGCCCTGCGCGGGCTCACCCCGTTCGGCTTCGAGCTCGTCGCAGAGATGGAGGCGCTGCGCATGCTCGTCGACCTCGCGCACGTGAACTCCCGCGGCGTCGACGACGCGCTCGGCGCGATGCACAGGCCCTTCGTCGTGAGCCACTCGGGCTGCCGCTCCATCCACGACCACCCGCGCAACCTCTCCGACCAGCAGATCCGCCGGATCGCCGAGCGCGGCGGCGTGATGGGCCTCGCCGTGGGCCGGGACTTCCTCGGCCCGGGCGGGCTCGACGCCTTCTTCGCCCACGCCGAGCGCGCGCGCGAGCTGGGCGGCGACGACGTCCTCGCCATCGGGAGCGACTGGGACGGCGCCATCGTGCCCGCCCCCGGCCTCGAGGACGTGCGCGCGCTCCCCTTCGTGACGCAGGGCCTGCTCGAGCGCCGCTGGAAGCCCGACGCCGTGCGCAAGCTGCTCGGCGAGAACGCGCTGGGCGTGATCACCGAGGTGTGCGGCTAGCGCGACGAGCCAAATCCCGACGCGCACCAGCGCAAGCGAAGCGCGCAGCGAGCCGCAGGCGACCGGAGCCAATGCGCAAGCGAAGCGCGCAGCGAGCCGCCGGTGAGCGAAGCCAATGCGCAAGCGAAGCGCGCAGCGAGGCGAAGCCGAGCGGAGTAAATTGGACTAGACGCTGGCGAGCCCCTCGCGTCCGGCGAAGTCGTCGACGAAGTGCCGCGCGGTCCGGCCCGAGCGGCTCGAGCGCTCGAGCGCCCAGCGCAGCGCCTCGCGGTGCAGCCGCTCCGGCTCCGCACGTACGCCGGCCTTGCGCGCGTAGCGGTCGACGATGGCGAGATAGGTGGCCTGGTCGAAGCCGTAGAAGCCGAGCACCAGGCCGAAGCGGTCGGAGACCGCGAGCTTCTCGTCGAGCGCCTCGCCCACGTGCAGCTCGCCATGCTCGTCGAGGTGGGCGGCCCGGTTGTCGGCGGCGGTCTCGGGCAGCAGATGCCGGCGGTTGCTGGTCGCGATGATGCGGACGTTCTCCGGAGGCGCCACCAGGCTGCCTTCGAGCGCCGACTTGAGCTCGCGCGTGCGCGGGTCGCCGGCGTCGAAGGAGAGGTCGTCGCAGAAGAGCAGGAAGCGGTGGGGTGCGCCGCGCAGCGCCGCGAGCACACGCGGGAGGTCGAGGAGGTCGTCCTTGTGTACCTCGACGATGCGGAGTCCGCGGCCCGCGAAGCGCGGCAGCAGGCCGCGCACCGCCGACGACTTCCCCGTGCCCCGCTCGCCGAAGAGCAGCACGTGGTTCGCGGGGAGCCCGAGCACAAACTGCTCGACGTTGGCGAGCAGGCGCGCCACCGCGCGCTCGACACCGACGAGATCCTCGAGGTCGAAGAGCGCGGGCGCCTCGATCGGCTGCAGCCGACCCGGGCCGCTCCTCGCCTCCCAGCGGAAGGCGAGGTGGCGCTCAAAAAGACCGGGCGTGGGCGGTGCCCCCACGCGCTCCTCGAGCGCGCGCTCGGCGAGGGCCAGCAGACGCCCGAGCCTCGCAGCGATGGCAGAGAGACGCTCCACGGGGGCCCAGTGTAGACTGCCCGGGTGGACGCGTCCGTCGGGCTCTGCGCGCGTTGCGCCTTCGCCGCCCTGCAGGAGAGCGGGCGCGGGAGCCGCTTCTGGCGCTGCCGGCGCGCCGAGCTGGACGAGGGCTTCCGGCGCTACCCCCCGCTCCCGGTGCTGCGGTGTCCGGGCTACGAGGAGGGCGGTAAGCTCGGCGCGGAGCACGCCCCCGGACCGGTGCTCGGACGGGGCCGCCCGCGAGGAGAGCGATGAGGCGCTGGTTCATCCTGTCCGCGATCGGCAGCGACCGCCCCGGGCTCGTCGCCGAGCTCGCGCAGCTGATCTACGACTGCGACGCCAATCTCGAGGACTCGCGCATGACGATCCTCGGCAGCGACTTCGCGGTGATCCTGCTCTGCTCCTCGGCGAGGAGCGACGCGGCCGACCGGCTCGCGATCGGCGCCAAGCGCCTCGAGCACGACCACGGCCTCACGATCCTGCTGCGCTCGCTCGACGGGGAGCGCCGCCCCTCCGTCCCGGCCCCCGGCACGAAGCTCTACCGGCTCGAGGCCGTGGGCGAGGACCGCGCCGGGATCGTCGCCGGGCTCTGCCGCGTGCTCGCCGACTGCGGCGTCAACATCGCCGAGCTCAGCACGAGGAGCCGGCCCGGGCCGGGGGGCTCCCCGCACTACGAGCTCGCGATCGTCGCCGAGGTGCCGGAGAGCGCCGACGTCCGTGCGCTGCGCGAGGCGCTCGAGGCCGTCGCGGACCGCCTCGTGATCGACGTGGCGCTGCTGCGCGCTTGATCGCGAGGAGGCTTCGCTGTCTCGGCGACCCCCGCAGCGACGGTAGGCTGTGACCCCGCCATGGCGACCTCCGCGCGTATCGCGACGCTCCTCGCCGCCGTCGCAGTCGGCCTCGCGTGTCGCGCGACCGTGACGACGCGCGAGCCCGCGCCGATCGTGCTCGGCGCCGTCTACAACCTCACGGGCCGCCAGGCGCAGCTCGACGTGCCCTCCGCGCAGGGCGCGCGCCTTGCCGTCGAGGAGGTGAACCGCGCCGGCGGCCTGCTCGGCCGCCCGGTGCAGCTCGTCCTCGAGGACGGGCGCAGCGAGACCGCGATCGTCGCGGAGCGGACCGCGGACCTGCTCGACCGCTTCCCCGCCGTCCCCGCGCTGATCGGCCTCTCCGACGCCGACATGGTGCTCGCCGCGGCGACCGTGGCGTCGCAGCGCCAGCGCCTCTTCCTGACCTCCGGCGCCACCTCGCCGCACCTGCCCGCGCAGGTCCCCGGCCCGCTCTACCTCGCCTGCTTCGGCGACAACGTGCAGGCCGCGGCGGCGGCCGAGTGGGCCGTGCAGGACCTCTCCGCGAGGACGGCGGCGGTGGTCTTCGACGCGTCGAGCTCCACCGCGCGGCTGCTTCACGGCTACTTCCAGACGCGCTTCAGCGAGCTCGGAGGCCGCGTGCGCTGGGTGCGCAGCTTCACGCGCGACGACCTCTCGGCGCTGGGCCGGCCGCCGCTCCCGAAGGCCGACTTCGTCTTCCTCGCCGCCGCAGACCCGGAGCAGGCGCTCGCGGCGGTGCTGCGCCTGCGGGAGGCCGGGGTGACGGCTCCGATCCTCGGCGGCGACGCCTTCGACGCGCTCGACCCCTGGAGCGAGCACCCCGAGCTCACGGGGATCTACTTCACGACCCACGCGTACCTCGGCGCCGACAGTGCGGCGCCGAAGCTGATCGCGTTCCGCGAGAGCTACGGCCGCGCCTTCCCCGAGAGCGCGCCCGACGCCTTCGCGGCCCTCGGCTACGACGCCGCGCGGCTCGCGATGGCGGCGATCGCTCGCGCGGGGAATGCGGACCCGCGCGAGGTGCTGCGCGCGCTTGGCGAGATCCAGGGCTTCGAGGGCGTCACGGGGACGATCGGCTATCCGGCCGGAAGCCGGATCCCGCTCAAGACCGTGACCGTCCTCGCGATCGAGGCAGGCAAGCGCCGGCTCGTCCGCCAGCTGTTGCCGTCGCACGTGCCGCCGCCATAGCGGGCGAACGCGGCGACCGCGCGCGAGCCACGCGCGCTCAGATCTCGAGCGCGGCGCGGAAGCCGCCGTGGATGGCGCCCTCGAGGTAGCCGACGCCGGTCGCGTCGCCGATGGCGACGACGGGGACGCCGGCCGTTTCGAGCTGCCGCACGGGCTCGGGGTTCGGGCCGAGGCCGGCGGCGAGGATCACACTGTCGGCGGGGGCCTCGTCGGCGCGCGGCGGCGCGCCGTCCTGCGCCGCGACCTCGAAGCGGACGCCGTGCGCGCCGATCGCGAGCACGCGCGCGCGCGTCCGCAGCTGCACGCCGGCCTCGCGCAGCTCGTGCAGCACGTGCCAGCGGCGCGGGTGCGCCATCTCGCGGGCGATTACCGGGCCCTCCTCGAGGACGGTGACCTCGCGGCCGCGCTCGGCCAGGAACTCGGCGAGCTCGGCGCCGACGAGGCCGCCGCCCACCACGACGACGCGCCGGCCGATCGGCATGTAGGCGCGCGAGGCCTCGCGCAGCTTCGAGGGGTCGTCGGTCACGCCCGTGAGGCGCCCCGCGCGCACGGCGAGGCGGCCGAGGGCCGAGAGCTTGCCCGACGCGGCGGATGCGCCCTGGCCAGTGAGCAGCGCCCGCAGATCGTCGCCGTCGAAGACGTGGGGCAGGTCCGCGCCGGCGATCTCGGGCCGCACGTGCGAGGCGCCGACGGCCGCGATCACGACGTCCGGCGCGATCTCGCGCACCAGCGCGGGCGTCACCTCCTGCTGCATGCGCAGCGCCACCGGCAGCGCGCGCATCTGCGCCTCGAACCAGCGCAAGAGGCGCTCGTTCGGCTCGTAGACGAGCGCCGCGAGCCGCAGCGTGCCTCCGAGGCGCGCGCTCGCCTCGCAGAGCACGACCTCGTGGCCGCGCGCCACGGCCACGCGCGCCGCCTCCATGCCGGCCGGCCCGCCGCCGACGACGAGGACCTTCCTGCGCTGCGCGGCCCGCGTGCGCACGAGCGGCGTGCGCTCCGACTCCTTGCCCGCCTCGGGGTTCACGGCGCAGCGCACCGGGCGATCGAAGAAGGCCTGGGCCACGCAGGTGTAGCAGTAGACACAGGGCCGCACGGACTCGGGCCTGCCCTCCGCGAGCTTCTTCGCGATCTCGGGGTCGGCCAGCATCTTGCGGCCCATCGAGACGAGATCGGCCCGGCCGTCGCGGATCAGCCGGTCGGCGACGTCGGGCTCGATGCGCCCGACGGCGATCACCGGCACGCGGACGCGGGACTTGATCGCGGCGGCGAAGTCGACGTAGGCACCCTCGGCGTGCGGGAGCGGCGCCTCGGTGAAGTGGTGGCCCAGGGTGTCGGCCGCATAGGCGCTCACGTGGATGGCGTCGGCGCCGGCCTCGACAGCGAGCTCCGCGGTGCGCTGCGCCGCCTCGAGCGTGATCCCGGCGGGGTCGCCGTACTCGTGGGCGTCGATGCGGCACCAGACGGTGAAGTCCGAGCCGGCGCGCTGCTTGCAGGCGCGCAACACGTCGCAGAGCAGGCGCGCGCGGTTCTCGATCGGGCCGCCGTACTCGTCGTCGCGGAAGTTCCAGCCGGGCGAGAGGAACTCGGAGAAGATGTAGCCGTGCGAGGCGTGCAGCTCGACGGCGTCGAAGCCCGCGCGGCGCGCGCGCTCTGCCGCACTCGCGAAGGCCTCGACCAGCCAGGCGATGTCCTGCTTGGTCGCGGCCTTCACCTTCTGGACCACGCCGGTATTGGCGCGCAGCATCAGCTCGCGCTCCTCAGCCGTGAGCTCGGCGAGGCCGCTCGCGCCGACGTGGTGGCGCGGCTCCGAGGGCATCAGCAGGGGGCGGCCCTGGCTGGCGTCGAGGCGCGCGATCTTGCCGTGGTGAGCGAGCTGGATCGCGATCTTCGCACCGTGCGCGTGCACCGCCTGCGTCAGCGCCGAGAGCCCGGGCAGGTAGCGGTCGTCCGAGACCGCGATCTCGTGCAGGCTGTTCGCGCCGTAGGGATAGGCCGCCGAGGTGTTCTCCGTGATCAGCAGCCCCGCGCCGCCGCGCGCGCGCTCCTCGTAGTAGCGGATGGTCGGCTCGCGCACCGCGCCGTCCTGCTCGACGAGCTCGACGCCCATCGGCGCCATCGCGATCCGGTTGCGAAGCTCGAGGTTTCCGATGCGCACGGGGGAGAGGAGATGGCTCAACACGGGGGCTCCTTCGGGGCGCCGCGGTGGCCGAGATCGGGCGCGACGGGAACGGGCGCATTATAGGCAGGGCCGATTATGCTGTCGCGCGGCGGAAGGACGCGGGGAGGACGTCGGGTGCGCATCGGAATCTTCCTCGCGGAGACGAGTCCGCGCGGGTCGACGCTCGAGGAGGTCGTCGCGAAGGCGCGCTGGGCCGAGGAAAGCGGTCTCGCGACCGGCTGGGTGCCTCACGTGCCGTGGAGCCACGACGCGCTCACCTCGCTCGCGCTCGCGGGCCAGCGCACGTCGCGCATCGAGCTCGGCACGGCCGTCGTGCCGACCTGGTCGCGCCACCCCTACGGGCTCGCGCAGCAGGCGCTCAGCACCCAGGCAGCGTGCGGGGGGCGGCTCCTGCTCGGCATCGGGCCCTCACACCAGATGGTGGCGGAGGGCTGGTACGGCGCCTCCTACGCGGGCGTGATCCACCACGTGCGCGACTACGTCGGCGTGCTCGAGGCCTGCTTCGCGGCTCAGGCCGAGGCGAACACCGGCGCGCGCGGCCCGGGCGATGTCGGTGCGCCGGTGCGCTTCGCGGGCGAGCGCTACCGGGTGGAGTCGCTTCTCGACGTGCCGGGCGCGACCCCCGTCCCGATCTACCTCGCCGCGCTGGCCCCGCTGATGCTCCGGCTCGCGGGCGAGCGAGCGGCGGGCACGATCACCTGGATGGGCGACGAGCGCACGCACGCGGAGCACGTGCTGCCGCGCCTCGAGGCGGCGGCGCGCGCAGCCGGCAGGCCGACGCCGCGCGTGATCGCGGGGCTCCCGGTGGCCGTCTGCGACGACGCGGCCGAAGGCCGCGCGGCGGCGGATCGCCGCTACGCGATCTACCAGCAGATTCCGACCTACGCGCGGATGCTCGCACGGGGCGACGCGAAGTCCCCCGCCGACGTCTCGGTGGTGGGAAGCGAGGCGCAGGTCGCGGCGCGCCTGCGCTCCTACGCCTCCGCCGGCGTCAGCGACCTCTGCGCGATGGTCTTCGGCGTGGGTCCCGATGCCGCGGCGCGCGCACACAGCCGGCAGCGCACGGAGCAGTGCCTCGCCGCGCTCGCGAGGGAAACCGCCCCGTCCGCCGGGTAGCGCGGGCGGACGGCGGGCCCGACGAGCGGCCCCGGCAACGAGACGGGGCCGTGCTTCCCGGTCGGGAACCACGGCCCCATCGGCCTGTCGCAGCGCTACCGGGTCGGCCGCCAGCGAAGCGCGCAGCGAACGCAAGCGGAGCGCGCAGCGAGCCGCAGGCGAGCGGAGATCAACAGGCCTACGCGAGCCGCTCCTGCGCGGACGAGAGCGCCGCAGCGTGCTCCCCGGCCGCGCCGTGGCCGTGCGCAGCCGGCGACCCGCTCGCCGAGCCGAACACGTACGCGCTCTCGCGGTGCTCGGAGAGGTCGAGGCCCGCGAACTCCGATTCTTCGTCGACGCGCAGATTGCCGAAGACGGCGCGCAGGACGAGCAGGATCGCGATCGTCGCCACCGGCGCGAAGGTCGCCGTGAAGAGCACGCTCTTCAGCTGGATCGCGATCTGCGCGCCGCGGGTCACGCCCGCGGGTAGCGCGAAGTCGGCGATGAAGAGGCCCGTCGCGATCGCGCCCCAGGTCCCACCGATGCCGTGCACGCCGAAGACGTCGAGCGAGTCGTCGTAGCCGAGCGCGGGCTTGAGGAAGGTGCACGCGACGTAGCAGAACACCGAGACGCCGAAGCCTACCGCGATCGAGCCCATCGGCGTCACGTAGGCGCAGGCCGGGGTGATCGCGACCAGGCCGGCCACGCAGGCCGTGGCGGCGCCGAGCACGGTCGGGTTCCCGCGGTGGAGCCACTCGATGGCCATCCAGGTGAGCAGGGCGGTCGAGGCCGCGGTGCTGGTGTTGAGGAAGGCGAGCCCGGCCAGGCCGTCCGCCGCGAGCTCGCTGCCCGCGTTGAAGCCGAACCAGCCCACCCACAGCAGCGCCGCGCCGATCACGGCGAAGGGCACGTTGTGGGGGGGCATCGGCTCGCGCCCGAAGCCGCGCCGCTTGCCGAGGTAGAGCGCGGCGACGAGCGCCGAGTAGCCGCTCGACATGTGCACGACGAGGCCGCCGGCGAAGTCCTTCGCGCCCATCGTGCCGAGCCACCCGCCGCCCCACACCATGTGCGCGAGCGGGCAGTACACCAGGAGCAGCCACAAGCTGATGAACGCGAGGTAGGGGCCGAAACGCATCCGCTCGGCGAAGGCGCCGATCATGAGCGCCGGCGTGATGATCGCGAACATCGCCTGGAACATCACAAACACGTACTCGGGGATCGTGTAGCCGGGCCAGAGCGTGTCCTTCGTGATGCCCGCGAGGCCGAGCTTGCCAAGGCCCCCGATGAAGGCGTTGCCCTCGGCAAAGGCGAGGCTGTAGCCGACGAGGATCCAGAGCACGCCCACGGCGCCCGCCGCGACCATGCACTGCATGAAGAGCGAGAGCGCGTTCTTCGCGCGCACGAGCCCCGCATAGAAGAGCGCGAGGCCCGGGAGGGTCATCAGCAGCACGAGCGCCGAGCTCGTGAGCATCCAGGCGGTATTCCCGGTGTCGAGCACCGGCGGCTCACCCTCCGCCGCGGCCGCACCCGCTACCAGGAGCGCAGCGGCGAACGTGGCGAAGATCGCCCAGCGGGAGCCAGGCGAGGGGATTCCGTTGCGAACCGGGAACGACATCGTTGCCTCCGTCTGCACGCGCAGGCGTGCGCAGTCCCCGGGGCGCTGAGCAATCGCCGTGCCAAGAGCGGCACGGCCGTCTCCGCCCGATTGGGCATCGGGGAGGCCTCCGCAAGGGGCCCGGAGCCGCCGAGCTGCCCAGCTACTGGGCAGCTACCTGCCCAGATCGCAGGCAGCCGAGGGGTCGCACGGGCGCGTCGGCCTCCCGGCACCGCAAGCGTCGGATCGGAACGCGGCTTGCGGCGCGAGGCGAGCGGAGTCCCGGGGCCAGCAAGCGCAGCGCGCAGCGAGCCGCAGGCGAGCGGAGTAAATCCGCCAGGCACCGGACGCCGCCGGGCCGCGGCGCGGCCCGGCGGCATCCGACTTACTCGAG
>Ga0315290_10003730_pt1 | contig 10930 bp, 13 predicted proteins | sample YL17G12_0_MG_FD_203627 | JGI IMG/M metagenome (GOLD analysis project Ga0315290, IMG submission 203627) | Sediment microbial communities from Yellowstone Lake, YNP, Wyoming, USA - YL17G12_0 | ecosystem: Environmental > Aquatic > Freshwater > Lake > Sediment | place: USA: Wyoming | collected...
CCGCCGTGTATTTCTACAATCACTTCGTGGCGGAAGTGAAGGACCTCACCGCTGCCATGGACGACTTCGCGCTCGAGTTCCTGAATATTGCCGAGCGCAACTTCACCTAGTCGCCTGTCGAGGTTCTTCGAACCATGCCGAAGGTCAGTCCGACTGAAGAGGTCACGACGGGACGCACCAACCGTGTGCGGCGGGTGATGTCGTCGATTTCCGAGATCAATGTCGTCCCGCTCGTCGATGTGATGCTCGTGCTCTTGATCATTTTCATGGTGACCGCACCGATGCTCCAGCGAGGCGTGGACGTCACGCTGCCCGTCGCGCGGCGCGCGGAGCCCATTGCCGAAGAGCGCGTGTTTGTCACCGTCCCCCTCGCGTATCGCCGGGACCGGACGGTGCGCCTCGGCGACGAGCGCGTGCGGCTCGATTTCCTGACGGAGCGCGTGCGCCAGAGGATGGACGGTCGGACCGACCGCAAGATCTTCCTCCGCGGGGACGGCGGGATCCTGCTTCAGGAATTGCTCGATGTCATGGATCGGCTGAAGGACGCCGGAGTCGAGCAGGTTGGCATCGTCGCCAGGTTGCCCGGAGAGCGATAGCCATGGAAGCCGTCACCAGCGTCCTGCTCGAACGGGCGCACCACGAGCGGGGCCTGCCCCGCATGGTCACGGCCTCGCTCGCCGCTCACGCCGTTCTGATCGCGGCGCTCCTCGTCATGCCGTCAATCACGGGCCGTACGTCCGAGCGTGACCTCCGGACCGTCATGACCATCTCGCTGGGAGGCGCACCCGGGCCGACCGCGGGAGGCATGACGATGATGGGTCGTCCCATGCAGACCACGGCGCCCCTCGCCGATGCGAGGCGCCCTGCCCCGCTCCGGCCACCGGCCGCCACCCCGCCGGCGATGACGCTTCCCACACCCGCGGCCGCGCCGGCCAAGGCGCCTCCGAAGCCGCGCGTCGCCGCACACGACGCGTCCGCTGCGCGCATGGCCGCGGCCGCGCAGCCCGTGGTGGCAGGCGGGCCGCCGTCCGGCGGTGCAGCGGCCGTCCCCGATCCCGCGCGGGGCATGGGGTTCGGCGGGCTCTCGACTGGAGGAAGCCCGGGCGGCGGCAGTTACCTCGACGTCGCCAACTTCTGTTGCCCCGACTATCTCGTGACGATGCTGCAGTTGATTCAAAACAATTGGAGCCGGCGGCAGGAGGTGGGCGGCGAGGCCCTGGTGGTCTTCCGTATTCAGCGTGATGGCCGGCTGACCGACATCGAACTGGAAAAGTCGAGCGGGTATCCCGCGCTCGATCTGACGGCCCAGCGCGCGTTGTTTCTCACACAGAGGGTCCCACCGCTGCCGTCGGCGTTTCCCGACGACCATCTGACGGTGCACCTTCGATTCGAGTACAGACGGTGAGCATGCGCGATCCCGCTTCGTGTCTCGTCGCCGGCGTGGCCCTCTGGTCGGTCGTCGCGCTCGTGGCCTCGCCGGGCAGCGGCGGCCCGCATCCCCCCCAGGCGCCGCAGCAGACCGAGGTCATCCTCAGCATCTCCGGCGAGCCGGGGGCGCGGCCGCGGTACGCCGTGCCCGATTTCATCCTGCGCACCAACGACGCCGAAACGGCCGCGGTGGCGAAACTGATGGGTGCCGTGCTGTGGGACGACCTCGCGTTCGAGCGGGAGTTCTACATGGTGCCGCGCGACACCTACAGAACCATTCCGGCCGCGAAGTCGTACGGAGAGATCGCATTCGATCGGTGGCGGGAACTGGGAGCCGACGGGCTGGTCATGGGGAGCGTGGAACGTACCGCCCCCGGCACCTTCCGGGTCGAGGTGCGGCTGTTTGACGTCCGTTCGCGCCGGTCCGTCATGGCCAAGGAATACACCGGGACCGCCGCGAACCCGCGCCTCTACGCGCACACGGCATCGGATGACATCCACCTCCAACAGCGCGCCCTACGGGGCGCGGCGCGATCCAAACTGACGTTCTCGTCGGACCGGGACGGCGAACGGGTGTTCAACAGCATCCAGCCGCGGGACGTGAAGGAGATCTACATCTCGGACTATGACGGCGCGAACCAGCGCCGGGTGACCGTCACGCGGAAGCTCAATATCATGCCCCGATGGTCGCCCGACGCGCGTGCGATCGCCTACACCTCCTATCGCCGGGACTTTCCCGACATCTTCGTGTCGCTGATCTACCAGGGCACGCTGGAGAATCCGACGGGCGGCCGGGACCAGAACTGGTTGCCCGCGTGGTCGCCGGACGGGACCCGCATCTGCTTCACGTCTGCGCGGGACGGCAACTCGGAGTTGTACGTGATGAACCGCGACGGGTCGAACGTGACCCGCTTGACGAACCACCCCGCCATCGACACCACGCCGACGTGGTCGCCCAGCGGCACCCAGATCGCCTTCACCTCCGACCGCAACGGGTCGCCGCAAATCTTCATCATCGATGCGGATGGGCTGAACCTGCGGAAGATCACGTCTGAGTCGTGGTGCGATCGGCCGACATGGTCACCGGCGCCGTTCAACGAAATCGCCTACGCGTCGAGGACCGGTCCGGGGTACGATGTCAGAATCTTGGATCTGGCCACGGGCGAGCGTCGGCAACTGACGTACGGCGAGGGCAGCAACGAGAGTCCCGCGTATGCCCCGAATGGCCGGCACCTGGTGTTCATGTCGACGCGCGCGGGCAAGAAGCAGATCTTCGCGATAGGCCGGGACGGGCAGGGCGTCCGCCAGATCACCACCGTCGGGAACAACTACACGCCCGACTGGTCGAAGTAGCCGTAGCGGGAGGAGACAAGCGTATGCGTATCCGATCGGTATCGTCCGCAGTCGTGTTGGGTATGACGTTGGCCTCGCTCGTGGTCGGTGCGTGCGGCACCAAGAAACCACCCGTCGCGCGGCCCCTCCCGCCGCCTCCTCCAATCACCACGCCCCCGCCGCCCCCGCCGCCGCCGGCCGGGCCGATCCGGGAAACGCCGGTGGTGCCCGCACCAGCCGTGGTCGAGGATCCGATGGCCACCCGGTCGATCGATGACCTCAACCGCGACTCACCGATGCGCGCGGCGTTCTTCGACTACGACAGCGTGGAACTCTCGGCAGAGGCTCGCGCAGTCCTCGGCGCCAACGCGGCCACGTTGAAGAAATACGCGTCGTGGGCGATCACGATCGAAGGGCATTGCGACGAGCGCGGCACCGCCGAGTACAACTTGTCGCTCGGCGAGCGCCGCTCGGTGGCGGCGCAGTCGTACCTGGTGTCCCTGGGCATTCCAGCCGGCCGGTTGAGGACCGTCAGCTACGGCAAAGAATTCCCGTTTGACCCCGGCCATGACGAGGCCGCGTGGGCGAAGAACCGACGCGTGCACTTCGTCATCACCGCGAAGTAGGGTTCTGGAAGCGAGACGAAGCCATGATGCGAGTACTCGGGCTCTTGTTCGGCGTCGGGCTCCTGCTGGCGTTCTCGGCCACGAGGCCGCTTGAAGCCGCCAGCAAGGAGTATCAACAGATGATGGCGAACATCCGCATGCTCCAGCAGGAGAATCAGCGGCTACAGGCACAAGTGGCGGACCTGGCGGCCGTGCTCAAGGCCGTGGCCGCGCGCATCGACGAGCAGGCGGGCACCAGCCGGAAGGGATTCGCGGATCAGAAGATCCAGGCCGACACCATGGTGTCGGACGTGCACGCGGTGCGGGAGAAGGTCGACGAGACGAATGTCCGCCTCGGATCGCTATCCGAGGAGGTCGAGGCGCTCCGTGCGGCGCAAGTCGCAGCGGCGGCCCAGGCGGCGGCCGTGGCCCCAGGCGATGCCGCGGCGGTTCCCCCGGCGGGACCGGCCGGACCGGCCCCGGGAATGCGGCCCGGGGGGTTCGGGGCGTCACCGTCTCAGGCCTTTGAATCGGCTCGGTCGGACTACTACATGGGCCAGTGGAGCCTCGCGATCCAGGGCTTCGAGAGCTACATGAAGACCTTTCCCAAGTCGGACCTTGCCGACGATGCGCAGTACTACATCGGCGAAACCTCCTACATGTCAGGCAAGTTCCAGGACGCCGTGACGGCCTACGATCGTGTGATCGCCGGGTACCCGGCCAGCAACACCTTGCCTGACGCGTACTATAAGCGCGGGCTCGCGCTGGAGTCCCTGGCACAGCTGCCACAGGCGCGCGAGTCGTTCGCGTTCGTCGTCAAGAACTACCCGGACAGCGATGCCGGCAGGCTCGCGAAACAGGCGCTGGACAAGCTCAACCGCCCCAGCAAGTAGCACGAACCCGGGCGACCACGAGCACCCGGCGAAAGGATCACCATGGCGAACAGCTACAACAAGATCATTCTCGTCGGGAATCTCGGCCGGGACGCGGAGTTGCGTGCCACGCCCCAAGGCAAGCAGGTGCTCTCCACGAGCCTGGCGGTGGAGGATCCGTCCAAGAAAGACGACCGCGGCCGCCCAGGCACCGAGTGGTACAAGATCAAGATCTGGGGACGGCAGGCCGAGACGCTGTCGCCGCATCTGCTCAAGGGGAAGAGCATTCTGGTGGAAGGCCGCCTGTCCATTCAGACGTGGACCGACCGCGAGGGGCACAACCGGTTCACGCCCGAGGTGTCGGCCGACCGGGTGGTTCTGCTCGGCAGCCCGGGCGGTCACGCCGGCGGGCCGCCGCGCGAGACACCCGCCGTGGACGAACTGGACCAGGCACCGAGCGACATCAACGCCGACGATATTCCGTTCTAGAACATCAGGAGACAGAAGACAGAATTCAGAAGACAGAATCGGCAGCACGGGAGACAGTCGACAGAACTCCTGAATTCGCGGCGGGGAGCTGGCACGGGTCTTCCCCACCAATCCTCCTGTCTTCCGCCGCCTCGTTCCTGTCAGTCACCTTCTGTCTTCTGTCTTCGGTCTTTTGTCTTCTGTCTACTTGTCCGCCCTGCCGTACCGGTCCTCGAGCCGAACCACGTCATCCAGTTCCGGCGTCGATACCTCGAAGATGTCGGCATCTTCGATGGCCGTCATGCGATGGACGGTTCCCGCAGGCACGTGGATGCGATCGCCAGGCGAGAGCTCCCGGCCAACGAGCCGCTCGCCCTCCTGGAGTTCGTAGAGCAGCCGCCCGCTCGCGAGATACACCGTTTCCGTCTTCTGGTTATGGTACTGCAGGCTCAGCGCATGCCCCGCGTTGACGTGGATGATCTTGCCGACGTACCGGTCCGTCTTCGCCCACAGCAGTTCATATCCCCAGGGCTTGTCCACCCGAAGGACGCCCGGTTTGACTTCTACGCTCACCGTTCACCCTCCCTGTGCGATCGGCCGTTCAGGCCGCCAGTCCTCGACGCGAACGCGGGAAACTCGTCCACCAGCATGGTCGTGATGTCGCGCGATGTCGACAACCGAAGCGCGCGGGCCGCCACCCGCCGCACGTCGGACAGCCTGACCTGCTGTACCAGTGCACGCGCCGCGGGGATGGCCGCCGGGTTCATGCTGAGCTCCGTGACCCCCAGCCCGAGCAGGAGCAGCAACGCCCCCGGGTCGGCCGCCATTTCCCCGCAGACGGCGGCGCTCCGACCGCAGCGGCGCGCCGTCCGGATCACGTGCCTGATCACACGCAGGATGGCAGGGTGCAGCGGATCGAACAGCCCCGCCACGCGGCCGTCTGTGCGGTCAACCGCGAGACAGTACTGGATCAGGTCGTTGGTGCCGATGCTGAAGAAGTCCGCCTCTTCGGCCAGCAGATCGACGATGAGCGCCGCCGACGGCACCTCGATCATGACGCCGACCGGGATCGCAGGCGTCTCCCTGCCGTCGGCAGACACCGCCAGCGCGGCCGACGCCAGGGCCGCTCTCGCCTCCCGCAGTTCGTCGACCGCGGAGACGAACGGGAGGAGGACCCGGACCGCCCCGTGTCGGCCCGCCCTCACCAGCGCACGCAGCTGTGTCTCGAGAACGTCGCGGCGCCCGAGGCTCAGCCGGATCGCCCGCAGGCCGAGCGGTCCGCGCGACAATCCCGGGTGTTCGGTGCCGGCGCCCTCCTGCCCTTCCTCTCCGCATCCCGAGACCTGGGACTCGTCGATATCAAAGGTGCGAACGGTGACAGGGAACGGCGCCATCCGTTCAACCAGATCGCGGTAGATTTGAAACTGCCGCTCTTCGTCGAACTGGTCGGTGGCCTGGCTGCCCAGCATGAACTCCGACCGGAACAACCCCACGCCTTCTGCGCCGGCCGCCCGGGCGAACTCGACGTCGTCCAGCCGCTCGACGTTTGCCTGGAACTGGATGGCGACCCCGTCCGCGCTGACTGCGGGCCCCTGGTGCCTGACTCGCACCGCCGCCGATCGGGACTCGTGTCGGTCTCGCCGCTCCCGCGCCTCGTCGATGAGGCCTGGCGACGGGTCGATCACGACCTCCCCCGCGTAGCCGTCCACCAGGACGAGTGTGCCCGGACGCACGAGCTTCGTCGCCCCCCCGACGCCGGCGACCGCCGGCAGACCGAGCGAACGGGCGAGAATGGCCGAGTGATGCGTTCGGCTTCCGGTCTCGATGGCGAGCCCGAGAATGAGGGTGCGATCGAGGTGCGCCGCAACCGACGGGGCCAGGTCGTCCGCCACCAGGATCGCGGGCGCGTCCAGTTCCACAAGGAGCCGCCCAGCCCCCGCGGACACGGGCAGGAGGTTGCGCCGGAGCCGCCCGACCACGTCCGCGACGTCCCCCCGGCGCTCCCGGAGGTACGCGTCTCCGACGGCCACGAACACCTCGCAGAACTCGTCGAAGGCCCGATCGATCGCCCACTCGGCGTTGACGCGATTGCGGGCAATGATGCTGCGTGCGCGTGGCACCAGCATGTGATCGTCGAGCATCAGGAGCTGCGCCTCGAACAGGCTGGCGAGATCGGCTCCAGCCGTCTGGGAGACTCTCGCGTGGATGGCGTGCAGCTGTTGCGCCGTCGCCTCCCGCGCCTCGACGAGACGGGCGATCTCCTTCTCCACGCGCCCTAAAGTGATCGCGTAGCGGATCGCGACATGCCGCTGCAGGAGCAGCGCCGCCGGCCCCCACGCCAGCCCCTGAGACACGGCGATGCCGCTTAGTCGGAACACGGCTCCTCACCGAATCCGGATTCGACGAGGCGGCAGATCGCGCCCAGGGCATCAGCCTCGTCCGGGCCTTCCGCGGTGATGGTGACCGCGATCCCGCGCGCGGCGGCGAGCAGCAGAATGCCGAGAATGCTCTTGCCGTCGACCACGCGCTCCCCGCGCGCCACCGACACGCGCGACTGGAAACTGCTGGCGGTGTGCACGAACTTCGCGGCGGCGCGGGCATGAACTCCCAACGCGTTCTTCACGGTCACGGTGCGCGTCAGCATGTCAGCTCTTCGGCTCGGACCGCAGCAGGTCCGACGCCACGTGGATGGCGTTCCGTCCCGTCTCCCGGAGTTCGCGCGCAACCGCGAGCAGATCCTGAGACGAGCGGAGGCTCGTCAGCTTGATCAGCATGGGAAGGTTGACGCCCGTCACCACCTCCACGCGATCGGGCTCGACGAAGGACAGCCCGAGATTGGTGGGCGTGCCGCCGAACATGTCGGTCAGCAGCAGCACGCCGCCCTCGTCCTGCAGGCGCGCGATCGCCTGTCGGATCTCCTCCCGCGCATCGTCCATGTCGTCGTGCCAGCCGATCGAGACCGCCGCGAAACGCGGCAGGTCGCCGACGATCGCTTCGGCGGCGTTGAGCAGTTCCGTCGCCAGTTGTCCGTGCGTCACCACGACGACTCCAATCACATCCGTGCTCCTTGTCAGCCGCTGTGCGCGACGTCGCGATGCCTCACGTGCAGGCGGACGTCCGCGATCGATCCGAGGGCCCGCCGCAGCGCTTCGGCGATGTACACGGACCGGTGACGGCCCCCGGTGCATCCGATCCCAATCGTGAGGTAGCTCTTTCCTTCGTCCGCATACTGCGGGACCAGGAACTGCAACAACGACGCCACGCGATCCACCGTCTCGCGGGTGGCGGGGTGCCGCGTCATAAACTCCACCACGGGCCGGTCGCGCCCCGTCAATGCCCGCAGTCTCGGCACGAAATGCGGATTCGGCAGGAACCGCATGTCGAAGACGAGGTCGGATTCGACGGGAATGCCGTACTTGTATCCGAAGCTGACCAGCGTGACCTGCAGCCGCCGGGCCTGGCGTGTGCCGCGGGAGACCGCCATGAATACGTCGCGAAGGTCGTGCACCGTCAGCGACGACGTGTCGACAATCTCGTCGGCCATGGCCCGGATGGGCTTCAGGCGCCGTCGTTCTTCATGGATGCCTTCCAGGATCGGTCGGTCGTGGGCCAGGGGGTGCGGCCGCCGGGTTTCGCTGAATCGCCGCACGAGGGTTGCGTCTGTGGCCTCGAGAAAAATGAGGAGGGGTTTGAGGCCGCGCGCCCGGCGGATCGTCCGGAACACTTTGGGGAATTCCGACAGGAACGAGCCTTCCCGGACATCGACCACGATCGCCACTTTCTCGAGGTCCGATCCGGCACGGCTCGCGAGGTCGGCCATTGTCGGAATCAACATCGTCGGCAGGTTGTCGACGCAGAAGTAGCCCAAGTCTTCCATCGCGCGGATCGCCTGGGATTTGCCCGCGCCGGACAGGCCCGTCAGGACCACGAAGCGCGCGTGTGAGGCGCGGATGCCCAGGGACCGCTGCGGCCGCGCGGCCATCACTCGTTCTCCCCTTCCCCGGCATCCTCCGGCTCACCGACGGGCGGCAGCGCCTGGTCCTGCAGCTGCTGTTCGAGCCGATCCGCCAGCTGGCGCGCGGCGTGGTGGCCGCGCGCGCGCAGCAGTTGGTTGCGTGCCGCCACCTCGACGAGGTTCGCCATGCTCCGCCCCGGGGCCACCGGCATGCGGTTCATCGGCACGAGAAGCCCGAGGATCTCGAAGTACTGGTCATCGAGCCCGAGGCGTTCGTACTCCCGGCCCGCCTCCCAGCGCTCGAGCTGGACGACCAGTTCGACCCGCTTGGACGATCGGATTGAGGCCACGCCGAACAGATCCCTGACGTTGATGATCCCGAGGCCACGAATCTCCATGTGACACCGCGTGAGATCGGGACACGCGCCAATCAGCACCGACTCCGCCCGCCGCCTGATCTCGACCGTGTCGTCGGCGACCAGGCGATGCCCGCGCAGGACGAGGTCGAGTGCGCACTCGCTCTTGCCGATTCCGCTTTCGCCGACGATCAACACGCCCAGGCCGAGGACGTCTATGAGCACCGCGTGCAACATCGTGCGCTCGGCCAGGACGTCCTCGAGAAAATCGGTCAGCCTGGCGATGGCGATGGGCGTCGCCAGAAGCGTCCGAAGAAGCGGTACGCCGGCGCGCTCGGCCTCGACGAGTAACTCGGCTGGCGGCGGGAGGCCGTCCGTGACCAGCACGCAGGGAATGTTGTGCCCGAGTGTGTGCGCCAGCGTCTCGGCGCGCACGACGGGGGCCTGGCCGGCGAGGTAGCCGATCTCGCTGGCGCCGAACACCAGCACCCGGCCGGCCTGGAGGTACGCGTCGAAGCCTGCCAGCGCCAGTCCCGTCTTGAGCACATAGGGACTGGTGATCAGCCGCTCCATGCCGCCAGCGCCCGCCAGCACCTCGAGGTCGAGGCCCAACGCATGGGACCGGACGCGCAGCAGCGAACTGACGGTCACGCTCGGCGTAGAGGGCTTCATGGGGGAGACGAGATCCCTTCCCTCGGCCTCGACACTACGGCTCGATCAGCCCGATGTCGCCGTCCTTGCGCCGGAACATCACGCTGATCGCGTCCGTGCTGGAGTTCCGGAACACGAGAAACGCATCCGCGGTCGGGGCGATAGTCTGCGCGGCCTCGTCCAGGCTCATCGGCCTCACGGGATACCGGCGCGCCCGCACGATGCGCTGGGCCTGGGCGATCCGCGTGGACGGCCCCACCAGGACCCGCTTCACCGGCGCCGCCTCGCGCTTGCGCTCCTGCCACTTCCCCTTCAGTTTCTGGGCCTGCTTGACGAGACGGTCGATGGCCATCGACATGGCCTCATCCCACGATGTCGCCGCCGATCGCCCCTGCAGCATGTTCCCGCCACGGGCGTGAACATGGACCTCGACGATGTGGCGAAACTTCTGGAGCCACAGTTCGACCTGGCCGGACACAGCCCTGGTGTTCAGCACGCGGTCCAGCCGGGCCATCTTCTTCTCGACCAGCCGGCGGATGTCCGGCGTGATCTCGACCTGTCTTCCGGTCAGTGCGAGTCGCATGATGGCCTCAATAGAACATCTTGCGTTGGTTGGATGTGGGAATCTTCAACTCCTCGCGGTACTTGGCAATCGTCCGGCGCGCCAGCACCAGGCCCTCCCTCTGAAGGATGCTGACGATCTTCGAGTCGCTCATCGGCTTGCGCGTGTCTTCCAATTCGATGATCTTCCTGATGCGCTGCTTAATCGTGACCGACGACACGTTGTCACCGTAGGAACTGCTGATCCCGCTGTGGAAGAAATACTTCATCTCGAAGACGCCCTGCGGGGTGTGGATGTACTTGTTCGTGACAACGCGGCTCACCGTCGACTCGTGCATGGCGATGTCGTTCGCGACGTCGCGCAGCACCAGTGGTCGCAGGAACTCGATCCCGTGATCGAGGAAGTCTTTTTGGAAGTTGATGATGCTCGTCGCGACCTTGTGAATCGTCTTCTGGCGCTGCTCCACGGACTTGATCAGCCAGAGCGCCGAGCGGAACTTGTCCTTGACGTACGCGCGCGTCTCCTCGGCGTTCTCAGCGCTCTTGTCGAGCAGCCTCCGGTAGACCGGGCTGATGCGCAGTTGAGGCAGGCCGTCCTCGTTCAGCGCCGCGACATACTGGTCCTCGACCTTGATCACGTAGACGTCCGGGATGACATACTGCGACTCGCGCCTGTTGAAGCGGCTCCCCGGCTTCGGGTCC
>Ga0315290_10003731_pt1 | contig 10930 bp, 14 predicted proteins | sample YL17G12_0_MG_FD_203627 | JGI IMG/M metagenome (GOLD analysis project Ga0315290, IMG submission 203627) | Sediment microbial communities from Yellowstone Lake, YNP, Wyoming, USA - YL17G12_0 | ecosystem: Environmental > Aquatic > Freshwater > Lake > Sediment | place: USA: Wyoming | collected...
TGCTTTCCGAACCCGTCCTTTTGGGACTGGTGGAAAGCGCGAGCTCGGCGGCGGGTGACCTGCTTTCCGAACCCGTCCTTTTGGGCCTAGTGGAAAGTGCGAGCTCGGCGGCGGGGGGCCTGCTTTCCGAACCCGTCCTTTTGGGCCTGGTCGAAAGCGCGAGCGCGATCACAGTGGATCACATGCTTGCTACTGTTCCTTTGGCGGGCGGGGTTGCGGGGGTAGCCACGGTTGGTGGGGATATGTTAGCAGCTCCCATACTTCTTGGTTTAGTGGGTTCCACATCGAACGTGGTGGTCGATCATATGGTCGCCACTGTGCCTCTGGCGGGGGCGCCCGCAGCCGTGTCGGGTATTATCGGAGATCTTTCCCCTGGCATTCCTTTACTGGGAGTTGTTGGAAGCGTTTCCGGGGTGTCCGGGGGGCTTCTCGCGGATCCTGTACTACTTGGTTTGGTAACTGTCTCATCTGCGGCATTCGGTCCGATGGTCTCCGCTGTCCCTTTGGCGGGTGCTGTGTTATCGGTATCAGACGCCTACACGACACTATACCAATCTCCTATGTACGGGGATTCAAACGCATTCTCGGAAGCGCACGCTGATTTGATGCTTATCAAAAAAACGACATCTAGCCGGTGGACGGGGAAGATTGCCACGGATGGACAGATTTCTGATCCTTTAGACTACACTGATTCCACAATATTGATAACTCCCTCTCGCGTAGATGTACGGATTACCAGAGATCAGACCTGTATACTGACAGCATATTTGACCGATGGCTTATCGGAGCCCGTAGATCTTTCGACAGATTCGGTACGGTTGACTATAAAGACCAAGGTCGGGGGAGTTCAGAAAGTGCAGAAAACAAAAACTTTCTTGGATCATTTAGACGCTGAAAACGGGAAAACAGAGTTTTCAATTTTGACCGGGGATATTACCGAGGTGCAAGGTGGGGATCAACTATCTTGGGTTTACGAGGTGCGCCGGATCCGGCCGTCAGGTTTCGAGGCTGTCCATATTCGTGGCAATATCTTAGTTGATCCGGCAATAGGAGACTAACATGCAACGTCAAATAATTTACAATCTGGTAGAAGGCGATACCTACCCTCCTATGCCTGTCAGATTTACGGATATGGATCTGCGCCTATATGCCTCTATCACAATGCACGTCCGACGTGCCGACGGCACCCGCTTTCAAAAAATCCTTACCAAACATCCAACCGATTACGAACTCGCTTTTGTGACCTGGTCGGCTACGGACCTGGCGCGCGGCCGATACTTGGCAGAATTTAAACTGGTGCAGAGCGGAATATTAACGGTAACTCTGCCAAGACGGTATTTAGCGGTATTGAATATTCGAGGGGATATTTAATGCAGTCTAAATTTTTATACTCTCTTGGGGTTTCTGGGGGAATAGGAACAATCTCTCAATATTCCCGCAACCAAACTACAGGAGATTTGACAGAGGTAGGCACACCAATTACCTATGCTAGTGCCGATGCGGCAGATCAAATTATATGCGAGTCTAAAGGGAAATTTGTTTACGTCTTTGCGAAAACAACGTTAAGTAGTGGAGGTAATTATTCTCGTCTTTTGCAATATGCTATTACCCAAACAACAGGGGAGTTGCTTCCAATAGGCACGGGAGTTGTGCGGGTTGATGCGTGCGGTGGATCGGGGATTTGCATAGATGGAAAAGGTCGTTGGTTGTATGTGACGTGTCGTTATTCCTCTACAGGCAATCCCCCGCAACGAATTTGCGTATTTACTATTGATGCGATAACGGGGGCTTTAGTGGTTGTGGGTTTACCTCTATCTGTTAGTGGATCGTTATTCCAACAGGTTACCGGTACCCCCCTTGGTAACTACTTGTATATGACTCATATTACATCCCTTAATGAGATATCTACATGGCAAATAGATCAAGTGACTGGGATACCGACCGAAATATCTACACGCCTTGTTTTAGGGGGAAATAGTAAGAGTTTATGCCATGACGGTACGGGGACTTTTTTGTACATTGCTACGTACACCGGAACCTCTGGTGTAACTGAATATGCTATTAACCAAACAACAGGACTATTATCGTATTTAGGGCGTAAAGCCCTTGCAACATTAAGCCCATATACAATATGCTATGATGGTATAGGTAAAAGTATTTTTGCAACGGCATCCAGCTCCCAAGGTATCGCTAAAACACTAATTGGGGTAACGGGTTTATTAACAGAAATTACCCCCGAGACAGTGTTTAATCACGGGCTTGCCCCTATCACAAGCAGCGGAGATAATCTTTTTCTTTACGCTTTAGCCCCGGACACAAATGCAATATACGGCTTTTCAATCTTATTAGGAGAACTTACTCCTTTGGCGGCTTCTTTCGCTACGGCGACGAATCCCGTCGCTTTATGCTCCTCGGCATCTGGTCTAGCCCTTGTTATTGATGGAGTCGTTGCAGGCCAATCGGGGGCAACCGGTACCCTGGGGGGCAAACAATTATTGGGAAACGTTGTTGATTTGGCTAACGTGGCAGGAATTGTCTCTCGAAAGCGGGGATTATCGGGGTATCTCATCAACGCATCAACCGTGACCGGCCGAGTGCCTACAGTTCTTTTTTCTGAAGGGGTAGTTGAGGCAGGATCAACGGTAATCGGGACTCTTACCGTGACTGCGCCGGCGCATACGTACTATCCTTACGAATTGGTAATTGATAGAACAGAGATTGACGAGGAGTTGATTATAGAATCTATTGAGTGGTAGGGTTTTCCAGTTCGTTGTATGCCGCTTCAAGCCCTTTGTCATACCCACTATATTTTTTGCCGGCCACCCATATCGTGTTTTGCTTGTAACCAGACCCATTATAACGGTACGCAACCGTTCGCCAATCGTGTATTTTTAGCGCCCCATGCAATAAAGGGTTATGTTTTATGAGAGTTACGAAAGCATCTAATTGTCTCCCTTCGGATATCTGCATATCTTGTACAAACCCCCGCACATCATCGAAGCCACAAAGGGCATGGTTGAACCCCATGATCTGAAACGTACCCCATGAGGCAGACATCAAAGCATTATAGTAATCTAACGTTTTTGCCTCTTGCAGTCTAGCATACTCAGCATCCCCCGATCTATAAAGAGATCGATCCCATTTTAGACTCGATATGTGCGGATGTGAACTATCATATGCGTGCCCTGTCAATCGTGAAAATACATGAGCTTCAAAAAGAATCTTCGGTTGACCATTAGGCAGAAAGCCGGTGCCGGTAGATTCGACTTGTGCCACGGCTTTTATGGCCTCTACATTACATGCAAGGCTCGCGGCTGCGCGATCGTAATCCTCTTCCGTTAATAAGTTATTCATTGCAGACATCCTCCGGAATTCTTTTGTCGTTCATTGAACGTACCATGCGTACAGCAACAGACAAGATAGTTTCGATATATTCCGTAGCGATAGGATCGTCTCGTTCTATTAATGTTATTAGTTCACTACCGTTGATTGCTTCTCCGGTTGATACACGAAAAAAGATAGTGGTATCAGGTAAGTACCCCAATTGTGTTTTGAGTATTTTTATAAGAGCATCTACTGTATCTAAAGGCATGCTTTTCCTTTCGTGGCCATATTAGAGTAAAAGAGATGATCGTATAAAAGTGTCGGAGGATTCTTTTGTAGGAAACACTGTGCGAAGTTCCAATCCTTGTATATAAAATGCTGTTAGTAAGATATGTTTATCTAAAGCAATAGCTTGTTCTTTATTTTGAAACCGCCCTATGGGATCATACTCATTTACCCTTTTCACATGCGCATTGATAATTCTATGCCCTTCCTCCTTACAGTATTTATAGTATTCTAAAACTATACCCTCCATTGCTTTAGAAAAATCGCTCGAATGCTTGTTTGCAAATAAAGACATGTATATAGGGGATAGGAATGCTGGGGAGTCAGTGATTAAGAACTCTACTTTACCTAAGACTCTTGATTCTCTTCTAATTTGTGCTCCTAACAAATAAAGTTGATCTGTTATTTTTATCTTGCGTTCATCCCATACATATTCCTTTGCTATTTCTGTAATAAGTTCTGCTCGTTTCCCTAGGACACTTAATCCAGAATACACTAAGGCGGCGAATGTAGATTTCCCTGCCCCGGGGCCGCCGGACACATTAATGAGAGTGGTCATTCATCCTCCTTTACTATTCGATACTCGTTTTTAAAAGCGGAATTGGAAAGCACTTTTACTTTGTTTGTTGAAGGGTCTTGTACTAACCAACCACCTTTACGTAAGGCCGGTGCATAATTAGCAAACAAAATAATTTTTCCGTCTTCGTACAAAGTACAGGGCCCCCTTGATAGTTGTATACACTCTAGGGCACATGCTTTTGTTCCGTCATTTTGAATTGTGTAAAGGATGGATCTAGTTTTACATAGCTGTATCATTTATTTGTTTTCTCCTTGCCTTATTCGTGCCACTATCATACGTAGTTGTCAAGCAATAAAAGAGGGTTTTTCCACACCCGGGTCACCGTATACATTAGTCTCCTTTTACTTTATACATTTGTCAAGATTTAAATTATTACTTCGGTTCAATGTTCTTAAACCAATACCTACGGCATCGAGAATATTATGCAGTTTACTTTTTTTAACTCCACAATTATGAATAACCGACTGCTCGGTAAGAGACAAGATCAGCATCGTTAACACATTATCGATATTCTTTGGCCTGTTACCCTTCCATGTGTGCGGGTGCACGATCTCGGCCGTACAATGCTTCGAGGCAGAGGCCACCACCAGACCCGTTATTATAGCCACGTCAATCAAGTCATTTTGGTCACCATGCTGTAATCGGGGTTGATATATTTGTGGCACTTCGACAACCACCTGATCGGGTTTATGATGTGCCAGCATAGCGCCCAATTGACGGGACAAACTATGTAGCGAGCCATACAACACGCCCACAGCAACAAGTTTTGTTTCACAGAATACGGCATAATCTATTTGGTCGGACCCGGGATCAACCGTTAGTAAAGTGTGCATTTAAAACCCTCCATGCTGTTGCCGCCACGAGCGGAACTTGCCCATTGCCAAGGGCCTTAAGTCTGTCCACCCTTCGGGCCAACCCATCAACCATTCTACCCATAGAGGGTTGAGCCAAAACATGTGTAACCGGAATTGTTCCAAGATCTTTTCTGGTTATTTTATGACTCATTCTTTCTTTCCTTCCCACGGGATAAGCCGCCCTGTGGAGTCGTAGGTTTCTTCCGCTTCTTTGCTCCAATAACGCATAATAGTTGCTGAGGCCGCGGCCGGCACGTCGGGAGTCCAGACTTGCATAGCATCTACCATGACCTGCTCGAGTTCTTTTGCCGCCTCATGCGCCCACTCTTCTTGGGTTTCGATTATGATTTCATCATGCACAAACACCACCGGCCGGGAACCATAAAGCCAGGATTTTTTGTCTGTGTAACATTTGACAGCCACTTCGAATAACGCCGCCTTCGACGCATGGGCCGCTAAGCCTTGGAAATATCCGTTGGCAGCGTCACAGTACCCAATTCCCGCGCGTCGTAAGCCACTTCGGGGGTAGGTTTGCGTTCCTTCTCCCATCTGCCCGACTAATGTGTTGATGTGTCGAAAATAATCAGACGTTTCATTAACGAAAGCATACCAGGTTTTTTTAATCTGTTCCGCCTCTTCGAGCGTGAAGGTAGCCTCATATCCTCGAGCGTAAGCGACAAACGTCTTCGCCCCCATACCTCCCGGAAAACCAAAATTACTAGCCTTTGCACGCTGGCGAAACTTTTTAAAGTCCGGGTTTTTTTCTTTCTTTAATTTTAAAGCTTCCTCAACCGTTATTCCCATTAGTGCTTCAGCGGCAAATTTGAGGTGAGGATCGAAATTTTTGTTTGCCTGAAATTGTTCAGCCAAAGAAGAGTGCCCGAAAATATCAAGACAGGTCTGCGCAAAGGTGCGCATTTCTTGGCAATCGTAGTCGCAAGAAATAAAGACACACCCTGGCCGTGGTACGAAACACTCTCTTACCCCTGGGTCTCGCGGTTGGTTTTCGAGATTCGGTTGAAAACTAGATGTGCGATCAGTGACGGCGCCGACGGCGGCATACCTGGCGTGCACAATAGGGTCGTGCAGCTTTGAGATGTAGGTACTCTGAAGTTTCTCTAACTTAGTGTATTCAGCAAGATTGTTTAAAATGGGCTGATTGCACTCGTCTACCACAACCGCTGATGTTTTTGTTTGCCCGTTAGGGTATTTGCCACTGGGATCCGTACAAGGAACAGGGCCAGGATAGTTTTGTTCAATCAAAGTCTTCAGTATTTTTGTGTTCTTGCTACCATCTTTTCTTATTAATGTTGAGGCTTGTAATCCCTCAAGTAATTCAGCGGATCGCACGGCCGTTTTCTTTTCTAACGCATCGACTTTTACGGGATCGGTAAGGATACCCCAATTCGAAATTAATGTAAGGGCCAGACTGGCGCGAGTCTCCATGTACTGGGTTGGCATAGAGTACCCTATTTTAGTGGCTCGTTGTTCTTGCTCATGCACTACAAGCAACGTGGTCTTAGCATCCATCATAGCATACTCTATGGCCTCTACCGGCCATTTCTCAACAGGTAGTCCGGCAAGTTCCGCAAAACGTTTCCGCCAACCCTCTTCAGACTTATCAAGGGTGATTCCAAACTTGCGTTGTACCATTCCCGCAAGGGTATACCTATTCTTCTCTTTTGTGCTAAACTCTCCCGTGGCTATATCTAGAAGTTTCTCGCGTTGTGTCGTGCAGGTAACGCGATCCTCTCGGTACGCTCTCCATATTTTGTCAGATACTTCGGGGATGTGTTGTAAAAGACAAGCAAAATCATAGGCTACGTTTTGCCCTACAATCAGTGACTCGTAATAAGCCGTTCCACATAACCAACGGGTTATCCATTCTTTAATGCCCAGCAGACCAACAACCAACCCTGATTCCTGCCCGTACGCCCAAGACAGGCAAACAGGCTTAGGGGCCATGTTAAAAAGCCCAAAAGTATACGTTTCTAAATCAAAAACAAGAAAATTACTCATCTGGTTTTTTACCCTTTCTTGCCTTGTATCACACCCAGAACGCTACGTCATTGGGTACTCCTATTTGTAGGTCGCCCGTGAGAGTATCTCGTTTGTATATGTTTGGTATTTTTTCATTTTTGCCCTTTCAAACAAAAACCGTGACCTAACGTTAGGTCACGGTTTCTTACTACCCCACTAGTACCTCTTTGTCAAGGTTTTATTTGGATGGTTACATAAATCCAGCAGCTTTGCGCAATTCATCTGATTGCACCTGTAAATCATCTGCAACAGTACACCAAGAGCAACTCGTAAACGGTTCTTTACCTTCTTTTTTTTCTCCCATTACCGCCTCTAAACGCAACAAACGACCGTAGAGAGGATTTGCTACTCCACACGCCTCTCTTATGTCATTTGCGGTTAACTCCTCAAGGGTACATCCAGCTGCCGCAGCGATAAAAGACTTTACTGCACCCCATGCCGGTTTGTTGCGCATGTTGCAAATCCATGGCATGCGAGAACCGACAGGTCGATCAACTACATTAGACTGTAAAATTTCCGTATTAGCAATAAACATGGTGTCACCTGATTTTTTAGTGACAATCATTTTTACGGAGTCAATGCGAATGATCGGGTAGATACCTGGCAGTGGATACGCTTTTGAAAATTGCCCTTGCGAATCAAAAACATCGTCATAAATATCTCGTGGGGTCTTGTTTGTTGATGCCTGTGGTATGTTTGTTGACGTTGGTGTTATGGGGGTTGAGAACGATATACCTTTTCCTAAGATTCCCATTTTGGTTCTCTTTTCTCGCCCGAAGGCGTTTTGGTAAATCCGTCTTTCTTGACGGGTATACACTTACATAACAGGTAATGCATACTATTTCAAGACTTACTTTCTATTTTTTGATAAGTCTCCTCACAATCTAAAAAATCGGTTATTTCCATAGGTTCCCACGAGTATACACGATGCATGGGGATATCTGTAGCTGTTTTGGTTACCGTGTTGTATACCCGGATCACCACAATACCAAAAAGGTTTATCAACCATATAGTAAGAGGTTCCCCGTCTAGAACATTTAATTCGCATCTTGAATCGTATATCACGTTTTTTATTTTCATGTGGTCCCCTGTTCTATTAGCAACATTCATTGCCCCAAGCATCCCAACCAAGCAGTCGTTCGCGCGCAAAAAGCTCTAATCTAGGGGAACGATTTTGCCCCATTAAGTCTACAATTCGTTGTCGTACCTCAGGCGGTTTTTTTGAATGCTCCCATCGAGGTGTTATGATTTCTGACCGTACCCCCGCAGAGACCCGTTTTAGTTTTCCTCGAACCCCTAATAAGCACAATTCAGGGTTACTCCTAGTATAACTACCCATGCCCATAGGGAATTTTCCTGTTATTAGGTCTCCTTTAGTCCATACAAACCCAACGGTTTTGTACGCAAATCCCCAAAAAGGCATTAAATCTAATCCTTCTTGAAGTAGTGGAAACGTAACCCATAAAAATAACACACTATTGTCGGCGGCAATGTCTTTTACTGGAAGGGCTTTTATATCCATTAAAGACATAGTAGGATACTTGTAACAGGCTCCTCGTTTACCTGCACGACACGAATCTTTATATTCCCAAGGAGGGTCAGCGTAAATTATAGGATACTTTTTATTTGGAAAAGGAATCATCACTACCTCAATTCTAAAGATAAATCCGCACAATTCATCTTTTGTCGGTTATCGAAAGTATCTCGGGAAGTTTCCCAGGATTGCCGAAAAGCTTCTCGTAGTTCCTGTACATGCTGAAATACTCCCACCTCTACCACATCGGCTTTCTGTCCCGCCCTATGCGTGCGACCAAGAAGTTGTTCCCAAGATTTTCCAGAGGACGGGCAAGAAGTAACCAGGTTTTTTGAGTATCTCTGCAATTCTTTACCTTCTGAATGGCCCATCCCGGCAATAATAGCTGCGTCCGTTGTCAAGCGAATTGCTGCATCGTCTCCGGCACCAAAATACGTTTTGCCTGATACTTCCGCGAGACGTTTACCAAAGGCTATTTGCTCGATCCAACAAATTCCAGGCGTTTCTAGGGTACAACTAGTTAACCACTTCGTGGCCGCTTCTACGGCGAAGTTGTCAACCCACACGGCGACTGAATTTGGTTTAAATGTGTCTTTTATCACCTTCCAAGTTACCCATTCTACAAGCGGCCGTGCGGCTCTAGAGCATTCATACCAGACTTGCAACTCTGTGTCAAGGTTTCTCTGGTTATGTTTCAATGTTTCTCGCACATATCCTTTCCATGCGCGTCGAGCTGCAAGCCATTCGGGGGAAGGAGTTGGATCCCAGCGATAATAAAAACCGAGAGCAAGTTCTCGGATGTGCCGCCACAACATAACCGCTTCCGATAAAATATCTCCTCCAGGGGTAACCCACGTACTACGTAACTGCTTAATCAAGGCTTCTACTTTATCAGGCACCTTTAGAGGATGCGTTCGAATCTGTATTGAGGCCAACATGAGATCTTTTTTTGACGCCACTACCCCCGGAGTTTCGTTCAATCGCCGGCGAAAACCTTGCATGGCCGACTCATCGGCATTGCAGAATCTCAGGAGCGCCCCAGGAAATACACGTTTTTCGTCGGGCACATTTTCGTCCAAAGCATCCGACCATTCTCCGAGTTCCCAAAAACCACATGGTACGGGGGCCTTATTCTTTAAACACCAGTGAAGGATATGTGCAAAGTCCCTAATCGATTTGTTGCAAATGGTTCCCGACATGGCAACACACATTGTATTGGGATGCGCTCGGAACCAACGGTTCAGCCGCCGAGTCCGCCCCGACTTAGTAGACTTGACATGATACGCTTCGTCTAAGATAATTAAATCAGGGTCAACCCTTTCCAGTAAGTCGGCATTTTTTGCAAGACTCAATTCACTATACCCAAGCACCTTTAAATTCAAAGGCACTTTCCAATTCTTTTTTAGTAACGGTAAGACGTATTCTTTCGTTTGATCGCGTAATTGTGCTGGTACGAAAAGGATCGGCCGTTGTGCTTCGAGGACTTGTGCGCATAATACCGAGATGAGAGCTTTTCCTTGTCCGACTCCGATGGGAAGGAAGCCCCCTCGGTGTACGCATATGTCATGTAAAGCGGCGCATTGCACAGGCCACAATGTCATACCCCCCCTTTTTTGTCCACAAGCCTGTTCGAGCACAGCACGGATTTTATGGACATTGTAGTCCTCCCATTTACGCCGGGGCAATGCTTCAATCCGGCGAAGCTCGCCTGAATACGAAACGGCACGCTGCATTTTATAGTAAGGTTAGAGGAATGTGAATACTTCCAGGAGCAAAAAAGGGGGCATCATCTATTTCCGCTTCTTTCGAATGGAGGAAAGGAAGGACTGTTAAACATTTACCTTTTTTGTTGTACCAACCACCAGAAAAAATAAGCACCGCTTCATATCTGTTTATTCTAGGAAATAAAATTTCTTTTTTGTTTACTATTCCCCACCCCTGGACTTTCCAGTTATCTGCATTCAAAGGGATGCAGCAACGAGTATAACCTGTATAGCTTATTTCTTTTGCTTCTTGCCCTAATAAACCTAAGTAAACATTTTTCATTATCGTACTCCTTTAATTATACATTTGGCCGAACGTTTCAAAACATCTAGACATGGGCGAACGTCGGGGGCCTGCGAGTCAGGGACTAGGATAACGCCGTTAGGCGGAGTATCAATAAGATATCGTGCCAGTTTGACGGCAAGTTGTGGCCCACCCTGCGCATAAGGTACTAACGCCCAATGGGACACCTTATTTTCTTTGGCTACCTCCTCCGCAAACGGAAGGATCAAGTCAGAAAAATAAAACAGTGGCGCGATGATGTCTCGT
>Ga0315290_10003734_pt1 | contig 10926 bp, 16 predicted proteins | sample YL17G12_0_MG_FD_203627 | JGI IMG/M metagenome (GOLD analysis project Ga0315290, IMG submission 203627) | Sediment microbial communities from Yellowstone Lake, YNP, Wyoming, USA - YL17G12_0 | ecosystem: Environmental > Aquatic > Freshwater > Lake > Sediment | place: USA: Wyoming | collected...
TAATCGATGAATTTCAGCGTCAGCCTGAACTCTTTCCTTTGCTGCGTGTTTTATCCGACCGAAAGCCGCTTCCTGCCAGATTTCTTGTTTTGGGAAGCGCTGCGCCCGAGCTTGTGAAAGGCATTTCCGAGTCTCTTGCTGGAAGAGTCACCTATAGGGAAATGGGAGGCTTCCTCTTGCATGAAGTCGGTGAGGAGAAACAGGATGCACTCTGGATAAAGGGTGGATACCCTCTCTCTTTTCTTGCTGAAGATGAGCAGTTGAGTTATGAATGGAGGTCTAATTTTATCCAGACCTTTTTAGAAAGGGACATCCCTCAATTGGGAATCAGGATTCCTGCTTATGCTCTTCGCCGTTTCTGGATTATGCTTGCCCATTATCACGGTCAGGTGTGGAACGCGGCAGACCTTGCACGTTCTATGGGAACAAAAGAGGATACCGCCCGCAAGTATCTTGACATTCTCACTGGAGCGTTTCTTGTAAGACAGTTGCACCCCTGGTTTGAGAATGTGGGGAAAAGACTTGTGAAGTCGCCAAAAGTATATATCAGGGACTCGGGAATTTTACATGTGTTGCTGGGACTGAAAGACAGAAACCTGATTCTGTCCCATCCAAAACTCGGGTTTTCATGGGAAGGGTTTGCCCTCGAACAGATTATCGGAATGATCGGTACTAAAAGAGATGTATTTTTTTACAAAACCCACGGTGGGGCTGAACTCGACTGTTTGATTATTAAAGACGGGAACAGATACGGATTTGAATGCAAATATGTAGATTCGCCTTCATCTACCAAAGCAATGCATGTGGTTTCAGAAGATCTGAGGCTTAAGAGACTTTGGGTTGTTTATCCCGGTGAGAGAACATATTCTTTGTCTGAAAAAATTGATGTAATACCATTGAGTCAGCTACAACATATTCTGGAAAAGAATCACCTTATTGAAAAATGAAGCGCTGCCGGGTTCAGCACTTTTGGATAAGAAGAATACGACTGATGTGTAGATGTTTTTTATCCAGGGAATGAAATATAGGGACACATCCCACATAAAGATAAATTAATCAAGAATTCTGCCTTGGAAGAGGAAGAATTCTAAAGATCGTCACATAAAGCTTTGGCCCAGGGAGGTATAGTATGCCTATAACCGAAGAAGTCATTAAAAAGATTGCTGATAATACCGGGGTCTCTGTCGATGAACTGACTGCATCCGGACTGCTTGCGTTACTTCGTGAAAAGAGGCGTAAAGTCATGATGGACAGGCTGGGAGTGCTTGACAGATATAATCTTACTTCACGCGAGGAGTTCGAGGAGAAGATTAAACATGGTGATATCCCGGAACATCCGGCATGGGAAGACTTGATCTTTCTCGAAAATCTGGATTCGGCCCTTGCTCAAATTGATGAAGATATCAGAGCTATACAAAAATATTCTTAATACAAACATTTTAGGGGACGTTGATTCTTATAATGCATAACTGTACAGCCAACTATCTAAAAGCTATCGAGCTGACCGGCCATACTCAATGACTGAGTAATTATGGTATAACGCGGTATGAAGTTTGAACGGTCTCTTGTATGAAAATCGAGGGGCTGCCCTTGACATGGGACAAATTTCTTTGGACAGCAGTTCCTGTGAAGGAAATGTGAAATCTGCTTACCCGGTTCCGCTCAAAGCATAAACCTGTAATAATAAATCTCTATCGCCTGCCCCAGGAGCCGAAAAAAACAATGTACTGCATGATGCTTGTGCCGGAGTTTTTATTAAATTTTCAATACCCCACAGTCTCTGCTGTGGGGTTTCCTCTAACCCCACTTTGGAAAAGGGGGGGCAAGGGGGGATTATTAAAATTAATAGATCTATCTAAAGATACCCCGCTGTCTCTGCGGCGGGGAGTCTTCATTAAGGCTTTTGGCGCAGATGGTGAAAGAAAGAATCGGAAAGTGATATGAACGGGTTTTTTCTTAAACTCTACCTATCGATCTGTGTTTTTGAGAGATGAATAGAAAATGGTAGAATAGAGGCTAAGGAGGTATAAATGGTATAGATACACCTCAGAGGTGTAGGTAATCTATGCGAAAAAGAGCAATTTTATGAAAATAACTGTCGAGCAGGAAAGAAAAGAGCTTTTAAAAGAGATAAAGAGCATTTCTTCGGAAAAGATAAGGGAAATATTGGATTTTGTATATTTTATTAAGACAAGAGAAACAATAGACCCTGCACAGATGTATTTTAGGACAAGACAATGGCAATCGATGGAGAAGGCGGCAGATATTGATAAAGAAAAGGGAAATATAATTGGCGACGGTACCTTAAAAGACCTATTAAAATCTCTAAAAAAATGAACAATTCTGTTTAATGATTTAAGCTGAAAAAAATTCTACAGCGCCTTGATACGTCTTGCATTTATAGAGGTGCTTTTATAACATAGAAGAAAGACATTGCCGACAATTTATAGTTATAAAGGATATAGATTTTTCTTTTTCTCTAACGAAGGGATTCCGGGTGAACCTGTGCATATTCATGTAAGAAAAGGTTCACAAGTGGCTAAGTTTTGGTTAGAGCCGGAAGTAATGCTGGTGCATTCATACGAAATGAGTCCATCAGAACTGAAAGAAGTAGAGAGAGTAATAAGAGAAAAAAGGGAAACATTTAAGGAGGCTTGGAATGCATACTTCGGAAGCAGTAGCGGCGGCTAAAAAAGTTTGGTTTGATAATGAAAATATGTGGCTGGAATTGACCGATGGCAGACAGTTATCCGTCCCATTAGCGTATTTCCCGCGTTTGTTACATGCTACAGCGGAACAGCGTCAAAAATTTAAAATGAGCGGCGGTGGTACAGGCATACATTGGGAAGATATTGATGAGGATATAAGCGTGAATGGCTTACTTTTTGGTATTGGAGATAGAACAAAAGGAAGAGCAGCATAGATTTTTCAATTTAAGCTATATACACATTTCTTTAAAGCTTCCCAAAAATAAATCTTCAAAGCGTGCCTACGAGATATCCTGAAGATTTCAGAAAGCTGTCAAAGGAATTCGATAAAGCTATTGCAGAAGAATATTTAAAGAGTACAAGGGAAATTATAAAATGGTTAAAGAAAAATATACTAAAACTGAAATCAAAAAAATAATCAGGGGGCTGGTTAATTCCCTGTCGGAAAATAAAATTGTTGTAGAAAATATTATCTTGTACGGCTCTTATGCAAAAGGAAATCCCCGGCAGCATTCAGATATTGATATAGCCGTCATTTCACCATCATTTAAGGGCAGAAGAATTATTGATATACAGAGCGATCTTGCAAAGGCTTCGTCAAAATATCTGGCGATCGTTGAGCCGGTAGGATACTCCACTGAAGATTATGAGTCTGCAAAGATGGGTTCCCTGTTAGGCGAAATTAAGAAATCCGGTAAAATTCTCTACTCTAAAACAAAATATACGGGACGGGGGATGTAGTTACTGAGAGTGAATAATCCAACTTCCGGGACAGAACCTATTGAAAAGACCGGATTTCCGCTCCCCGACTAATAACTTCGAGGACAGGCTTCGCGAGAATGACGAAATTTTATCGAAGTCGCAGTTTATACACAGACTCTAATTGAAGTCCGTTCCAACTACCCATTACCCATGACCGTTAACCTTTAAATAATTGTAAAAGAGCTGACTCTTAGTTATACTTTAGACTATGAAAGATATCAAACTCACTGACAATGAAAGAGCTGCTGTTCTGAGGTTTAAGGAAGTTCTGACGATAAAATATAACATTCTTGATTTCTGCATATTTGGGTCAAAGGCAAGGGGAGACGCTTCCCCGGAATCTGATATTGATATCATGATAGAAATAGACGAGTATAAACCGGAAATAGAATCCGAAATCAGGAACATTGCATTCGAAATAAACCTTGACTATGATTGTTTTATAACAACAACGATATTCAGAAAAAGAGAACTCGAAGAAGGTCCTCTTAGCGAATCGCCTCTTTATAAGACTATAGAAATGGAAGGTGTGAGAGTTTGACTGTAGAAGAAAAAAGAGGAGAACTTGCAAAATACAGGATTAAACAAGCTGAAGAAAGTCTTGAGGAAGCCAAGTTTCTCTTGTCCGGGAATAAAAGTCCCAGATCAGTTATTAACAGGATATATTACACAATGTTCTATTCTGTTCTGGCATTGCTTATTTATGAACCATATTCATCATCAAAACACAGCGGTGTCTTGAGTTATTTTAACAGGCACTTCATAAAAGAAGGTATCTTTGAAAAGGAACTCGGACGTGATATAAATGAGGCATTTGAGCTTAGACAACAGGAAGATTATCGCGAATATACCACACTGAATGTAGAACAGATAACGCCATATATTGAAAAAGCAGATCGTTTTATAAAAGCAGTAAAAGATTATCTGATCCATAACAAAAATCTTCTTCCCTAACCCATCCAACTTCCGGGACGTTGTGTCCTGCAATGCATAACTGTACAGCCGGCTATCTAAAAGCTATCGAGCTGACCGGCCATACTCAATGACTGAGTAAAAATACTCAATGACTGAGTAATTATGGTATAATGCTGTATGAAGTTTGAACGGTCTCTTGTTAATGTGCTTCTGAAGGCGCTTGGTAAGCGTTCCACTATCTTTCAGGTTATCATCGGCCCCCGGCAGGTAGGAAAGACGACTATTGCCCACCAGGTTATCAAAAACCTTCCATTTCAATCAATATATGCATCGGCGGATTCCCCTCTGCCTCCGGGGCCTGAATGGATTGAAACACAATGGCGGCTTGCAGAGGTCGAGCTGAAGAAGAGTAAAAAGACTGTTATCCTTGTTCTGGACGAGATTCAGAAGGTGAGGGGGTGGGGTGAATCGCTCAAGCGCTTATGGGACAACGCAAGGCAAACGGGACAGGATATCCGCCTGATGGCCCTTGGATCCTCGGCTCTGCTTCTGCACGAGGGGTTGACCGAGAGTCTTGCAGGAAGGTTTTTTTTGAATAGGTGTTCTCACTGGTCTTATTCCGAGTGCAAAGAGGCGTTCGGCTGGGACCTGAAAAAATGGCTCTATTTTGGAGGCTATCCCGGTGCGGCAGTTTTTGCGGATGACGAATCTCAATGGAAGCGTTATGTGACAGACTCGTTAATTGAGGCCGTCCTGGCAAGGGATGTACTTCAGATGCAGAAAATAGCCAAACCCGCGCTTTTACGGCATCTTTTTGCACTTGCAGCAACGTTTCCTGCGCAGATTTTCTCATATAACAAGATGCTGGGACAATTGCAGGACGCCGGGAATACCACTACTCTTGCGCATTACCTTAAATTGCTTGAAACGGCTTTCCTTGTGAGCGGGCTGGAATTGTTCTCGCGAGGACAGATAAGAAAGAGGGGCAGCAGTCCCAAAATGATTTTATGGAACAATGCGCTGGTAAACGCCCTTTCGACAAAGACCTTCAAAGAGTCTGTCAGCGACGAGGTATGGTGGGGACGTCTTGTCGAGAATGCCGCGGGCGCTCATTTATTCAACAGCCTTCCTGGCAGTAGGTATCAGATGACGTATTGGCGTGACGCTGACAGAGAGGTTGACTTTGTAATAACGGCGGGAGCGGAAATATGGGCTATAGAAGTGAAAAGCGGACGCGGCGGCAGGAGTTCGGGAATAGAGCGGTTCCGTTTGAAATATCCTGATGCGCAGGCGCTGGTTATAGGCGGTTCGGGTGTTCCTTTAGAGAAGTTTTTTCTTGAACCGGCTGAAGCGTGGTTGTGAAGAAAAAAGCGGCAATGTTAAAAAAATATGAAAATCGGGGGGCTGCCCTTGACATGGGACGATAAGCCCCTTTATTGGATAGAACCTTTAAGGTAGGAGGTGTTTATGGATTTCATACCTCATATAAGAGAGGCCCAGTATTTAAAGGATTATTCAGTCAAAATATGGTTTAATGACGGCACTGTGAGGATAGTTGACTTGGAGTCTTATACGAACAGGGCGGGGGTCTTTGCCGCATTGAGGGACAAGGGAATGTTTAAGAGAGTTTTTGTTGATCTTAATACACTTTGCTGGCCTAACGGCGCAGATATTGCTCCTGAGAGACTGTATGAAATAGGTGAAGTCGTCTCTATGGAAAAAGCCTTAAAGGTTTAATCTTGTTACGCTTATCTCTTCTGAGTTGTTAGGTCATGCCTGATATAAAAATAAAGGGTCTGTCCTTGACATAGGACATTTTGCTTCAGACAGTAGTTTCTACTAAAGAAATCTCTATATCCGAGAACCTACACCTCCGAGGTGTAAGGAAAGAAAAAGCATAAACCTGTAATAATAAATATCTATCCCGGATGCGGGGATGAGATTCTTGTTATTATCAATCAATAAAGAGCTTGCGATCCCTGTACAATAATTGATAATATTTGTAGCATTATATGGAGAAGAAGGTGAATATGCAGAAAAGCAGGGAAACAATAGTAGAAATCGTGAAACAGGAATTACAGAAACATGACAAAATTGTCTTTGCATACCTGCATGGTTCTTTTGCTGAAAAAGATACGTTTCATGACATTGATATAGCCGTTTTCCTGAAGGAGCTGCCGGAATCTAAACTGGAATATGAGCTTGAGCTGGAAACGAAGTTAATACAGGTGATCGGCAGGATTGTTGATGTGAGGATTCTGAACAACGCCCCTCTTTCCTTCAGATATCATGTTATAAAGAAAGGTATTCCCTTGCTTATAAGGGACGATAATGAGAGGGTGGAGTTTCAGGAAATTACTTTGTCAAGATATTTTGATTTTGCATTTTTCCGCGCTATGTATCTAAAGGAGACGCTCGGGTTTGGAGTTTAATCAGGACAAGATCAGAAAGATTACCTCGGATGATAAAAAGGGTTCTTGACTAAATGTAATCTTATTATTACAATGTAATACATGAAGGTAATAATGGATACAGACTGTCTCATCAAATTAACCAAATCCAAGCTTAAGGAACTTGTTTGCAGTAATTTCTCTGTTATTATTCCTCAAGCGGTCAAAAAAGAAGTCATTGATAATGCCAACCGGCATCCTGACTCTATAGTTGTTGAGGGAAATATTGCAAATAAATTATTGACTGTAGACAAAATGAAAGCACCTGCCGAAAAAGGAGAAGATGCAGTATTCGCGGTATTTCAAAAAGGAAAATATGATGCCATTTGCAGTGATGATAAACGGTTTATTAAAAGATTGCGAATGATTGATATTCCTTATATAACTCCTGCTGTATTTATTGCAATTCTATTAAAAAACGGTAAAATGACGTTGAAAGAGGCAAATGAAAAATTAGAGCTTTTATCACCTTTTGTCAGTGAAGATGAGTACTATGCCGTGAAACTGGTATTGGATAACTGGAGGAAAGAATGAAGACAAAGTCTCTTAGAATACCAAAGGATATGATTTCTGCCATAGCGCTTGTGGAAAAGGAAGAAAAGATAGAGGAAGCGACTGCTATGAGAAAGCTTATAAGGATTGGGTTTGAAACTTATGTAGGGAATCTTTATAAGCAAGGGAAAATTACGCTGAGGCAAGCTGCCGATATATTGAATTTAGATCAGATAGAAGTGATCAATATTTTTTTAGATGCAGGGATTAAAGGAAATCTTGACACATCGGATGTTATGATCTCCCTAAAGAGATTTGTGAACTAACAACAATTTCCCTCCATTGATTTCAGATTTAGAAAAATATAGGGACACATCCCGAAGATGAAGTCTGCTTGTAAGCTATGAAACTCTATCCGTTTCCGCTCAAATTAAAAACAGGTAACCCGGATGATAATAAATCGCTCGGCATCAGACATAATCTATTCCCGCAGAGATAAAACTGATGCAAAAGGCTATAATAGATTGATTGGAAATTAATGCAGTTCAGGAGAAAGATATGTCTAAAAAGGCTTTGGTGACGGGGATTACGGGGCAGGACGGTTCTTATCTGACGGAGCTTCTTCTGTCAAAAGGCTATGAAGTGCACGGCCTGATCCGAAGGGCGAGCACGTTCAACACGGGAAGGATAGACCATATATATACCGACCCGCATATGCCGGGCACGAGGTTGTTTCTGCACAACGGAGACCTCTCCGATTCGGGCCAGCTTGTTAATCTGGTTTATAACATCCGGCCCGATGAAATATACCACCTTGGCGCTCAGAGTCATGTGCGGGTGAGTTTCGATATGCCCGAATATACCGGTGACATAACAGCGCTCGGAACAACGAGGCTGCTTGAAGCGATCAGGCGGAGCGGGATAAAGTCGAGATTCTACCAGGCTTCTTCATCGGAAATGTTCGGCGCTGCGCCGCCTCCCCAGGACGAAAACACCGCTTTTTGTCCCCGCAGCCCCTATGCAGCGGCAAAGGTTTATGCCTACTGGATGGTGGTCAACTACCGGGAAGGATATAAAATGTTCGCATGCAATGGGGTCCTTTTTAATCATGAATCACCCCGCAGGGGAGAAACTTTTGTTACCCGGAAAATAACGAGGGCTATAGCAAATATACTCAAAGGGAAACAGAGGAAACTCTATCTTGGAAACATCAACGCAAAGAGAGACTGGGGGTTTGCTCCCGAGTACGTTGAAATGATGTGGCTGATGCTTCAGCAGGATGAGCCGGATGACTATGCCGTTGGTACGGGAGAAAGCCGTTCAGTGAAAGATTTTCTGGAAAAAGTTTTTAACTATGTCGGAATCGAAATAGAGTGGAGAGGAGAAGGTACTGACAGAAAAGGAATTGTCAGGTCGCTGTCATCTGCTTTAAACTCTGCCTTGAAAGTCGGGGATGTAATAATAGAGATCGACCCCAAATATTTCCGACCCACTGAAGTCGACTTTCTGCAGGCCGATATCTCAAAGGCCCGGCAAAAACTCGGATGGGCGCCGAGGACCACTTTTGATGAACTGGTAAAGATAATGGTTGATTATGATATGAAGCTTATAGGGCTGGACCCTGTTGGTGAAGGCATTAAGATATGTGAGAAGAAAGGTTTTTCTTACACCAACCATGATTTTTCGCTTTATGAGAAGATACGGGAAAGGTGCTAATAAGACAGGTACAATAAAGACAGGTTCAGAAAAAAGGTACAGGTATAGAAAAGAATAAATGACAAAAGAAATAAGAGCTAAATGATAAAAAATAGAGGTAAAGAAAAATATTTATTCTGCACCTGTACCTCTACCTTTATCTGCTGTTTTCGTACCTGTTTTTAAACGTTATGGATAGAAATTCAAAGATATACATAGCCGGTCATCGCGGTCTTGTCGGTTCCGCAATTCTGAGGAAACTGCAGGCTGAAGGGTTTAAAGATATTATCCTCAGGACAAGCAAAGAACTTGATCTGACCCGCCAGTCCGAAGTGGAGCTGTTTTTTCAGAAAGAGCAGCCCGAATATGTTTTTCTTGCCGCTGCAAAAGTCGGCGGGATACTTGCAAATAATACCTATCCGGCTGAGTTCATCTACGGTAATATTATGATAGAGGCAAACTTTATCCACAGTGCTTACCTTTCCGGAGTTAAAAAACTTCTTTTCCTGGGGAGTTCCTGCATTTATCCCCGCAACTGTGCCCAGCCGATGAAGGAAGGATATCTCCTTTCCGGCTATCTGGAGAAAACGAACGAGCCCTATGCCGTTGCCAAGATCGCCGGGATAAAGATGTGCGAGTCGTATAACAGGCAGTACGGGACAAACTTTATTTCGGTCATGCCGACTAACCTTTATGGTCCCGGTGACAACTTTGATCTGCAGGATTCCCACGTCATACCGGCGCTTCTCCGGAAGTTTCATGAGGCAAAGACGCATGGAAGCAAATCCGTCGAGGTATGGGGCACGGGAAGCCCGTTCAGGGAGTTCCTGCATGTGGACGACCTTGCAGCCGCCTGTGTTTTTCTCATGAAGAATTATCATGGCAGCGAAATCATAAACATAGGCACGGGAATTGATTTGACCATCAGAGAACTTGCCGGGATGATAAAAGAAGTTGTCGGCTATAATGGCGAAATCTTCTGGGACAGAGCCAAACCCGATGGATCGCCCCGCAAGCTTCTTGATATAAGCAGGATAGCGGCTCTCGGCTGGCAGCCCCGCATATCCTTAAGGGACGGATTGAGAAGCACATACGAGTGGTATGTTAAGGATGGTATGTCCATTCTTCCTTTCTGATTGAACTGATGACAGAGTATTTTCGCTCATTCTCGGTCGTTCCTCCCTCCGAGGCTTTTGCCCCTTTATTTTCATATACTGTATTTGACTATCGGCAAAAAAAACCGCTCAAATACTCTGTCATCAGTTCCTGGTGCCAATTTTATAAATAATCCGGGGTATAACTTGTTCTGCTCTGTTTCGGTAATGTATGCGTAAAGATATTAAAAGCTTTCTGCTTTACTGGCTTCCGCCTTTGCTCTGGATGGTATTTATATCCCCTGCTAATAAAAGCCTGAGTTCGGAATCTACATCCCGTTTTCTTGTCCCTATAATAAAGTTTTTTCTTCCTGATGCCGGGGAAGGCACGGTTGAAACTGTGCACATCCTGATAAGAAAATTCACCCATTTTTTCAATTATGCCTTTCTGACTTTCCTTTTACTCCGGGCATTGCGTGGAGGGAAAAAGATATGGAAGCGGGAATGGCTTTTTTCAGCCGGTCTAATCGCCGTCTGCTACGGATTGCTTGATGAGGGCGTTCAGACCATCATACCGTCAAGAACAGGTTCTATTTATGACTGGCTGATAGATTCAACCGGGGTTGTCTTCTCGCTGGGCGTCCTTTCTCTGAAAGCAGGGAGAGGAAAGTCGACTTAAAGTCGCCAGGGACAGGTAGGACTTTTTGTCGGGTGAGAGGAGGGTTAGGCCTTTTTGTTCGAAGCCGTTCAGGATGCCGGCGACTTCTTCAGGTGTAAGTCCGAGTTTTCTTGAAATACCTTCTACCGACT
>Ga0315290_10003737_pt1 | contig 10922 bp, 5 predicted proteins | sample YL17G12_0_MG_FD_203627 | JGI IMG/M metagenome (GOLD analysis project Ga0315290, IMG submission 203627) | Sediment microbial communities from Yellowstone Lake, YNP, Wyoming, USA - YL17G12_0 | ecosystem: Environmental > Aquatic > Freshwater > Lake > Sediment | place: USA: Wyoming | collected...
AACTCCGCTACTAAACTATGCGAACATATCAGAGGCCTGTGGAGTAAACGTAAGTACTATTGGAAAATTAGCTTTAACCACAACACATCAGTGGGTATGGGAGGAGTACCCTGAAAAACTTACTTGTATGAAGCTTTTAATACCTAAAAGAGCTGCAGTAACTTATGCTACTGTATCCAATAAATTATCTGCTAAATCTCGTGGTATAGTATATCCTCCTATAAAGAATCCAGAAGGTACAGTCTTTAATATAGATAATGCCTACCAATTTGCTAAAGTTAATAATTTAGCTCCAAATCATTTTCAAGAGGTTCTTAATGGGCATAGAAAATCACACAAAGGGTGGAAACTAGCATGAGCCGTAGAACCTCAATACTCAAAGCTTTAATAGAAAAATTTAAGGCATTAGATGGTATAAACTACCCAACTAATATATATAATAATGCAAAGCCTATTTTAGTTTTTTGGGATAGTTGTAACGACTTCCCCGCTATTTATGGTAGTACAGGTTCCGAGCAAAGAGAGTACCTTCCCGGAGGTTTCACATGGGCTTATTTAGGTATTAGTTTAAAGCTATACTGTAAAGGAGAAGATTCTCAAGACCAACTAGAACAGTTGCTCGAAGACGTAGAATCTATAATAGACGCAAATAGGGTGCTAGTATATGACCCTATAAAAAATCATGAAACAACTGAAATACTAGTTGCTTCAATAACTACAGATGAAGGCTTATTAGCCCCATACGCTGTTGGTGAAATAAACTTACAGGTTAGATACCAACTTATGTAAGAGTAAAACAAGTATCTAGTACGACACAGATAAATATCTAGGATAGTATATAGATACGCAAATTAAGGAATATTATGTCAACATTCAATCTCGTACGTAATAGTAGAGTTTTCTTCACTACTAACGTAGCTGCTGGAACCGGCGTAGTGGCAGCCTCCGGCTTCACCAGTGCTAATTCCCAGGAACTTCAAGTTCTTGACGGCTTCAGCTTTTCGCAAGCTACTAATGCGGATACCGTAAGTATTAACGAAGCAGGTGCAACCCCTGTTCGCGGTCAACGTAGTTTCAACACTAGTTTGGCTAACGTTGAGTTCTCATTCTCTACGTATATCCGCCCTAAGCTGAACGGTACCGTTAAAGCTGAAGAGGCTCACTTATGGAATGCGCTACTAAGTGCTACCCCTCTTGGAGCTACGGGGGGTTCTTTTGCTACAATTACTGCAGCTACCTCCACAGTACCAGCAGGCGTCCTTACTTTAACAGGTACAGGATTGGCCAGTGTAGTCGCAGGCGACGTTTTAGTTGTTAAAGGTGTTACAGGTATAGGTGCCTCACAGTATAATACTGCGATAAAGGTTCTAACTGTAACAAGTACTACAGGCATTACTGCACAGTACCTCGAGGCACCTACAGCAGCAGCCCCCGCAGTGGGTAGCTGGGCTGCTGTTACCTTTCTTAAAACTGCCTGGATTGAGCACGCTGCAGTATCTGCAGACCTTGCAGCTACCCCTGGTATTCCTACAGCCTACTCAGCAGTTACAACTGCACTATCAAACAGAAATCAGCTGTTACCTTTTGGTATGGTTATTACTGTAGACACAGTTACTTATGTAATAGACAATTGCGCGCTTGACCAAGCTGTTGTAGACTTCGGTTTAGACGGTATTGCAATGGTAGCTTGGACGGGCAAGGGTACCGTACTGCGTCAGTTAGCTTCAACAGTATCTTACAGTGGGGCATCTGACCCAGTTATTAGTGGTGGATTAGCGGGTACTATTAAAGGTAAGGATACTACAGCTAACTTTATTACTAACAAGCTGTCTACAGTTTCTTTGACTAGTAACATTGGTGGCGTGGCGGGTACTTCATATAACCTAGCCTTAACTGGCGGGTCTATTACTATTGCTAACGGCATTACCTATGTTACTCCAGCTAATCTTGGTGTTGTGAATGTGCCTATTGGTTACTTCACAGGTACTCGCGCTATTAGTGGTTCAATTACTGCTTATCTACGTACAGGTACTTTAAACACAGCAGGTTTGCTAAGCACGCTCCTAGCTGCCTCCGCAACAAGTGCTGGAGTTGAGCCTAAGTTTAAGCTACAGATCGAAATTGGTGGCGCTACAAGCGGTACTCGTATCGAAGTTGAAGCAAGTGGTGCTATGCTACAGATTCCTACTGTAGATGCTCAAGCCGTTATGTCTACGACAATTAACTTCATGTGCCAAGGTACAGAAGAAAATCTTACAAACAACGCATACGATTTGGAAAATACTAACGATCTTCAGATTCGTTACTTGTCAATCTAAGTTTTCTCTGGTACCGGGTTGATCTCCGGTACCTCTTTTTCTCCGTCTTATAATAAATTCAAGGACAATACATCATGGCAACAATTCTCAGCCTTAAAAATCTTTTAGTACCTAGCAAATCTGTTGAGGTAGACTACCCTGGTTTTAATGACTTCAAAGTAAATGTGGTATTTCTATCACGTGAAACTTTAGTAAGTCTGCGTAAAAAAGCTACTAAAGTAACTTTTAAAAATCGTCAACCAGTGGAAGAACTTGACGACAAACTATTCTTGCAGCTCTATGTTGCAGCATGTATTAAAGGTTGGTCAGGACTTAAACTAAGCTACTTAGAGCAACTAGCTCCAGTTGACTTAACCGGGCAAGATGCAGAAGTCGTATTAGAGTATGATGCAGATAATGCATTGTTCTTGATGCAGTCATCAGCTAATTTTGATGCCTTTATTAGCGAGACGGTGACAGAACTAGCAAATTTCACGAAGACCAGTACCTCGAAGTAAATAGACAATTAGCCTCCTACTTTTCAAATAGCTCCCTTAGTATGACTAAGGAAGCCTATTTTGAAATATGTGAGGCTCTAGGAAGTGAACCTGTAGAAGAAGAAATACCGATAACTTATGAAGATCTCTATATAGATGTTCAAGAAGCCCTATCAATGTACCATAAGTTAAAAGACGAGTGGGACAGTATGGCAGGAGTGTACCTTGGTAAATCTTACGCAGGTATCCTAGATATATTCAATATTCAAGAAGTACCAGTAGAGGATAGAAAGACACTGTATGACTTAATAGGTATTATAGATACTCACAGGTCTAAAGCTATAGCAGACGCTAAGCCTAAAACAAAATAAAAAAGCCCTTATGGTTAACGCTATAGGGGCTTCTTTTTTTATAGGTCGTGAAAATTTCACCATTGACAAAGCCAAGCTCTGCTGGTATAATATGGAGATACATAAAATAGCGCTTAATAAATTAGGATGTAGTTTATAGCATCTATAGGAGACACTATGTCAAACGATATAAAAATTGGTATTAATATAAGTGACGGAGGTACTGGAGCAAAAGTAAATAAAGTTGCCCAAGATATTAAAGCCAGCTTAGAAGGGGCGGTAACTGCAGCAGCCAGAATACCTCAAGCTTTAAATGCGGCTCGTCAAGGAGTTACTGCGTCCAATGAAATGCGTACCCCTGCTAAATCTACTAGAGCTCCTGCAGGAATAAATAGTGATGAGTTAAAAGAGTACGGCACCTCTAGAGGTGTCACTGGAGCTACTGGTGCAGCAAGCCGTGACTTTGCTAAGCAAGCTCAAGGTTTAGGCGGACTTGTTCACGTCTATGCAACCTTTGCAGCAAATTTATTTGCTGTAAGTGCCGCGTTTTCGGCACTTAGTAAAGCTGCCGATACCACAAACATGGTAAAGGGCCTAGACCAATTAGGCGCTTCTAGCGGCCGAGCACTAGGCAGTTTAGCTAAGCAACTGTCTAGCGTTACGGATGGTGCAATTTCAATGCGCGATGCAATGACTGCTACAGTTAGTGCATCTGCCGGTGGAATGACTAATGCCGCCATTTTACGAATGGGTGTAGTTGCTAAACAGGCTTCACAAGCACTAGGCGTGGCTATGCCAGACGCACTAAGTCGTATTAGTCGTGGTATTACAAAGCTTGAACCAGAATTACTAGATGAAATTGGTATTATGGTTAGAGTAGATACTGCTAGCCAAGAGTACGCGCGTACACTTGGTAAAACAGCTAGCGCTTTAACAGACTTTGAAAAGCGTCAAGGTTTTGCTAACGCTGTTTTAGAGCAAGGTGAAAAGAAGTTTGGAGCTATTAAACTAGATACTAACCCATACGACAAAATTCTTGCTTCAATGCAGAACATTGCACAAACTGGTTTAGAACTAGTTAATAAAGTTTTAGGTCCTTTAGTTAACCTACTATCAAGTAGCCCTGCAGCTTTAGCTACAGTAATGGTGGGTATAGGTACTATACTACTTAAACAAGCAATTCCTGCTATTGGTATGTTTAGAGAAAATGCTCGTCGTATGTCAGAAGAAACTACGACTAGAGTTAAGCGTCAAGTTGAAGAACAAAGAGAAGCAGCAGTACAACTAGACGTTATAGCTGCAAAACGCGCAGAAACTGAGTATTTAACTACAGGTGCAGGACTTAAAAAACTTCAAGCATTAAGAGACGCTTCTTTTAATTCAAAAATACTGGGTTCCGAGGTTAGAGTAGCACTTAGAAAAAGTCCTTTAGATTTAACACCAGAAGAATCTGGAAAAATCTTATCTAAACACAAAGAGTTACAAGATAAAATATCTTCGGGAACTGCTTCTAAAGGTGAAAGCGATCAGTATACTAAATTAGAGGCTAGAGCCGTAAAAGTTAAAGAAATAACTGCTTCTATATCTAAAGTAGGCGACGCTGCTGCAGAAGCTAACGAGAAAAAAGACTCTTTGTGGTGGACCCACCAAAGACAAAAAGAAGCCTATTTAAAGAAACTAGAAGCTGAGGCAAAGAAAAGCGGTGTAGTGTCTAATGCCGCCGAAAATGCTGCCGTAATGGGCCCAGGTATAGCCTTTAAAACTTTAAAAGCGGATTTGGCTAGTTTAGAAGGTGGTAGGGTATCAAAAATTGGTACTGCAATAAAAGGTACTTTTGCTATAGCTACTAGTGCAGTCAGCACTTTTATGAACTCTATTAGTGGTGTTCTAATGATAGTAGGCCTAGTAACCGCAGCATTTGGTATACTAAGCTCATGGTTAAGTACTAACTCAAAAGAATCAGATAAGTTTGCTAATAGTATTACAGGTGCTTCCGATGCTGTAGACAACTTAAAAAGAACACTAGATTTCATTGCAGACAAAGACCCTCTTGCAGTATTCTCTGTTGAAACAATACAAGCAAGAGCCAACGCTTTACAAGGTTTATCAGATAGTTTAGTCTCTTTAGTAAAAGATTTTAACGCAGTACAAAAAGCTTCAAGTTGGTTTGACAAAGGCATTGATGCTTTGTTTGACTCTATTGGTAGGGGCTCAGCAGACAAACTCTCTACTAATTTAGCTGAAAGCATTTCCGCAGGGTTATCGGGTGCAGCTACTATTGCTGCAAAATCTGAGGCAGTTAAAAAATTACAAGATATATTAGGTAAAAATATTGATGTAACAAATATTGAAGCAGTAAACTCAGAATTACGCAAATTAAGTAATCCAGAAATAGCTGTTGCAGGTGCTGCTATTAATAAAGTAATTAGGGATATTTCTTTAAGCGCCAACAATGCCGCAAGTACTTTAGCTGCGGCTACTGCACGTATTACAGAACTTTCCACATTGGTACAAACACAGAATTTAGCTTTAACACCTACAGATGCTGTAGGTAAGCTAGGTACTGCAATGGTATCTTCAGCCTCTGAAATATCTAAAAGTTTAGAAGACCCGATTAATTCTTTATTAGTTCTAAATAAACTAACTAAAGATAGCAGAACACTAAGCCTACTATCTCCTACTACTAGCAGTGAGTTAATAGCTGCTAATCAGGAAATACAAAACCTTAGCGACACATACGGAAGACTTCAGCAAGATCTAATTAAAGGTGAAAAAGCTTTACAAGATTTAAAGAGCAAAGGTATCGGTAAAAATGGGGCTCAAGAAGTTACCAACAGAGGCGTACTTGTAGACACTCAAGCGGCTGTTGATGCTAAAAACTACATTGCAAAAATACAAGCGTCTATAGTTGAAGCAGAAGGTAAAATGAAAGCAGTAAGTTCTGATCTTTCAAATAAAGTAGCTACGGATTTTGTAAATATAGGCTTAAGTAAGCTAAACTTAAGTTTAAAAGCCGCTATGTCTGAAGGAGGTATATCCGCTGCAAGAGGTTACTTATCCGTACTTAAAGAAGCTGGTGTGGGTACTGCAGAAGCAGAAACAAAACTAGCTCAACAAGAGCTAGGCATGCAAAAGCAGGTTATAGAAGCAACTTATAGCCAGATAAGAGAACAACAAAAAAATACTAACGCTTTAGAACTTTCATCTATATCTACCAGGCTTTTGGTCAACCAATTAGCTTTAGAGAATGCAGGAACTAGTGAAATTAATAGAGAAAAGGCCCTTAAAGAGCAAGCAGGTTTAGAAAAAGAACTTACTAAATTAGTAGAAAAAGTACGTATAACAGAAATGAAGCCAAAAGACGCATTAGCTTTAAGAGCTGGGGGCGACTTTTCTGCAGAAGTTCTTGTCGGTATGGCACCTTATATGACTCAGTTAACTGGATATTTATCTGCTATAGCTACAACAAATGGTAAAATGGCCGCAGTAGCTATTCAAGGTTTTGCAAGCAAAGAAAAAGAAAGCTTAACTGCTGCACAAAAAGGTAATACAACACGTATTAGTGATGTAGGCACAGAATTAGGTAATGTTAACTCTGCTATATCTTTATCAGCAGAATATGATAAAGACTTACAAACTAAAAAAGATATTTTAGAAATAGAAAAGCGAAGCTTAGAGCTAACAAATGAAAGACTAAAGATAGATAGCGATTTACGAATAATTGCAAAAGCTTCTGAAAGCGGCTCCGTTAGTAAAGCTAAAATAGATCAAGCTATTACTGAGGCTAATGCTTCTTGGCAGTCAAAAGAAGCTAAATTTGCCTCAGAAACTAACTTAGCTAAACTAGAGTCCTTAAAAACCGAGCAAAAAGGTCTTGAAGATATTAGACAAAAAAATCAAGCTAACGCTGAGTTAGTAAGATCAGAAACTCAGGCTATTGCAAGCATTAAATTAACGCAACAAGCCGATGAATTAAAGTATCTGGAGAGCCTAGGGGCAGTAACTGCCGCAGAAGCTGCAGGCAAGCAAACTTTAATTAGTTTAGATCAACAAGCTATAGAGTTTGAAAAACAAAGAGTAGATTTAGTGTCTAAATATGTAACTAGTTTTATTGCGCTAGAAAATAGTAAAAAGCTAGCAGGGCCAGGAGCAGAAGCAGATAAGTTTACAGCTCAACAGATACTACTTGAGGCTTCTTACCAACGTCAAATAACTGCACAAGATCTACTAAACACAGGTAAAGTAACTGCAATAACTTTAGCAGGACAACAAGAAGTACTAGCAAAAACTCAAGCCGACCAAATGGATAAAATGGTCTCAGTTACTGAAAGCTTAAGTACTATCTTTGGTGAACTAGGCAGTAACATTGGTTTAGCAGGACAAGCTTTACTGAAGATGGCTCAAGATGATGAGAAGTATTTAAAGAATAAAACTGATCTAGAAGATAAATTAGCAAAAGCTAGAAAAGACGAAAACCCTGAAGAAGAACTAAAGCTAAAAAAGAATATTGGTGAATTAGACAAAAAGCAGGCAGTAAATGAGATCTCTAATATTGGCAAAGTAGCCGGAGCCTCCAAAAAGGTATTTAGCGAAAAAACTACTGCATATAAGATCTTAGATGGGATAGAGAAGGCTTCCGCAGCCTATAAGATGGCTGTGCAAGTAAAAGAAGTTGCTTTAGACCTCAAGAACTTTGCTATTAGAATGGGCTTAATGCAAACAGAGGTAGCTGCAGAAGTAGCGAAAGAAAGTGCACAATTTGCTGCAAGAGCAGCATCAGCATCAGCAGATCTTAGTTTAACCGTAAGTACAGAAGCAGCAAAGAATGCGGCTAAAACACCTGGTGTGTTTATGAGCTTCTTAAACTGGTTAGGTCCTTGGGGTATGGCCGCTGCAGGTGTCGCAATTGCCGCCGTACTCGGCGGAGGTGGCGGAGGTGCTAAAGTTAATACTGCTGGACTGACCGCAGAAGACATGCAGAAGTCTCAAGGTACAGGACAATCTTGGAAAGGCGGTAAATTAGTAAATACTGGTGGTGGTGTATTTGGAGATTCAGAAGCTAAGTCTAATTCTATATTTAACTCTTTAGAGCTTATTAAAGATAACTCCATAGAAGGCTTAGAGTATGATAACAAGAGTCTTAGTATTCTAGAGAGTATTGATAAAGGTATTGAAAAAACCGCTATTGCACTATACCAAACTCAGGGTATTGCAACAGGTTCAGGTTTTGGTACTACAGAATCAAAAACTTCTAGTCCAGGCTTTTTAGGTATGTTTGCTAGTTCTGACTCTACTGAGATCCTAAATTCCGGAATTCAGTTTGCAGGTACTTTTGCTGATATGTTAAATAAAGACGGGAAAGGGTTTATAGCTCAATTCGAAGACGTCTTAAAAACTTCATCTAGTAGCGGTATATTCGGTTTATTCTCTAGCTCTAGTGAAGAACTTGTTAATAACGTAAAAGACCTAGATACTAAAGTAGCTAGTGGCTTACGTGAAGTATTCTCTAATATGGGAGACCTATTCGTTTCCCAAGGTGCAGAATTAGGAATAGATGCAAAAAATATCAACGGTGCTTTAGCTTCTATACCGGTTGAATTAAAAGCGTCCTTAAAAGGCTTAAAAGGTAAAGAGCTACGCGAAGAGCTCGGTTACATAATGAGTGGTATTCAAGACGACTTAGCTACTAAACTATTCCCTACCTTAACTAAGTTTAGGCAGTTTGGTGAGGGTATGTCTCAAACAGTGACTCGTGTTTTAGATAGCAATAAGAAGTTTGGTTTATCTTTAAATACTTTAGGTATAGACTTAAAGAAAATAGAAGAAGTACCCTTAGTAGTTAGCCAAGCACTATTAGATGGAGTAACTTCCGCAAAAACTAAAGTAGCTAAGTTAACTAAAGATATTGCAAGCAACCTTCTAACTGAAGTTGTTGGTAACGACGGAACAGGAGAAGGGGGTAATGCTATATACGGGCAAGTTCAGGACCTTAAACTGATCAGCGCTCTAACCTTAGCTAATACCGAACTAACTGAAGCTAACAATGCCGTATTAACCGCAACAAACAGTTTAACTACATATAATTTAGATCTATCCGAAGCTTTAATAGAAAATGCCGGTGGATTAGAGCAGTTCCTAGAAAATATTAAGTTCTTTGGAGATAACTTCTTAACAGAAGCTCAACGTCTAGAACCTATTGCTGCAAGTGTTAACGCCTCCATGACTAAAGCGGGTACTTCAAGTACTTATGCTGCAGAATTGTTTAAAAAGATGTCTGATGGTGGCAACGGTATTATTAATACCCGTGAAGAGTTTTCTAAGCTATACGTAGAAAACTTAAGAGTTGCTACTTCTTCAGGTGTAAATGCCGCGGCAGCACAAACTTTAGTAACTGCACTAGATAAAGTAGGTCCAGCTTACTTAACTACTGTAGAAGCGCTAGAGAAAACCAGAACTCTACAAGAAGAACTAATGACTGCCGAAGGTAAAGGCGTAGAAGTTATAGCTTTACAAAGAGGCCGAGAGTTATTAGCAATGTCAGAAGGCGATGCGGCTTTACAGGCTAGAATCTGGAAACTAGAAGATGAAAAAGATGCCGTAGCTGAACTTGCTGGATTTGACGCTGCTGGTTTGGGTAAGATGATGCTTGATGCAGCGTTTAACCCACAAGAAGGGTACACTTCAGCTCAGTCATTTGGCGCAGCACTAAATAAGAGCATAAGAAATACACTAATCTCTAATACAATAAATACAGTTGCAGAAAGTTTGTTTACAGGAATTATTACACCTATTTTAATGGGTCAAATGGTTTCGGAAACTACAACAGATGCTCTGATAGCAAGCGCTACAACAAAAGCAGATCAGTTAGCTTCAGTTTTAGGTAGTCCAGCTTTTGCCAACGCAATTGCTTCTATAGCTACTACTGTCGGCACAGTAATAGATAAATTAGGTATGGCAGCACAAAGTGCAGCTAATTTAAATATTCAGGCACCTAACGTAACTCAAAATAACGTAGCAGCGACAGCAGGAAGAGAGCCGATACTAGGTCCTAATGAGTTTATTTCTCCTACAACAGGAAATATCGTTACATGGACAGGTCAGACTGGTGTAGTAGTTGGAGGAACAGCAGCTCCAGTACATACAGATACCGGCAGAAAGCCTACTTATGCTCCATTAAACGGACCTACCTTAAATACCTTTCAGCCAGGTACTTATGGTGCTTCTGGCACTATTGGGGGCTATAGTGGTTACGACCAAACCACTAATGCTACTACTAGTGCAGATACCGCGGCTAAAAAAGCAGAGGAACTAAAGAAAGCCCAAGTAGCTTTAGATGTAGAGCTTTTAAACCTACAAGGAAAAACTTTTGCTGCTACCGCAATGGCCAGAGAAGAAGAGCTACGTGTACTAAAAGAAACTAACCCTACTTTAGAAAGTAGAAAGAAGTTAATATACGCAGAACAAGATAGCTTAAAAACAGCTAGTTTAAACTTAGAGCTACTAACTGCACAAGGTAAATCTCAGGAAGTACTAACTATCACTAGAGATAAAGAACTATTAGCATTGTCTGAGTCAGACAAAGTTATTAAGAAACTTACCTATGCAGCACAAGACCTTAATAAGACTAACGAATTGCAGTATACTTTAATGAATCTGCTAGGCAAAAGTTACGAGGTTACTAAACTACGTAGAGAAAAAGAATTAAGAACGCTTTCTACAGGTGATAAAGCACTACAAACTAGGATTTGGCTACTAGAGGATGAAAAAGCAGAAACTAC
>Ga0315290_10003740_pt1 | contig 10917 bp, 8 predicted proteins | sample YL17G12_0_MG_FD_203627 | JGI IMG/M metagenome (GOLD analysis project Ga0315290, IMG submission 203627) | Sediment microbial communities from Yellowstone Lake, YNP, Wyoming, USA - YL17G12_0 | ecosystem: Environmental > Aquatic > Freshwater > Lake > Sediment | place: USA: Wyoming | collected...
GCGCGCCAATGCGTCGCCGGGCTCATCAAAGGCCGCGCGTTCGGCCGGGTCGAGGGTCTTCATGGGTCAAGGATAGGAGACTCGTCGCAACAAGTAGAATCCGAAGCATGACCGACTGGTTCGAAAGCCTGACCGGGTTCCGCGAGGAATCGTACCAAGACACGCGGCGCCGGCTGGCGGTGGTCGGCAATCGGCTGCGCTCGACGGTGAACGATCGCTCCTACGCGATCGGGACCCTGGAAACGCCGTCGGTGAAGGAACTGCGCGACGCCGCGGCGCCGCTGGTCGTGGGCCTTGCGGGGAAGCTGTCGGTGACGAACGTGACCGGCGATCCTCGCCTGCTTCATCGCGATGCCGCCAACGCGGGCGCCCTCTTCCAGGTCGCGTCGCAGTTCAACCTGCTGGAAATGACCGGACCTGACGTCACGCCCGAGAACGGCGTCACCGGATACCAGCGCGACCCCACGCAAGGCCCCGCGTGCGCCATCGCGGCCGGCGCGGCCACGATCTATCGCAACTACTTCGCGCCGGTCGACGGCGGGCTCGGGCAAACGAGCCAGAGGCAGATCGATTACCTGCGCGACGTCGGCACCGCATTGGGCAACGACGGCGACGCGCTGTGGAAGATGCGCAACGGCTACGCGCTCTGCTCGGCCCGCGGGCTCGCCGCGATCGATCGCAAGCTTGCGGCGCTGGGCGCTGCCGGCGTGGACGACGTTCGCGACCGGCTGCGCATCGGACTCCACTGGAACGTCGAGGCAACCGAATCGGACAGCCCGCGGCATCTCGTATCGCAGGCTTTCTGTTCGGGGCTGCCTGTGCGCTACACGAGCGTCCCGCTGCACTTGTGGCGGTCATTCGCGACGCTGGTGCTGGAAGGCGCCTATGAGGCGACCCTTTGGGCCGCCGTGCTCAACGCGCACCGCCATTCGTCGCCGGTCGTCTATCTCACGCGCATTGGTGGCGGCGCCTTCGGCAACGATACGTCGTGGATCGATGGCGCGATCCGTCGGGCGCTGCGCGTCGTCGACGGCATCGGACTCGATGTGCGCATCGTCAGCCATGGGAGCCCGGACGAGGGCCTCAGACGGTTGGTGCAGGAGTATCCGTAGCCCGATCGCCAGAGCGACCCGCGACGACGCTCAAACCCGGCCCTAAGACCCTTCAAGGAATCGCGACCGTAGCAACACGTTCTCGCGGTGAAATTCGAGATAGCGACGCTGCCCCACCGCGAACTTGCCGACGTTGCGCAGCTGGGCGGGGTCGAGCCCCATGCGGGCGAGGGACTCGGCATGCGCAACTGGCGAGATCAAGACGTTCCCGTTGTCCTCGAAGCCGATAAAGCCGCGGTCAAACAGATGATCGGCATTCGGCGTGAGCAGTAGGCCATTCTCGCCATCCAACCGCTCTTCGTTGGACGCATCGCGCCAAGGTTTGCAGTGGCTGGCGCGCAAGTGCTCCTCGCGGCTCACACCCGTGATGCGGCATGCTCGCTCAATGCGCATGACACGCTCCTTGAACAACCCCTGCCCGCGCCGCGCTTGCACGACGGCTTGCCGCATCGTCTCAGTTACACGCGTGTCTGCGCGCAATTGGTCCATTTCATGTTCTTCCCACATGACCAGACCGATTCCCGCATGCAAGGGCGCCTCTTCGGTCATCCTTCGACCGACGACAACCTCGCGAGCCTCGACGCCGATCAGATCGACCAGCGCCGCTGCCAGCGTCTCGGGCAGATGGGTGAGGTAAACGCTCTGCAGCCCCCTCCCATTGGGCAACAGCGGCGAATAGCGTCCAGGCAGGAGCGGCGCCAGAGTCGACATGTACTCCGATGGGCGCATTGAATGACGCAACTGGACAAAGCGCACGTCTACACGCCAGCCGATCATTTCCCAATACGCGCCGGCTTGCCCGAATTCCAGTGGCTTCGGCGCTTCGTACGCATGTGAGGCGACGATGCCGATCGCCCTGATGAGCGTATCGGCGAATGAGAACACGACGTCGCCTGGGGCGACCTCACGCATGAAATCGTAGAAGGGATTCCGACCTTCGTTGGCCTTGCGTTTGGGCGACCAAAGATAGCCGCCCGGCACCTCGTGTCGGTAGGTCTGATTTTGGTTGACCCACCAATAGCGCATCGGAATTCAGATCAACGATACCTGCATTGTAGCCATGTCATGCACGGTCCCATCACCTTACCCTGCCTGGTTGCTCGAGTGTTGCTTCCAGAAGCCCTCTGGCCATTTCCGGATCGACTGCGCTCATTTCATTGGGAAGCAAGGGTCGTCCAACGTCGGTCGCGAGTTCCGGGATCTTGATCATATTCGTCGTCGATTCCAACCTGCCAAACGCGTGTTCTTGCATCAATACCGAGAACGGTGAAGCCCGCCGCCGGCGACCTGCTCGACTACGGCGGGCGCCGCGTTACGCCGCAACGATTTCCCAGACAAGCGCCCCCGGTTTCTTGGTGAGCCTCACACGTGGGCGTGGTGGGAGGCGACCACCAAACAGCACCTCGATCTCGCGTGTAAGCACGTTAGGGCTTGAGCGATCGTCCGTGGCAACAGCCTTCAGTACGTTCAGTGCGACCTGCACGAATTTTCCGTACAGGTGCTTGCCGTTGATAAGGACAAGATGCCACCCCTCGGGCAAGCTCTCCCGGTCTTTGCCGAACATGATGCAGACGGGGCGCCCGGTGATAGCCAATTCTTCCCCCATCGCATTTCCCGTCGGGATCACCGGATAAACGAATCGTCCCGGACCAGGGCGACGCCAGTAGGCGTGCAACTGAGCGCGTGCCCGGTCCCGAACCGCAGTAGCAAATTGGACTTGCGCCGATTGGCTGTAGCCAGGGCTGGGCCCGATGTACCGGAATTCCCCCGCGTTGCCTTTCCAGACGAAGAAAGGTGAAGCCACGCCTGTATTCCCGCCGGTCCACGCATTGACCGGGTTGGCCAACAGGTAATTCCGCCAAGTCGCCGCACCGACCGCTTCGACGTCCTCTATTACCGTCCCGAGAACGTCACCGCGATGGCGATCCTCGGCGAAATACGTACGGAAGAACCGGATCAGTGCCTCGATGGCGATCGACTGGATGAAGACTCCGCCGTCGCACATGGCGAGCAGCACGACCATCTTGAACGACTTGTTCATTCGCGTCGTTTCTATTTCTCGAAGGAAGTCACCAGCGGCCTGTTCCAGCGCCTTCGCTTCCGGCTCAAGCATGCCCGCCCTTTCCAAGATCCGATGCCATCGATCGACGCCGAGTGCCGTCATCGCCGTTCGAAGAGAGTAGCGGCCGAATTGCTGCCACTCGTACACGGTCGGGGCACGTTTCAGCCGGGCCGCCATCTCGGCGAGATCCGACAGAATGAGTTGACGCAGTGGCGTCGCTGACTGAAGCGACGCGCTCAACGCGTTCAGCGCGACCGGTTCCAGCTCGATCGCCACCCCTGCTGGAATGCCTGGGGGCGCGATTCCCTCTTGCGTCCAGCGGGCAAGTAACTTCAGCGCTTTGCCCGGATCGAGGTCCTGACTTAGGTCTTGGCCGGCGAGGAACGGAAGCTTGAAATGCGCGTTGCGGTAGTTGCCGATGAAATCGAGGACAGTAAGAAATTTCTTCTGGTCGCTCAGTCGCAACCCTCGGCCCAGTTGCTGAAGGAAGATCGTCATCGATTCGGTCGGCCGTACGAACAGCACGAGGTCGATCGCAGGAATGTCCACGCCCTCGTTGAACATGTCCACTGTGAACAGTACTCGGAGTTGTCCCCGTTCGAGTTTGCGAACGGCCTCGACCCGGTCCATAGAAGTGCTCGCCGAATGCACGGCAGCAGCCGGGATGCCAGCGGACACGAACTGTGCGGCCATGAAGTCTGCGTTCTCGATCGAAACGCAAAAGCCGAGCGCAGCGCGGGAGGTGTGCCTGCGGAAGCGATCGATCACAAGCTCGGCGCGGTCAGCGGTATTGAAGCGCAGCGTAAGCTTGCTCGCGTCGTAGGTGCGTCGCGCCGTGAGCATGTCATCGGAATATACGACGGTATCGGCCACCCCGAAGTAATGAAATGGCACGAGCCAGCCGAACCCGATGGCTTCGAAGAGACCAACCTGGTAAGCCAGGTTGCCGTCACACAGTTCGAGGAGGTCGCGATTGTCGCCGCGAAACGGCGTGGCCGTCAGCCCCAGAAGGAAGCGCGGCGCAAGCACTTGCAGAATGCGAAGGTAGCTTTCCGCCGCAGCATGATGGAATTCGTCGATCACAACATAGTCGAATCGTGGCAACTCCTCACGCGTGAGGTTTTCGGGTCGAGACAGGGTCTGTACCGACGCAAAGACACAGTCGCGGTCGTACTCCGCCCGGCCCTCCATGACGAACCCTTGCGTGCGTCCCGGATAGACTTGGCCGAAAGCCGAAGCAGCCTGGCGAAGCAACTCCTCCCGATGCGCGACGAAGAGTACGCATGCCGCGTCTCGCGCGTCGAAGGCCGCCAGGAAAGTCTTGCCCAAGCCGGTGGCCGCAACCACGAGGGCTTTGCTTTGCCCGTCCGATCTGAGTCGGTCAAGTTCTTGCAACGCAAGCACCTGAACTTCTCGCGGCTGGACGGTGGGAGCGGCATCGGGGGGCGTCAACGCCTCGACGAATGGGCGAACTTGGCGACGCGCCCGATAAGCGCTAATCCAATCAGGGGTCAGCGGCTGCGCATCCTCACACGTAAACAGTTCGTCGAAGCGGGTGCGGATCTCGTGCATCGGGTGACCGAAGTCCACGTCGAGCACCGTCCACGTCCACTCCACACCCTCGCGCAGGCCCATCCGAGACATGTTCGCCGAACCAATGAACGCCCGCCCCGAACCGTCGGCACGCTCGAACAAGTAGGCCTTCGGGTGAAAGCTACGACGCTCGTGGCTGTACACCCGCACATCGAACCGGCCGGGCCACACGCAAAGGCGACCGAGTGCCTCAGGCTCGGTAACGCCGAGGTAGTCCGTGGTCAGCAACCGAATCTCGGCCCCACGCAGGAGTGCAGCCCGGATCGCTCCCTCCAGGAGATCGACACCACTGCGCATGACGAAGGCAACAGCGATGCGTGCCGATGTGCAGGCTTGGAGCTCTCGCTGCAATGCGTCGATCAGGGTAGCGGCGCCGCCAACGTGCAGCCGCGGCGACGGCAATCCCTGCTCCCGCAGCACGAGACCTGACTCGAATCCCCCGCGTTCCGATTTCTTCTGCTCTATCCGCTGCTCGATCTCTTCCAGAGCGATGCCTTTGCGCCGCGCCAATTCTCCGATCACGGTCTGCAGGTCAGCCAGTTCATCGACAAGTGCGCCGCGCTTCCCGTTGGCGAGCGCGTCGATGACCTCGTGCGTTTCCTCTACGAGTTTGAGCCCGAGCAAACGATCCCACTCTTGGTCCAGCGCGGTCCTGATGGCAAGGGTCTTCCCCTGCGCTTGGGCAAGAACCGGGACACCATCGCGGATCAGCTTTTCGCGCACCCCAATTTCCTACGGACTCTCGCGCGGGGACCAGTAGTCGGCCTTGGCGGGCACGATCCAGCGTACCCCGCCGCGCGGGTCGGCGCAGTCACCGCGGTAGCGCGGGATGAGGTGGATGTGGACATGAGGGATGGTCTGGCCAGAGGCAGCGCCGTCGTTGATGCCTATGTTGTAGGCATCGGGACGAAATTCCGTTTCCAACTGGTCCCTAGCAGTTCGTTGAAAAGCTATCCAATTTGAACACCAGCGCATCGTGAAAATGATCCGTTCGAGTGGTAGGACGCGGGGTTTCGCTTATCGCCACCCGGTTCGACCTGGTTTGGGGGTCGTTTCGGGTGGATTTGGCGCACTGCGGACGCACCTCTCCTGTCGATCACCCGCTTTCCGCGAAAAGTTTGGGCATCCGGCGCAAGTTGACGGCGGTCATGGTCATGGCGAATACCAGCTCGGCACGGTCGAGGCCACGCAGCTTCAGTTGCCGAAGCGTGCCGTGCTGCTTGCCGTCGCCGAAGATGGTTTCGATCAGCTTGCGAACGATTTGACTCACGGCATACCCGGGATGGCGCGTGGTGCGCTCGTCGATCGCGCTGGCGCGGTTCTTGGTGTTCTGGGCGACATGCGGCGTCACGCCGATGGCGCGGCAGTCCGCGACGAAGTCAGCCGTGTCATAGCCTTTGTCGGCACCCACGGTCTTGCGCGCTGCTCCAGGCTGCGCCGCGAGCATCTCGATGGCGGCCTCGCGTTCAGCCTTGCCGGTCGCGTGGGTCAGCCGGTGGTCGACCACCAGCCCGTTGCGATTCTCCATCAGCGCGTGGCCCATGAAATACGGCAGAGCCTCGGCATTCTTGCTCTTGCGGTAGAGCCGCGAATCGGGGTCGGTATGGCTGGCATGCGTATCGTTGGTGCGCGGCTGACCGCGGAAATTGACTTCGGGGTTGCTCTTCGACCCGCTCGCCGGCGGCGGTGGCCCATCCTTCGGCACGAAGCTCTTGTTCGAGGCCCAGGCGCGAACCAGCGTGCCGTCCACCGAGAAATGTTCGGCGCTCAGCAGGCCTTTCGCGCGCGCCTGCGCCAGCACCTCTTCGAACAACACCGTGCAGGCATCGTGCTCGATGAGTCGATCGCGGTTCTTGGAAAAGGTCGAGTGATCCCACGGATCATCCTGCATCGACACTCCGACAAACCAGCGGAACAGCAGGTTGTAGCCCAACTGCTCGATCACCATGCGTTCGCTGCGCACGCCGTAGAGCACTTGCAGCATCAGCGCGCGCAGCAGCTTCTCCGGCGCGATCGAGTCGCGGCCGGCCGGCGCGTACATGGCGGCAAACAACGGATCCATGCGCTTGAGCGCCTCATTCAGGATGTCGCGCACCGGCGGACGCAACGGATGATCTGCCGGCACGTAACTCTCCAGACTCCGCACCGCGAACAACGTGTCCTGCATAACATCTGGGCCGCGCATCGCTCTGACCTCGAAGGATTACCAATGAAAACCCTCATCAGAACGATAGACAAAAACCACGCATTTACAAGTCGAATTTCAACAAACTGCTAGCTTGATGGAGCAGATCCAGAAGTTCCGCCCGTTCGTCGGGACTAAGCGCGAAAAAGGATGCGACGTGGCGCGCGGGAAGTATCAGCGTGTGACCGAGTGAGATCGGATATTCGTCGCGAATGACCATCGCGAGGCCGCCCCTCACGATCACGCGGCTCGCCGGCACAGTGCAGAATGGACATCCCATGGATATGGAGGTTAGCGCAGATCCTGGATTTCTTCACCAGATGCTCCGCGGCCGGCGTCTCGGTAGCGCACGCCGTCCCGTCGGCGTTCAGTTACCCTACGTAACAGCTTCTGGGTCCATCAAATCGTGACCATGTGAACTGCGGGATTAGGATTTCAGCTGATAATCGCCATCGTCGGCCAAGAATTATCGCTCAGAGCCCTTGCTCCGTCGAACGGATTGGGCGCACCGCCGTACCCATGCCTACGCGACTCTCGTTAGGTGCGGTACGCGGCCTCTCGGTACCTCGGTCACACTGATCAATTCTGTTCCGGCTAACGCGACGGCATGGGCGAATCCGATATCAGTTGTCACGTGCCCCAACAACCTGGTTCAATTCTATCCGCGACGACCTTTTGCACTCCCCGCCATTCTGCGCGTCCCGTCATCGCCGCGCGTATCTGCTGCGATCGTGACGTCGCTAGGGCCGTCAAGTCCACCGGTCGCCCAGATCTGCTGATGGGAAGGAGTCTTCACCAATGAAGAGCTATTACCGAGTGATGCTCGGCAAGAAGAACCTGCACGCCGAAGAGTGCATAGCCGGTAATTTTATCGGCGCGGACTTTGGCATCGAGGAGGACTTGACTAACCGACTCCCCGACGAGTGGCGGGCGTTCAACAAGGTATTTCTTCCTATCTGGATCGCGGCGCATCCTGGCGCGTCAAAGATAACTGGTGGTCTATTCTGCGGATATACCTGGACAGTCGCCAAGGGCATCCAAAGGGGCGATCTCGTTCTGTGTCCGGACGGCCAAGGTACAGTCCACGTTGCGGAGGTAATCGGAGACTATCAATACGTCCAAGACGGCGTTCTACCTCACCGGCGAGCTGTTCGTTGGTTGGACGCTACTATCGACCGAAGCGCGATGAGCGATGGCCTAAAGGGCTGCACTGGCATGGTTGCCAACATTTCAGGCTATCGGGAGGAAATCGAGAGATTCGTCAGTGGCGCCGCGACGGCTACCATGATCTCCAAGGACGCGACGGTAGAAGATCCCATCGCATTTGCGATGGAGAAGCACCTTGAGGACTTCTTGGTTCAAAACTGGACTCAGACCGACCTTGGCAAGGAATATGACATCTTTGAGCAAGATGGAGAGAAGGTTGGTCAGCAGTATCAAACGGACACCGGACCGCTAGACATCCTAGCCATTCGCAAGGACAAGAGGGAGCTTCTGGTAGTTGAGCTAAAGAGGGGGCGTGCCAGTGACGTTGTCGTCGGCCAGGTGCTTCGTTACATGGGTTACGCAGCACAGGAGTTGGCGGAGAACGGTCAATCGGTACGCGGAGTCATCATCGCCTTAGAAGATGACCAAAGGCTTCGGCGGGCACTCGCGGTGACCCCCAATGTTTCATTCCTTCGATACCAAGTCGACTTCAAGCTGCTTAGGGCCCAATGACCGCGCTGAGGCGTTGGTGAGTCCCCGTCCGGTCAACCGCTCAAGCCGAGAACGGTAAGGCCGCCGAATTGCCACGATGCTTCAGTTCATCCGCTGTGCGGGTCGAAAGTCGTCATAGGCATCGGCGTCAAACCGTAGCTCCCGGGGAACCCGCGGACAGAATGTCCGTCGGTCACAGATTCAGCCATGAACTGAACAGCCCCTGGCCGCATCGAGATATCTTCTGGCCATCTAAAGTGGCGCATATCGTTTCAATTCGGCGCAATAGCAGCACTATGCGAGAAGAGACCTTCGGTACCATGCCCCAGCCAGATCTATTAGATCAATTTTAATAATCGTATTTCAGCTACGATTATTCATTCCTTTCAAAATATCCACGTTCATATTTCATTAGGAAAGAATGTATAATCGTAGCATGACTACGACTTCTAAAAGCAAGCTAAATACCCTCTATACCCATCTGCCCGCAGGTTCCCCGATAACCTCGGCGCACCTCGCCGAGCTCGGGGTCTCAGCTGATCTGGCGGTCCACTATGCCCGCTCCGGTTGGCTCAAGCGCCTAGGACGAGGGGTTTATTGCCGCCCCGGTGAGGCGTTGTCGCTGCACCCGAGCCTCGTCTTGCTCCAGCAGCAGATCGCCGGACTTCACGTCGGTGGCAAGACGGCACTGGAATGGTACGGCGTGCGCCAGTACGTCTCGCAGCAGGGTGCATTGCATCTATACGGCTGGGCAGCCGCGCGTCTGCCTCATTGGTTCGATCAGCATTTTCCGGGCGAGTATCACCGCAAGCGGCTGTTCACCGAGAAGCCCGAGCAGATGCTCGCTGTCGGTCGTTACGAAAACCGCGACAGCGCGCCGCTGGTCTCGACACCGGAACGGGCGCTGCTCGAAATGCTGGACGAGGTCGGCGTCCGGCAACCACTGCAGGAAGCGAGGGAAATCGCCGAAGGCACCTACAGCCTGCGCGCCGAGGTGCTGATGGACCTCCTCAAGCAGTGCACCAGCGTCAAGACCGTCCGGCTCTGCCTGCGCTTTGGACGCGAACTCTCCCTGCCGTGGGTCGACAAGCTCGATGAGGCCGTGCTGCCCAAGGGCAGTGCCCGGCCGTGGATATCAAAGTCGAATGACGGGTTGCTGGTACTCAAACCGTGAACCAGGTCTATCTCGATACCGCGCGGCTAATGCTCCAGGTCGCGCCGCTGGTGTTCGCCGACAACGTGTTTGCCCTGAAGGGCGGAACCGCGATCAATCTGTTCGTGCGGGACATGCCCCGCCTGTCGGTGGACCTTGATCTGGTGTTCGTCGACCACCGCCTCGGCCGCGACGAGGCGCTTGCCAGGATCAACGACGCGATCCGGCGTGCCGCGGATCGGCTCAAGAAGCGCGGATTCCAGACCCACGCAGCGACTGTGGCCGACGCCGGCGAGACAAAACTCTTCGTACGTCGCGACAAGCTCGAAGTGAAGGTGGAAGTGAATTTCGTGCTTCGCGGGACGGTGCACCCGGTCCGCTCGACATCGCTCACGTCGAAGGCGAAAGAGACGCTGTTCGCCGACCTGGAATTGCCCGTCGTGTCGCTGGAGGACCTGTACGGCGGAAAGCTCGTCGCCGCCTTGGATCGGCAACACCCGCGGGACCTGTTCGACGTGATGGAGCTCTTTCTCCACGGAGGAATCACGCCGGAAATCAGGCGCAGCTTTGTGGTCTATCTTGCATCCCACAACCGGCCGATTCATGAGGTGCTTTTCCCGAACCTTCGCGACGTCGCCGGTGAATTCGAAAGCACGTTCAAGGGCATGACGACGGAGCCGGTGGAGTTGAAGGCTCTCCTGTCGGCGCGGGAGCGCATGGTGGGCGAGCTGCAGGCAGGCCTCGATGCCTCCGAGCGGGAGTTCCTTCTGTCACTCGCCCGAAATGAGCCAAAGTGGGGCTTGCTTGTCCCGGACCATCTCGACGAGCTGCCCGGCATCCGATGGAAACTCGAAAACCTCGGCCGCCTGGCGAAGGCCAACCCGAAGAAGCTCAGGGAGCAAGCCGACGAACTGGAACGGTTGCTTGGGAGGACGATCTGAGAGTTGCAAGATCTGGACAACCCGTTCGGCGCGCGGTTGTCACCCATGTCTTAGGTACGGCCCGTCACCTATGTGTCCGGGCCGTACACGCCAGACAGTGGCGGAGAGGGCGGGATTCGAACCCGCGTTAGGCTGTTAACCTAAACACGCTTTCCAGGCGTGCGACTTAAACC
>Ga0315290_10003742_pt1 | contig 10916 bp, 28 predicted proteins | sample YL17G12_0_MG_FD_203627 | JGI IMG/M metagenome (GOLD analysis project Ga0315290, IMG submission 203627) | Sediment microbial communities from Yellowstone Lake, YNP, Wyoming, USA - YL17G12_0 | ecosystem: Environmental > Aquatic > Freshwater > Lake > Sediment | place: USA: Wyoming | collected...
TTCAGGCCGAGGACGAGCATGTTCGCGTTCCCCCACGCCACGTGGGCGTTCCCGTAGACGTTCCCCACCATGATGATGACCACGCCCATCGGGCCCATCGCCACCCTCGCCTCCTGCACGAGCCTCTGGGCCAACTCCTTCAACTGATCGGGAGTCGGCGGCGAGGACACGGGCACGTCGGACACCGAGACCACGTGGTTCTCCTTGCAGTACTCGCAGCCGGTCGGGTTCCCGTTCGTCGTTTTCGTGTGGCAGTTGCAGGCGCAGTCCATGGCGTCCCCCTCACCGAATGTACTGGACGATGATTGCCTTTGGGGTCTTGCTCAGTCTTTCCACGTGAACCGGGAAGCCCTCTTCGGACACCACGGGGGTTTTATCCCCTGCGTACCTACAGCCCTCACCGTGCCCTGCTCCGCAAACGGGACAGATTCCCCATGCCGTCCGCTCGAAGGCGGTCAGGTCGTGCTTCCCCTCGGCGAGCATCGGGTGTGGCATGGCTCCCCCTACGGTTTCACGTTCCTCAAAATGAATTCGGCCAGAGCAATCGCCTCTTCCCGGGTGAGCCGCACGGGCATGTTGTGCGGCTGCGTGACCTGTCTGAGGTCCATGCTCACGAGGTCGCCCGTCTGCTCGCTGATCCACGCGGTCGCGGAGCCGACGGTTCCGGCGTACTGAAAGTTCCTTGCGATCACGACTGCGTTCACGGGCTTGAAGGACATGCTACTGTCCCTTCTTCCTGCGAGCGAGACCAAAATAGGGACGGTCTTGCTTGTATGGAAATGCCTTGGACAGCCGCTGTACCTCGCGAACAAACTCCTTCGCACTGTCCATCCGCTTGAACGAGAAGTAAATGCCACGCCACGCTCTCGCAATGCTAAACCCGCTCTCCCACGACCTTCCACCCAGCCTCTTCGCTCTCCGGATGAGGGCCTTGTCGAAGTCCAAGACCGGGAGGCCCTGATACTCCACGGTCACCTCAATTGCGGTCACGGATGCCCGTGTTTCCATGTTTCCCCCGGGGTTTGAGAGGCTTTTACGGCCTCGGATCGACCTCGCGGATCAGTTTCCCGTCGTGGATGACGTTCCGGGGCCCCTCGGACATGCTGAACTGCATCATGTCCGTTCCCCGGTACGTGTGAATCCGGTACGCATGGCTGAAGAAGCACGCCCACCAACTGAACGTGCTGTTGCCGCAGATGATCCTCTTGAACTGCCGGATGAAGTGGAAGTCGCTCTCCGGACTCCGGGATACGATGACCGGCTTCCGCGCTTTCCAGTGATCGAGGTACGGGTGGCCCGGAGTGTCGGTCACGATGTAAAGGCGCTCGTGCTTCTCCGTGTCGAGGATCGCGTCGTACCATTCCGGCTGGATCATGGCGCGAGCGGGCACGTAGTCCCCGAGGCGCACGTGCATGACGAGGTCCCGGTCGCTCACGAGGCCCCGCTCGTTCGCGGCCTCGACGGCTGGAATCCGGATGAAGTTCTCGATCTTCCTCCGTTCCGCCTCGTACCACCGGCTGTGACACCAGTAGCCCCAGAGCACGTACGGACCGGGTGCCCACTCCCTGTCGAGCACCATCTCGCTGTCCCGAAGAACCCGGGGGGAGCCGCTGAAGGACCTGCCGTCCGCGTTCGGCGCGGCGGTCACGATCCCGTTCGGGGGCAGTTGTGCTTCCAGCCTGACCCCGATGCGCTCCGCGAACAGCCGTCCGCAGACGTACTGCAAGAGGTTGTTCCCGAAGCGGCCTTCGTAGATCACTTGGACGGTCATGGCGGTGCTATTATGTGAGACCCTTCCTCATCGCACACGGCGGGCAGAAAGCATAGGAGGGCTGCTCTCCGTTCGACGAGATGCTGACCCACCCCGGCGTCGGCCCACCCCACCCGTTTACGCAGAGTTTCCCGTGGTCCGGCCCAGAGTGCTCCCTTGAGAGCGTCGAAACCTTGTACGGCTTCCTCTCCCCGCATCCACGGCACACCATATCGTTGTGAGGGTTGCTCTCGAATCGCTCGACGGCGTCCTGCACTTCCTGAAGAAGGACTTCGAGGTCGGCTTTGGTCATGGGGTGGTCCTTAATTGTCTACGCTTTCCCTCTTTTCTTGGAGCGCACTGTCCGTGACGGGCTTGCGCTCCAGTCGCATGAGGGTCTTTGTCGCTGAGGCGTAGATGCGGGACAGGACTTCGACGAAGTCCTCACCTTGGCTCATTCGGCCTCCGGGTTTGCAGGGGGCTTTCCGGGCTTCCCCGTAGGGCTCTTCTTCACGCCAAAGGACGCAAACTTGGAGTTCACGTAGTCGTTCCTTTTCGACGGAGTGCAGTGCCAGTAAACGCTCGTCACGTCCACCGAGGAATGCCCCATCTGGCGGGACGTGTAGAGGAGGTCTTTAGTCCACTCTAGAAGGTAAATGCAGCGGCTGTGCCGAAGGGAGTATAGGGTGTAGGTGTCCGGGAGCCCCGCCTTCACCGCCGTCCGCTTGAAGATACCCCATAGGGCCTGCCGACTGCGCGGGAAGAGGATCGCGCCCGGCCCCTTTGACCTCGCCAGCGTTCCGAGTTCCTTGGCGTAGTCCGGGGCCAGATCGACGTCCCGAAATATCTCCTTGGACGAGCCCTTGCGCTCCTTCTGCTTCAGCGTCTTGATTCGGACTCTGGACTCGCTTGCGTGAACGTCGGACGCCTTCACGATGTTGGACTCCGACGGCCGCACTCCGGTGTTGGCCATGAAGGTCAGGAACAGGCGCTCGAACTCCCCCGTCGTCGCTGCGGCCTTCAGGAGCCGCTCGATCTCGTCGGCGAGCAGGTACTTCGAGCGATCCGGTGGCCTGTATTTGCCTTCCAGAGCCATCTATTTCCCCTTGGAACCCAGTTCCTGACGGCCTTCCGGGCATTCCGCGATCCGGGCTCCCCCTTGAGAACCCAGACTTGACAATCTACCGGATTGTAAAGTTGTTTCACCGCCTAGTGGGTGAATTATATCCTGCCCCCACCCCTCTCGTCAAGGTATTTTAGGCGATCTTGTCCTTTCCCGGTCAGCGACCACCGGACCCTCGTACAACCCCTCGAAACCGGCCTTTTGGCTGGGGGATTGGAGCCCCTCACTTTCATGTCGTAGGTGACCTCTTCCTGCGTTACTTCCCTTCGGACGAGCCCCTGAGCCAGAAGCCTCGACAGGATGTTGTAGGGCTTCCGGGGGCCCTTGATCTTGAACTTCAGGGCCACGAGAGCCTCTCCGAACTCGGACACGTCCATGGGACCATTGGACAGCACCCGCAGGGCGATCACCTTCTTGACTCCCGGCCAGTCCTGAACCGCATACTGGACCTTGGCCTTACCCCTCTTCGTTGCCACCCGGTGCCCCTTTCTTCTTTTTGACTTCGAGACAGGGTCAGCAAACACTACGCGTGCCCCTGCCTCCCCCTGTTCAGTCTCTTAAAAATCTGCCTGTGGACGAAGTGGCCGCTGTCGAGGGTGAGGGCGGGGTGGCCGACGGTGTGGGTCTCCTGTCCGTGCCGCTTGAACTCGATCTCGTGGTACCCGCAGGAGCAGACGTAGCCGACGTCGGCCCCGGCGTGGTGGTGCTGGGCGGCGACGCGGAGCATGCTGTTCCCGCAGTTCGGACACGGTCGGTGATCGGACATCAAACCTCCCAAGGGTCAGGCGAGGTGTTCAAGACCAAGACCAACGGTCTTCTCGGTTGTCACGGGAAGCGCGTTGAAGATCGGTCCAACGATTTGCTCAATACCGCCAACATTAAATGACCCGTGAAGGTGAAGGCCGGGAATCTCGTACTTCTGAAGGAAGGTGCGAAGACGGACAAACCACTTCTCCGTCTCGTCTCTGGACGAGGTCATTACGTCCGTGGGCTCTATTTGGATCGTCGGGTTCTCGCGGCCGAACCATCCGACTCGTGTTCTCCACTTCCACGGCGCGGGGAGTTCCTTTTCGGCGAGCAGGCGAAGGGCCTCGGCAAATTGATCGGCCTTTTTGAGGTACTGCTTGTGGAGCCTCGCGGCTGAAACGCCAAGGGCTCTCAGTTTCTTGGGGGTCATTTCAGGTCCTTTTACCCCTCCGGGGGTGGGGTTTCGAGGGCAAATTAGGCTTTCCGTGGGGCTGCCGCAAGGACTTCGGCGTCGCGTTGGGCGCTCCAGACCTTATGCTCGTCGCAGAAGACGGTGGTCATGTCGCACGCCCCGCACCCGCACCGACTCCGGCAAATCCAGTCGGCCTTCTTGTCGCAGTGGACGGGGACGAGGACGGGTTTCGTCTTCGTCCCGTTATTGGCAATGTCGAAAAACTGGCAGGTCCGCTTGCTGTCCTTGATCCGGCACCAGCGTCTCCGGGCCTTAGTGCTCATCCCTACACCCTCACGCTCTGCCACGAGCGCGTGACCTTCCCCGGCTCGTTGCATTCGTCCCAGATTACGTCGTACGGAAGTTTGACCCGCTTGTCGTCGTAGCGTGCGTAGACCAAGATCGTATCGTCCGGAGCCATTACGACGTCTTCGTCGAAGGCAATTCCCGCCCACGGTCCGTACAGGGCGAAGGAGGTGATCACACACTCTTCCCCGTCCTTTGGCTTGATCGCGACGATCCCCACTCCGGGCTGTCCCGAGGCGTAGTTCGTCACCCGAATCTTCCGCATCACCCGGCATGGCTTCACCTCGATCCCCGGGTCCAGAACCTTGACGGGCTCGGTTCTGGGCAGGGAGTGGGGGGCGATGTCCGATTTCGCGGACCGCCCCATCACGGCGGCGGCCATGCCAGTCAGGAACCCCTTCAGCAGGTCGCGGCGGATCATGGTGTTCCTCTCAAATGACCGTCAAGCGGCGGCGAGGCCCCCAAGGGTGCCGTGTACCGCGTTCCGGGGGCGCTCGTTGAGCGTAGACCCCTACCCGAGTCCCTCGCCGCCGCCTGTCGGCCATCACGCTTTCGTCTCGGCCGTGAACGTCCTCGTTACCGTTGATCCGTCTTTGAGGTCGCACCGGACTTCGACCACGCCGTCCGGGCCGCCGCAGCCCCCGGACGCGATCCTGCCACTTCCGCCGCCCCCGCCACCCCCGCCGAGCATGACGGTGACCTTTTTCGTTCCCTTGGGGATGGTGAAGTAGAGGGTCTTCTTCCAGAGATGAAATTTCTCCGCGCCTGCCGCGAACAGTTTGGCCGGGGCTGCGGCGGCCACGACCGCGACGGACAGGAGCGTCTTGAAGAAGGATCGGCGGTTCATGGTCAACTCCTGTTGTACTTGCTGTTCTTCCAGCCTTCCTCGGTATAGGCGTAGACGACGTCGCCGTTCCACGCGCTGTAGCCGTTTTTCCATGCTTGGACGAGCACCCACTTCTTTCCGGTCGTCAGTGCGAGGGCCTCCAGCAGCCGCGTCGTGGGGTCGTTCACGCCGTGTATGGTGCGGGGGTCCGAGTAGGAAAGAGTGTGGGAGATGTCCTCCAAGGAGTTCGGCTTTGGCCTGCGAAACGCGCCGCCGACGATATTCCTTGCGTGCTCAAGATCGTTCACGGTGAACACGTGGTCGGGTGATAGTCGGTAAAACCTGACGTTTTTCCCCATCAACTGGTGCGCTCGGTCTGCCATGGCGATCCCCCTCTCCTTAACCTCGCATGTACCTGTAAAGACGGTCCGCTTTTTGGATGATGGCTTCAAACTTCCGGGCCACCCCCACCGCGTTCTTCTGGAGGGCGACGCGCTGGCCTCGGAGAAGTTCCTCCTTGGCGGCGTAGAGCGCACTCGCCATCTCTTCCCGCTCTTCCTCGCTGAACCGTGGCATAGCCAGCCCCCTTGCGTAAAGACCTACGTGTTCTGAACCTGCTTTAGGACGTCCTCGAAACTCTCCCGCATCACATTGGGAGGAGAGGGAAGGACCTCGGCCACCGTCACGAGGTACGCCGCCAGCACCAGCGCCTCCTCGCGGGACAGCGGATGCTTCGGCGGGATCAGAATGACGACCTCGTCGCCCTTCGAGCCGACCGCGAACCTGTTCAGCGTGCTCGCCATGACGGGGCTCCTTTCATTCCTTCGTGGACTCCCTCTTCTCGACCTCGCGAACGCGGTCCTGTCGCCGGGCGTCCTTGAGCGAGTTCCCGTTCCGGGCGTCCGTGCAGAGACGACAGCGGACCTTCGTCCGGGGCTTTTTTCGCTTGTGGTTCATGCTGTCTTGGCGTCTTTCTTGGCCCGCTCAAACTCCTCGGCCCGTGCGGCTGCCCCAGCGATCTCCTGCGTGATCTCGTCGTCGCGGCACTGAATGTGATTCAGCCGAGACAGGACGTGGTCGATGCTTTCGCTGATTTGGCGAAGCGTCCCAGCCGAGTTGCCAGCCTCATTGTTGAAGACCGTCCCTTCTTTTCCCGCTCTCTCTCTCAGCGATACAAGCATCGAAGCGGCAGAGGCGATCTTCCCGTTCGCACTCGCAAGGTCGGCGACGATCTGGGTTGTGTTGATCACGGGCGTCTCCTTAGACCGAAATGTGAACGCTGACGTCCTTCGCGTTGGGAGCCATCCACTGCACAATCTCCTTGAGCGCGTCTTCGAGCGCAGACCCTCTTCTCAATCTGGCGTCGAACCCGAAGAGGAATATGCCCGATTAACTTCAGGCCGTGTTTTCTCGCGTACCCTTGGAGAGCATTATTTCTTCGGTAGAGCCTGCGATATTTTACTGGATGGAGACAGGCCCAAAGCGCAGTGCGTTCTCGGTTTCGCTCTGGAGACTGGCGGCGGTTAAACCAACGCTGACTGCACTTCTTGGAACAGAAGACTCTACACTTATACCCGGCAAAGGAACCCCCGCACTCCTTGCACGTTTTATTCTCTTTGGGTACAAACTTGTGGTGGGCACGGAACCACCTTCGGCCACATGCGCGATCTCGTTTCCGTTGTTCTGGCGATCTCGTATAAGACCTTGCCCGAAACATCTGCAAGTTCTTCTCGTAGTATTTTCTGAAGTACAGGCGTCTCCTTCGCTTGTCGAAAGCCTTCAAGCACACAACACAGAACCGAGGAGGGCGTCCCCAGTGGAATCTCAGGGTTTTTCTGCATTGGTCGCACTTCTTGGACTTCATATATTCGTCCTCGCACACTGTCCGACGAGGGCCTGTGAAATGATCTCCCCTCTGCTCAGGCCGCAGATGCCGCACACCGCGTCAGGAGAACCGTGCGGCAGAAGACAGTGCCCCGCGTCGTACAGGCCAATCCGGCGGCCGGGGTGATCGGTGTACCAGCCGTACGCGAAGAGTGGGACACGCCTCCACGACGTCGGGGTTTCGTTCATGACTCCCTCTCCGTCTGAAGGCCGCGCTTGAGCGCCCAGCGGCAGTCGGCGCAGGTGTGGTTCATGAAGCCCCGCGCCTCCCGCGCCTTGAACTTCTGGTGCATGAGGATGTGCTGCATCCGCGAGCACCTTTTGCATCGCATGTTGTTCCGAAACCTCGGCTTGAACTTGTCCCCGCAGCCGTGGCACACCGCGATCTTTCGGCTCGACGGCAGGACGTGGCGTACGACGAGAACGGTCACGTACGGGCCTTGGCCGTACTGGTACTTCTTCGTCGGGACCCGCTTCTTGTACCGGAGGATTGGCATGGTTAATCAACCACGAGTTTCCTGCATTCGTCGCAGAGCGGGATCGTAAACGGCACGCGGATGTTCACGTGGGGCGGGTCAAGCGGGATCACGAAGTGACCCGAAACCGCCCACGATGTTGCCCTCGGAAGCGCGTGGCGGGACTCGGCCTTGCAGTTCGTCACGGCGCACCGGGAGACGTCCGTCACGACCATCTTGATCGGGATTTCCGTCATGTTTCACTCCTCCTCGTCGTCCTCTTCCTCTTCCTCCTCTTCCTCCTCGTCGTCTTCGTCCTCGTCGGGCGGCAGTCTGGGGTCGTTCATGTCAGCCTCCTTCGCCTAAAAAACGTTGTCGTCGTAGAAGACCTCAGACTCCTTGTCGGTCAGGATGAAACCGTAGTACAGCCTCCGCTTTTCCGTGGACTCGATTGGAACGTACCTGCTGTCTAGGTTCCAAGAGTGCTGCCGCCACAGGCCGTCGGGGCTCAGGGCGTAACCCGTCATGATCCTGACCTGACCCTTGTTCTTTTCCCACAAGACGGCGGCATTCGAATGACAACTAATCGGCTCACCCCTGACGAACACCGCCTCCCGTCCGTCCAAGAGGATGCCTCGGTCGGGATTTAGGAGACGATTTAGGTCCGACTCGAAAGTTGGCACGACCGCAAAGCCCCCAGCCCGCAGAAGGATGTTCCACAGGTTTATCAATTCGGGGCGTTCCTTGAGATACCCCAAGGCGGTTTCCTTGTGCCAACGACGCCACCGCTCCCTCTCCTTGAGGTTCCGCTCAAACCTCGGGGCGGCTTGTGCGTTGTAGCCCGGATGGCTGGAAGAAATCTTTACCACGGTCTACCTTTCGCGCTGAAGGACAACTGCTGGACCCGGGGGGAATCGAACCCCCGTCCCAAGAGACAAACAACAGGGCCGATGCACGCTCATCCGTACGCTGCTCCGGCGTACAGCCTGACTGAACCCGTCTGATTCCCCACCGGCATTAACGTCGCGTCGGATCGGTTGGGGCCCCGGTCCGGGCGACGAGACCGCTATGCAGCGGCCTGAAGGGTGCTCGTGGCACTTACTGTGTGGCCGGATATTTTACGAGGCCGACGGCCATCCTCGGAGCGCGTCCCTGTCATCCCATCTCCGGTCGATGCCATTTCGGGCCCGGCAGGTGTCCTCCTATCTTTATGCCTTCCGACACTGCGTACACGCGCACGGCTCGACGTGCTTGATCCGTTCGAGTACTTCGCGGATCGTGTCCTCGTGAATCAGGTGCATCTCCGTGCTCGTGTCTACGAAACCGGGCATGAGGGAAACCCAGTAACTGCCCTTCTCGCCGCGCTCGTAGCCCGCTTCGTAATAGGCGTCGGAGACCCGTGCGTCGGCGTTCAGTCGGTCTAGAGCCTTCACGTCACACTCCTTAATCAAACGCACTTGAAAATAATGGTGGTTTGCTACTTTACTTTGCTATAGTAAAAATTCTCATATTCTTCATACGTATAGTGCTGGTAAACCTCGGTCGGAAGAAGACCCCTGTCCTTCCCGGGCCAAATGTAGTCACGACTCGCCACAATCTCCGGGGAATGGGCCAGCCTAATTGGTGGCTCACCGTAGTTGAGTGTACTCCACACATCCACAATGTAAGGACCCGCCCCGATCCAGATGTGTCCGCATAGTGGCTCGTAGAGGCTCTTGGGACCCGGCTCGCCACTGTGCATGTACCCGAATTTGTCCTGAAGTATCCCGTGAAGTGACGAGGCCATGTCCAAGCAAGAAGCCCGGTCCGCGTAGTCTGAATCGTTCTTGTGTTCGGCCAAGAAAATGCGGACGGCGGCCTTCAGGTCTTTAAGCAAGGACATAATTATCTCCCCCCTGCTTATCTTCCACGCGGATCGGCGTTCAGGCGCTCTAGGGCCTTCACGTCGCACTCCTTAATCAAAAACACTTGCAAATAGAGAGATTCCCGGCGTCGGCACAGTAGAGTCCGCTCCCCAAACAGACCATGCACTTCGAGTTCGCCGCTTTTCTGAGACGCTCACGCATCTCGGGGGTGAGCGTTATCTCACACCCGAACGTCTTTGTCGGGTCAATACGAATGGCCCGCCGTGTTGGCTTGTCCATAATCATCTCCCGTGACGAAGATGCACGGGTCACCGCGCCCCATTCCAGCCACTCCAGAGACCCTGAATATGGGCGAAGGCTTCATCTTGCGCGAGGCCCGTCGCTTCCACGTACTTGTTGAATACATTGTCAAAATGCTCATCCAAGACAACTTCTGCACTCATGTCTTGCATCCCGGTTCGCTTATTGAAGAAGTCTTTTTTATTGAAGCCCAGTCTTCTCAGAGAATTCCAAAGGGCTGTCTCGCCCAGTCTGTAATTGTGGGTCAGGCTGAGAAGATGAACCAACTGCATTTCTACTTCAGCAAGGTTGTAGTCTTCCGACAGGATGGCATCGTGACGGAGCAGTTTCGATCTTCGGGCCATACCTCACCTCTTTTCACCCTCTAGGGAGCAGGTCAGAAACCTTGAGAGATTTGCAACAACTCGAACACAACTCCACGTCTACTACTGTCGGCCCTTCCAGAGGGCCAATCACAACGACGTACTTTGAATGCCTTCCGCATCTTGCACATCTGTTAACGAGAAGACTGTACGCTTTTTGTGCGGAATCCCTATCGAGTCCTGTCCTTTGCATGTACTCCTTGAACGCCAACGAAATATGTCCGGCCCCTATATACTCTAGTTCGATTCCTTCAAATTCAGGGAGTGGCATATTTCACCTTTCGTGTGTGCTGTAAACCATAATGGGCCTCCATAATCATCTTCCACGCGGGAGATTCACGGCCCTCTTGGCGATCTCAATGTACACGACGCGACGTCCACCCCACCGCTTGAGGACCACTGCTTTCCCCGTTCTCTTCGCGACTTCCATCGCCACCTCTCGCGCTTTCTTGAGAGGTGCGTAAGAATCCGGAGACTCTCCGATCCCATCGACAAGAATGTAGTAGACGTACCTGAACATCAGCCTCTTCCTTCCCATCATCCACGCGGGCGATGCCAGCCCCTTGCGGACCTCCCTATACCACGCCGGGGATTGTTTGTAAAGCCTCGAAATGCAACTGTGCCCTTCTCGGGCAGGACGAAGCCGGTGATCCGGGGGTGGCTGCTCTGGAACGACTGCATGACGTAGTAGATCGCGTCGTACTTGGACTCGAACACGCGGCCTTGGACGTCGGACGTCTCGTGACCGATAGGCCCGCGCTCGTCGCCGAAGGACACGCGCCACTTGGCCGGGGCGTCCTGCGGGAGGCCCGGGGTGATGAACCACCACCGGGGGAAGTATTTCTTG
>Ga0315290_10003743_pt1 | contig 10915 bp, 4 predicted proteins | sample YL17G12_0_MG_FD_203627 | JGI IMG/M metagenome (GOLD analysis project Ga0315290, IMG submission 203627) | Sediment microbial communities from Yellowstone Lake, YNP, Wyoming, USA - YL17G12_0 | ecosystem: Environmental > Aquatic > Freshwater > Lake > Sediment | place: USA: Wyoming | collected...
CAACCTGGGCGGCGCTCTCTTTGCGACCGGCGCGCTCGATGAAGCCGCCGCGCACTTTGCGCAGGCCCTGCGTTTGAACCCGCAGAATCAAGCCGCGCTCCACAATGCCGCGGCTCTCGAGTCGCGTCGTAAGCAGGCGAGCCCGTAGCGATCACGGGGCCAATGCCCTTTTTCTTGCAAAGCTCCCCGGATACCGCTTTGTTGCGAAAAAGGGCATTGGCCCCGTGATCGCTACGGGGACCTCGTCTTGATCGCTTCAAGGAGCTGACGAATCCGCGGTGCCTCGGGGTCTCCGGGTTGGAGCTCCAAGAAGCGCTGCCAGTAGCGGACCGCCTTCGTGGGTTCGGCGAGGCTCTGGAAGTACAGCGCGCCCAGATCGAAGTTGGCTTCGACGTCGTCGGGATCGAGCTTCAGCACGTCGAGAAGATGCCCCTCCGCGGCTTTGTTGTCCCCGCGACCGAGGGCGAGGTTCGCCATCCCCAGCAACGCGTGGGAATTGCCGGGGTTGCGGTCCAAGGCGAGGCGCAGGTACGACTCCGCTTCGGCCGGCTTCCCCAACGCCATCTCGACGAGGCCCAGCTCGCACGCGAGCAGGGACGATCGCGGAAACGCCGCGAGGAGTTGCTTGTAGATCGGGACGGCCTCCGCGAATCGCCTTGCGTCGCACAAGACGCGGACCTCGTTGAGCTTGAGATACAGCGGAGCGAAGTCCTTGGGATCCATCCCCTCGCGGCCCAGCGCGTACTCCCCGCCGGCTCCGATGTACCCGAGCGATCGCAATGCCTTCGCTTCGTCGTCGCCCGCGCGTTGTTCCGGCAACGGCGGTGGGCCCGGAAGCGCCGTGAGGGCTGTGCCGAGCGCCTCCGCCTGCGACACAGGCTTCCGGCCGGCGAGGTTTTGGGCTTCCGCGGGATCGACCTTCAGGTCGTAGAGTTCCTTTTGCGGGACGTCGATCAGCTTGTAGATGCCGTCGGTGAGAGCGCGAACGGGGGCCACGCCGAAGTTGAGGAGGGCGTACATCGTCTCGACGTAAGCGGTCTGGGAAACCGGAGCGGCTCCGCCGACGAGAGCGAGGCCATCAAGCCCCGCGGGCTGCGGCAAGCCGGCGAGCGCAAGCACGGTGGGCGTGACGTCGACGAGGCGGGCGAACTCCCGTTGGGCCGCCGGGATCAATCCAGGGGCCCAGACGATCAGCGGCACCCGCGCCGTTTGGTCGTAGACGAACAGGCCGTGCGTGGCTTCACCGTGATCGCCCAAGCTCTCGCCGTGATCGCCGCTGATGATCCACAGGGCGTCCTTCTCGCCGGCCGCTCCGAGGGCCGCCTTCAGGCGCCCGACCAATTCGTCGGTGTACGCCACTTCGCCGAAGTAGGGCGCGTCGCGGTAGGTGGTCCGATAGGGTTCGGGGGGGGCGTACGGATCGTGCGGTTCGTAGAGGTGCACCCAGAGGAAGAAGCGATCCGGCGCGGTGCGAAGCCAGGAGCGCGCGACCTCGATCGTCTCCGACCCTGGCCGCCATCGCGGAACGACCGAAAGCAGATCTCCCGGAGCGCAGCGGTCGTCGTAAACGGTGAAGCCGTTGTCGAGTCCCATGATCCGTGCCAGCGGATGGGCCGACACGAAAGCCGCCGTCGCGTACCCTTTCTCGCGCAGCAGGGAGGCCAGCGTCGGAACCGAGGACGACAACCGGAAGCCGTGGTTGTCCCGCACGCCGTGGTGGTAGGGCTCTAGCCCCGTGAGGATAGTGGCGTGACTCGGGGCCGTCAGGGTCGCCGAAGACCAGGCCTTGGGGAAGTACAGCCCGCCTCTGGCGAACGCATCCAGGTTGGGGGTTGTGACTCGTCCACTGCCCGAAGCGCTAAGCGCGTCCGAGCGCCACGTGTCGATCGTGACGAGCACGATCCGCTTCGGGAGAGTCGTCGAGGCCGCCGTCGGTGCCTTAGGCGAGCTTGAACAACCGGCGAGCGTTGCGGCCGCCACAAGAGCGAGAAGTGTCTTTCGCATCGTCAACGAGGCTCCGGCATCTTCGCGGACAGCGTCGAGAGAAACCCGGGCGGCGGCTCGAATCCATACGCGCGCGAAAACCGTGCCTCCCGCCAGGCGCGCGGGTAATCCTCCAGGAAAAACGAGGCCGCCGCCAGGCTGAAGTGGGAGTGCGCCACGTCGTTCCTTTCGGTCACGCGGGCGAGAAGCGTCGCCGCCGCGAGCAGGAGGACGGCGAGCGATCGTGTCATTGGAGCAGCCTTAACGCCTCGAGGTTTGAAGGGGCTATCGCCAGAATGCGCTTGGCCTGTTCGCGCGCCAGTTCGCCCCGTCCGGTGGTGGAAAAGCGCCGGGCGAGGAGGAGCCTGACGTCGATCTCCTCGTCGGCCGGGATGTGGAGCGTAAGGAGCTTGCCGTACGCGTCGACCGCGCCCTCGGCATCGCCGACGGTGGCGAGGAGCCGCGCAAACGACCGCGTCCCCTCAACGCGCCCCGCCGGATACCGCCACTGGGGGACCGGGCGGGTAAGCCACGCGCGGGTCGCCTGATTCCATGTGTCGTTCATCGCGGCGGCTCTCGCCAACGCCTGCTCGTTCCCGCGCGCCTTCACGAACACCGCGGCGACTTCATCGGCGTAAACGAGCGACCAAACGCCGCCGTTGACCAGACGCTCTATAAGCCGGCGGCGATTTTCCCAGCGATGGAAGAGGATCACGGTTTGGATTCCGAATCGATCCGCATCGGCTTCGAAGCGAGCCGGATCGTACATGGCCGCGACGTAGTCCGAGAAGAACTCCATGTCGTAGACCTCGAGGCGCCCGTCGATGAAGACACCGTCGCCGATCGGATCGTCCCAGGCGAGATACCCGCCGGCCGCGACATCGTTGTAGAGCTTGGATGGGAGCTTCGCCTCGCGCGCGAACGCGGCGGCCCGGATCGGGAACGACCCCTCGAGCACGCCGGCGCCGAATTCCCGCGGCTGGCGATCAAAGCGGTAGAACGCGCCCGTGACGACCGAGGTCCCGAGAAACAGCGCGACGCAGACCAAGGCCGCGGCGCAATACGGCGCGATTCTCCGCAGCGAGTCGCGGACGGTCTCAGGGAACCTGGACGCGATCGATGCGACCGATCGAGCGATGACCGGGCTTGCACCGAGCGCGAAGAGCGCGGTGTTCCTGCGCGCGATGAGAGACAGCGCGGCCAGCCCGGCGAAGAAGGCGACTCCGCCGAGCTCCGCCCGAAGCGCCCGGCCTCCGTCGACCCGGCGATCTCTCACGTTCAAAGCAAATGCCGCCAGGACCGAGAGGCCGCCGAGGATCAGCAGGAGCTTGTAGGTCGCGAGCCCGAGGCCTACGGCATCCGAGGTGAATGGCGAGCGGAACTCGGCGATCGCCTGAAGGGCCGGGCTTGCCTTGTCGATGAGGGTGAAGAGCTTGACGGGGAGCAGGACGCCGGAGATCCCGAAGGGGTTGAGGATCACGGCCGCAACGGAAGTCAAGCCCCAGAGCGCCAGCTTGCGGGACGGAGCCCCGACGAGCGCGCACAGGATGGCAAAGACACCGGTGATGAACAGCCCGTGAACGTTGACCCAGATGACCATCAAGGGAACGAGAAGCCAGAGCCCTCGACCCTCCCGGGTCCGGGCGAACCCCAGAACGGAAAGAAGCCCCACGAGGAGCGGAAACGAGACCATTTCCGGGCGAACCGTGAAGCGATCCTGAATGACGAGAACCACCAGGAGGGTGAGAAAGGCTCCTCCCGCGTCTCCCAGGTGGGGCTGCACGAGCCGAAGCAAGAGCCACACCGCCAGCGTGAAGCAAAACGCGGCAGCGACGGACAGCAGGACGGGTCCGCCCAGGGAGTGAAGGAGATAGATCGCGACTTCGTAGGCCCACTCGAGGTTGATCCACGGGTGGTCGCGAACCGTGTGGGAAAGCGTGTCGGTCGCGGGGACCGCCCCGTGCCGGGCGATCCATCGTCCCGCGGCGAGGTGCCACCAGGTATCGAAGTCGTCGAGCCGCCGGAACGCGAGAGCCGCCGCCAAGGCCACCATGCCGATCCGCGCCAGTTTTCCCCAGACTTCCCGCATCCCACCCCCGTAATTCTTCACATTCTCTTATAGCCTCGTCGGCCGAAGGACGGTACAACTACGTATGACCATGAGTCGGGTGGGGGGGGACATCCCCGTTTGTCGGTCTTTTGAGGTGCCCATGATGACGATGATGCGGAGGTGTGTTCCTGCAATTCTCACCTTGCCGGTGGTGTTCTCGCTCGGGGCGCTGGCCCTCGCCGATCCCGCCCGCTACGCCGTCACGGCGAAAAGCGCCCCGCGCGCGGAGGGGGCGCCAGTCGAGTACCAGGCAGAAAACCCAGCGAATCAGCTGCGCTTCGCCTTCCCGGTGACGGGCATGATCGGAAGTCCCGAGCGCGCCGGCGCGAACGCCTGGTCTTTCGACTTAAGGCTGGCAGGGATCTCCTTCGATGGCCGGCAGGTTCCCGTGGGCTCCGCCCGGCTTTCCTCCTCCGGAAACCGTGTCGACTACGACTTCGGAACCTCACGCGTTTCTTACCTCAACACGCCGCTGGGCCTCGAACAGCGGATCACGATCCTCGAGCCTGAAATTCGAGGGAAAGCGGGTGCTCCCGCGGTCGTCGGCCTCGACTTCGAGGTCGACGGCGACCTTAAGCCCAGCCGGGACGGCTACTTCATTAATCTGATCGGACCCAACGGCGAGGTAGCGCTGCGCTACGGCCCGGTCGATGCGAAAGACGCCGACGGGAAGCGTCTTGATGCCCAACTCGGCCTTGCCGTAAGCGGAGAAGGGGCCGTCACCGGCGCCCGGGTGACCATCAACGCGATCGACCCCGCCTATCCCATCGAGGTCCGGGCATCGGTGACTTCTGCCGCGGCACGCAAGACGCCGGCCGTCGCGCCGACGACGGAAGCAGTTCAGGAAGAGATCGTGGGTGTACCCATGACCCTCCAGCCGGGGATCACCGAGACGGTGGACACCATCATGGAGCGCGAGCGGCTCACGCCTCCTACGTTGGGCGTGGTCCCGCGCGCGACGCACCATGAAATGGACCTCGACGAAGAGCTGAAAGAAGATCCCAACGCGCCGCCGCCGATGTCGCACTGGCCTCCCATCCCGCAAACGCAGTCGACGAGCGCCGTCCCCGGCCTCCCCAACCTCCCGCAGACGGTGGGGACGAGCTTCAAGGGGATCGGGATATCGGAGTCGGGTTTCCTCCCGCCGGACACCATGGGCGATGTGGGTCCGACTCAGATCCTCATACACGCCAACGGGAGGATCAAGGTCTTCAGCAAGACCGGTGTGGTCGGCGGCCTGAACGCAACGGACTCGGCCTTTTGGGCTTCCGTGGCCAGCGGAATCAGCGATCCTCAGGTTCGCTACGACCGCCTTTCCGGGCGTTGGTTCGTCCTGGCCATCACACTCGAGTCGCAAAACAACAAGATCGTCCTCGCCGTCAGCTCCGGCTCGACGATCAACAATCAGGCCAGCTTCACCTTCTATTCGTTCAACATCGGGACGCCGGCCCCGGCCGACGCGGGGTGCTTCTGCGACTACCCCGGCTTCGGCATCGACGCCAACGCGCTCTACACCGGCTGCAACATGTTCACGTGCAGCTCCCACCAGAGCGCGTTCGTCATCCGGAAATCGAGCGTCCTTAGCGGCGGGCCGATCGTCGTCACCGGCTTCCCCAACATCGCCAACTCGGGTCTTGCCGGGCCCTACTCGCCGCGAGGCGTCGACAACGACGATCCGAACTTCGCGTTCGGGTACATCATCGGAACCGATCCAGGCTTCCTCAACAGGATCAATCTCCGGAAGGTCACGAATCCCGGAACGACGCCCACCCTCGGGCCGACCATCACCTTGGCGATTTCGGACACGAACATGTTGAACCAGGTCGCGTTGGGGTCCACGCTGGATGTCAACACGTTGAACGACCGGCTCTTCGCGGCCTCCATCCACAAGAACAAGATCACGGGCGTATTGTCCTTGTGGACCGCCCACCACGTTGAGACCGACACGGCGTGCACGCCGGCGGGCAGCGGAAATAGCCGTCGCATTGGGGCGAAGTGGTATGAGATCGGGAACTTGGCGACGACCCCGACGATCACGCAGTTCGGGACGCTCTGCACCACGAAGACCGGGTCCGCGACCAGCAACACAGAACGCGGCTTCTTCTTCCCGACGGTCGTCGAGACCGGGCAGGGCCACATGGCGCTCGGTGCCAGCCAGGCCTCCGCGATCGAATTCGTGGGCATCGCGTCCGCTGGCCGGCTCAGGACCGATCCCGCGGCAGGGACGCGGGCGCCGGAGACGATCGTCCTCGCGGGATTGGCGTCGTACACGATTAGCGACGGCAGCCGCAATCGCTGGGGCGACTACTCGTTTACGGACGTCGACCCTACCGACGACCAGACGGTCTGGACCTTCCAGGAGTATGCGGACACGCCGGCGAACAGCTGGGCGGTTCGCGCGGTCCAGCTCAAAGCGCCCCCGCCACCAACCACCGCGACCGCGGGTGGCCTTGTCTGCCAAGGAGTCGCCGCAGCGCCTGTGACCATCGTCGGAACGGACAACTGCGCCGCTCCTACGTGCACGAACGGCCTCTGCACGGGCGGCGGAACCTGCCCCGAGTTCTTCGATCCGGGCCCGGACACCGGCGGACCGGGGTACACGAAGCACCTCATCGCGACCGTGACGGGAGGCATCACAGTCAACAGCGCCAGCATCGTCGTCCCGGCGAGCCCCGCGACGCAGCGCGTGCTGTCGGTGGCCCTCTCCTTGAACACGACCGCAACCACCACGGGACCGAAGACCGTCTCGATCGTTAACCCGGACGGGCAGGGCGTGTCGTACGCCAACGTCATCACCGTCACTGGGAACAGACTCCCCGTGTCGAACGCCGGCGGCCCGTACTCGATCTGCCTGGGCGGTTCGGCCAACCTCAGTGGAGCCGCCTCCACCGACCCGGACTCGCTCTGCGGCGATTCGCTCGTCTCGTACGATTGGGATCTCAACGGCGACACCGTGATCGACGTCACCGGCGCGACCCCGACCGTTACGCCCGCCCAGTTGACGGCGCTCGGCCTGGGAGTCGGTCCCCACGCGATCACTCTCAAGGTAACGGACTCGCACGGCGAGACCAATACAGCCGGCGGCACCTTGACGATCCTGGCCGACGCGTCGGACTGCTCCGACGGCACCGCCTGCACGCAGACGGATACCTGTCAGGCCGGTACTTGCGTTGGCACCAACCCCGTGACGTGCAGCGCGAGCGATCAGTGTCACCTCGTCGGCGTTTGCGACCCCGGCACGGGCGTCTGCTCCAACCCGACCAAACCGAACGCATCGGCGTGCAACGACGGGAACGCCTGCACCACGCTCGATTCGTGTCAGTCGGGTGTCTGCTTCGGCGCGAATCCGGTGAATTGCAGCGACGGCGATCCCTGCACGACGGACAGCTGCAATACGGGCACGGGTGCGTGCTCGCATCCGGCGGCGCCTAACGGAACCGCTTGCACCGACGCGAACGCCTGCACGCAGACCGATTCGTGTCAGTCCGGAGTCTGCACGGGCGCCAACCCGGTGGTTTGCACGCCGAGCAATCAGTGCCACGTCGCCGGTGTTTGCAATACGGGAACGGGCGTGTGCTCGAATCCGAACGCCTCCGACGGAACCACGTGCAACGACGCGAACGCCTGCACGCAGGTCGACGCTTGTCAGACCGGCGTGTGCACGGGGACGAGCCCGGTGGTCTGCAGCGCCAGCGATCAATGCCACCTCGCCGGTGTCTGCAATACGGGAACCGGTGTGTGCTCGAATCCGAGCGTTCCCAACGGAACCGCGTGTATCGACGGGAGTTCCTGCACGCAGACCGACACCTGTCAGTCCGGGTCGTGCACCGGCGCGAATCCGGTCGTCTGCACCGCGAGCGACCAGTGCCACGTCGCGGGTGTCTGCAACCCGGGAACGGGCACTTGCTCGAACCCGGCCGCGCCCGACGGAACCGTCTGCAACGACTCGAACGCGACGACCTGCGGCGACGTCTGCACGAACCTCGTTTGCGCCGGCCATTTCGTTGCCGCTCCCGCCGACATCGACAACAGCCTGAGGCTCGACAAGACGCCCTCCGACGCCACGATCACGTGGGCCGACGCGCCCGGACCGTATGGGGTCTACCGCGGTTCCAACGGCCCCGTCGGAACGCCCTGGTCTTACAACCAAACGTGCCTGGCGTCGGGTGTGGTGGTGGCCGCCGTGGCCGATCCCGCCGTCCCCGCGCCCGGCGTTTTCTTCTTCTACCTGGTCACCCGAGTGAACGAGTGCCGGGAGTCGGCGCCGGGTATGGACAGCAATCTGAACCCGATTCCCAACGCTCAGCCCTGCCCGGCGCCCTAGCGCCGGGCACCCCACCCGCCGGATTACGCTTTTGAGAAAGCGCGGCGATGGCGTGTGCGCACCGCAGTTTCTCCCATTCTCCTCTGGCCCGACCGGGGCTAGGACAGTACAAATTAGGCGCCTCTTCAGTGGCGTTGGGGGGATCTGCATCCCCGTGTACGATTTGAGAGGAGCCCATGAAGAAGACGATGCGCCGATGGCTCACTGATCTACCCGTCCTAACGGCGGTGCTCGTCATGGGGACTCTGGTCGTCGCCGCGGAGTCACCCGCGAAGCGAATCCCCAGGGGCGCGCCGCAACGGAGCGGAGTGAGCAGCATCACGGACGGCCAGGGCAATCCCATCGAATTGAAATCGTCCATGGCCACGCCGACCGTTGCCGGCACAGACCCGGCGAGCGAAGAGCAGGTCGTCAAGAGGGGCCGGGCCTGGTGGCCCTTCGATACGGCGCCACTTTCCTCCGCGGCGGCCGGCCGGCGCGTCGAATCGCTGACCGAGGATGAAATCGTCGTCAACGGCACGGTCACGCTCGACATTCGCGATCTCGAGGGCTCGCTCCAAACCGGGCCCAAAGAACTCGTGCTCGAAGCCGGCAGTCAGTTGGCCGAGCGAGACGGCTTCTACCTCGTCAAGATCCGGGGCTTCTCCCGGACCCAAGAGCAGGTCGAGGCCCTGACTCGCGCCGGGGCCGTTCTGGGCGAGTACCTCAACGTCAATACGTACATCGCCAAGATTCCTTCCGCGTCCTACGCCGCGGTCAAGTCGCTCCCGTTCGTGACGTTCGTCGGCGACTATCAACCCGCCTTCAAGATCAGCCCTCGCATCGGCCTGGAAGAGATTCCGATCGACGAGGCCATCGACGCCGCGACGGGAGAGATTAAGCCCTGGGTCTTGGAAGTCGTCCTGCACAACGGCGTGTACCTCAACGACGTTTTGAGCGAGTTGGGGCGCCTGAGGATCTTCCCGGAAGCCGACGACATCGTCTCGAACGAAGCGATGACGGTCCTCCGCGTGCGAACCGTTCCGGACGCGGTGCCCGCCCTCGCCATGATTCCGGGAGTCAAATGGATCGCCGAAAAGACCTACCCGCGGCTGCTCGCTTCCGCCACGAACCCGGCGACGATCCCGATGGTCTTGCAGAACAACGGCGCGTACACGACCAACACGGCCATCGGCTGGAAGCTCTGGAACGCCGGGATCGACGGCGGTGCTACCAACCAGATCGTCACGATGATGGACAGCGGTCTGAACACCAAGATGGAACATTTCTCGCAAGACACGTTGAACAATGGGACCGTAGGCCCCGCGCACCGGAAGGTCGTCGGCTACGACGCCTACGGCCTCGGCGACCAGTGCGTCCTCGACACCAACGTCTTGGACGGCGGCCACGGCGCCAAGACGTCCCAGCACGCGGTGGGCTCGATTTCCAACATGACGTCGAGCCCCGACGTAACTCACACGCCGACGGTGAACTTCGACAACGGCATCGCCCGGGGCGGCAAGGTCTACTTCCAAGACATCGGAACCAGTGCGGGATCGATCCAACCACCGCTCGACCTCGGCCCTTCGATCACCGCGGCCATCGGCAAGGGCTCGTACGTCCAGAACCACTCGTGGGGCGCGGCGAACAATCTCTACGACCCCGAGGCGAGCTTGCTCGACACGGCGCTCTTCAATAACCCCAACTTCGTCGTGACGGTTTCAGCCGGTAACGGCGGCGCCGGAGGAATCAATTCGCTCGGCTCCCCCAGTACGGCGAAGAACGCCATCTGTGTCGGTGGAAACGACGTCTCCAGTCCCAACAATCTCTTCATCGACTGTCTCTGGGACGGCATCGGCGCGTGCAGCAGCATCGGCGACCTCGGATCGAGCCGCGGACCCGTGACGGGAGCCGGCCGCAAGAAACCCGACATCATGGCCTTCATCTGGTCTAACGTCGCAGTCGGCGGCGAGCAGATGGCCTTCGATGCGCCCAGCGCCATGTGCCAGACCGACGGCACGAAGACGGTCTACTTCAATTACACCAACATCGGCGACGAAGGCGGCACGTCGTTTGCGGCACCTGAAATTGCCGGCCTCGCGGCGCTCGTCCGCGACTACTTCCAACAGGGCTTCTATCCGACGGGAGCCGCCACGCCCGCGAACGTGTTGATCCCGTCGGGGGCGCTGGTCAAGGCCGTGATCCTCGCATCCGGCGAGGCCATGGCGACGGCAGCCTCCCCGACGCCCAACGCGATCAATGCGCGTTACAGCAGCGACGTGGGCTACGGCCGGGCGAATCTGCCTGGCGCCCTGCACGTCGGCAACGGCGCGCCGTTTCTTTGGGTTCAAAACAACGACGTCTTGGGCGACACCTCCACGAAGTCGTTCTTCTACAACATCAACAGCAATGCGATCCCGCTGCGCGTGATGATGGTCTATTACGACGCCGCGGGAGATGCTCTCCAAAAAGACGCCGACCTCAAGGTCACGATCGGCGGCAACGTTTACTGGGGGAAC
>Ga0315290_10003745_pt1 | contig 10914 bp, 5 predicted proteins | sample YL17G12_0_MG_FD_203627 | JGI IMG/M metagenome (GOLD analysis project Ga0315290, IMG submission 203627) | Sediment microbial communities from Yellowstone Lake, YNP, Wyoming, USA - YL17G12_0 | ecosystem: Environmental > Aquatic > Freshwater > Lake > Sediment | place: USA: Wyoming | collected...
CGCCCACGACCTGGACGAGAACCTCGTCAAGGCGCAGGAAAGCCGGCGGATCCTCGACCGGCTGTATGGATACACGCTGTCGCCGGTCCTCTGGAAGAAGGTGTCCACCGGCCTGAGCGCGGGCCGGGTGCAGAGCGTCTCGGTCAGGCTGCTGGTCGAGCGCGAGGAAGCGCGGCGGGCGTTCCACACGAGCAGTTACTGGGACATTGAGGCGCGTCTCTCCGGCGGCGGCCGCGAGTTCACCGCGACGCTCGTGCGCGTCGGCAGCGAGCGCGTGGCCACGGGCAAGGACTTCGATTCGGCGACGGGCATGCTGGCCAACCAGAAAGTGCGTCTGCTGGACGAGTCGGTGGCCCGGCGCCTGGCCAACGGGCTGCTGAAGGACCTGCCGTGGCGGGTCACATCGGTCGAGGCGAAGCCGGGCGCCGAGCGTCCGGCGCCACCGTTCACCACGTCGACGCTGTCGCAGGAAGCCAGCCGCAAGCTCGGATTCTCGACCGAGCGGACCATGCAGGTCGCGCAGCGGCTGTTTCAGGGTGTCGAGATCGGCGGCGGCGATATCGAGGGTCTCATCACGTACCACCGGACCGATTCGACGACGCTCAGCGAAAAGGCGATCACCGAAGCGGCGCGTGTCATCCGGGAGATGTTCGGCGACGACTACTACACGGGACCGCGCCGGTACCAGACGCGCGTCAAGAACGCCCAGGAGGCCCACGAGGCCATCCGCCCGACCGATTTCCGCCTGGCGCCGAAGGACCTGGAACGGTACCTCGAGTCCGACGAGCTTCGCATCTACGAGCTGATCTGGAAGCGCACGATGGCGTCGCAGATGCCGGACGCGCGCGTGCTGAAAACGTCGGTCGAGATCACCGGGGTGGGGCCCGATGGAGAGCCGTGCGCGTTCACGGCCAGTGGCAAGGCCATCGAGTTCGCGGGATTCCGGCGTGCGTACGTCGAAGGCAGCGACGATCCCGAGGCCGAACTCGCCGACCAGGAGTCGATCCTGCCGGCCATGAAAGAGGGGGATCTCGTGGCGGCCGCGGACAGGGCGGACGCCGGAACGGTCGCGCTGACTGGCCTCGAACCGAAGGGGCACGAGACGCAGCCTCCGCCGCGCTACACCGAGGCCGCGTTGATCAAGGAGCTGGAGCAGGCGGGTATCGGGCGGCCGTCCACCTACGCGCCGACCATCGCCACGATCGAGCGGCGCGGCTACATGTTCCGCCAGGGCAAGGCGCTGGTCCCGAGCTTCTCCGCGTTTGCGGTGACGAACCTGCTGCGCGATCACTTCGGGGACTACGTGGACGTCGGCTTCACGGCGGAAATGGAAGAGGACCTCGACCAGATCTCCAACGGCGAGCGCGACGGGCTGTCGTTCATCAAGGCGTTCTACCGGGACGGTGAAGGCGGCCACCCCGGTCTTGAACCCATGGTGGCCCGTGCCGAGCCGAACATCGAGTACCCGGTGATCGAGATCGGCAAGGATGCGGCGACCGGTGAATCCTTGCGCGTCCGCGTCGGCCGCTACGGGCCCTTCGTCCAGCGGGGTGAGGGCGGGACCGGCAACACCGCGACGCTTCCGAAAACGCTGCCGCCCGCGGATCTCACCGTGGAGAAGGCGCTCGCGCTGCTGAAGGCGAAGGCCGATGGTCCGAAGGATCTTGGCGCCGACCCGTTGACGGGCCGGAAGGTCTACGTGCAGCACGGACGGTTCGGCCACTACGTCCAGCTTGGCGAGACGCCTCCGAAGGTGAAGGGGAAGGCGCCCGAGATGCCGAAGCGGGCCTCCATCCCGGCCGCCATCAGCGCGTCGGCGATCACGCTGGATCAGGCGTTGCAGCTCCTGAGCTTGCCGCGCGATCTCGGCGCCCATCCGGCGGACGGCGAGATGATCGTCGCCAGCAACGGCCGATTCGGCCCGTACGTCAAACACGGCGACGAGTTCCGATCGCTCGAAGACGGCGACGACGTGCACACCATCACGGTCGAGCGCGCGCTGGAGCTGCTGACGGCCCCCAAGAAGATCCGCCGGCGCACGGCCACCAGGACCGTGCTGCGGACGCTCGGTGCGCACCCGCGAGGCGGCGCGGAGGTCAAGCTGATGGAAGGCCGCTACGGGCCGTACGTGACCGACGGCGAGGTGAACGCGTCGTTGCCGAAAATCGCGGACCCGGCGTCGTTCACGCTCGACGCGGCGGTTGAACTGCTGAAGGCCAGGGTCGAGGCCGGGCCCTCGAAGCGGCCGCGAGGCGGGGGCCGGTTCGGCGGCGCCCGGATCGTCGGCGGGCGCACGCGGGCGGCGAAGTAGGCGGGAGTGCCGTCTTCCGATCGGCCCCGCTCACACAAGCGGGCAGTAGCCAGTAGTCAGTAGCCAGTAGGGAGCGAGAAGCCACGCGCTGGAAGGCGGAAGACAGGACTTCAGGCGCCAGGCTCCACAAGCGACGCGAGCGCGACTCCATCAACACGCCGCATGGGAAGCGTCCGAATCGTAGGCGGCGGGCTCGCGGGGTGCGAGGCCGCCTGGCAGGCCGCGTCGCGCGGCGTGCCCGTCACGCTGTCCGAAATGCGGCCGGCGCGGCGGACCGACGTCCACAAGACAGACCGCTTGGCGGAGCTCGTCTGCAGCAATTCCCTGCGCGGCGACAAGCTCGACAATGCGGTCGGCCTCCTGAAAGAAGAAATGCGGCGGCTCGACTCGCTGATCATGCGGGCGGCCGCGGCCACGCGCGTGCCCGCCGGCGCTGCGCTCGCGGTTGACCGCGACGCGTTCTCCGAATACGTCACGCGGGAGATCGCCCGGCACCCGTTGATGACCGTGGTGCGCGAGGAACTGACGGAGATCCCCGAATGGCGGGGGTCCCGGGAGGCCGTGATCATCGCGACCGGCCCGCTGACGTCCGATCGCCTGTCCGCCGCAATCGCCGCCTTCGTCGGGCAGGACTACCTCTACTTCTACGATGCGATCAGCCCGATCGTCTCTGCCGACAGCATCGACATGGACGTCGTGTTCCGCGCGTCCAGGTGGGGACGCAGTCTCGGCCCGCACAACGCGGAGCGCCCGTCTGAGGAGGCCCCCATCGGGCCCGCCTGTGGCGTGGACGACGGGGAGGGCGACTACCTGAACTGCCCGATGAACGCTGCGCAGTACCGCGCGTTCTACGACGCGCTGGTGCACGCCCAGAGCGCGACTGTGCACGACTTCGACAAGGCACGGTTCTTCGAGGGCTGCCTGCCAATCGAGGTGCTGGCCCATCGCGGCGTCGACACGCTGCGATTCGGGCCGATGAAGCCGGTGGGCCTCGTCGATCCGAAGACCGGCTGGAGGCCGTACGCCGTCGTGCAGCTGCGTCAGGACTCGCTGGCCGGCGACCACTTCAGCATCGTCGGCTTCCAGACGCAGCTGAAGCGGGGCGAGCAGGAGCGGGTGCTGCGACTGATCCCCGGACTGGAGCGGGCGGAGTTCGTACGGTTCGGCATGGTGCATCGCAATACGTACATCAACGGGCCGACGGTGCTTTGCGAGACCTGGCAAACGAAGACGCGCGACGACCTGTTTTTCGCCGGTCAGATCTCGGGGGTGGAAGGGTACGTCGAGTCGGCCGCTTCGGGGCTGCTGGCGGGCATCAACGCCGCGGCGATGGCGGCGGGCCATCCTCCCCGGGCCGCGCCGCGCAGCACGGCGATCGGGGCATTGGCGTACTATGTATCCCACGCGTCGGCGGGATACTACCAGCCCAGCAACATCACCTTCGGCATCATGGAGCCGCTGCCGAAGCCGCCGCGGAACAAGCTCGAACGCAAGACGGCCGTGTCGGCCCGCGCGTTGGCAGAGCTGGACGCGTGGATGGCGCGGGCGCCGGTCAGGATGTAGTTCGGCCAATCGGCACGTGTAGCCCGGAGGCTTCAGCCTCCGGGTGGCCGCAGGCCCTATGCCGGGTCGCCGATGACACAGCAGTGCCTCACTCGACGGTAACCGATGAGAGACCACCTCAAGGCGTTTCTCGAATTCCTGCGGTTCAATCGCGGCGCCTCACCGCACACCGTTCGCGCGTACGACAGCGATGTCTCCCAGTTCATCGATTTCCTGCCGCTCCACAACGGCAGGACCAGGCAGGAGCAACAGCCGGCGGACTGCGACCTCGGGGCCATCCGATCGTTTCTGGCCGAGCTGTACCGCACGCATCGGTCGCGCAAGACGTCCGCGCGGAAGCTGGCGTCGGTGCGGGCGTTCGTGCGCTTTCTGCGCCGGGAGGGCCTCATCGAAGGGGACCCCGGGGCGCTGGTCGCGACGCCAAAGGTCGAAGAGAGGCTCCCGCCGCACCTCGAGATCGACGAGATGACCCGGCTGATCGAGACGCCAGACGTGACAACGCCGCTCGGCCGACGCGATCGCGCGATGCTGGAGCTGTTCTACGCGTCGGGGCTGCGGCTGAGCGAACTGGTCGGCCTCGACATGGACAACGTGAACCTGAGCGGCCGGATGGTCCGCGTGCTGGGGAAGGGAAACAAGGAGCGGGTCGTGCCCTTCAACACCAGCGCCGAGGGGGCGATCCGTGCGTACCTGAAGGACCGGCCCGAGCTGGAGCGTGGAGCCGCGCGCCTGCGAGCAGGGCCGCCGAAAAGGTCGCCGAAGGGCAGGCCCGCCCAGCCGGTACCTCGGCGATCCGCAGGGTCGAGCCCGGTGTTCCTGAACTTCCGCGGCGGGCGGCTGAGCGGCCGGAGCGTCCACCGGCTCGTCAGGCACTACGTCTCGATGTGCAGCGCGAGGTTTGGCATCAGTCCGCACGCCCTGCGCCACTCCTTTGCCACGCACCTGCTGGAGCGTGGAGCCGACCTTCGGTCAATCCAGGAACTGCTCGGCCACGCCCAGTTGTCCACGACGCAGCGCTACACCCACGTCAGCGCCGCTCAACTCATCGACGTCTACCGCAAGGCCCACCCCCACGCGAAAACACGGTGACAGGTACAATTTCTCAACTGGATCAGATTGAGAAATTGTACCTGTCACCTTGGGATAGGTGTGCGTATCGGGAATGTGCCAGCGACGAACAACGCAGCCCGGCGGGATGTATCGGCGTCAAAGGTGGCAGAGCTATTCCGTGGCCACGATGACCGACCACCAACTTCACCGATGCCGTGCCCGTCTGGAACAGTTCCTGGCTGACCTGCTCGAGCCGGTCGGTCGGAGCGAACGCCGCCATTGGGGCGCCGTGTACGTGCGTGGCTTGCTGCTCGACGGTGAGCGCAAGTCGATTGAGCCGATGGCCGCGTGGGTGCTCGATGACACGGGGTTCCCGAAGCAGGGCGCCCACTCGGTCGGCGTCGCCCGGCAGTACTCGGGCACCTTGGGCAAGAGGGGCAACTGCCAGATTGCCGTGAGCCTGCACCACGTCGGCGCAACGGGCACGACGGTGCTGGGGTGGCGGTTGTATCTGCCCGAGTCGTGGATTGCCGACGCGGCGCGCCGAAAAGACGCGGGCATCCCCGAGGACGTCACCTTCAAGACGAAGCCCGAACTGGCGATGGAGTTGATCGACCACGCGCGGGCGTGGGGCCTGGCCGATCGCATCGTGCTCGCCGACGGAGGCTATGGCGAAGTGACCGAATTCCGCGAGGCGCTGGAGGCCCGGCAGTTGCCGTATGCCGTGGGGATCGGCCCCCAAGTGGGGGTGTGGCCCACACCGCCCACCATCACGCAACGGCCGTACTCGGGACGCGGTCGCCCGGCGACCCGCTGGGGGTACGACAGTCAACGGCCGCCCAGCGTCCGCGACATCGCGCTGAAGGCGCGCGGGTGGAAGACGATTCGGTGGCGTGAGGGGACTAGAGGCTGGCTGACGTCTCGGTTCTTGAGTGTCCGGGTGCGTCCGTCCCACGGCTATCACGAGGGCGCACCGCCGCACAAAGAGGTTTGGCTGTTGATCGAATGGCCGGCCGAGGAGCCGGAGCCGACCAAGTACTTCTTGTGCGATCTCCCGCCCACCTACACCTTGCGTCGATTGGTGCGGGTGACGAAGTGTCGCTGGGCGATCGAGCAGGACTACCATCAACTCAAGGAAGAGCTCGGCCTCGACCACTATGAGGGCCGCACGTGGGCCGGGTAGCACCATCACGTGACGCTCACGATGCTCGCTCACGCGTTCCTGACACTCGAAGCCCAGCGGACGAAAAACACCTTCTGGGTGGACCCTGCCACGGACGCGCCGTGAACTACAGTTCATGCTGTTCACGTGGACCGGCGACTGTGCCTACTGTCATCAGAAGATCCGCTCGGAGGGGTCATCAATACGTAACGTAGTAATACTAGGAGCCGAGCACTACAAATTGCAGAATCTGCGCGGCATTGAACCCCGCGTGACTGACCGACGCGGCGAGGATACTGCGACGCCAGAGGAAGACCACGCCCCACGCGAACCCGAGTACGGCGGTGACGATGCCGACATCGTACCCCTGGATCACATGCCCGGCGCCAAAGGCCAGGCTGTAGAGCACCAGCCCGAGGCGCGCCCCGCCGAGCGACTGACCGAACCGATGGAGCACGAACGCGCGCTGCACTTCCTCCTTGATGCCGCCGGTGACGATCACCAGCACGCCGAGCAGGAGCGCGTCCAGGCGGGACGTGAGGAGGGCCTCGAAGGGGTTGGCGTCCACATTGTGCAGCCAGGGCCACGCCGCGCGCAGGAGTGCCACCACGGCGATCACGCCTCCGAAGATGAGCGGAACGAGGCCGACCCCAATCCAGCACTCCCGCACCGAGGGGCGCATACCGAACAGGACGCTCGACACGCGCTCGCCGCCGGCACGCAGTCGCCACACGACGATGGCCAGCAACAGCGCCGTGTCCGCTGGCATGAGCAGGACCAGGTACTTCATGGACAGCCGGCCGTCGTCCGCAAACGGCGCCAGGCCTGCCAGCCACAGCAGCATGCCGAGGGCGAACTGCGTCGGGAAGCCTGATGCCAGCACCACCTCCACCAGCGCGACGGCCCGCGAGGCAGCCGCTCCGGTGCGCGTGGCGTCGGATTCGGCAATCGCGGGCGCGGCGGCGGGCCCCGGAAGGCTCTCGGACACGGTTCTGCGACTGTATCATGGGGCCTCGTGGACATCGCACCGGCGTCGCCCGGACGTGCGGACTCGGCGCCTCGGGGGCTGGAGGAGCCGCGACAGAGCGCCAGAAAACGAAGATAATACAAAAGTCAAGAGAAATGGCCGCAATGCACATGCTATTGCGTATGACCTAAAGCAGAGGCACAATATCTGGTAGGTTTCCACTTGACAGGCCACGGGGTATCAGCGCATATTTGCTCCTCGTTACAGAAAAGCTACGACGAGAACCTCCCAGCTTCTCGCCAAGGCACGGCAGCTAGAGCAACAGCATTTTTCGTCGTGAGGTCGGTCGGAGTCCCAGGGTCACGAGGGCGCACAGTGATGAGGATGGGATACCGATCACTTGGCTGGAGCGTTGTCTTCGAGACGCGGTGCCGGGTCCAACCGTCGAGGACCGGGGGCCGGCGTTTCAATACGGGTTTGAGTCGATAAGACGCACCTGAGGAGCCCAGGCCGCGTCGCGGTGTCGGAGGTAGCATGCAGAGAGGATCGCAGGACGGGGGACAGACGGGCTCTTCGGGCGCGGAGCAGGGTGCGGACGTCGCACGCCGGGCGGGGACGCAGGCCCCGGGGCTGGCGTACGTGCGATCGTTCACGAAGGCGGGCCGCGATCCCTTCGACGAGATCGAGTGGGAGCGGCGCGACGCCATCATCGCGAACGAGCGTGGCGAATCCGTATTTGAGCAGCGGGGGGTCGAGATTCCCCGATTCTGGTCGCAGCAGGCGACGAACATCGTCGTGTCGAAGTACTTCCGCGGCACGATCGGCTCGAGCGAGCGCGAGTGGAGCGTCAAGCAGTTGATCGGCCGGGTGGTCGACACCCTCACGGCCTGGGCCCGCGAGCAGCAGTGCTTCGCGAGCGAGGCCGACCTGCAGGCGTTCAGCGAGGACCTCAAGCACCTGCTCGTCTACCAGATGGGCTCGTTCAATAGTCCGGTGTGGTTCAACTGCGGGCTCGAGAAGCACCCGCAGCTGTCGGCGTGCTTCATCAACTCCGTCGACGACACGCTGGATTCAATCCTGACTCTGGCCAAGACCGAGGGCATGCTGTTCAAGTACGGGTCCGGCACGGGAACGAACCTGTCGAGCCTGAGATCGTCGCGCGAGATGCTGGCGGGCGGCGGCACCGCCTCGGGGCCGGTGTCGTTCATGAAGGGCTACGACGCGTTCGCCGGCGTCATCAAGTCCGGCGGCAAAACGCGGCGCGCGGCGAAGATGGTCATCCTCAACGCGCAGCACCCGGACATCGTCGACTTCATCACGTGCAAGGTCGAGGAAGAGAAGAAGGCCTGGGCCCTGATCGACGCCGGCTACGACGGGTCGTTCACGGGCACGGCGTACGGGTCGGTGTTCTTCCAGAACTCGAACAACAGCGTGCGCGTGACCGACGACTTCATGCGCGCGGTGCTCGACGGCGGCACGTGGCAGACCCGGTCGGTGAAGGACCCCTCGCGGGTGATGGACACCTACAAGGCGCCCGAGCTGATGCGGATGATCGCGGACGCGACGCACGTCTGCGGCGACCCGGGCATGCAGTTCGACACGACGATCAACGAGTGGCACACGTGCCCCGCCACGGACCGCATCAACGCGTCGAACCCGTGCTCGGAGTACATGTTCCTGAACGACTCGGCGTGCAATCTGGCGTCGATCAACCTGATGAAGTTCGTCGACGCGCACGGCGAGTTCGATGTCGAGGGGTTCAAGGCCGCGGTGCGCGTGTTCATCGTGGCGCAGGAGATCGTCGTCGGCGGCGCCAGCTACCCCACGAAGGCCATCGAGCGGAACAGCGTCGATTACCGGCCTCTCGGCCTGGGGTACGCCAACCTGGGCGCCCTCCTGATGTCGCGCGGCCTGCCGTATGACAGCGACGCGGGCCGGGCCTACGCCGCGGCCATCACGGGGCTGATGACCGGCGAGGCCTATGCGCAGTCGGCGCGCGTCGCGCGCGACCAGGGCGGCCCCTTCGCCGGGTACGAGAAGAACCGGGAGCCGTTCCTGCGCGTCATGCGCAAGCACCGCGACGCGCTGCGCGACGTGAATGCCGCCCTCGTGCCGGCGGACCTGCGCGACGCGGCCCGGCAGTCGTGGGACGACGCCGTCGAGATTGGCCAGGAGCACGGCTACCGCAACGCCCAGACGACGGTCCTGGCGCCGACCGGCACCATCGGCTTCATGATGGACTGCGACACCACCGGGGTCGAGCCGGATCTCGCGCTCGTCAAGTACAAGAAACTGGTCGGCGGCGGGGTGATGAAGATCGTCAACACCACCGTGCCCGCGGCGCTGTCGAAGCTGGGCTACACCGACGCGCAGATCAAGGCCATTGTCGAGTACGTCGACAAGAACGAAACCATCGAGGGGGCGCCGTACCTCAAGGAAAAGGACCTGCCGGTCTTCGACTGCGCGTTCAAGCCGTCCAAGGGCCAGCGCTCGATCCCCTACATGGGGCACATCAAGATGATGGGCGCCGTGCAGCCGTTCATCTCCGGCGCGATCTCGAAGACCGTCAACGTCCCGAAGGAGGCCACCTCCGACGACATCTGTCAGGCGTATGTCGAGTCGTGGCGACTCGGCGTCAAGGCCATCGCGATCTACCGCGACGGCAGCAAGCGGATGCAGCCGCTCAATACGTCGAAGGACGCCAAGGAGAAGGCGCAGGCCGCGGACCCGCCGGCGGCCGCCAAGGCCGTGGCGCAGCCCGTCCGGCGGAAGCTCGCCGAGGAGCGCCGGGCGATCACCCACAAGTTCGACATCCAGGGGCACGAGGGCTACATCACGGTCGGCCTCTACGACGACGGGATGCCGGGCGAGCTGTTCCTGGTGATGGCCAAGGAAGGTTCGACGATCTCCGGGTTTGCCGACGCCTTCGCGCAGGCGATCTCGTACGCGCTCCAGTACGGGGTGCCGCTGCACGTGCTGGCGGACAAGTTCAGCCACATGCGGTTCGAGCCATCCGGCATGACGAAGAACCCGCAGGTGCGGTTCGCCAAGTCAATCGTGGACTACGTCTTCCGCTGGCTCGCCACCAAGTTCCTGTCGGCCGAGGCGCAGTACCGGGTGGGCGTCAACGTGTCCGAGTCGGCCGCTGGCGCGCGGGCACCCGAGGCTGAACAACTGAAGTTCGCGGTGGACTCGGCGGCCGGATCCGCCGTGGCGGCCTCCCAGCGCGAGATGTCGACCGTGCAGAACCAGGAAGACGCGCCGCCCTGCAACGTCTGCGGCGCGATCATGGTTCGCAGCGGCAGCTGCTACAAGTGCGCCAACTGCGGGAGCACGAGCGGGTGCGCATAGACAGAAGACAGAAGACAGAAGACAGAAGACAGAAGACCTGTCGGAAGCACGAAGCAAGAAGATCGCGATGCGGGGGCTGGCGAGTGTCGGCCCCTCGCTTTCTTGCCTCTCGCCTCTCACCTGCCCTGAGCGAGCTCGCACGCGCGCGAGTCGAAGCGCCCCTCGCCTCCCTGGGCGCCGAAGCCTTGGCGGAGGCGGCTCGCCCCGAGCCCCGAGCCCCGAGCCGCAATCTCACTTGGAAGCGTGTCCGAGTAATGCCTGGACACGCTCCTAGAACGGCCCGCATTGAGCGCCGAACAGGTCCGGCGGTGCCGGCAGACGGGCCACTCGCATGAAACACAGGCGTTTCGTGCGATCGACCAGCTGGGTTCGATCGGGTGCCCGGGTGAAATCGGCCTCGGCGCTCAATGCGTGCCGGGTTAGGAGGCCGTCCCGGGATTACTCGGACGGCCTCCTAGCGCGGATTCCAGGAGCCTACGATGAACGTCACGCCGCTTGACCTCCGTCAGC
>Ga0315290_10003751_pt1 | contig 10906 bp, 9 predicted proteins | sample YL17G12_0_MG_FD_203627 | JGI IMG/M metagenome (GOLD analysis project Ga0315290, IMG submission 203627) | Sediment microbial communities from Yellowstone Lake, YNP, Wyoming, USA - YL17G12_0 | ecosystem: Environmental > Aquatic > Freshwater > Lake > Sediment | place: USA: Wyoming | collected...
CGATCCATCGTCGACGCTGACGCGCCGCGCCCCCCGCGTGCCGGGGGACCGTGCCCCCCGCCTGCACGGTCTCCAGCGCCGCGCGCACCTCGCCAGCCCGCTGGTACCGCTGCCCGGGGTCCTTGGCCAGGCAGCGTTCGATCACAACTCGCAACTCGCCCGATGTCGCCGGAGGCAGCGGTAACGGCGGCTCGTTCAGGATCGCCGAGCCAAGCGAAACGCTCGTCTCCGCCTTGAACGGGCGCCCTCCAGTGGCCATCTCGTAGAGGACGACGCCGAGCGCCCAGATGTCGCTGCGCGCGTCGGCTGGTTGGCCGCGCAGTTGCTCGGGCGCCATGTAGGCGAGCGTGCCGGCCAGCGTGCCAGGCGCGCCCAGCGCGCTGCACAACGTGGTCGGCTCGTCCGACCGATCCTCCTCCACCAGACGCTTCGCCAGGCCGAAGTCCAGGACCTTGGCGCGGCCATCAGGCGTGATGACGATGTTGCCGCTTTTGAGGTCGCGGTGTACCACTCCGCGCCCGTGCGCGTGCGCCAGGGCATCCGCCACCTGTGTGCCGTACCGCAGCGTGTCCTCGGCCGGCAGCGCCCCGGACGCAAGGCGCCCGCTGAGCGACTGCCCCTCGACCAGTTCCATCGCGACGAAGGCCTGTGCGTCGGCTTCGCCGACTTCATGAATCGTGCAGATGTGAGGATGGTTCAGTTTCGAGGCGAGCCGCGCTTCCCGCAACAAACGGGCGCGGGCGGTCTGGTCGGCGAGCGTTGCAGGCGGAAGAACTTTCAGCGCGACCTCGCGGTCGAGCCGCGTGTCGCGCGCACGCCATACTTCGCCCATGCCCCCCGCGCCGATGAAGGCGATGATCTCGTGGTCGCCGAGGCGGCCTCCGGGGGCTAAAGGCATGATCGGATCTCCGGCGCGATTCTACCAGAACCCTGGCGCCGGGACGAATCACGTTCGGATCTCGTGTTGTTGCGACACGGTGTACTCGACGACCTGAGTCAGGACGGTATCAACGTTAGACCTCAACATCAGCGACTTGCCGAAAGGCGTGAGGCGTAGCAGGATGAGCGCATGGCTCCGGACACTCTGACTGACCTTCTAAGATTGCCCTCCGCTGAACGGGCAGATCTGGCCATGGCGCTCTGGGCGAGTCTGGACGACGCTCAGCGTGGGGTGGAGTTGGCTCTCACCCGCGCGCAGGCGACGGAGTTCGATCGGCGACTTGAGGAGCATCGTGCCGATCCGAGTAGCGCGCTTCCCTGGGAAGACGTTCGGGGGAAACTCCTGAACCGGCCGTGACGCGTCGGCTGGTCCTTCGGCTGCAGCTGAACCGTAGGCGTTCGGCGGACCTGAGCTCGCTTGCCAAGGTCGCCGGGGTTGTGCTCACTCTCGGGAGGGGACGGAAGTACCAGTAGAAGATCCACCAGGCACCCAGCAAGGAACCGACGCGATCGAACAGTCCGCCTGTGGCCAAGAAGCGAACCGAAGCGTCGCACCGTGCCGGCGCTTGATCGCGGATGCTGCCAGATCGCCGGTCGAAAGTAGGGCGCGCTAGCCGTGGTCGAAGGCGACATCGCGGCCGTTCTCAGACCCCACCCCTCCTCCCTGACACAACCTCTCCCTGAGACAGCCGTCACGTGGTCACGCCCTTGCAATATTGTTTATCGATATGTATACTATGTTTATCGATAAATAATATGTGTTTATCGATAACCTTGGAGGAACCGATGAACGAGAGCATCGGAGGGCTGAAGCGGCGTCGGCTGGCCCAGGGCCTGAAGATCCTTTTGGATGTTTTGGTCTTCCTGGTTCTTGCGGTAGGGGTCATTCGCATGGCAGGGCTGTCGGTTTCCGCGTTCACCGATTACGACGAAGGGTGGGAGTTGGACGTGCCGGTGGCTATCGGCAAAGGGTCTTTCTACCCCCGCTTTCCCGTAGAGGTCGCCCAGGGCACGGCGTCCGCCGCGTTCCTGAGCAAGGGAATCTCAGGAGCCCAGGGGAAGTTGATTCTGCACCATTACAGTCTTCCCCTTCATTCCGGTGGAGAAGCGATCCATCTTCTGCTCTACGGTGCATTGCTTTGGGGCATCATCCTTCTGCGCCGGGTGCTTTCCACGACGGCAGGGGGCCGCCCATTCGATCGGCTCAACCCAAGTCGACTGAACAGGCTGGGGTGGGTCATCGTCTTCTCGTCGGCTGTGGCCTCGGTCATCCAGTACTTTCTCTCAAAGTGGGTTCTCTCCAGGTTCGAGCCCGCCACCGTCCCCCTCTCTCCATCGATGGACATCCATCAGGAGTGGATTCTGTGCGGGCTCTTGGTCCTGGTCCTGGCGGCCATCTGGAATGAGGCCGTCCGGATGGCCGAAGAGCAGTCCCTGACGATCTAGCGGAGGGAGCCCCCGAATGTCCATCGTCGTAAAGCTAGACCGTGTCCTCCTGGACCGCGGAATCACCCTGACCGAACTTGCGGAGGGGGTCGGCGTTTCCCTGCCGAACCTCTCCATCCTCAAAACAAACAAAGCTCGGGCCGTCCGCTTCTCCACTCTCGCGGCTCTGTGCCAGGCGCTGGATTGCCAACCCGGAGATCTCCTGGAATTCCGGCGGGAGGAGATCCGGGAATCCTCGAAGGGGAACGGATAGGGAGACAGACATCTACTGCTTCATCATGCGCGGGTGCCGCACTTCCTTTTCATGTCTTCGCAGAAACCAGGCAGGGCCACCTAACCCGCGTTTGCAGCCGACGGCGGTCGGTGCAATGATGGGCCGCCGCGGCTGAAACGCAGACGTTGGGCAGAAACAAGGCACGCGCGAAAACTGGAGAGGCAATTGAGCAGTCGTCGTCGATGGCCGCCGTGGTGGGACTGGGAACTGGAATTCAGTCCTCATCTGTTGAAGCGCATGGAAGACCGGCGCTTCACGGAAGTCGATCTCAGGCGTATGCTGGAACATGCGACCGGGAATCGGCGGGACGCGGTGGCTGGGCGATGGATCATCCAGACACGGCACAGTCGGCGGGCGTGGGAAGTAATTGTGGAACCACTGACGACCGAGCAACTTCTTCTGGTCGTTACCGCGTACCCCCTCGAGAACGAGAAGAAGGCGCGATGAACACCCCGTATCTTGAAGTGACGTATCGCCGAGGGCGAGCGATCGCGGCCTACTACTACCTGCCGCGCCGTCCCGGCCAACGTAGCATGCGAACTCGGCGGGTGGAGGCCGGACTGTTGGTCGACTACGCCCGGGGCGGGAAGCCGATCGGCGTGGAAATCACCAACCCCGGCGTCCTCTCGGTGGCCGCGTTCAATCGAGTGTTGCGAGAACTCGGCGTCGCATCGGTGAGCCGGGAGGACGTCGCTCCGCTCATCGCTGCCTGATCGGTCTGGCGACGTCGAACCTCTGCCCAACAACGCGCTGGAGCCGTCGGCGCCCGAGCGATCAAGAGCGCCGCCGCTGAAACGCAGACATTAGGCGGACACCCAGACCGGTCGGTTCTGTGCCCGGGCGAGCGTCTGCCCGGGCGGCGTCCGATAGCGGGCGATATGTCAACCTGCCGAGCGGCAGGCGAGCTGAGCCCGGGCGCGGCACCGACCCGGGGGGCGATGGTGGCTTGGAACGTATCGTGACTATGGAGCCAAAGCCCGAGGCGACCTATCATCAAGGGGATGACGACGCGCTTGTCCCGCGGTCTCATGAAACCTATCCGGATCTTGGCTTCGGGACCTCGTGAAAATCCAACAAATTCGTCTCATTCCGCGAGTCGACGAGTGTACTGAAAGACATCAGTTTTCCGACACACCCGCCAAGGTCAAAAGCGAACAACGCCGGTCGGTATAGACGAAGTCCAGCCCGACACCAGATCAGCGGTCGTCGGCAACGCTAGCCACATTCTTGCGTTCGGAGCCGAACACGCGCGGCGCGGCGTATAATGCGCCGCAGGAGCGACCATGTCCCTGGCTGCGGGCACGCGGCTGGGCCCCTACGAAGTTCTCGGCCTGATTGGCGCCGGGGGCATGGGCGAGGTCTACAAGGCGCGCGACACGCGCCTCGATCGCACGGTCGCCATCAAGATTCTCCCCGCTGAACTGAGTGCCGATCCCGAGCGCCGCGCGCGCTTCGAGCGTGAGGCCCGCGCGATCGCCTCCCTCGCGCACCCGAACATCTGCACCCTGCATGACGTCGGCACGCACCCTTCGACGGGTTCGGCAGGTTCACCGCAAGCAGGCTCAGGGCAGGCGACGCTGTACCTCGTGATGGAGCATCTGGCGGGTGAGACGCTCGCCGCGCGCCTCAGGCGAGGCCCCGTGCCGCTCGCGCAGGCGCTCGACGTCGCGGCGCAGATCGCCGAAGCCCTCGACGCCGCGCACAAGCACGGCGTCATCCACCGCGATCTCAAGCCGGGCAACGTGATGTTGACGACCAGCGGCGCGGGACGCTCCGGGGTGAGCTCGGCGAAACTCCTCGACTTCGGTCTCGCGAAACTCGCGGCCCACGGCGAGCACCCGGCGCTGGTCGGTGACGCGACGGCCCCGACGATGACCGCCCCCGTCACCGCGCGTGGAACGATCCTCGGCACGCTGCAATACATGGCGCCGGAACAGTTAGAGGGCAAAGAGGCCGATGCGCGGACGGACCTGTGGGCGTTGGGGGCGATCCTCTACGAGATGATGACGGGCAAGCGGGCGTTCGAGGGCGAGAGCCAGGTGAGCCTCATCGGCAACATCATGAACGTCGAGCCGGCGGCCATCGCGACGTTGCAGCCGCTCACGCCGCCCGCGCTCGAGCGCGTGGTGAAGAAGTGCCTCGCCAAGCATCCCGACGATCGCTGGGACACCGCGCACGACGTGGCCGACGAGTTGCGCTGGATTGCTTCTGCGGCCACTGAGGCCAGCCGTCTGGTCCAGCGCGCTGGCGACCGGCAAGGCGTGCCGGGGCTCTTAGCGGTCGGCGCCCTCGCGGGCCTGCTCATCGGCGCAGCCGTCGCTTGGACACTTAAGCCGCCACCCCCAACTACGCCGGCCATCGTTACGCGCAGCGAACTCGGCGTTCAGCCCGCTGAACGTCTCGATGCAGGCCTTCCCAACGGAAGTGAGGCCCGCACCCGAGGGGGCGCGAGTACGGCGCTGGCAGTGTCTCCCGCCGGAACTTCGTTCGTCTTTGTCGGCCGCCACGAGGGCGTTCAGCGGCTGTACCTCCGCTCGTTCGGCGCTTCGTCTGCCACGGCGCTTGATGGCACCGAGGGCGCCCAGAACCCCGTGTTCTCCGGCGACGGCGCGTGGATTGCCTTTTGGGCCGGCGGGTGGCTCAAGAAGGTACCCAGCAGCGGCGGCTCGGTCGTTCCCCTGGTTGCCGCGGTTGCACCAATAGGTATGAGCTGGGGACCGGACAATCGCATTGTCTGTGGTAGCTTGGGCGGCGGCCTGTGGCGGGTTTCTGGCGATGGCGGTGCCGCCGAGCCGTTGACCCGGCTGCGATCCGACGAGGTCGGCCATCGTCTGCCGCACGTGCTGGCAACAGGCAACTGGGTGCTCTTCACTGCTCGCAAGTCGAGGTGGCTCTGGGGCGACGCCGAGATTGTGGTGCAATCGCTGAGCACTGGCGAGCGCAGAGTGTTGGTTGAGAACGGCGTTGACGCCGAGTACGTCTCGACAGGGCATCTGGTGTACATGCGACACGGCACGTTGATGGCGAGACCATTTGACGTGGAAAAGATGACGTTCAGTGGTACCGCAGTCGGTGTCGTCGACGGCATCTCGCAGGCGATCACGGAGGTGAGCTCCGAAACGGCAACCGGGGCCGGACAATACGCGATCTCCGACGCAGGAACTCTGATCTACATTCCTGGCGGCCCGCCACAATTCCCGCAGTCACAGCTAGTGTCGGTGGACCGGAGCGGGCAAGTCACGGTCCTCACTCCCCAACCAGGAGCCTACATAACCGCGCCGGCGGTGTCTCCTGACGGCGAGCGGCTCTCGGTTGCGGCACGAAGGACGGAAGACTGCGCGCTGTGGCTCCTTAGTCGTACTCGGGGCTCCCCGATTCGACTCACCGCCGAGGGAGAAGCCAGCTGGCCGCGTTGGGCGCCCGATGGACGGCGGGTCGCGTTTCTCTGGAGAGTCTCCGGCACCACGAACGTGGCATCGCTGGACCCGGAGCGCGGCGGACTACCCGAGCGGCTTACGAGCGCGGGGGCGACTGCTTCCTTCCCACCATCGTCGTGGTCACCGGATGGCAAGGTGCTTGTGGTGAGCAGCCGCCAGCCCGACAGCACCTACGACATTGAACTGCTTGTACCCGGCGACAGAACGGGAACGCTCAAGCCCCTGATCAAGACGAAGTATAGCGAGCGCAACGCGCAGTTTTCGCCGGATGGAAGGTGGCTGGCCTACGTGTCAGATGAGACCGGCCGGGACGAGGTGTACGTGCAGCCCTACCCCGGGCAGGGCCACCGGATCCGGGTGTCGATTGAGGGCGGTTTGGCTCCCGCGTGGAACCCAAATGGACGCGAACTGTTTTACGTAACGGTGTCTGCGGAGAATAGCAAGCGGTGGTTCATGTCGGTCGGATTCAACCCAGACCGGAATGCTCCGGTCGGGCTGACCCGGAAACTGTTCGAGGACACAATGGGGATGGGCAGCAACGTCGATATCGGTCGAGTTTACGACGTGTTCCCCGATGGCCAGCGGTTCCTCGCCATGCAACCGGTGCCCGATTCGCCGTCAGCACCGGTGACACATATCGCGCTTATCGAGCACTGGTTCGAGGAGCTGAAGGCCAAGGTGCCGGGCGGGGTGGCGAGGTAGGCGGACTGCACGCGTCCTCCCGTTGGCGACAACTATTTGTGCTAATAAGCAAATAAAGTTGCAACTTTTCCTGCCTGGGCGCATAATCTGCTCATGATCGTCGTGCGATCGCTTCAGCCCGCGGTGCTGGCTGATCTGCCCGAGAAGATGGTGTTCGTCGTCGGCCCGCGGCAGGTCGGCAAGACCACGCTGGCACGGCAGTGCCTCGACCTGATCCAGGGCGTGTATCTGAATTGGGACAACCGCGACGATCGGCGCGAACTCCGTGCCGCGCGCTGGCCCGGCGGTCGGGCTCTGGTCGTGCTGGACGAACTGCGCAAATCGCGCAGTTGGAAGAGTTGGCTCAAAGGCGAATACGACACGCACCATCCGCGCCTCCAGTTCCTGGTGACCGGATCGGCCAGGCTCGACACCTACCGGCGCGGTGGCGACTCGCTGCAGGGACGCTACCATGCCTATCGGCTTCATCCGTTCTCCGTGGCCGAATTGATGTCCCCAGGCGCGATCCCGGATGTGGCTCCGGGACGGGAACTGATCCTGCCCCCGCCGACCAAGACTGCCGCCGCACACCTGGCCGCGCTCTTCGAATTCGGGGGATTTCCCGAGCCGCTGTTGGCGCAATCGGCGCGGACCCTTCGGCGATGGCAGCGCGATCGGCTCGACCGGTTCTTTCGCGAGGATGTTCGAGATCTCGAGTCGATCCGAGACCTGTCACTGATCGAACAGCTCGCAGACGCGATTCCGGAACGGGTGGGTTCGCTGCTTTCGTTGAACGCCTTGCGTGAGGATCTGGAGGTGAGCCATCGCGCCGTGACGCACTGGATCGGCGTGCTGGAACGGCTCTACCACGTCGTGCTGCTCCGCCCGTTCGTCAGCCGCCGGATCACGGCCCTCAAGAAGATGCCAAAGGCCTACCTCTGGGATTGGAGCCTGGTCGCCGATCCGGCGGCGCGGTTCGAGAACATGCTCGCGCTTCATCTGCTGAAGTTCTGCCACACGCTGCGGGACCGTGACGGCTACGATGTCGAGCTCTGGTATGTGCGCGATCGCGCCGGGCACGAGGTCGACTTTCTCGTCACGCTCGATCGAAAGCCGTGGTTTGCCGCCGAAGCCAAGCTCGCCGAAACCGCCATCGATCCTGCGCTCCGGTACATGAGGGATCGCCTGCGCATCCCGTGGGTCTATCAGGTAGTCAAGGACTCCACGCGCGACGTCGTCGACGATGGCGTCAGGTGTGTGCCGGCGTTCACGTTCCTGGCCGCGCTGGCCTGAACGGCGAGGGCGGCGTCGCTGCGGCAGGGGCGGCGCGGCGCGGCGTGTAATGCGCCGCAGGAGCGACCATGTCCCTGGCTGCGGGCAGGCGAGCGCGCCGATCACTTGAAACGCAGGCCCACTTTCACGCCAAACTCGTTGGTGACGTTCCAGGGCTCATAGTAGCCGAGCTGCTGGCGGGCCGTCACGTTGTTGACCGTGAACGTCGCGGTTATGTAGCTTACCGGCGAGTCGCCGACGCTCCAGTGGATGTAATAAGGCTCCACCGACCAGTGCGCGGTCACCTGATAGTTCGCACCTGCGCGCAGCGCCCATCCTCGATGCTGAGCGAACGAGACGTCGGTAAAGCCGTCGATGGTGAAGCCGGGCGCGGTCGCCGTCGGTGGTACATAGCCGCCGCCCAATGCCGAGTTGCGGGTCGTCTGCCAACCCCGGATCAGGCGATCGTATTCCACGTTGACGCTCAGCACGCGACGCGAAGCCACCTCGGTGCGTACCGTGGCGCCGAGAGGCAGATAGAGATAGTCGTCCGTGCGGTAGCCGGGCGTGCCCGTCGTGCCGTTCGACAAATGACGGAAACCCAGGCCGGCATAGGGCGACAACGCCCATGCGTGACCGATGAGATCCTTGCCGACCAGGGCGCGGCCTTCCAGATACCAGTCCTGGTCGCCGGTCTCGCTGCACGGTGACCTATCGCCCACATCCAGCTCATAGCCATTTGGCGAGGCGCTGTTCGGCTTGATCAGCCAGGGCGAACACCAGCCCGTGTAGGTGACGTTCCCAATGGTGCCCCGCACGTTGGCCTGGACAAACCAGTGCCGGCGCCTGTCGAGCGACGCCGTACCCGTGTATTCGCCCCCGAGCTTGGGGCCGTGGATCGAGATGTCCACCGGGTCGGGCTCGACGTAGGTGTAGCTGCCCACGCTGACGTTCACGTCATGCCCCGTCGGCGTGGCCAGGCGGTCATCAACCGCAGCAGGGCCATTGGTGGCCTGCCCCTGCGGACTCTGTCGAGTCTGCTTACCCGACGAGTTGTATTGGGGCCTGGATGCGGATTGAGACGATGCAGTCGAGACTTGCCCTTGAGCCGAGACTGGGCACGTCAGCGTCAAGAGCGCGCCGACCACCAGAGGTCCGACCGTGTGTCGAAGTGTCACCCGCATCAGGAAGATCCTATCAGTTCTGTGAATGACCTTGTGTGCAGTGTGATCGCTGCCCTCTGCCGAGCGAGATCCTGGATGACGGCGAAGGGTTTGCCGACCGCGCCCCCATCGGGCTAACGCCGGGATCGTTGGTCGTCCCAGAACGGCGCGGCGCATAATGCGCCGCAGGAGCGACCATGTCCCTGGCTGCGGGCACGCGGCTCGGCCCGTACGAGGTCGCTGACCTGATCGGGGCAGGGGGTATGGGCGAGGTCTATCGCGCCCGCGAGTCGCGGCTTGGGCGCGAGGTCGCCATCAAGGTGTCCACGGCCCAGTTCACCGACCGGATCGAGCGCGAAGCGCGGGCCATCGCGCAGCTCAACCACCCGCACCTCTGCCAGATCTACGACGTCGGCCCCGACTATCTGGTGATGGAGTGTGTCGACGGCGCGCCGCTCGCCGGTCCGCTCCCCGTCGCGAAAGCCGTCGAATATGCTGTGCTTGGGCGAGCGTCTGTCCGGGCGGCGTCTGATGACGGGATGTTGCGTGAACTCGCGAGCGGCAGGCGAGCGGAGACCGCTCTAATGCGTCGTCTTCGGCGCGATGCTCCGGCGGATCTGGGCGCTCCCGGTCCCGACCGGCTGATGGACCATGGCGGCACGAGACCGTCGGGGCAAAGAGGGGGCGCAACACGGGAGAGGTGTCCGAGAGGAGTCGAGGCAGTCGGCCGTCCGCCGCAATTCGGGCCGCCGTTGCGAGTGTCATGATGCTGCAATCGGGGCGACAAGGAGATTCGATCACGCGAGATCCAGGAAGTGTAGGATATTGCTGATCTCGGGCGGCCAAATCGGCAATGTCAGTTGAAGGAGAGTCCAATGACCCGGTCGAGCTCGCGTCGCGCGTTCCTGGGATCGGTGCTTGGCGCCGCGGCGTTTCCGACAGCGGCCCGGGCGATGGCGGCTCCGACGAACAAGCGCGATGCCATGCTGGCGATTCTCGAGACGCCCGCGCGGCCGCCCTACGTCCCGGCGGCGTTCTTCATCCATTTCGACGACGCCTTCCACTTCGGGCCTGCCGCCGTGCAGAAGCACCTGGAGTACTTCCGCTACACGGGCATGGACTTCGTGAAGATTCAGTACGAGCGGTCCTTTCCGCCGATTCCGGCAATCCAGCGACCGGAGGACTGGAAGCAGATGCCCTCGTACCCGTTGAGCTTCTACGAGCCGATGCTCTCGGCCGTGGACGGCCTCGTGAAGGCGGCGAAGAAAGAGGCGCTCGTCCTGATGACGCTCTATTCGCCGTTCATGTGCGCGGGCCAAACCATCGGCCTCCCGGCGCTCACCGCGCATCTCGCCCGGGACCCGGAGCCGGTGCGGCAGGGGCTCTCGGCGATCACCGACAGCCTCATGCGTTTCGTGAAGGCGTGCGTGCGAGTCGGCGTCGACGGATTCTACGCGTCCACGCAGGGCGGCGAAGCGGGACGGTTCCGGGATCCCGCGGTGTTCGCGCAGAATATCAAGCCGTTCGATCTGGTGCTCATGAACGAGATGAAGCGGTCGTGCCAGTTCAACATCCTGCACGTCTGCGACTACAACGGGCCGTATGCCGACTTCGCCCCCTACGTCGACTACCCGGGCCACGTGGTCAACTGCAATCCCCGCCTCAGGGGCCGCACGCTGACCTGGAACGAGGTG
>Ga0315290_10003752_pt1 | contig 10906 bp, 6 predicted proteins | sample YL17G12_0_MG_FD_203627 | JGI IMG/M metagenome (GOLD analysis project Ga0315290, IMG submission 203627) | Sediment microbial communities from Yellowstone Lake, YNP, Wyoming, USA - YL17G12_0 | ecosystem: Environmental > Aquatic > Freshwater > Lake > Sediment | place: USA: Wyoming | collected...
CCGCCGAGGTTCAATCCTCGAACCTTGTCGTCAACCTGATCCCTTGCGCTTAAGAAAATGACCGGTATATCAGCGGTTTCTCTTTTCCCTTTCAGGATTGCGCAAACCTGGAAACCGTCCATCACGGGCAAAACGACATCGAGAATGATCAGGTCCGGTTTCTCGTCCGTGGCTTTCTGAATGCCGTCCAGCGCCCCCTGCGATTGGATAATCGAGAATCCCTCTCGGGTCAGGTTGTGAGTGATTATTTCTCGCAGGTCGGGATTGTCATCAATCACGAGGATTTTATGAGACTGCACGGTAGAGTCCATCTTTATTGCCTTATAGAAGAACCTGGCACAACATAAATTAGAATAGTTAGTGGGAAAAATGGCTGGGAGATAGGGACTCGAACCCCAATTCTACGGTCCAGAGCCGCATGTCCTGCCGATTGGACGATCTCCCAGCAATTTTTCAATTAGCGCTATCCTAATTAACAGAAATTTTATTTTTTGTCAAGACCGTGTATTTTCATCTCGATCCCTACGCCGGTGATACAGATGGCGGTATTCTTTGATAAAGACAGGAATTAAGTGTGTCTCATTATAAATTAAAGCTCATCCTGTTTTTTTTTAATTATCGGATTATTGATATCGTTTTGATTGACTTGCCATTTTATGTGAAATATCATCCCCATTGCTCATTGTTCCTTCCAAACAAAGGAGAATTATATGGCAATAGAAGTTTTGCTCGGTGACGAGGCTGTCGCCAGGGGCGCGATAGACTCCGGTATAAGCGGCGCTTATTCCTATCCAGGCACTCCCGCAACCGAGATTTTCGAATATGTGGAACGCTTCGCAAAAAAAGATAAATCCATCCATACACGCTGGTCAGCAAACGAAAAAGTCGCTTATGAAGAAGCCTTGGGAATGTCATATATGGGGAAGCGGTCGCTCGTCTCGATGAAACATGTCGGATTGAATGTTGCCTCCGATCCTTTTATGAATTCCGGCGTAACCGGCGTGGACGGCGGACTTGTCGTTGCGATTGGGGACGATCCGGGGATGCACTCATCGCAGAACGAACAGGACAGCCGCGTCTTTGCTTCTTTCGCCCTCGTTTTCTGTTTCGAACCGTCCGACCAGCAGGAGGCGTATGACCTGACCCGGTTGGCGTATGAAACTTCCGAGAAATTCAAACTACCGGTGTTGATGAAGCTCGTAACCCGCCTTGCTCATAGCCGCTCGGGTGTAGAATTAGCAAATCCCCTTCCTCAGAAAGAGCCATTAAAGGATATAGACTGGAAAAGCTGGAACCTGCTGCCGATGATCTCCAGGGGAAGATATAAAGCCCTTACCGAAAAACAGGCGGAAATGACCAAATTCTCGGATGAGTCTGAATTCAATAAGCTCCACCTTGCTTCCAAAAAACGGGGATACATAGTCAGCGGCATCGCGTTCAACTATTTCACTGAAAACCTGAAATACCTGGACGATGACCCTTCATATTTGAAAATCAATATCTACCCGGCACCAAAGTCCAAAATCAGGAAACTTTTTGATCACGTCGAGGAAATAATGATCATCGAGGAAGGGTATCCGATACTCGAGGAAAGCCTCAAAGGAATGCTCGATTCCTCCGGCAAGAAAATACTCGGCCGCTTCACAGGCCATATACCGAGGACAGGGGAATTGAATCCCGATAATATCTATACGGCGCTCACGGGCAAAAAACAGGAAAGCGGCCACAGCCTGGGGATGAAACTTCCGGGAAGACCGCCGGCTCTCTGCGCCGGTTGTCCTCATGCGGATACCTACAAGGCATTGAACGCCGCTAAAGAGATGATCAAAGAGCAGATCGAGGTCTTCAGCGATATCGGCTGCTATACCCTCGGCGCCCTGCCCCCTTATAATTCCATCAAATCCTGCGTGGATATGGGCGCTTCCATTTCGATGGCAAAAGGCGCAGCAGACGCTGGCTTAAAATATTCCATTGCGGTAATAGGCGATTCCACCTTCGGCCATTCCGGTATCACCCCCCTGATGGGCGCATCGCTTGAGAAAACACCTATGACCGTAATAATTCTCGATAATATGACGACGGCAATGACCGGCGGGCAACAGTCGATGGCCACTGGAGACAATCTAATACGATTGCTCGAAGGGCTCGGCTTGGAAAAAGACCATGTGAAAATCATTACCCCTCTGCCTAAAAACCTCGATGAAAATGCGACGATAATGAAAAACGAAATCGAGCACATGGGACTGTCCGTAATAATCGCGAAGCGCGAATGCATCCAAACCGTGAAGACAAAACCGGGCAAAGATAAAAAAGAAGGGGACGTTTGATGATGAAAAGAGACATGATAATCGCCGGTGTCGGAGGACAGGGGATTCTTTCGATCGCTTTCGTCATTGATAACGCGGTTCTGGACAAGGGGTGGCATTTCAAACAATCCGAAGTACACGGTATGGCTCAGCGCGGCGGAGCGGTACAATCGCACCTCAGATACTCGGACACGAAGATTTCGAGCGACCTCATCCCATTCGGAAGCGCCGATGTCCTCCTCGCCGTCGAACCCCTCGAATCGCTGCGCTATCTCGACTATCTCTCCCCGGACAGCATGGCAATCGTAAGTTCAACCCCGATGAAGAATATTCCCGATTACCCCGCGATGGATGAATTGATCACTGAAATAAAGAGGATTAAAAATCACGTTATCATAGATTCCGAAGCGCTCGCGAAAGAAGCGGGACACGTCCGCGCGCAAAACATTATTATGCTCGGCGCAGCCTCCAAATGGCTGGAACTGGATGAAGCCTCTTTGAAAAAATACATCACGGCCGCGTTCGAAAGAAAAGGAGACTCGGTCGTCCAGCTGAACCTCAAGGCATTCGATCTCGGTAGAGAGGCCGCTGAAAAATATAAAGCATAGCCCCTTTTATCCTTCGTCTTTTAAAGGTTCTAAGCTAACGCTATAAAGCATTATTGACCAAAAGAGGAAGGCTTGCTTTAACAAAATAACGACGGGCCGTTCCCGCGGGAAATTGACTATCAACCGCACCACTTTGCATTCCCCGCCAAACGGATTATGATGCGGCAATGAAAAAGCAGATAAAGAACAAAATTAAACATACATTCCGCGCGCTGAATCACCGCTATTTCCGCTTGTTCTGGGCTGGACAATGGATCTCTGTCACCGGCACATGGATGCAGACGATGGCTTTGTCCTGGCTGATATATCGCCTGACCAATTCACCCATGGCTCTCGGTTTTCTGGCTGTCGCGCGCTTCGGCCCGTCGCTGATCGGTTCCCCATTCGCCGGCGTAATTGCCGACAAGTTTCAAAGGCGCAGAATTGTAATCATCACTCAATCCCTCAGCCTGATTCAGGCGGCAGTCCTGGCAACGCTGACCCTGACGGGAATTATCGAAATCTGGCAGATATTCCTGATTGCCTGTTTCCAAGGCTGTGTGGATACTGTGGATATGACGGCAAGGCAGACATTGCAGATGGACATTGTCGGACCGAGGGACCTTCAGAGCGCGATATCCCTTAACTCTGCGGCGTTCAACGCGGGCAGAATCGTAGGACCCGGCATCGCCGGCATCATCGTCGCAATCTGGGGAGAGGGAATCTGTTTCCTTCTAAACGCGTTCTCCTACTTCGCCGTCCTCATATCGCTGATCATCATCAAGGTTACGGGTACTGTCAAGAAACAGGACTCTTCCATAAAAAATGAGATTTTAGAGGGGATGAAATATGTCTGGTCGGCGGTTGACATCCGCCATCTCATCTTTTCGATTGCGATCACATCCACAGTGGGACAGGCAGCTATGATGACCCTGACGCCGATCTTCGCAAAAGATATCTTGAAAGCGGGCCCGACTGGTTACGGAACCTTGCTGGCAGGGGCGGGCGTCGGCGCGATCTTCGGCGCCCTGATAACTGCGTCCCGCAATGGAAACCAGGGCACTTTTCTCCTCAATGCCCTCGGCCAGGGGACACTCGGAGCCGGGCTGATCGCCGTGGCATTGACCCCGCATATCGAGATAAGCGCGCTATGGATGGTGATGATAGGAATGTCGGTTGCCGTGCAGCTGTCTTCCACGAACGCATACCTGCAGACCAATTCCCCCGCCCACCTCAGGGGACGGGTCATCTCGATTTATATCTGGATATTCAGCGGTTTTTCGCCGCTGGGAAGTTTGGTGGCTGGCTTGATCGCGGAACATGCCGGAGCGGTTGCCACCGCTATAATCTGCGGAAGCATTTGCATCCTCGGCAGCGTCTTCTACGGAATCATCCCCATTATGAAAAGAAGGGAACGCCCGGCTTAATTATATTTTATGAGTATTTTTATCTGTAAAATTCAGAAACAAACTTAAGCTAATCCTTACTCGATTTATAAGCAGAATTTCGGACAGCGCTGATATTCCAAATGGAATAAAATTACGGTAATATTTTCAGAGATTTGATAAATAAGGAGTTTGATGAAATTCCGTAAAAAAGACTTGATTGTAATTGTCGCGACTATGGCAATCGCCGGGTTTCTCGCCTGGACAAGGGTGCCGGAAGACCCGGTGATCACGAACGATGGCTGCAGCTACGCCCTGACGGCGAAGAACCTTGCCGAGGGCAGGGGATATACATATCTCGGAAAACCAAACGTGCTTTTCCCACCCGCATACCCTCTGCTAATCGCCGCAGTGTATGCGTTTGACAAGAATATCGAATCCGCCGCCATGTCCGCCGCGATGATCTCGTGGGTGCTGACAGTCATCCCGGTTTACCTGATAGCGCTCCTGCTTTTCGGTGAAAATTTTATAGCCCGCATCCTGTTAATGCTGGCGCTGGTCCTGAGCCCCGAATTCAACCTGAACGCGGGAAAGGTCTTCTCTGAGACGACGTTCATCCTGCTCTTTTACACCGCCATATTTTTCTTCATTCTTTTTCACCTGAAAACAAAAAAACCGAAGGCAATTCATAATGTAATAATAGGTTCCATCTTCGCCCTGTCATTTCTAGCAAGGCCGGAAGGATTCGTAGTGATGGCATTCGCTGTTCTTTACCTGCTGCTGTTCAAGCCGGAAAAATTTAAAATCCGCCTGCTCTATGCCGGCATAATCATTCTGAGTTTCTTCATCGTCGCCTCCCCCTATCTCTTCTTTCTTAAAAAACATACCGGCAGCTGGCAGCTGAGCGGCCGCGCCGGGATAACCTTGATCGGGGGAGAACAGCTCACCCACGGCAGGCACATCCTCCATTACGAGAAGGAGCTCTACGGCCTTACTCCCGATGGCAAGGACGTCTATATGTACTCCGGCAAGGAAGTTCCGATGGCGGGCTACCTGCTGAAAAATTTTGGCTCGATTATGTCGCGTCTTCTGTTGAATTTCCGGGATTATGTCACGACCCTGTGGAAGATGCTTTTCCCGGTTGGAATCCTGCTGATCCTGCTGTTCTTCCTCCTGCCGAAACTCAAGTCTCCGGCAAAAAAAGATACCAACTTCATTCTCTGGATGCTTGCGCCGTCACTCACGGTTCTATTATTCTTCGTCTATGACAGGTATCTCCTCGGTTATCTCCCCATTCTCTATTTTTTCGCCGTTCTCGGACTGCTGAAAGCAGGCGAATTCATTAAAAAGAAAATAAAACTAAAAAGCGCAGTCGTTACCTCCATTCAGATTCTTCTCATTATTATTTTCCAATTCAAAGTGTTCGACCCGTACCTGGCCGCCGCGCCGGAGCGGAAAGGGAAAACGGGAAACTGGAACGAGGTCAAGGAGCTGTCGCTTTGGATGAAAGATAATATCCCGGACATTCGGGAACAAAAAGTCGTCGCCCGCAAGGCGCTCGTCGGTTTCTATTCAGGCGCGGAATTCGCGCCGGTTCCCTGGGTTGAAAACGAGGGAGAACTGTTCGATTATATGGACAAGATCGGAGCGGAATACCTCGAAGTCGATTCCAGGTATTTCTACGAAATGCGGCCGAGTATTTATTACCTGATCGAGACGGACAGGCAATTCGAGCGGCTCCGGATAGTCAGGATCGTGGAAAAAGGAAAACATAAGGCCGTCCTGTATCGGCTCCTTCCGAAAAAAAGCTCTGGAACAAATTGACAACTTGTTTCCCGTAACAACCGATTAGTAACGCTCGGATGACTCACATCCTTTTTTCATAAACCGCCTTACCGTTTCTTGATTTTATAACGGCTTCTAATATCATTGGTTTTCTTGTGTGTTCGGATAACCGTCCTTTTAAAAATGAAAACCTGAGATGCGACTGTTATGAAGAAAAAGAAAAAAACACAAAATATAAAATTTAAAATAATCATCAAGTGGCTTGTCAGAATTTTATCGGCCCTCGTCTGCCTTGCCATTGTCGCCGGTTTTTCCCTTTGGATTTATCTCCGGTCAACAGTGCCCGATTGGTGCGGAAAAATCGAGATCGGCTCCCTGATAAAACCCGTCCGGATCATTCGCGATAATTACGGGATTCCCCATATCTTCGCGGAAAACGAGGAAGACGCTTACTTCGCCGCGGGATTCGTACACGCACAGGAGAGGCTTTTCCAGATGGACGTTTCAAGGCGTTACGCAGGCGGAAGGCTTGCGGAGTTGACCGGCAAGAGATCCGTAACATCCGATAAAAAGATGAAATCCCTTCAACTCACGGCACTCGCCCGGGAGGAATGGAATTCCGCGTCGGCGTCTGTGAAGCGGCTCGTCGGGAGATACACGGACGGCGTCAACTATGTCATAAAAAACGGGCCGGTATCCCTTGAATACAAACTGCTCGGATGCAAACCGGCGAAATGGGCACCGGCGGACAGCATATTGGTCTGGCTGGCATTCGGTTGGGATCTGAGCGGAACCGGCGGGGAACTGACGAACGGCGTCGTCTATAACAGGCTCGGTAAAGACTGGACAGGATTCCTGCGGGATAACCGGCTCTCGGACGGCACAGTTATCAATTCCGCCTCTGGAGAAGAGACTGCATCCGCATCGGACATCTTCAATGCTCCCGCCGGCAGGTTAGCGGATATAAACACCATAGATTGGGCGATTGATAAAAGATGGGATAAACCGAACGAAACCATGCCCTCCGGTAGCGGCTGGGTTGTCAATGGGACTATGACGAAAAACGGCAAGCCGCTCCTTGTGAGCGATTTTTACCTGGATGCCGCCATCCCCACAAAATTCCACACGATGCATATCTCCTGCCCCGATATTAATTTCACCGGCGCTTTCCTTCCCGGTGTCCCCTTCCCGGTGATGGGACATAACAGCCGCATCGCCTGGGGGATGGCCCCTCTAGGGGCGGACACAGTTGACTTCAGGGAGTTGAATTGGAAGGACCGGAGGAAGACGAAATTATCCGCAGCAGATGGAACGGACGTCCGCTCGAGTAAGATCACCGAAAAGATAAAAATTAAAGATGCTTCCCCCAAAGATAAAGCCACAATATCAACCGATTTCGGCAACTGCATAAACAATGACCAGAAAATGCTTCCGCCTCTGACCGTTCTTTGGACAGGAAGTTACCGTTCAAAAAATTTCGACGCCCTCTACAGACTCGGAAAATCCGGGAACCGGGAGGAATTTCTTTCGGCAATTTCGGAGCTGTCATTGCCCCACTTCAATGTCGTATATGCCGATATGGAAGGAAATATCGGCTACTACCCGTCCGGCAGGTTACCGGATCGGGGGAAATACTCCGGCGCGCTCCCCCTGAAAGCCGGTAAGGATACGCAATGGAAGGGATTTATCGGGGAAAAAACGAAACCCATAGTTTTTAATCCCAAACAGGGTTACTTAATCGCCGCGGGAAATCCCATCGGGGCAACCGGCGTCTCGAACCTTATCTCGACCGACTACGATCTGCCTTTCAGGGCCGAGAGAATCGAACAACTGATAAAAACCGGAAAAGTCTTCACCCCGGACAGCATGGCAAAAATCCTCAGCGATACATATTCAACCGAAGCCGAAACCGTCCTTGCAGTCTTCAAGGACATCAAACTCGATAATCCCTGGCTGAACGAATTGCTGAAGAGGCTGAAAAAATGGGACAAACGGTTCGAGGGAGGCGCGGAACCGGCGATATATCTCGCCTTCCGGCAGCAACTCTTGTGGTTCGTCCTTTCCGACGATATCAGGGAGATTGCGCCCGGTATGACCTCGTTCAGCACCGACCGGATTGCTCCGCTCCTCCGGGCAATGAAGCTGCGAAAGTTTTCGCGCGATTATTCGCCTCTCGAAGGCAGGAACTGGATTGATGATCGAATATCCGACAGCACAGAAGATATTAACCTGATCTTGAAATTCTCTCTCGGCGCAACGAGCAATTATCTTATGAAGTATTTCACTGGCCGTTGGGAGAAAAAACACTGGGAAGATTTTCATACGGTTGATTTCATCCACCCGTTGTGGAGGCAAGGACTTTCGGAAAAGATCTTCTGCCGCCGCTTCATCGGAATCAACGGCGGACAGGATACGGTCCTCAATACAATGTGGTGGAAGAACTACCCGTTCCGCGCCAAGCGGATTCCGGCGCTGCGGATGATCATTGACCTCGGCGACCTGGACAATTCGTTGATGATCAAGAACACGGGCCAGACGGCCCACCCCGTCTCCCGCGAATTCACCGACGAATTGGAACTGATGCTCGAAGGAAAATACAAGAAGCTGCTCTATACAAAAACGCTTATTGACAAAGAAAAAGATGACGAGCTTATCCTCGCGCCTGCGGAAAAGAAATAAGCGATGTTGTATCAGTCCGAGGGCGTAATAAAAAACGGATTCGCAAGATCAGAATAGATGGAAATCAAGGCAAACGGGAACATGAGCCTGAAGGCTATTGTTCGATAAAGATCACCTTGCGGTCGAGCTCAAGCCAGTAGCGGATCGCAACCGTTCTCAGGTTTTCGTAGTATGCCTTGGTCAGCCAGCCATGCTTTTCAGCTGTTGCTTTTATATCGCTTGCGACCCTTTCGACGATCTCTTTTTTAATGGTCAGCTTGACCGTTTTGTCCCTGAATTTGAATTCCGCTGAAGGTTCGTTCTTTCCCTCATCGACTGTTATCGTCCCCCTTCCGAGGCTTGCGCCGGTAGAGACCTGCAAGCCGTCGTTCAGGCAACTCAGGGGAGGCTCGATTCCGGCAAAAGATGCCACACTCAATTCATCGAAGGGGGCATTTAAAATTTCCCTTGCACGGATGCCCATCTTCGCTCCGATGATCGAATAGCCTCCGAGATGCCGGTGCAGCTCGTTGGTCAGGAGACAAGCGATCCATTCTTCTTTGCCATATTTTCTTATTATTTCTTCGATATATGGTTTGAGATCATCAACGAAAAGGTCTGGTTGAACGGGAAATTCCTTCAGGATAACCGCCTCGCGGAATTGCAAAGCCTCATCCGAGCTGTTTCCGAGCATTTCAAGATACAACTTCAAGATATCGGTCTCATTATAATCTTTTACAAGGTTTATATTTTTCCTGGAAGAGCTTGTCTCATGGAACAGTGCCGGTTTCAGCAGGTATATGGCTGCGATATCGTCCCATAATTTCAAATGTTTCGCTGTGATTAGCTCTTTTATAGGTTCTGAGCTATGGGTCGCGCGGATTAACCGCGCTGCATAAGAGGAGTAATTTCCTATTTTATTCATATCATCTTCGTCGAAGCAGATTGGTTCAGCCGTGGATAAATCCACGATGGTCATCGGGATGCCGGAGGAATAGACGACATCGGCCGAAGGGGAATCGAACGAATAATTGAAATCCTTCTTCGCGGAATCAGGCGCCGGTCCATAAAAAATAATCCTGTCTATCTTCTCCCTGACTTTGGGATCATATCGCAAAACCGAGGCGAGGTTGGTTAATGGACCCAGGCAAAGGTAAGTTATTTTGCCGGAGACGGCTTTTATTTTCTTCGTCAGAGCTGCTGCGTCGAAAGGAGAAACCGGCCTCCCTCCGCTTTCATTGCCGCCCGGTATTTCAATCCCCTCGGTGATTCTCCGCCACCCCGGCGCCTCCGTACCCGTTTCCTTCCCGGCAATGACCTCAATATCCTCCCTGCCGAAGAAGCTCAATATCTTTTTCATGTTCCTGCAACCGGTTTCGACCGACGCCGATCCCTCGGAACAGATAATGCCGGCCACATCATATCCGCCATTACCAAGAACCAAAGAGACAGCCCTGATGTCATCCAGCGCCATATCGGTGTCTATGATCAGACCTGCTTTCTGGGTGTGCGCTCGAACGTAAGCCATCGTCGAGAAAAATACAAACAGGACTGCAGCCAATAATAAATATTTTCTATTTCTTCTATACATAATCACGCTCCATTTTCATTTTATCGGACAAAGAGACTTAACTTTCAAATATTCAAAGCAAAGTCATTATCATACTTTGATTTAATTTTTTCAATTGAACATGATTCCCAAAAATGGTCTCTTAAATGAGAAAGTAAATCCGGTTTCTATTTTATAGTTAGGAGAGCAAAGGTTTCCGAAAGGAATATCCGTACTCCAAAGGATTGATAATGCGGGTGCAGGTTTCCCTTTACAGGCTGTGTGGCAATAATAAAAAGTCGTTAAATTGTCCATGTATAGTCCTCCTCCTAATGTCTAATAATGCTTTTTGGCATTAATATTGAGATCTAAGAGAAGGAGGACAAAATGAAACAATATGATTATTACATTGGTTTGGATTGGTCGTAAGCTAAAATGGCAATAGGCATCTCAAAAAAAAGTTCAGAGGAACTACCACGATTCTCTTGTTTCGAGAGGGATGGCTCCGTGGGATGCTCGTAATAAGATGGCGAGGAAGATCGCCGGGTTGGCGCTCTCAATCATGGCAAGCGGAAAACTTTATCAAGCAGGGAGGTTTAAGCAATGTAAAGCAGGTTCAGGGAAATGAGACCGCCG
>Ga0315290_10003753_pt1 | contig 10906 bp, 8 predicted proteins | sample YL17G12_0_MG_FD_203627 | JGI IMG/M metagenome (GOLD analysis project Ga0315290, IMG submission 203627) | Sediment microbial communities from Yellowstone Lake, YNP, Wyoming, USA - YL17G12_0 | ecosystem: Environmental > Aquatic > Freshwater > Lake > Sediment | place: USA: Wyoming | collected...
CCCGCGACGCGGGACGCGATCCTGAACGAGTTCTCCGGCGAGCAGGTGCGCCTGCACGTGCAGATGCTGGCCGCGAACCGCGATCGGGCCGCCGCCGAGTACAGCGGGAACTACTTCGAGTCCGACTACATCAGCGAGCAGGCCCGCCGCTTCGGCCTGTCGGACGTCCGCGTCGATTACTTCCCGGCCTCCGACGAGTGGGACGCCGAGGAGGCGGACCTGTGGCTGGTGCAGCCGGTGAAGGAGAAGATCGCGAGCGTCAACCAGGTGCCGACCTCCCTGGCCAAGGGCAGCCTGAGCGCGGATGTCGAGGCCGAGGTGATCTACGTGGGCGCCGGCCGCGAGGCCGACTATGCCGGGAAAGACGTCGCCGGCAAGATCGTCCTCGGCAGCGCGGGCGTCGGCCAGCTCTTCAACAACGCGGTGAACCAGAAGGGCGCGGCGGGTGTGCTCGGCACGGGCAGCGCCGGTGTCAGCGCCAACTCTCCAGGCTTCACGATGGACCAGCTCGGCTGGACGTCGGTGGCGCCGAGGACCGAGCGCGGCGGTTTCGGCTTCGTGCTGTCGATCCGCCAGATGATGGCGTTGCAGGCGTACGTCGAGCGCGGGCAGAAGATCGTGATGAAGGCCCACGTGAAGACGCGCAGGTATCCGTCGCGGATGAACGTCGTCTCGGCGGTGATTCCCGGCTCCGACCCCGCGACCGGCGAGTTGCTCACGGTCGCGCACGCGTTCGAGACGATTGCGACACCCGGCGGCAACGACAACTGCGCCGGCGTGGCGACGACGCTGGAAATCGCGCGGACGTTGGCGAGGCTGGTGCGTGACGGCACGCTGCCGCAGCCGAAGCGTACCCTGCGGTTCCTCTGGGTGCCCGAGATCTCCGGGTCGCGCGCCTACATGTTCAAGAACCCGGAGCTGGGCGACCGGATGCTGGCCGCCATGAACTACGACATGCCGGCGTCGGATCTCGAGAAGACGGACACGTATCTCCGGATGAAGATGACGCCGGACTCGGTCCCGTCGTTCCTCAACGATCTGGTCGCCAACCTCCTGCAGTTCGTCGACCAGACCGAGATTCGGACGGCCACCGGCAACAACGCGCCGTTCAACTACCGGCTCGTGCCGTACATCTCGAACAGCGATCACATGGTGTTCCTGGGCGCGGGCATCCCGGCGATGCAGTTCAACCACTGGCCGGACAACTTCTATCACTCCAGCGCGGACACCGCCGAGATGACGGACCCGACGGAAGCGAAGCGCATCGGCTTCGTCGGCGCCGCGGCGTTCTACTACCTCGCCACGGCAGGGCCGACCGAGGCGAAGGCACTGGCGTGGGAGTCGTCGGCCAACGGCGCCAAGTGGATCACCGAGGTGGCGCGGCAAAGCGTGCGGCTGATCGCCGGTGACAAGGACACGCTCCCGGCGCGCTACGCGGCGGCCCAGAACAAGGTCGCGGGGGCGTATCAGCGCGGCCGCGGCGGCATCGAATCCGTGCAGAAGATCGCGACCGACGCGAGTGTCACGTCCACCGTCAAGACGCTGGTCGCCAGCCTGGACGCTATGCGCGCGGCCGAAGCGGGGAAGCTCGACGCCGTCTTCAAGGATCGCGCGCAGGCGATCGGCATCCCGGCCGTTGTGCCCCCGCGCAGCCTGCGCGCGCAGGAACTGGCGCTGATGATCCCGAAGAAGAAGTTCGGAGCGTTCTCGGCCGAAGCCCAGAAACTGGCCGGCGCCGGCGGAAGAGGCGGCGGCCCTTCGACAAGCTCAGGGCAGGGCGGCCGAGGAGCGGGGGCGGCGCCGGGAGCGGTGGGGGCCGGAGCCGGCGGCCGGGGGGCCGGCGCGGGTGTCGGGCTCGGCGGGTTGCCAGCGTTCGAGGTGCCGGGCTTCATCGACGGCACGCGGAGCATCCTCGACATCTACAACCTCGTGCGCGCCGAGTACGGCTTCGTGACGACGAGCAACAGCGGCTTCAAGTTCGCGTGGGTCGCGGGACTCGAGTACCCCGACATCGACATGGAGGCCGTCGCCACCGCCATCCTGAACATGGAGAAGGCGGGGACGGTGGAGATCAGGAAGGTGGAAGCGAAACCGGCGAAGAAGAAGTAGTCAGCGCCGCTGGATGAAGCGGGTGACCGCGGCCAGCACCTCTTTGCGTTTCTCCCGGTGCGGCGCGTGTCCGCAGTGGTCGAGCACGAGCGTCTCCACGGGCCCGCCGACGCCCTGCGCGATCGCGTCCACCTGCTCGATCGTGCCGAACTCATCGTCTCGCCCCTGGATCACGAGCACCGGGCACGTGATGGCATGCAGCGACGCGCGCATGTCCCACTCGCCCGCGCGCAGCCAGGCGTCGGCCCATCCGAACATCGTGTCGTCGGTGTGATCGCCGTGCTGGCGCCGCAGCACCTCGCGCAGCGGGCCGTCAACGAACCGCTGGCGCGCCCGCGCGATGCCCTGGCGATTGAAGTCCTCGAACATCACATGGGCCGCGATGGAGACGATGCCGGCGCATGCATCCGGAAAGGCCGCGGCGAACATGAGGGCGATGGTCCCGCCGTCGCTGTGGCCGACGAGCACGGGGCGATCGATGCCGAAGTGGGCGAGCAGCGCGGGCAACGTCTCGATCGCCTCCGGGGTCATGAAATCGTCCGGCCAGGGCGCGGCGCGCGGCTCGGATCGCCCGTAGCCGCGCCGGCTGTACACGAGTGTGCCGCAGCCGGTGGCGGCGGCGACCCGCGCGGGATCGTCGCGCCACTGGGCGGCCGATCCCAGTCCTTCGTGCAGGAACACCACCCAGGGGGCCCCAGGACGTGGTGCATCCACCGCTGCCACCTCGAGACGGCGCCCGGCGACGGTCATCTCGGTCATCCGGCGCGTGGCGGCAGTCTCATGCCAGTTCCACGAGCGGCACGCCTGGCTGCACCAGTTCGCCGATCCGGCAGCGAATGGCGGACACCGTGCCGTCGCGGGGCGCGCGGATCGGCAACTCCATCTTCATCGCTTCGAGCGTGAGCAGCACCGCGCCGGCCTCGACGTGCTGGCCGATCTCGACGGCGATGTCGATGACCGTGGCGGGCATGGGCGCAGACGTTTCACCGGCGCCCGCCCTCGGCTTACGGCGCGGCGCCACGCCTTCCGGTTCGACCTCGAGCCTTGCCGCCTGACCGCCGACCGACACGAAACGCGCGTCGGGCGGGCCGGTCACGCGCACGTGCGTCGTGACGTGTCCGTCGGAGACGGCATAGCGTCCGTCGCAAAGCGGCGTGACCGTCATCGGCTCGCCGCCGCCGCCATCGCCACCGACGCGCACGCGCCCGTCGGCCAGAATCTCGACCGCGGTGCTCGTCGAGTCGTCGCGAACGGTGTAGCGGCCCGGGCGTGCCATGTCAGACTCGCCACCCATCGATCGTCGTCCAGGGATCCGGCCGGGCGGCCGGCGCGGACGAACCGTTCGTGGTGGCGGCACGCTCGTGGCGCACGACAGCCGCCGCCAATGCGGCCGCGGGCAGCGCCGGCGAGGCGCAAAGATCCGACCCCTCGCCATCGAGGAAGCCGGTGTGAAGCTGGCCGCGCCGGAACGCCTCGCTGTCGAGCACGCGCAGCAGAAACGGGATATTGGTGACCAGGCCCAGCACGTCGAATTCGGCGAGCGCGGCGCGGGCGCGCGCGATGGCCGCGTCGCGCGACTCGGCATGCGCCACCAGTTTCGCCACCATCGGGTCGTAATGCACCGTCACCTCCGACCCTGCCTCGACGCCCGAGTCGATGCGCACGCCCGGCCGCACGGGCGGGTAGTAGCCGACGATGCGGCCGGCCTGCGGCAGGAAGTCGTGGGCCGGATCCTCCGCGTAGATGCGGCACTCGATCGCGTGCCCTCGCTGGTGAAGCTCATCCTGGGACCACGGCAGCGGCTCGCCGGCCGCGACGGCGAGTTGCGCCTTGACCAGGTCCACGCCCGTCACGGCTTCGGTCACCGGGTGTTCGACCTGGAGGCGTGTGTTCATCTCGAGGAAGTAGAAGCGGGCCTCCTCGCCGGTGCCCTCGAGCAGGAACTCCACCGTGCCGGCATTCTGATACCCGACCGCCAGCGCCGCCTTCACGGCGGCGTCGCCCATCTCCTTCCGGAGTGACGGCGTCAGGGCGGGGGAGGGGCTCTCTTCGATCACCTTCTGGTGCCGGCGCTGGGTAGAGCAGTCGCGTTCGAACAGGTGCACGGCGTGGCCGTGGGCGTCGGCCATGATCTGGATCTCGACGTGTCGCGGGCGTTCGACCAGACGCTCGACGTAGAGCGTCCCGTCGCCGAACGCCGACGTTGCTTCGTGCCGGGCGCCGGCGATGGCTGTGGCCAGCTCGGACTCGTCGCGAACGACGCGCATGCCCTTGCCGCCGCCGCCGGCGGACGCCTTGACCAGCATCGGGAATCCCGCGCGATGCGCAGCCGCGATCAGCGCGGCGTCTGACTGATCGGTCGGCGTTTCACCCGGCACCACCGGCACGCCGGCCGCCTGCATCGTCTGTCGGGCGGCGATCTTCGAGCCCATCGCGGCGATGGCCTCGGGGGGCGGGCCCACGAAAATCAGACCGGCCTCGCGGCATGCCCGGGCGAACGCCGCGTTCTCGGCCAGGAATCCGTAGCCGGGATGGATCGCGTCGGCACCCGTCTCCCGGGCGGCCTCGAGCAATCGCGCGATCGACAGGTAGCTCTCAGCGGCGGTCGCGGGTCCCAGGCGGTACGCGTGCCGCGCGGCTCGCACGTGCAGCGCGTCCTTGTCGGCATCCGAGTAGACGGCCACGGTCTCGATGCCCAGCTCGTCGCAGGCGCGCATGATGCGGACGGCGATCTCGCCACGATTCGCGACAAGGAGTCGCCTGATCATGCGTCCTGCCGCCACGACGCGCGCCGCTTCTCGAGGAACGCGCGCAGTCCCTCCTGTCCCTCCGGGGAGACGCGCAGATCGGCGATCGCCTCGGCAGTCATCGCGGTGATCGCGTCGCCGGTCGCGTCGGCGACTCGCGGGATGATCGCTTTCGAGGCGGCGATGGCCGCCGGGCCCGCCGACAGAAACTCGTTGATGTAGGCGCCGACGGCGGCATCCATCTCCGCCGCGTCGACCACCTGGTGCACGAGGCCGATCTCGCGCGCCCGCTCGGCAAGAAACCGCGCGCCGGTGAGAAAGAACTCGCGCGCCGCCGACTGGCCGATCTTTGCGACGACGTAGGGCGAGATGACCCCGGGCAGGATGCCGAGTTTCACTTCCGTGAACCCGAACAGGCAGCCGCGCTCGGCCACGACGACATCGCAGACGGCGGCCAGGCCTGACCCGCCGCCCAGCGCCGCGCCGTGCACCTTGCCGACCAGCGGGAACGGGAGCGTGTTGAGCCGGTGGTACAGCCGCGCCAGCACTTCGGCGTCGCGCCGGTTCTCCTCGCGGGTGTAGGCGATCATCTGTGCCATCCACGAGAGGTCGCCGCCGGCCGAGAACACCTGCCCGGCGCCGCACATCACCGCGACGCGCACCGAGGCGTCGGCGTGCATCGCATCGGCCCACGCCGTGAGCTCGCCGATCATGATCTGGTTGAACGCGTTGCGGACCTCGGGCCGGTTCAGCGTCAGGTACTCGACGGGGCCGTCGCGCCGGGTGAGCAGGAACTGGTAGGCCATATCTACATGCGGAAGACGCCGAACCGGGCGTCGGGGATCGGCGCGTTGAAGGCCGCAGACAGGCCGAGCGCGAGCGCTTCGCGTGTCTTGGCCGGCTCCAGAATCCCATCGTCCCAGAGGCGTGCCGTCGCGTAGTACGGCGAGCCCTCGTGCTCGTACTTGTCGAGAATCGGCCGCCGGATATCGTCTTCCTCGATGGCCGTGATCTCGCGGCCCTCGCGCATCATCTGCTCGCGTTTGACCGTCGTGAGCACGCCCGCGGCCTGCTCGGCGCCCATCACCGAGATGCGGGCGTTGGGCCACATCCAGAGAAGGCGGGGGTCGTAGGCCCGGCCGCACATGCCGTAGTTGCCGGCGCCGAAGGATCCGCCGATGATGACCGTGAACTTCGGCACCACCGAATTGGCGACCGCGTGCACCATCTTCGCCCCGTCCTTCGCGATGCCGGATCGTTCGTACTGCTTGCCGACGATGAAGCCGGTGATGTTCTGCACGAAGATGAGCGGGACGCCGCGCAGGTTGCAGAGCTCGATGAAGTGCGTGGCCTTCAGCGCCGACTCCGAGAACAGCACGCCGTTGTTGGCGATGATGCCGACCAGGAACCCGTGCAGGCGCGCGAACCCGGTGACCAGCGTCGAGCCGTACCGCTCCTTGAACTCGTCGAACCGGGAGCCGTCGACGATCCGCGCGAGAATCTCGCGCACGTCGTACGGCGTGCGCGTCTCGCGCGGCACGATGCCGTAGATCTCCTCGGGATCGTAGAGCGGGGCCTCGGGGGTCGTCATGTCTGCCGGCAGCGACTTCGCCGTGTTCAGCGTCGAGACAATCGTCCGTGCGATCCGGATCGCGTGGTCGTCGTCTTCGGCGAAATAGTCCGCGACGCCCGACAGCCGGGTGTGCACGTCGGCGCCCCCGAGATCCTCCGCCGTCACTTCCTCGCCCGTGGCGGCCTTCACCAGCGGCGGCCCGCCGAGGAAGATCGTCCCGGTGCCCTTGACGATGACCGTCTCGTCGGACATCGCCGGCACGTAGGCGCCGCCGGCCGTGCACGAACCCATGACGACGGCGATCTGGGCGATGCGGCGGGCGGAGAGCTGCGCCTGGTTGAAGAAGATGCGCCCGAAATGATCGCGGTCGGGAAAGACCTCGGCCTGCAGCGGCAGAAACGCCCCGCCCGAGTCCACCAGGTAGAGGCAGGGCAGGTGGTTCTGGAGCGCAATCTCCTGGGCCCGCACGTGCTTCTTCACCGTGAGCGGCAGGTAGGAGCCGCCCTTCACCGTCGCGTCGTTGGCGACGATCATCACCTCGCGTCCCGCGACGCGGCCGATGCCGGTGATGATGCCCGCGCCGGGCGCCTCGTTGTCGTACAGCGCCCATGCGGCCAGGGGCGACAGTTCGAGGAAGGGCGACTGCGGGTCGAGCAGCCGTTCGATCCGTTCGCGGACCGGCAGCTTGCCCTGCTCGCGATGGCGGGCCAGGTACTTGGCGCCGCCGCCTGCGCGGGCCAGGGCCATCCGCTGTCGGTACTCGGCCATCAGCGCGTCAAAGTGGCGCTTGTTGGCCTGGAACTCGTCGCTGCCGGTCTGGACGTGAGTATCGAGGACATCCATGGGAGTAGCGGCGATTATACCGGTTGCGGTATCTTGTCGGCACGCCGCCCCTGGAGGGCGGCCTGAGGAGGGGTCGTGGACGACCGGTCGAGGATTCTGCTTTCAGCCTGTCTGGGTGCGGTGGTGGGCGGCGTGGCGGGCTACCTGTTCCTGACCGACGAAGGGCGGCGCGTGCGCGAGCGCCTCGAGCCCGGCATGGACAACCTACTGCGCGAACTGCGCGGGCTCCGGTCGGCGGCCGACAAGGCCCGGATGGCGGTCGGCGAGGGCCTCGAGGCGGTCGAGGACCTGCGCCGTGGCGTGGCGAACCAGCAGGCCGCGCCCGGATGGGCGGGCCGTCCGCCTCAGGTGTACTGAGGCCGGGACGAGGCGCTGCATTCCGTGGCTGCCACCGAACCGTCCATCGCCGACCCGTTCTGGCTCCTCGAGCGTCTGCGGCGGCTGATGCTCCAGGCGCTCGACGGCGTGGGCCTGATGGGCCGCGCCGCCGGGCGCGCCGTCCTCGAGGTCTTCGATCGCAGCGACGATCTGACGCATGCCGCGGCCATCGCCTATTACGCCCTGCTGTCGTTCCTGCCGTTCCTGCTGCTGTCGATGTCGGTGTTCGGCTCGCTGGCGGCCGGCCAGTTCGCCCGCGGCCAGGTGCTGGAATTCGTCCTGCGCTATTTCCCTTCGCAGCCCGACTTCATCGAGAAGAACCTCGACTCGTTCTGGGAGACGCGCATCCGCCTGGGGATTGGCGGCGGCATCGCGCTGCTCTGGGCCTCTCAGGGCGTGTTCGGGGCCATCAGCACCGCGGTGAACCATGCCTGGGCCGTCGAGCGCCCTCGCACCTTCTGGGGGCATCGCTGGTTCACGCTGCTGATGATGGCGGCGGCGGCGCTGTTGCTGTTCGTGGCGCTGCTCATCCTGAGCACGGCGAGCATCCGCGGCACCACGTGGTCCGCGCTGTTGTTCAACCAGTACCCGGGTATCGCGTACTTCACGGGGGGCGTGAGCAAGATCGTGGCGTTCCTGCTGTTCGTCTTCGTTGTCGGCCTGGTGTTCTATTTTGTGCCGAACACGAAGGTGCGCCTGCGGGACGTATGGCCGGGCGCGATCTACACGGCGCTGCTGTGGCGGGGGGCCTTCGAGGGGTTCTCCTGGTACATCCGGCACTTCGCGCGCGCCAGCGTGCACGGGTCGATTGCCACCGTGGTGTTTTTCCTGATCTGGATCTACATCTCGGCCGTGATTCTCCTCTACGGCGTCGAGTTCACGGCCGCCTTCGCGCGGATTCGCCGTGAACGGCGGGGATCGGTTCCTCCGATCCACGCGTCCTAGCAAGATGCCCAACCGCCTCGCCCGCGAGAAGAGCCCCTACCTCCTCCAGCACGCCAACAACCCGGTGGACTGGTATCCGTGGGGCGACGAGGCGTTCGAGAAGGCCCGTCGCGACGACAAGCCGATCTTCCTCTCGATCGGCTACTCGACCTGCCACTGGTGCCACGTGATGGAGCACGAGTCGTTCGAGCACGACGCCATCGCGGCCATCCTGAACCGCGACTTCGTGGCCATCAAAGTCGATCGCGAAGAGCGCCCGGACGTGGATCGCGTCTACATGCTGTTCGTGCAGGCCACGACGGGGTCGGGCGGCTGGCCGATGAGCGTGTGGCTGACGCCCGAGTTGAAGCCGTTCTACGGCGGGACCTACTTTCCGCCTGATGCCCGCTTCGGCCGGCCGGGGTTTGCCGACGTGCTCGCTGACGTCGCCCGCGTGTGGCGGGAGAACCGCGAGAATCTGGAGCGGTCGGCCGACCAGTTGACCGGCCGCCTGCGCGGGTTCACGTCCTCCGCGCCGGTGAAGGAGGTGCCGGGCGCTGACGTGCTCGCCGCCGGCGTGCGCGACTTCGAGTCGGCCTTCGACGCGAGGACGGGCGGCTTTGGCGGCGCGCCGAAATTCCCACGGCCGACCGAACTGCTGTTCCTGTTGCGCGAGTCCGCGCGCACCGGCCACGCCCGGGCCCGCGACATGGCGGGGCGCACGCTCCAGGCGATGGCGCTCGGTGGCATGCGGGATCACATCGCCGGGGGCTTCCATCGATACTCGGTAGACGCGAACTGGCGCGTGCCGCACTTCGAAAAGATGCTCTACGACCAGGCGCAGCTCGTGCTGGCCTACCTGGAGGCCGCCCAGATCACAGGCGACCGGTTCTTCGCCGACGTCGCCGACGATACGCTGCGTTACGTCGCTCGGGACATGACAGACCCGTCAGGGGGCTTCTACTCGGCCGAGGATGCGGACAGCGTGCCGCCGGAGCTACGCGCCGACCCGGCCGCTCACAAGTCCGAAGGCGCGTTCTACCTCTGGCGAGACGACGAGTTGGACGCGCTCCTGGGCGACGATGCCGCGCTGGTGCGCCAGCGGTACGGGATCGAGCCCGGCGGCAATGCGCCGTTCGATCCGCAAGGCGAGTTCACGGGCAGTAACCTGCTGTACATCGCCGCAACGCTCGAGGACATCGGCGCGACGCACGGCATCGCCTCCGACGAGGTGTCGGCGCGCCTCGAGCGCGCGCGCCAGCGAATGTTCGACGCCAGCCGGCCGCGGCCGCGCCCGCAACTGGACGACAAGATCCTCACGGCGTGGAACGGGTTGATGATCGCTGCCTTCGCGCGCGGATCTCGCGTGCTGGGTAGCGTCGCCCACCTGAAGGCGGCGCAGAACGCCGCGGGGTTCCTTCGCTCGCATCTCTGGGATGCTGCGTCGCGCACGCTCCGCCGGCGCTACCGCGACGGGGACGTCGCCATTGCCGGCTACGCCGAGGACTATGCGTACCTGATCTGGGGCCTGCTGGAGCTGTTCCAGGCCGACGCCGATCCATCGTGGCTCGAGTGGGCGATCGAGCTTCAGCGGCGGCAGGACGATCTGTTCTGGGACGGCGGGAGCGGCGGCTGGTTCAGCACGACCGGCGAGGATCCGTCGGTCCTGGTCCGGATGAAGGAGGACTACGACGGCGCGGAGCCCTCGGCGACGTCGGTCTCTGTCGCGAACCTGATCCTGCTCGCGCATCTGACCGGCGACGCGCAGCATCACGCCCGCATCGAGAAGACCTTCGGCGGCGCGCACGTCCGCATCGTCGGCGCGGGCCGCAGCGTGCCCATGATGCTTGCGGCGCTCTCGGCCTGGCATGCCGGCGTGCAGCAGATTGTGCTCGTCGGTTCGCGGCAGGATGCGGCGGTGTGGGAGATGGCCGGCGTCGTCTCGCGGCACCATCTGCCGTTCGCCGTGACGATCATCGCGGAGCCCGGGTCCCACCAGGAACGCCTGGCGAAGACGATTCCGCTTATCGGCGCCATGACGATGAACGACGGGCAGCCAACCGCCTACGTCTGCCGCGACTTCGCGTGCCAGGAGCCGATCAGCGGTCCCGGTGCGGTCGAGGCGCTCAGCGACTCACTGTCCGCGTAGCGCACCGCTCAGCCCTCGCGAGCCGGGCGTTTCAGCTATCATTGGCGCGAAGCCTAGGCCGGGGTGGCGAAACTGGCAGACGCACGGGACTTAAAATCCCGGGAGCCCCAAAGGCTCGTGTGGGTTCGATCCCCACCCCCGGCACTTGGAATCAAGCACTTAGCCATTTGTCCCTGTTCCCGT
>Ga0315290_10003754_pt1 | contig 10902 bp, 8 predicted proteins | sample YL17G12_0_MG_FD_203627 | JGI IMG/M metagenome (GOLD analysis project Ga0315290, IMG submission 203627) | Sediment microbial communities from Yellowstone Lake, YNP, Wyoming, USA - YL17G12_0 | ecosystem: Environmental > Aquatic > Freshwater > Lake > Sediment | place: USA: Wyoming | collected...
AAATGTGACCGTTATAGGCCTCGCAAGGAGCGGCGTCGGCGCTGCAAACCTTCTGACCGAGCTTGGGGCGCAGGTCACGGTGACTGATACAAAGACGGAAGACAAACTTCAGGGTTTCATAGCAAAGCTTAGCCCGGGTGTAAAGCGTATTCTCGGCGGGCATCCCGAGCATTTATTCACATCCGCCGATATGATCGTGATTAGTCCGGGAGTGCCCCTTAACATCAAACCGTTATCTCTCGCAAGATCAAAGGGCATTCCTATAATCAGCGAACTCGAACTGGCATATCAAATAATTAATATGCGGGATGCGGAGTTCGGGATGCGGAATGTTCAGGCAGGCAGGGAAACTCAATTCCTTGCGGTCACCGGAACAAACGGGAAGTCTACAACAACGGCTTTGCTTGATTTTATGATGAAAAAAGGCGGGTCCAAAACAATACTCGGCGGGAATATAGGAAATGCGCTAACGGAAGAAATTCATAAGCAAAGGGCGGAGATCAAAGAGCAGAGAGTTGATTGGCTTGTGGCCGAGATTTCGAGTTTTCAGCTTGAGGCGATACAGGACTTCAGGCCGAAGGGGGCTGCGATACTCAATGTAACGCCTGACCATCTTGACAGATATCATTCAATCGAAGAATACGGCGACGCAAAGGCAAGGGTCTTTGAAAACCAGACATACGACGATTTCCTCGTCCTGAATTGGGATGACCCTGCAACCATGAAAATCTTCAATGCAAAATTTAAAATGCCTTCTCCGGCGAGTCAATCGGGGCTGCAAAATACAAAATTACCGAAGGTATATTTCTTCAGCCGCAAAGAAAAAGTCGAAGGGCTTTATTCGGGGGATGGGAAAATATGGTGCAATTTGCCTTCTTTGTCCCTCGTCCCTCGTCCTTTCCCGCTTATCGGTATCGAAGAGATAAAAATAAAAGGCGTACATAACCTGGAGAATGCCATGGCCGCTTCTGCCATGGCTCTCCTTGCAGGCTGCCCGGTTGAGGCGGTCATGGATTCCCTGAGACGGTTTGAGGGCCTCGAACACAGGCTTGAACCGGTCAGAGAGCTGGGCGGCGTAACGTACATCAATGATTCGAAAGGAACGAATGTAGGGGCGGTGCTGAAGTCTCTCGAAAGTTTCTCGAATCCGGTCATCCTTATAGCCGGCGGCAGGGACAAGGCGGGAGAATTTTCTTTGCTAAGGGACCTGGTTAAAGAGAGAGTAAAGGCCCTGATATTAATCGGGGAGGCAAGCGAAAAAATAAAAAAGGCCCTCGGGGATATTACACAAACCGTTATGGCGCAGAGTCTTGAAGACGCCGTAGAGGCGTCAAGGGACCTTGCAGCAAAAGGAGATATAGTCCTGCTCTCCCCTGCGTGCGCCAGTTTCGACATGTTCACGGATTTTGAAGACAGAGGAAGACGGTTTAAGCGTATTGTTATGGAGTTGAAATAATGGAACGATATGATAAATGGCTGCTTTTTGTGGCCGCTATCCTGACCGGATTCGGCGCCCTGATGATATACAGTTCCACCTCCGTTATTACGCCCGAACTTGCCAAAAAGGGTGCGACCGAATTCTCTTATTTCAAAAGGCATATATTCACTATTTTTATTGGATTCATTTTTCTTCTCGGCGCCTATCTGCTGAAGCCTTCATTCATTAAAAAATATTCCCTGCCCCTGCTGATTGTGTCTTTTGTACTTTTGGTCCTTGTTTTTATGCCCGGTATAGGAGTGTCCGCCGGGGGAGCAAAGAGATGGATAAGACTTTGGCCGTCAACCTTTCAGCCCTCGGAGCTGGTAAAACTTGCCATGGTAATCTTCCTCGCCAGGTATATGTCGATGCCCGAATTCAGGACCGACGGTTTTGTTTCTTTTATAAAACCGGTGCTGATTATGGTCGTATTTCAGATAGCTATTATCAAACAGCCTGATTTTGGAGCGGCCATGAGTCTGACGTTTTTGACCCTGGCGATGCTTTTTCTTTCCGGCGTAAAGCTGAGGTATATCGGATTTCTTGCAGTGCCGGCAATACCCGTCATTATAAAACTTGCCATGGAGCCTTATCGCTTCCGGAGGATAATATCTTTTTTAAATCCCTCTGCGGACCCGCAGGGAAGCGGTTTCCAGTTGATACAATCCTTTATTGCCCTTGGAAGCGGCGGCCTGACAGGCATCGGGTTAGGAGGCTCCAAACAGAAACTTTCCTATCTGCCCGAAGCGCATACCGATTTCATCTTCTCGATCATTGGAGAAGAGTTCGGTTTAATAGGGACTTTATTGGTGATAGCATTGTTTCTGATACTCTTCATTAAGGGGATAGCGATCGCAAACAGGATGAAGGACCGTTTTAACTATTACCTTGCCATAGGCCTTTCATTGATGATTTCCCTGCAGGCGCTTGTTAATTTTGCGGTTGCCACGGGAATGGTGCCTACAAAAGGCCTGCCTTTGCCGTTTGTCAGTTACGGCGGATCATCGCTCCTTGTGAATATGGCCGCCGTTGGAATGTTACTGAGGCTTTCGAAGGCTGAAGCAACAGAGCCCGAGGAAAACAACCGAAACCAAATAGTGAGAAGAATGGCAAAAAGGAAGATCGAAGCCGGGAAACAAAGGCCCGTATATACGCAAAAAGCGCTCTCCGACCGTTTCGCCGATTCTCTGCTTCATCTCTCGAAATGAGGGTGATCATCGCGGGAGGAGGGACCGGCGGACATCTTTTTCCGGGGCTTGCAGTAGCCGAAGAGCTGAGAAGCAGAGACGCTTCAGCGGAAGTGCTTTTTGTAGGGACGGAGCACGGCATAGAAGCGCGGGTGGTCCCCAGAGAGGGATACCCGATAGAGTTTATAAGGGCCGAGGGGCTGATCGGCGTATCTTATAAAAAAAAGGTGAAGGCGATTGTGAATATGTTTTTTGGCGCTATTGATTCATACAGGATCATCAGAAAGGTTGGCCCTGATATTGTGATAGGAGTCGGCGGCTATGCTTCGGGCGTCATTGTGCTGCTTGCCTTTCTGATGTCTATCCCGACCATGATACTTGAACAGAATTCGGTCCCCGGATTTACGAACAGAAATCTCGGGAAATTTGTAGATTCCATATGCATAACCTACCAGGAAAGTATTTCCTCGTTTCCGAGGGAGAAGACATTCCTTACCGGCAATCCTGTCCGGATGCAGATATATAAGGGGAGCATTGAATCCGCCTATAAACTTTTTCCTCTCGAAAAGGATTTATTTACGGCGCTGATTTTTGGCGGCAGCTCGGGGGCAAGAAATATAAACCTGGCAATGGTGGACGCCCTCAACTATCTGCAGGACCTGAAAGATAAAATTCAGTTCCTTCATCAGACAGGCACTTCGGATTATGAAAATATCAGGGACTCCTACAGAAAAGCGGGGTTCAGGGGGATAATAACCCCTTTCATCTATCAGATGGGCGAAGCGTATGTTATCTCGGATATAGTCATATCAAGGGCAGGGGCCACAACCCTTGCGGAGTTGACGGCTTTGGGAAAACCCGCGGTATTAATCCCTTATCCGTATGCGGCAGGCAATCACCAGGAGCTGAATGCGAGGAAACTGAGGGAAATGGGCGCGGCAAAAATGGTCCTTAACGGGGAACTAAAAGGCGAGGTCCTTGCAGGCGCTATCAGGGAATTATATTTAAGTGAAAAAATGAGAGAAGATATGCGGAGAAACAGTAAGTCCGTCGGAAGGCCCGAGGCGTGCGCAAAAGTAGTTGATATAGCAATGAGCCTCCTGAGAAATAAATAAGAATGGAAAATGTACTAAGGAGTTTATTAAAAAAACCACACACCCTCACACTTACCCTCTCCCCTCAAGGGAGAGGGGACTTAATAATTGCCCCTCCCTTGAGGGGAGGGGATAAAGGGGAGGGTGTTTAAATGTGGCTTTATTTATGAACGTATTAATAAATTGGAAAATTCAAAATACGGAATTAATGTTTTTACAATTCGCAATTTTCATTGTAAAGGATAAGCATGTTTGAACGATACAGGATTATACACTTTGTCGGCATAGGCGGGATCGGGATGTCCGGGATCGCCGAGGTGCTCCATAACCTGAATTACGAGGTGACGGGCTCGGACCTGAAGGATTCCCGGACAACGAAGCGACTGAGTTCCCTCGGTATAAAAGTATATATCGGACATGCCGCTGAAAATGTAGATGACGCCCATGTTCTGGTCATATCATCCGCTGTTGCAGAGGATAACCCGGAGGTAAGGGAAGCCAGAAAAAAGTCTATCCCTGTAATCCCACGTGCAGAGATGCTTGCCGAGCTGGCGCGGCTTAAATATGGAATTTTGATAGCCGGGGCGCACGGCAAGACGACGACAACCTCCCTGATTTCCACTGTCCTGGACCATGGAAAGTTCGACCCTACCGTCGTGATAGGCGGAAGGCTGAAGGCGACCGGCAGCAACGCAATGCTCGGTAAGGGAGAGTTCCTTGTGGCGGAGGCCGATGAAAGCGACGGATCGTTCCTGAAGCTTTCTCCGACCATTGCTATTGTAACGAATATTGACAGAGAGCATATGGATTTTTTTAAAACCATGGATTCTTTAAAGGGGGCTTTCCTTGCTTTTATCAATAAGGTCCCGTTCTACGGCGCATCCGTTGTCTGCCTCGAGAACGAGTATATCAGGGAGCTTTTGCCTTCCATCCACAGGAGATGTATAACATATGGATTTACGAAAGAGGCCGTGCTTAGGGCGGAAAATATTGTGAAAGGCTTCATGTCCGTGACCTTTGACGCGGTCTATAAAGAAAGGTATATCGGGCAATTTACCCTGCCGCTGCCGGGCATGCACAATGTCCTGAACGGGCTTGCCGCTATCGGGTGCGCAATGGCGTTGAGGATGGACAGTTCGGTCGTGCAGGAAGCCCTGAAAGGTTTCAGCGGAATACAGAGGAGACTGGAGTTCAAGGGTCAGACAAGAGGAATAAAGGTCTTTGACGACTACGGACATCACCCAACCGAAGTCAAGGCCACACTGAGGGCGGTAAAAGACGGGGCAGCCGAACCCGGAAGCCGGGAACAGGGAAGACTCATCGTCTTGTTCCAGCCTCACAGATACACACGGACAAGGGACCTTATAGACGATTTCGCAGGGTCCTTCGACGATGCCGACATGCTCATCCTGCTTGATATTTATCCGGCAGGTGAAAACCCCATTGAAGGGATAACCTCGGAGGGCCTTTTAAAAAAGATAAAGCAAAAGGGCCATGAAAATGCCTGTATGCATAAAAAGGAGAATGCCGCAGAGTATATTCTTTCACAGGCGCGGGAGGGAGACGTTGTTCTCACTCTGGGCGCAGGGGATGTATGGAAGACAGGCGAAGAAGTTTTAAAAACACTGAAAGAGAACACTAAACGATAACAATGAACAGTCAGGAACTGAAAGATATATTGTCCGGCAGCCTCTTTGAAGGAGAGCTAAAGTTTATGGAACCGATGAGCAGCCATACCTCTTTGAAAATAGGAGGTCCCGCCGACATATATGCGGCGCCGCAGGATATCCCTTCGCTTATCAACCTCCTTCTGAACCTTAACAAGAACAGGCTTCCTGTCTTTACTATCGGGGGCGGGACAAATATATTAATCAGGGACGAAGGGATCGAAGGCGCCGTTGTATCGCTGAGGTCTTTTAAAAAGATCAAGACTATTAGGGAAGAAGACGGACATGTGCTGGTCTATGTCGGACCCGGAGTCCTGCTGCAGAAGCTGCTGTATTTTGCAAAAGAAAACGGTTATGCGGGAATCGAAGGTTTTGCAGGTATACCGGGAACGGTCGGAGGCGCGATCTTTGGGAACTCGGGGGCCTTCGGCTATGAGATAAAAGATATCCTTCATTCCGTTGAGCTGATGGATAAAGAAGGAAATATAAAACAGGTCCAATCAGGCGCAATATCCTTCGGCTACAGGAGTTCGGGAATCTTGCCGGAACGGCTCATTGTCGGTTCAGAGATAAAACTTAAAAGAGACAAAAAGGAAGAGATCACGGAGAGGGCCGATAATTTTTTAAAGATAAAACGGGAGAGGCAGCCCCTCTGGGAACCCTCTGCCGGCTGCGTATTCAAGAACCCTGAAGGCGCTTCCGCAGGAAAGCTTATTGAGGAAGCGGAATGCAAAGGCCTTCGGGTCGGCAACGTTGAAGTAAGCGGCATCCATGCAAATTTCTTTGTTAACAGGGGCAGGGCAAAGGCGTCCGATTTCATAAAGCTTATGCAGGTAGTCTCTTACAGGGTGAAGAAAAAGTCCGGGGCCGTCCTTGAACCCGAGATACGGATAGTAGGGAGAGATGAAAATATTGACGGATAAAAAAATAGGCGTTTTATTGGGCGGCGCTTCATCCGAGAGAGACGTGTCTCTCAGGAGCGGAACGGCCGTCTATAACGCGCTGAAGGTCCTGGGCTATAATGCAGTTCCCATAGATGCGGGCGCCGATATCTGCAGTGTACTGCAAAAAGAGGCTATAGAGATAGCATTTCTTGTACTGCACGGAGGCTGGGGAGAAGACGGTTCCATCCAGGGTATGCTCGAGGTGTTGGGCATTCCGTATACAGGCTCCGGGGTTCTTGCTTCAGCCCTTGCAATGGACAAGGAGGCATCCAAGAAAGCATTCCTCTATCACGGCGTTCCTGTCCCGCCCTTTGTGGTTATTGATAAAAGATCGGCAGGCAGAGAAGGAGAGACGGAGCTTTCTTTCAGTTTGCCTTGGGTTGTCAAACCTGCAACAGAGGGGTCGAGCATAGGAGTGAGTATCGTAAAGCACAGGAATGACTTTACGCAGGCGCTGGAAAAGGCATTTACCTTTGGACCAAGGGCGCTTGTAGAAAAATATATAGAAGGGCAGGAAGTCCAGATAGGGATACTGAACGACAAAATATTAGGCGGGGTGGAAGTGAGACCATCCCTTGAATTTTACAGTTACGAAGCAAAATATACGGCAGGGCTTACGGAATATATGCTTCCTCCCGCATTAGAATCAGGGGTTTATAAAGAAGCCTGCAGCAAGGCCCTTGACGCACATATGGCCCTCGGCTGCAAAGGCGCAACGAGGGTTGATTTGAGGATCGACAAGGAAGGAAATCCCTTTGTGCTTGAGGTCAATACTATCCCGGGCATGACTGAGACGAGTCTTATGCCGAAGATAGCACAACATGCCGGGTTTGATTTTCCGGGTTTGATAGAAGAAATGCTGAGAGGTGTCGAGAGTGAAGGCCAACAGAAATAAGAAGACCGGCGCACGCTTGAATATATTGAGCATAGTAAGGAATATTACCGTCCTGATATTTATTTTTTCCGGCGCCATTATTGTTTATCTGGTCGTTTACTATAATCCCGTAAAATCAATGTTCCCTTTGATGCATGTCGTATTTTCGGGGAACAGACATCTCACGGACGATGAATTAAAATCCCTTGCCGGCATCCGCTCCGAAGAAAGCCTTATGATTCTTTCCAATGAGCAGGTCGGCAGGCAGATGCTACGGTCACCCTGGGTAAGGTCCGTGAATATACGGAAAGGGCTGCCCGGCACCTTATCTATAGCAATAAAAGAAGCCGAACCGTTTGCCCTTCTTGAAATGAAGGAACATCTTTTTCTCGTAGATGAAAAAGGGAAACTGCTCGAAGAACTTAGGGAAGGCTCGGTCCCTTTTCTCCCGGTGATAACCGGCGATCCCTACAAGGAGAAAGAGGGCTTTTCAGAGGCCCTGAGCCTTGCAAAGACGATGAATGAAAAAGGATTTTTAGCCGAACGGGACCATATTGAGATCTTAGCTCATAAGCCCCATGAACTTGCCGTAACAATAGACGGACTTGTTGTGAAAATAGGGTCGGGAAGATACGAGGAAAAGCTTGCCCAACTTCTCAAGCTTGAAGAAGACATAAAGCATATGGAAATCCGGGTTGATTATATAGATTTAAGATTTGCCGGCAGGGCTATCGTAAAGCCTGCCGCCGATAAGGTGATCAGATAATGCTTCTCAATCCGAATCCGGGGAATATTATTGTAGGACTTGATGTAGGGACCACGAAGATCTGCGCCGTTGTAGGGGAAGTCATTGACGGCGAGATAGAGATCAAAGGGGTCAGCACATCGTCATCGTCCGGCCTCAGAAAAGGGGTGGTCGTAAATATTGAGGCCACTGTTGAATCGATAAGGAATGCCGTAAAGAATGCAGAGTCTTCCACCGGAGTGGAAATAAATTCCGTTTATGTAGGTATTTCCGGAGGGCATATTAAGGGCTTCAACAGTCATGGCGCCATAGGCATAAGGGGCAAAGAAGTTGCATTTACCGATGTCGACCGGGTCATAGATTCCGCGAAAGCGGTGTATGTGCCCCTGGACAGAGAGGTGCTCCATGCAATACCGACAGGATATACCATTGACGGACAGAACGGCATCAAGGACCCTGAAGGAATGATCGGGGCGCGGCTTGAGGCAAAGGTATATATCCTTACCGGCGCCGTTACTTCCGTACAGAATCTCCTCAAGTGCTGTGAGAAAGCAGGCCTTGAGGTTATTGATATCGTGTTCGAGCCGCTTGCATCTGCGGAGGCCATACTGACCGATGATGAAAAAGAACTCGGCGTCGCCGTTGTAGATATCGGCGGCGGCACGACCGATATTATACTTTACAAGGATGGCTGGCTGCGGCATACATCCGTCCTTGCAATAGGAGGAAACCATTTTACCAATGATATAGCAGTGGGTCTCAGGATGTCCGTAACCGAAGCTGAAAGGGTCAAGAAACAGTACGGTCATGCGATAGCTGATTCGATTGACGATTTGGAAGAGGTGGAGATTATCCAGGCAGGACAGGACAGGAAGATATTACGCAGGCATCTGTCGGAGATCATACAACCAAGGACCGAAGAACTCATTGACTTGATAAAGAATGAACTGACAACCTGTTCCGGATACGATATAGCATCAACAGGGGTTGTCCTTACCGGCGGAGGTTCGCTGCTCGCAGGGCTTGACAGGTTGGCGGAATCGATATTGGAACTCCCGGTGAGAATAGGGGCCCCCGCAGGAATACGGGGTTCAGGTGAAATCGTGAAAAATCCCATGTATGCCACAGGCACGGGTCTTGTGCTGTACGGTTTTCATGCCGAATCAGGCAGAGAATTGTACCCTGCAACATTTAACGGGATATTCGGAAAGATGAAAGAATGGGTCAAAGGAATTTTCAGATAAAAATCGGATAGAAGGAGGAGGGAAAGATTATGTTTGAAATTATTGATGAAGCAAGAGGACATGGAGCAAAGATTAAGGTCATCGGCGTCGGAGGCGCGGGAAGCAACGCCATTAATACTATGATAGCGTCGAACCTGCACGGCGTCGAGTTCATCGCCGTAAACACTGACATGCAGGCGCTTGAAACATCTCTGGCATCGGTAAAAGTGCAGATCGGCGCCAACCTGACAAGAGGGCTTGGCGCAGGCTCTAACCCCCAGATCGGCAGAGAAGCGGCGCTTGAAGACAGTGCGCTGATCAGCGAACACCTTGAAGGTTCCGACATGGTCTTTATCACTGCAGGCATGGGAGGCGGCACAGGCACGGGCGCAGGCCCTGTTATTGCCGGAATTGCCCGGGAACTCGGCGCAATAACCGTTGCGGTCATCACCAAGCCGTTTTTTTATGAAGGCAAGGTCAGATATACCAACGCGGAAGAAGGGATTAAAGAACTCAGGAAATATGTGGACACCCTTATTATAATACCGAATGACAAGATAGGACTCGTTGTTGAAAAGGGAACGCCTTTGCTGAAATCTTTTGCAGTGGCCAATGACGTCCTGAAGCAGGCTGTTCAGGGAATTTCCGATATCATCCTGATTCCGGGACTCATTAATGTGGACTTTGCCGATGTAAAGACAATCATACAAAATCAGGGCAGGGGAGTAATGGGATCTGGAGTAGGAAGAGGAGACGCCGGCGCCCTTGATGCAGCCAAAAAAGCCATATCGAATCCGCTCCTTGAAGAATCCTCAATAGAAGGGGCCAAAGGCATTCTTGTAAATATCACCGGCGGGCTTGAGCTTGCGCTGAACGATGTGCAGGACGCGGTCTCTTACGTTTATGACTCCGCCCACGAAGAAGTACATCTAATATTCGGCGCAGTGATAGACCCCGATATAGCTGATGAGGTGCGGGTAACGGTAATAGCTACCGGGTTTAACGACCAGAAAGAAAAGGTGGAACTCCCGCAGGTCAAAAAATGGACGCCGGCGCTTAAACAGGCGATGAATCTGCGAGGCTCCGAGAGGGTCCTGTCAAAAAATCTGAAATCCGATTACGGCATAGATCTTGTTACGACGGACATCATGTCTTCTTATGAAGACCATATTGATGTGCCGACGTTTTTAAGAAAAGTTCCCCAACCCCAAAAAGAAGTTTAAGTTTTCCCTCCAAAGAGGGGCCTTCCCCCCCGAAGGCCCCTCCCCTCCCTTTGAAAAGACAAAAACGTTTCTAACCCCTGCTACTAAACGTGCTTGAAAAATCAAAATCGTTGAAAAAGACATCCGGTACTAAATACACCGGGATTTGTTTATAGAGAGTCCTTCAAATCGAAATAAACAGCTGCCCTTTGAATACCGGTCTTTGTTTCTTCCCGGCATAAATGGAAGAAGGCACAAATCCATAGATAGCGTTTGTTTCAAACTGTACTACGCTGGTCTCTCGGGGATGTTTAAGATTGAATCTGAATAACGCCGGTTATTTGTAACACCTACACACAAACACCTAAGAGCATATAAAACGAACGAGCAATACCAGTTGAAATACATAATAAAAAAGGGCGAGATATTTAACCTCGCCCCAGTAAATTCACTTTCAAAAATGTCCTAACTTAGAATTCTTTTTTGTCT
>Ga0315290_10003756_pt1 | contig 10901 bp, 10 predicted proteins | sample YL17G12_0_MG_FD_203627 | JGI IMG/M metagenome (GOLD analysis project Ga0315290, IMG submission 203627) | Sediment microbial communities from Yellowstone Lake, YNP, Wyoming, USA - YL17G12_0 | ecosystem: Environmental > Aquatic > Freshwater > Lake > Sediment | place: USA: Wyoming | collected...
TGTACTGCCTCCGGAAGACCCAATATATGATCCTATTCCATCTGTACTACCGGATCCACAGAGTGCTCTGGCAGATGTTGATCCGGTCTTAACATTGGTTGATGAATATTTTATGGTGGCAGTTCCCAAATTATATGAAGACATACCAGAGACAGTGCTGGCATCATTACCAACAGTACCTTCAAATCCGTTATCAAAAAAGATGCCCATAATAGATTATGGTCCTAGGAATTTAATATTCCAAGTAATGGTCAGGCTATCTCCTGCTGCTTTTGGGATTCCAGTGAATACAGATCTTGCCACTGTATTAGCAGCATTTGCAGCCGAACCAACTGTGCTAGTTACTAGCGTGGCTTCTGTAATAGTACGCGTCGCGGTACCGGCTGCTAGTGTTACTCTATAGGTAGCATTCGCTCCGTTACCCGCCGAAATCGTAGCGGCAGTTGGAAATGAGGTATCTAATGCCTGACCAGCCAAAAATGTAACAATTGCAGCACCAGTGCTAGACTTTGCTTCTGCCGTGCTGCTTGTGCCTACTTGGATTCCAGTTATTTTTGTTGGAGCACTGGCATTTGCTGGTGATACGCCCGCTATAACACACTGTGCATGATATAGATCACCGACATCCGTTATCTTGTTCCAAAATGGTTGTACTAGTTTAAGAACTCCATTTTTATCAAAAAGCTCACAGGTTCCATATCCAAAAGTCCCGGCCCCATCTACATATTCACGAGCCTTATTCATGGTAAATTCCATGGCATCTGTTGTACCACTATCACTGACTGTCATATAATCCTCCTGTGCCTATTATCTCATACATTGTAAATAATGCCTTAATACTCATAATCTATTTGGACTACAAGATCAGTTGCCATAGTTGCTCCATCAACCTGAAAAAGATCTAGAAGTAATACTCCACCAGGAACTATATCTGTGATATCAATTGTTGTTACTTTTCCAGTCGTTACCGGCCCGGCCCCTATTGCAAGTATGGGCCTAGAAGAAAAAATTGTGCTGGCCAAATCTGCAGATGTTGGATGGTATCGGATATCAATAATTACTGGATTATCCACCGGAGCAACAGATAGACTAGCTCTTACGGATGTGATTGTCCAAGTATATTGGGTATCATTATAAACGGGCAGCCCAATTGCAATAGGAGCACCACTATCTGGGAGTACACCCGGATATGAAAAGGCCACTAGACCTATATACTTCTTAACTTCTAGAGTTTCGAGCCCGACCTGCATAGAATTTATTACAGTTGTTGCAGCTTTAGGGGATGGTTCTCTAGCATCTTGCCCCTCGGCTATTCTCTCGTAACCCATCTATGGGCCCTCCTCAAATAATTTATTTATCCGTAAAACTCTCTAGCCTCTTTGGGGCTGGCAATCTGGAACCCTTCTTCTTCAAGAATCCAGTCTGCTTCATCTGGTGATACAACTGCGAATGGGTGCTCTCTCGTAAAGGTAAATGTCTTTGTAGGTGTAGCAATATTAAAGCTAAAGTTACCTCTAGTCATTTTAATGACAATTGTTCTATCTGCATCTGTTACCGGCTTTACCGGCTTAATAATGCCAAGAAATTCTTCATCTACACCGCTCTCTTTAAGCGCAGCGATTATTTCGTCCTTAGATTTTATACCATCAATATCTACGGCATTATCTTCGGCAAGCTTTCGTAATTCTGGTACCTTAAGTGCAGTCAGTGACATATTTCCTCCTGTAGTCCCATCTATTATACCACTTTATATTACTAGGGTCGGGGGTGGGAATTTCCCACTCCCCGACCCTAATGGGTAGTTATCAGCCAGTCTTGACGTTCTTAGATACGACATATGCATCTGCATTTTCGATCTGAACACCAACACGAGCGAATACTGTGTACTCGATTGCATCCTTCTTCGGCTTGTACTCGCGTTCGACCTGAATCTCACGCTTGATACCCCAAATTCGGTTCTGCGGGAATGTCAATTCGACATATCCATGGCCAGCTACCGCCGGAGATCCGTAATTAAGGTTCTCTAAGAATAGAGGAACCTCTTGAATCGGAATTCCGAAAGCACCAAGACCCTGTACGACCTGACCAGCGGGACCGGAAGGTGCCGCTGGGTCACCACCGAGAATCCGCTGTGACAAGTCGAGCGGGCTAACGGTATTGGTGGTTGCTGTAAGGTTGTACAGATAGTTCTGGGCCAGGACTGATCCTGTGTAGAACTTCAACTGGTTCCGACGTTGCAGGTACTTTCTCGGCATAGCCTTAATAGCTGTGTCGAAGAGTGCCTTACCAATAACGGCACCAGCATGGTCTACAACATGGCCACTAGCCAAGGATAGCTTCTTAAATCCGTCGAAAGCCTTATACAGTGGGTCAGATGTGACCAGAGTGTCGCCGTTGATAGCTAAATCTTCCACATCGTTACCGAATGCAGTAGCCATCAGCCTTGCAATGTGATCCTCCAGTGCCGCCTCTTCAATGTTATCTTCAAGAGACTCACGGGAAAGCTCCCAGTCAAGACGCAACTTCTTGGTCGTCAGAGATACCTTAGAGAAGGTGGGATCTGCGTTCACACCATCGTCAACTGCTTCGGTAGCCAGGCGGACGATCTTCTGTCCGACGTTAACCTTGTCAATATCGACAACCTCTGAGCGCATGCGTACCGTCCGGCCTTCATTGGCTAGAACTGTCGCATCCCACATGTAGTCAATGAATACGTTAGATTGCTGCGGATTCATAAGGCCACCACCACCGGTCGCTGCCAGTGTAGTGGTTACTACCTTTTCAAATAGTTCATTATTACTCACGTTTATTTTCACCTACCTTTTCTTTTTATGATTTAGTTTGAGAGTCTATCGGCTGCGAGGAAGCTGCCATTCCAGATACTCTTTTCTGATTTTGTTATTACCTCTGTAGATCCGCCAAGATCTCCAGACTTCTTAGTTGCGGTTGCCGCGTCAATTACGTCAACCTTGGATACAGTTGAGTCTACGGAAGACTTAACCTCATCAAGCTCGGCCTTTAGTTCTCCATGAGCCTTCAATAGCTCATCGTATTTGGCCTCAAGATCCTTTGTAAACGATGTGATTGCCTCAGTGACAGTTTCGATCTTTGCCTCTGTATCAGACAATGCCTTGGTAAGCTTGTCCGAAATAGTTGTGGTAAGATCCTCAAGAGCCTTCGTGAAGTCCGGGCCTTCGGTGACCTCGGCCTCCGTAACGTCAGCCGCCTTCTCGACAACCTCTGTGGTCGCCTCTTCAACTACCTCTGATGCCTCAGTATCTACCGCCTTTTCTACGACGGGTGTTGCATCTGTTTCATTTTCCACCTGTGTACCTCCTTCACTTTGATTTTCCTCTGCTGTTTCTGAGAGAAACTTTTGAACAATGTCTCTAAGATTATTAGAGTCATTTGTCTCGATCCAGCCAATATTAGTCATTGGATCGCTGCAGATGGCACAATTGGCACTTTCTGCATCCTTAGCCATAGCAATGTTATCCTTATCGCACCAGAAGACCGTTTCTGTACTAGTTTCGGCTACCATTCCCTTTAGTACTAAACCGTCATCTGCCTTTTCAATAGAAAAGATATTAGCTAATTGGTTGGCCGGACTATCTACTAGACTTAGTTCTACAAGCTCATATTTATCTACGACTCTAATTGTTTTATCTAGCGCCTTATCAAAAATGGGGGATGACTCTAAAATCTTTCCCCCGATAGAAAATCCCGTAAGGGTTCCATCAATAACCTTTTCCCAGGTTTGCGGTGCGCCCTTACTAATATATGCCTTTACAAAAATACCATCATACTCTTTATTTGTTTGCTGGTCAAAATATCGTTGTTCTTGAAATGAAAGCATTCTGCCTACGGCATTATTTTGATGCATCTCTCGGACATTCCCCCGAAATTGTTCAAAAGCTGCTCGGCTAGCATCGGCTTTGAGGATATCGTCCTGTCTATCAGCGTTATCGAGGGTCGCAAACCCTGAGACTGTTCTATTTTCTTTGTCAACTTTCGCAAATGACATAGAAAGCGATATGGTATCGCCAGATACGTCCCAATGGGACTTGTTTATATCCATGGTTTACTTAGTGTAATGTATATGTAATTATAATGCAAATAAAATGACATTAAGGTGTTGCTCTACCGTCTCCCTGAGCGTTTCTACCGCCCGTACCGGCGTCAGATTGATTTGCCGCCCGATTTTGGTCCCTTGTTCGTGACTGATTAGCTGTAGCCGTTTGATCTGCTGCTTTCTGAGCCGTTAGATTAACCGGGGCGTCTCCACCCTCTCTTGGAGGATATCCAAGTTGTGCTCTAGCCTCATTTGGGGTTAATACTTGCATTCTTACGAGACGTTCTATAATCTTTGACTGAGTATCCTCATCTGTTAACGTCAATTCATTGAATTTAAGAATAAACATATCAGTAAATTCAGCAATGAATGGTGCTAATAGTGTTTCTAGTCTAGATTGTTCCGGCCTTGTTACCTGTTCTTTAAACCCTTTATCAGCATCCTTTGATGCAGCAAGTGATAGACCTCCTGCCATTCCCGCCTTAGATTTGGGAGTCCTATGGGCCATAAAGATTTCATCCATATTAGCTTGTCGATATTGAGAAAATGAGGCATCTTGCTTTCCGGCCTCAACCGGCTCCATCTTAAACTCAACTTTGCTTTGAGGATCATCTGCTGGCAAAGGAACGTAAAGCGTTCTATGATTCTTTCCCTTTAGATTGGTCTGGAAGAATTCAATTAATTCTTTTTCGGAACGTCTAGATAGTGTTGCACCCTTAAGTGTAATAACATATCTTGGCACAGCCTTAAATTCAAAGTAGTCCAGATTAAATCTGGCTGCGAACTCATCCCCAGCTAAAGCTTTAGCGGCAGGTACTATATCTGGAATCCCATAATATGTCTCTCTTGGGGTATATTTCTTAATATGAATGACTTCATTGGGTACTGGCTGACCACTAACCGGATCTACTGTTTTTAAATCTCCATAATTTCTAAAGAATATAACGTAGGGTCCGATCATTTGGACATAGCCATCACGCATAGTCCTAATTCTCATAGATGTAGAAGCTATGTGTCCAAAGTACCCTATCTTTCCAGTGGATGTCCGGCCAACCTCAATATATCCATTTCCGGTTGCCTCATAGTCAATCCAGACTTTACGAAGTACCTCAAGAAATGAGTTTTCAAAGTTTAGATTCTCTAAAACATCAATAAGTTGTTTTTCTGCATCATCTACTTGCTTCTGAATGGTAATTCTCTTCTTTTCAGAAGAGGCACCAGATAATTTATCGATCACCTTCTGTGTTGGATCAAGGTCGTACCCTAGACCTACGATGTTTGCAACCTTTGCATTGATAGCTGCAAAGTTTGATGGTGATAGCTCATATATTTGGGCTAGATAGTCTAGATTATAGGTTGGCTGAATAACACCAAATGCGCTGTAGGCTGTGTAGTACCCTAGTTCCATGGCATAGGACTGAGCACCATCTATACCTACATATGCCTTTGAAAGTTTTCTGTTTAACTTCCGGCGAGCGTCTGGTGTAAGACTGGTAATCTTAGCCAGAGCATCTTTATCTAACTTTTCTGCGAACGGGTCCTTATTGTCAGTCTTTTCAATCTGAGATCCAACTCTTACTTCGATCTCCTGGGTTACCGGCTCATCAGCTTCTTTAACTGTCACCATGTTGCCTCTTAAACCTCGCTTCATCCATAAATGCTCCTACGTCATACTCATCGGGGATCAACCCATCTATCATTCTTTGCATTTGAATCTCAAACTCTTCATCTGTGACCCGGCGGGCCCCTGAATAGTAGACCGGAGCTCCATCAGGATAACCATAATGGGCGGCTACCTGGCGAAGCTTAGTCATCTTGATTAGATCACCTTTACGGGCAGCGACATTTAAGAAGTTTCCATTACCATCATTTAGATATTGACCGTCTGGTAACTGCCATAGGTATATACCTATCGAAGCAGAGTCAACGATAGAAGTTCTCGGCTTTTTGGGTTTAGGTACCTGATTCATTACCGTATCATACCACATTTGACTTCCAAAGGCCGATTTTTGAACATGCCAATACCAAAATATGAATATTTTATGTATTATGAGGCAGAGGTAACCAACCAATTATAAGAGTATAGCACCGGTTCGACATATTGATCAATTGATATCGTTTCGATACCATCTATAGGACTATAGTCCCTGCCCATGGCAACAGCATAATGATTGGCTACCTGAGTAGCCGTAAGCTGGGATCCATATACGGCAAGCCCGTCATACCCATTTCCACTACTGGCCGAAGTCCCATCTCCGTGAGAGTTTAAGAATAATTGATTACCACTCACTTTACTAGAGGTAATAGCCACAATATGATTCCATGATCCATATTGTGGTGGAGTATATGTGCCAGCAACGAGGGGAGTCCCATTCAGATAGACAGCAGAAAAGGCTCCAGATCCAGTTTGAGTTATTCCAAGATTGCTTCTAAGAATAGCTCTGTGTGGGGATGAATTCTTAAGGCACATTATTTCTACCGACCCAATGCTTCCATTATATTCTGCATAGTATAGAAACTCTATTGTAGAGTACGAATAGTCTGCCAATTCATTTTCTAGCATTATTCCCGGCCCACCACTTGTTGGGATTAAGATACCGGATAAAGGATCTGGATCTGTAGATGGTTTATCATTATCGGATATAAATATATGTCCAGATGTTTGGGATACTGGAATAAGATAGGAATGACTATTAGAAGACAGAATTTTTTTTGTTGAATAACTCTTTAGATCTAGACCATCAAATATTGGTCTCCAATCGTCTGAATCATTTGTAGATAATTGAAGTGCTATAGATATTTCTCCGGGACTAAAGTGTGTACCAGCTACCTCACCATTATTAATTAAAGTATTTTGAAATCCAGAATATAGTGCAGCCGTTCTGCTGGTTGTACTTGGACGATTGATTGTTCCAACTGGCATAAGCGCCTGTTCCTGAGCAGATCTAGTTGTGAAAAAAGTATCTGCAATAGCAATTTGAGCACCACCAGAATCTACCTGGGAAGAGACTAATTGTGGGTATACCTTCATTGATCCCACCTGATATGCTGCGAGTGAACTATTAAATTGATACATACATGATGCTAATGCGGCATATGTTGGATCGGATAGATCAGCATATGCTCCGCTCCATATAACTGAATTGGGAACGGAGTTACTAAAAGCCAAATTATCTACATTAGGTGGAGGGCCATAGGTTTGATTATAATTAGTACCAACATACACGGTACTGTCATTAGAAATAGAGATAGGAATAGATACAGTTGATATACCGCCGATTGTATTAAGCGCATTAGCGGCACCACCACTATACAGTTTAATCGTTCCTGCATAAAATATCCATGCAAATGCTTGAAGTCCAGTAGGAACAGCAGTTTGATAGGGAGTTATAGTGATTGTCTGTACCCCGCTGGTATCGGTAACTACCGTCTCCAAATTTATAACACCTGAACCATAAATATACCAGGACCATGTTGTAGCTATACTAGGGTTGGTGATGGTTAAAAGATACTGTCTAGTAGTTGGAGCAGAAGTTGTGATAAATTTTCCAGCAATATATCCGCTCTCCGTTGAGAATATAGTAGATACGTTATCCTTCCACAAATATTTTCCAGCAGAAAGTAGTATTCCATTCACATAAGTAGGATTTCCTGGAACGTGATTAATATCTTTAATTTGAGGTAGAGTTATTCTATTTCTGCTATCTATGATAAAATTCTTTGAATTATCAGGAATGAAATTAGAATTTATAGTGGCTGAATCTATTATTGATTGAGAACCTATACAATCAAAAAACTCAGCCCCATCTACGATACAAATATCCTTATACCCGTCCGTTCCTATAATAGATTCATATCTATTCTGTATTCTATCTATAGGCATAGCTCTATCAAAGAAGGCTAGGTTAGAAATAGTTGTTGCATTGGCTGCAATCGTCGAAGCACTATCTGTCCATTGAAAACTATCATCTACTACTATCTCATCAGATGGTTCTCCATTTACTACACAGTGGATAGATGATCCTGTATAAATTAAAGCCACATGATATCTTCTATCCGGATAGGGGGCAAATACTTCAGCCATATGCTGACTTGTTCCGCTGACCCTAAATCTAAATCTATCCCTATAGTATGAAATCTCGGTATTAACTATAGATAGTATTGTAAAAATATTTGAACTATTTAGACTTGAATTCAATAGTTGATTATTTGCTGGTTGAACCCAAAATTCTATTGTAAATGGCTGGTTTCTTGTAGCAGGTTGCATAATGTTTTTTACATTTGGAATTTGAACATTGGAAAGAGTTCCGGGATAGAGTCCGGGAACTATTGGAAATCTAATAGTGTTAGTATACCCAGATGTTATATGATTAGCATTTCCGGAAATATCCTTATTGCCATTAGTCCCGCTGAAAGTATAGTATTGATATGGTTTATCAAGCATAACTTGATGGAGACCATTCCATTCTGTAACTACCGGCGCAGAACCCTGGGTAGTGAGTGTGCTTGAGAACTGACTTAATATCGGAGAAATAACAGATATTGGTCTGATGAAGTATGACGTATTAGAAGATGTAGATGATACTCCGAGGGATGCGGAAATGTTTATGCCACCGCCCATGGTGGCACTTGGAGCGGAAGTGACTCCTAGAGTGCTAGAAGTATTACGAGCAGAATAAAAACTATTTGGTGATGCTGAGGTTATACCAAGGGTGGCGGAAGTAGAGATTGTCTGATTACCGCCCATGGTAGCAGATGTAGTTCCTGTTACTGCCAAGCCTGCACTGATAGACTTAACCACAACCGCACTAGCAGTTGGAGAGGCAGTTGTTGGGGCGGAACTGCTTATTGGCTTACCAAGATACCCAGTGGCAGTTTGTGCTGATGTAACCCCAAAATCTACACTAGTGTTTTGTACCGATCCGCCCGCGCTCGGGCGCAGGGCCATGTGCCAAGAAACACCATTGAGTGCAGGGCTAATATCTAATTCAACCGTTCCAGTTGCACCCTGTGCTACATTTTCTTTATAGCTTACTACCTGCCCGCGACCGCCCGACTGCTGAGAAGTATTGGCCGATTCAATCCATGGCGATACGGTATGGATAGTTCCCGTAGTTGAAGATTGAAGGTTACCACCAGCTAGTTCAATACATCCAGCTGTAGTTGTAGTAATACTATTTATCTGTCTAACGGTAGATCCACCACCAGAAGCTAGCGTTGTGATAGGTCCAACATCTATTGGGGTAGTAGCGTGAATACCGCTGGCAGCATAAACTATAGCATTAGCTGGTCCCGCTGGAGTTACGGAATATACAAAATTCCATGTGGCCGGTTCACTACCTGTAGCAAATTTACCAAAAATAGCCATTACGTTAGACGTAGTATAAAATGTTGGGCCTAGAACAGTAGACCATCCACTAGGAATCGTTGGAAAAGTACCAGCAGCACTATTCTGTATAGAAAGAAAAATAAGTATATAATCACCAGATACAAATCCGGTCGGTTTTGAAACATTAAGATTTGCGGTAGTACCAAAAATAGTTGTATTACCAGTGAGTGCTCGGGTGACCGCTGTCATATTTAAATTATACCTTAGTTGACGATAAAAGCAGTCGAGCGGGTCTCTAGGACCCGCCCGCTGCAGTAACTAAGCCATCCTAAGTGGAAGGCGAATTCTCCCCCCTTCTGCTCGAATAGCACTAGATTGTTGGTTACAAACCAACCCTTGCGCTGGAGTCCTACCCCAGCAAAACTATTATACCACTAATGTCTTTTGAGCGTTAGGATAGATTGATAAGTTTTTGGCCCTATGATTCCATCTGGTGTACCCAAGTAGGGATGACGTTTCTGATAGGCAATGACGGCTGCAACGGTTGCTTTATCATAGACAGACGTTTGTGGGACCATCAATCTATTTTGAATCTCCTTAATGAGTGGCCCGGCCGTTCCAGGATGATATGGTCCATGGAAGGGTGGGGGAATAAATACGTGGGTGGGCGGGTTCGGCCTAGAGATTACTAATGGTGCTAATTGAACACCATTTAGTTCTGTAGACCATCCAAGATAGTTACCGAAATAGGTATAATTTTTAGTTACCATCCGGCCCCCGTATCCTGAGTTAGTCCCAATGAGACCTCGACCATTTAGTGATAGTACTACATGACCATTATCACTTAAATTATAAAACATTGGATATCCAGCAGGAGCAATGCCTGAATGCCGATGAGCTTTTGGAATAGCCCGCCATGCTGAAATGGCTGAAGGATATTTTGATGGCACCCCTAAACATATTCTTACATCTCTTAGGCATAGGTGCGGGTACCTGTCTCCACGAGCAATCATGGCATACATATTTGCTACCGCTCTTGCTGGTGAATTAGGCATCTTGCACCGCCGGGTCAGAGGGTGGATCAAGAATAACCGGGTCGGCATTGGGATCTGGAACTACGTCTCCGGGACCGGGCGGAACATCTGCTGGGTCCATTACTATATCCGGAGGCGGGGGTGTTACATCAGTATCTTCTTGTCCATCGACTATGATAATGGGACCGGGATCAACCGGAGTATCTGGAATATCCTGAACAGGAACATCCCCATCTCCGGCCGTTCCATCGGTAGCATTAGGAACCTTATATACAATTCCTAGGGCAGCTAGTGTGGCAATAGCGATTCCTAGCCATTCACTAGACGTAATGGTATTGTCTGTATATGCTACCCCTAGAGTTCCAAAGAATGCCACGGCGGCGGCAATCAGGGACTTGGCGTATACTTTAAAGAAATCCATCTTTCCTCCTTTGTACTTATATGCTCATTATAAGTACAAAAGGGA
>Ga0315290_10003759_pt1 | contig 10899 bp, 7 predicted proteins | sample YL17G12_0_MG_FD_203627 | JGI IMG/M metagenome (GOLD analysis project Ga0315290, IMG submission 203627) | Sediment microbial communities from Yellowstone Lake, YNP, Wyoming, USA - YL17G12_0 | ecosystem: Environmental > Aquatic > Freshwater > Lake > Sediment | place: USA: Wyoming | collected...
GGCGGCAACATCCGAACGACGACCCTCAAGGCGTTCGGCGAGGACCAGTACCGCAAGATCATCGGGTCGGTCGGCTGAGTCGCGGTCAGGGCATCACGGAGCGCTGCAGCGATCGGCCCGTCCTTTTCCGGCGCGGCCATTTCCATCGGCAGCGCCCAGGCGGCGCCCGAGCTGCGCTTGATGGCTGCGACGCGCGGCCAGCCGCGGCAGCACGGGCTGGCGACCGCCCGTTGATCCGCGTGCCGCACATGGCCGACCAGGCGAGCGATGCCGATACCTCGGTCACGACGCTCGACAGCGGCGTGCGCGTGGTCGTGCTCCGGCTGCCGTACGTGGCCACGGCGGCGGTCAGCGTCTTCGTGCGCAGCGGCAGCCAGCATGAGAGCGCGCGCATCAGCGGCATCAGCCATTTCATCGAGCACATGGCCTTCAAGGGCACGCGTTCACGCGACTGCCAGCAGATCAACCTCGATGCCGAGCGCCTGGGCGCCGAGGTCAACGCCCACACCGACAAGAACCATACCGCCTTCCACATGCGCGGCCTGGCGCGCGATGCCGGGCCCTTCCTGCAGATGCTGGGAGACATCGTCCGCCAGAGCACCTTTCCCGAAGCCGAGCTCGAGCGCGAGCGCCAGGTCATCCTGCACGAGTACGCGGAGGACGAGGACGACGCGCTGTCGACCGCGTTCAGGCTTTTCGACAAGGCGTGCTACGGCGAGCACGCGTTGTCCCGCCCGGTGATCGGCAGCCGCGCCAACATCCGGCGTTTCACCCGCGCCGAGTTGGCAGCCTACGTGCAGCAGCAGTACAACGGTGCAAACATCGTCGTCGGCATCGCCGGCAATGTCGATGCCGACCAGGTCGTCGCCGAGGCGTCGATGGCGTTCGGCGACATGCCACGCGGCAGCGACAACCGGGTCGCGGCGCCGGACTACGTTGGCGGAATCCGCTCGCGCCGGATGCCCGGCTGCAGCCAGGCGCACGCCGTGCTCGGCTTCCCGATCCCCGGGCTGCTGGGCGAGTACCAAGGCGCCGTCGTCGCCGCAGCGCTGTTCGGCGAAGGCATGAGCTCGCCGCTGCTCGACCGGATTCGCGAACGGCGCGGCCTGGTCTACCACGCGGATTGCTCGGCCGACGTGACGGACCTGTGCGGCCAATTCGTGATCGAGGCGTCGACCATGCCCGAGCACCTCGACGAATACTTCGTCGAGGTCACCCGGTTGCTGCGCGAGCACGCCGAGACCACCGACCCGGTGGGTCTGGAACGCGCCCGCAACCAGATCATGGTACGCAGCCTGTGCGCGCACGAGGTGCCCTCGCAACGGATGGAAATCGCAGCGCTCGACCTCTTCGCCTTCGGCCGCGTACGCTCGCGCAAAGAACTGATGGCCGGCATCGCGGCGGTGACTCCGGTCCAGGTGCGCGAGGCGTTCGCGCGAATGCTCGGCGCGGGCGCCGCGGTGGCGCTGGCCGGCAAGATCGCCAGGGGCGTGGAGGAACGGGTCGCTCCGCTGGTGGCCAGGCGCGCCGATTGACCCTGCGCCGCGCCGATGTGTGCGGCTCCGTTGGAGGTTCGGCGCGTCGAGCGTGTTTCAAAGATTCCCTGCGAACAGCCTGCGCACGAACATGTCCTTGAAACTGTGCGCGTCGGCCAGGCCCAGCCGTTCGAGGTAGGCGTGCGGCGCTTCCTTGCCTTCCCACAGGCTCATGACGGCCAGCGTCACCAGTTCGGCCGGGTGCTGGGTGGCGCGCTTGAGCTTCTTCAGCGCGCGCACGATGTGCAGCTCGTCGGCGGTCAGGTCGGTGCCGAACGGAAAGTCGGGCAGAAGCCCGGCTTCGGCCCAGGGGTGCAGCTTGTCGTCCAGCGCCTGCGGCAGGTTGTTCCGATAGCGCTCGGGAACCTCGTAGTGCGCATCGAGCTTGCCGTGCGCCTTGGCCTGCCTGACCAGCTCGTCCTGGAAGCGTGAATCGGCGATCGCGATCAGGCGCTCGATGACCTCGCCGTCGGGCTGACCGCGCAGCTCGGCCACGCCGTACTCGGTGATCACCACGTCGCGCAGGTGGCGCGGGATCGTCACGTGGCCGTAGTTCCAGACGATGCTGCTCTTCAGGCCGTCCTTGTTGTCGTGCGTGGCGCGCAGCATCATGATCAGCCGCGCGTCGGGCAGCGCGTGCGACATGGCGACGAAGTTGTACTGCCCGCCCACGCCGCTGACCACCTGGCCCGATTCCAGCGCGTCACTCGCCGCCGCGCCGAGCAGCGTCACGATCATCGTCGTGTTCATGAAGCGCGCCTTGTGCCGCTGGGCACGCTTCAGGTCTTCGCTGCCGTAGAGTTGGTTGATGAAATCGATCCGCGTCATGTCGATCTTCGCCAGCTCCTGCGGCGGCATCGTGCGCAGCCGCTCGTAGAAGTCGCGCGGGCCGAGGAAGAAGCCGCCGGTCATGAAGATGCCATGCGTCAGCCGCGTGCCGAGCATGCCCAGGGCGATGCGCTCGAAGGCGCCTTCGTTGCGCAGGTCATTCGGCACCTTCAGTTCGCCCAGAACAAGGCTGTCGCCGTCGATCTGCACGTCGCGGCGCAGCACGCCGAAGTGCTGCAGGAAGGTCAGGTCGTCGGCGTCGAGCCGGGCGCGGATGCGCCGTTTGTCGAGCAGCGCACGCAGCAGCTGCGCCGTCACGGTCTCGTCGCCCGTGCCTTCGTTCAGCGTCTGCTGCAGCGCCACGTCGCCGAACACCTCGCGCCGGATGATGCCGGCCTCGATCAACTTGAGGAAGCCGTTGACGAACATTTCCGAGCAACCGTACAGGCCCTGGTCGAAGCGGCCGAGGTCGCGCCCGGACACGCCGTCGGGGCACAACGACTCGAGGATGCGCCGGTACTCGTCGCCATGCCGGTCGCGCACGATCCGCGCCTGCGCGATCGCGTCGCCGAGCGAGCCGATGCCGATCTGCAGCGTGCCGCCATCGGCCACCAGGCTGGCCGCATGCAGTCCGATTGCGTAGTCGGCCGCGGTCACCCGGCTGTTTGGCGGGCCAAAGAGGGTGTGTGTCGCCGCGGGATCGGTGACGATCACGTCGAAGAAATCGGGCGTCACTTCGGCGGTGTTGGGCATGAACGGCATCTGGCGGTTGATGACGCCTACCACCATCAGCGGCAGGCCCATCGCCTTGAATTTCTCGATGCTTTCGAAGATCACGTCGGGATTGCTGGAAAGGCTCAGGTGCAGGCCTTGCGCGTCTTCGCGTGCCGCCACGGCCTGCGCCATGACGTTCATGCCCTGCAGTGCCATGTCGCGCGCGATGTGGGTGTAGTTGCTCGAGATGTGGCCGCGCTGAGCGGCGCTGTTGTGCAGGTAGTCACCGGTCTTCATGAAGACCTCGTGGACCTCGATGTTGGGGGGCAGGCCGCCGCCGCGCGAGTCCTTCACGTAGTCGAGGTCGGGGTAGTCGCCGAACACTCGATCGACCAGCGGTTCGAGGAAATGGCGCTCGAGATCGCTCTTGCCCACCGGCTTCTCGAGCGACAGCGCAGTGATGATGCGCAGCCGCCGCGCCGGGTTGGCCTTGACGCGGCGGTAGAGAGCGTTGACGAACGGGTTCGGCTTGCCGATGCCCAGCGGCGCGCCGAGCACGATGGTGCCGTCGATGTGGTCGAGTACGTGGTCAACGGCGGCCTCGAGCGAGGCGATGGTCAGGGGGGAGGGCATGACGGGTCTCCTGGGTTTCGATACCACCAGTTTGACCCGGCAGCGGCTGCGGCGCATTGACATTCGACAACCCGGCGTCGATGGGTGTCCATGCGGGCTGCGCTGGCCCGGTGCCGGGAGGCGCAGGTCGGCCGTACGGGGCATACGGGTGCGCCGGCCTGCCGCGTTTGTGACGTCTTGGCGCCGCGGCTGCAAGGATCGGCGGCGAAGCCGGCGCGCGCAGCCGGCCATGGCCCTTCCAGAAGCCCCGGCGCCGCTCGTCGACGACAATCGTCTGCGCACGCAGGGCGCGTGCGCGACGAACCAAGCGGATCGAAGAGGAGGATCGCCATGGGTGTTGCAGTCGTCACGGAGGCAAATCGCGGGATCGGCCTCGAGCGCGCGCGGCAGCTCAAGGCACGCGGAGCCAGCGTCGTCGCGGTCTGTCGCAGGAGCTCGCCGGAGCGCGACGGGCTCGGGGTGCGGATCGAGAGCGGGGTCGAATTGACCGCGCCTGGGCGTGGGAAGAAAGCGTGGCCCGATTGCGCCGCGCGATCGTCCAACCTGGCAACTACGCGCTGGAGGCAACCCTGGGTGGCGACACGATCGTCGGTCCGTTGATGGAGGCGATGGCAGCCGGGCTTGAGGTCAACGTCTGGTTCATCGGCCTCGACTCCATGGAGCTGCATGTCGCGCGCGTGCGGCAGCGGGTTGCCCGGGGCGGGCATGACATCCCGCGCGCCGACATCGAGCGGCGCTACGTTCGCGGTCGCCTGAACCTGATCCACGTGCTGCCCAAGCTCAACCAATTGGTCGTCTACGACAACAGCGCGCAGGCGGATGCCGATGCGCCGGCGAAGGCGGGACCCCGGTTGCTGCTTCGCCGGGTCGGCGGCGCCATTACCGGACCCGGCGATCGTTCGCAGACGCCGGCGTGGGCCAAGCCCATCATTGCTGCCGCGCTCAGGCTGGATCAGCGTCGACAGCGAGCGCCTTGAACCGAGGTGGAGGCGGCTGGCAGACTACCGCTGGCTCAGCCGCTTTGGCCCGATTGAGATTCAGGCAAGGTCGGCCCGGTGTTGGGCATCATCGGCGCGGCGTTGCCGCAGTCTCCGGCAGAACCCGAAGCGCGTGCATCAAAGCGGTGATCCGCACCTTCCCCACGGTTGGGTCATAGGTCGCTCCCCGCTCGAATGCGCTGTTGGTTCAGGGTGGGACGTGGGCGACGGGCCATTCGGGCTTGCACTGAATGCATGGCCCTCTCAATAGCTGTTGTTCTTTGTGTCATTGACCGTCGTTGTCTTGGCCTCGCCGGCCGTCGCGGCGGCAGGAGTCGGAGTCTGTTGCCTGTCCGAACTGCCATATCGAATGCCAGCGCGGACACCCGATCCTCGCGGGGCGCTCCAGAACCACCAGCGCAAAGCCCCACGATAATCGCGGGGCTTCGCAGGATCGCCACATCGCTGTGGCTTCATTTCGTTGCGTCACCGCAACGTGTGCCGGTACATGATTGCCGGCGTCTGGGTCGACCTGTAGTAAATGTCATCTATAGAGCACCTCCCCCGTCGTGGGTCACCACAATATCGGCGCGACCTTGCGGCCGGAAACTTGAGTGAGCCTCTGGTTGCGGAGTGCTGCCATCGCGAAGCCGCACAGGAACTCACCACCTCTCTGCCACAAGCACCGACCCGTCAATTACATCACCTGTGATTTCAGACTGCGACGAGAGAGAAAGAGTTCCACCGGTCGCAAAGCCTGTATCAACATGAAAATTTTCCCTTGACAACTGGGTAAGCAAATGCCGTGCCGCGACACCGCGCGTGTTTTCAGGGGCAAGAGACAGGGCCGCGCCGCCGGCACCGACCCAAATCTGTCACGCCGTGACGCTGCGCGGCCGCGCGAAGGTTCACCGATCGAATCATGCGACGACGAGCGACGTCACCATGAACAGGCCGATCGCGCTGCAGGTTCGCGCCCTGCGGCCTGTCGCGCCATCATCCACCCCGGGTATTCCGGTGGGAGCGCGCTTGCGCTTTCAAGCTCGCCAGGATCTTCCTGCGTGAGCTCTGGCGCCGCCGCGTCAACGTTGTCGAAAGCTTGACTATCACCGTCAGGTATCTCGGGATCGAGGTTGACGATGCTCTGAAAATCGGCGAGCAGACGGAGGCGCAATCTTACCAGGCTGGTCGCGACCGCCGGACTCGACGGTCGCTGACCGGCCAGCGGCCCTTCGAGAGTCGGACCTGGTTCATCAGAATGAACCGGGTCGGCGGCACGATGGGCATGGCGCCCGGGTCGCGCCGCGAAACACCCCGCGAAGCTGTCACCAAGCGCGCAGCGGCGAGCGCCGCCTGGGGGCGGCTGACCCGCCGCGCTCCGGTCGATCAGGTTGCGCCCGGGAAAGGAAGTGCTAGGCGCCGGTGCGGATTGGCGTGCAAACTGACGTCAGTCACGTCCGGTGACGAAAGCCGCCGCTTACCTCGGCCTAAGGAGAGTTCAGATGATTGCCTTCAACCGTACGGCGGGCATTGCGCCCGGCAAGACCGCGAGCGCGATTGGATTTGCCCATGAGATCGCTGCTTACGTAAAAGGCAATTACGGCGTCGATCTCGAAGTGCTGTTGCCGATTGGAGGCAACCCGCAGCGCATAGCGTGGTCCGCCCGCTACAAGGACTTGGCCGCGTTGGAGGCTGTGATGGCGAAGATGCTCGCGGACAAGAAGTATCTGGAGATAACGGGAAAGGGCAGCGAAAACTTCATGCCCGGGTCCATGCGCGACTCGATCTGGCGCATCGTTTGAGGTCGGCGCGGGCGGCGCGTTCGGCACCGCCCGCGTTTGCATTGGTTTGATCGCGGGGCGCAATCGGCAGCCCGCCAGGCAGTGGCGGGGGCGACGCCGCGCCCCTTGCCGCCTTCCTTGCCGACCAGCTGAAACCGGCGTGCGCGGACGCGGGTTGCAACCAACCGTAGTGACGGACGGATACGCCTTTCAATCACGCGAGCAAGCGGATTGGGGGTGCGGGCGTTCGGCCGACTCTTGGCGGCAGCAGTTGTATGAAGACATTCGCACCTCGCCCAGCAGACGGCGTCGAATTTTATCCGCGTCGGCGTTGAGCGATGGTTTCAGAACGGCCACCTCCGGCCATTCATGCCTCGAAAAACTCGTGTCGAGAATGACCCCAGGTGTTGGCCGACGGCTGCCGGTGGGGGCAGGCGCCGCAAAGCAGCACTACGCCGACCGGCCAGGGGCCGCTCTTCGGCGCCAGCCCCCACCGGCAGCCGTCGGCCGGGCGCGGGCGGTCAGCGTTCCCGTCCAACTTTCTCGCAAGCAACCGTTCGCGTCCGCGATCATGCGATTGATGGCGAAGCAAGCGTGACTCTACGACCAATGTGGCTCAACCACGATACCGCTGCGCTTCGCGGGAAGGCTGACCTCCACGTGCAGCCGCGATCTCAACACCGGAATGCTTCTTCTGATTCTTGCCGCAATCTGCTGTCCCAGCGCAGCGTCCGTCGACAGTTCGTCCTCGATATGGATCGAGCGATGAATGACGAAGTCTGGCGACAACAGTTTGAAGTAGCGTTCCACCTCTCGCAGCGAATACTCCTTCCAATGATGGCCGCGAGACGGCGTTGCGAGAATCTCGTCTACTGTGATGCCGGCACCACCCCCGATCCAGTAGCGCAGTTCGACGAACCGCCGGCGAGTGGCGGCATAACAGTTGGGCGTAGTCACTACGATCCTGCCGCCTTCGGCCAGCAAGCGATACATCTCACGCCACAGCGCAACGGGGTTGAACGCAAGATGCTCAAGAATCTCTCCGAAAATAATTACGTCGAAGTACCCATCGGAAAAGCCGGAAAGGGCTGCCGGGTGAGCAAGGTCGTCACAAGATACGAGCTGGATGCCATACGCGTGCGCCAGGTTTGCGATGCTGGCGGTTTCGATGGATTCCGGGAAATCCACGGCTGTTACCTGGTAGCTGTCCAAGGCAAACAGCACGGCTTGGTGCAACCAATGCGCACCGATATCGAGCACGCGTTTCCCCGCTACCCTGTTCACCCCGCGCTCGAAGATTTCCTTGGTATTTCGAAACCGGGGCCAATGCCTGTGCAAATAACCGACGTCCGTTACGCCGTAGTCGTCGAAGAGCCGGACGTAGGCTTCTCGCGAAATCATGAAACTTGCGCCGTCGGGCGCGTGTGTACGCGCTCGCAGAGGCGTGCCACGACCATTATCATAAGGGTTCGTGCCCAACATTGGACAAGCCGCCGGCACCTTCCGCGTCGCGGCGGGGCCAATACGTGAACGGCGTCAGGGCATCTGGCTTGGCGAGTGTAGCGGACAGGCCAATCCGGTGTCCAGGGCCGTCGAAATCACGCTGTATTCCGGACGCTTTCGTCGTGGGGTGCCGCATTCGCGTAACCGGCGTTGCTTTGCTGGCGTGTGTCGTCGACCGGGAAGGCCGCGCCATTGATCCAAACGCTGAACGTCCGGTTCGGAGGAGATCGACCGGCTACTCCGGGCCGTTCTTGCTCGTCGGCGTGGAGATGTCGAGATCGGCCAACAGACCTGCGAGCCTCACCTCCATTTCACTCAATGGCAGACGTTCACGGTCAGTCACAACTTGTCGATGACCTCATCCGCCTGTAGCAGTACCGCTTGTGGAACGGTGAGGCCGAGCGCCCTAGCGGTTTTTGGATTAATGACCATCTCGAATTTGGCGGGCTGCTCCACCGGCAGATCGCGGGCCTGGCACCCTTGAAGATCCGGTCCACATAGAACGCGGCGTGGCGGAACATTGCGGGCAGGCTTGGTCCGTAGGACATGAGCCCGCCCACTTCCATGAAACCGCGCGATCCGTAAATCGCCGGCAGGCGGTACTGCGCTGCGAGTGCCACGATTCGCTCGCGACTTTCGCCGCCGAAGGTGTTTTGCTGCACGATCAGCGCTTGCACACGCGCGCGTCGCATGGCGGTCAAACGCACCCACCAGTTCCCCGGAGTCGTTCGGCGGCGATGCCAAACGCTCCAGCAAGCAGCCGTCCGGCCATACGAAGATGCGGCGGGCCATGCTATAAATTCAACCTGCATTGCACCGTTGCCGGTCCAGGCGGGCCAGTTTCGATGCTGAAGCAGCGACCTGCTCACGTCCGCCAGCTCGTGATGCCATGAGAATCCAGCTCCCAGGACAGCAAGCACGCAACCGCCATCTCCGGGATTGACAACGCAGGGAGCGCAAGATTACTGCTTCCGTCCTGTTGGTATCGACGACGATCGACTGGCTAGGCACGGCGCGGATGCCCGCTGCACTAAGCAAGGCGGGATTCGATGTTTCGCTGTTCGCGCCGGCCAATTCCCTGGTGGCGAAAAGTCGCTTCGTCGACAGGGTTCAAGAGCTGCCCCAAAACGCGACGCCGCTCCAATGGGTGGTTGGGTTCGCCGCGATGGTCAACACCGCATCGCCCGACCTCATTGTCCCCGCCGACGACGACGCGGTACGATTAATGCAGACGCTAGTCTTATCGCCGCCACACTTCCTGCCGCCCGCGCATTACAGCAAGCTGGCGGGACTGATTCGCGAATCGCTTGGTGACCCCGATCACTATCGGACCAGTGTTGATAAGACACTGCTGCCGGTGGCCGCGGAAGCACTTGGCGTTCGCACTCCGCCCTTTGTTGTTGCTACGGAACTTGCAGAAGCGCAATCGTTCGCTGCCGCCCAGGGCTACCCGGTTGTTATCAAGCGCGGCTTCGGCGCTGCCGGCGAGTGGGTCGCCATAGTTCCCGATCGCGATCGGCTTGCACAGAACTTTTCCAGGTTCAAGACGGCAAGAACGCTCGACCTCGAGGGGTCCGGAAGCTCGCGACTGCTGGTCCAAGCACACATTTCCGGGAAGGTCGTGGACCACTCGATGGTCGCGTGGCGCGGTTCCAGGCTGGCCGGTTTCACCCGCGAGAAGTTGGTCAAGAATCCGCCAATGGGACCTTCGACGGTGGACCGGGTTCTCCACGCGCCGGAAGTCCGGAGCTTTTCTGACCGCTTGGCGACCGGACTAGGAATGAATGGATTCTTCGCCGTTGAATACATAATGGACCATGCCACTGGCGAATCCTACTTGCTCGAGATCAATCGACGAGTTACCAGCGGCATTACGATGGGCGCGATGATCGGGGTCGATCTCTGCGCAGCAATGAACGCCGCATTGACCGGGAATCCCTCATCGATACGCACGGATGTCGAGCCACTCGAAGAGCATTTCATTGCGCACTTCCCGGAGGAGTGGCTACGCGATCCCCAAAGCCGGTATCTGCGCGAATATCGTATCGATGCGCCTTGGGACGACCTTGGCTTACTTCAGGCGACTCTGGCGATGAGGCACGGTAAATGAATCGTTCTGGCGCGCACACCTGCGTCGATGCAGGCACGTTGAGTCTGGCGTCGTAACACCAGCGCTTCGCTCCGCGCCGCGAGAAACCGAGAAGAAGACGGCGGGGCTCCAGGAGTCGCGTCGAATCAATCCCCACCAAGGAGCCCAATGGCCGTCTTCGACGATAAATGCGGTACGCTTGCGCGGGCCGTGTTGGCGATCTCGGGGAAGCCCCATGCTGTTCGAAGCGCAGCGACACGAGCCGCTGCAGGATGCGCCGTGGGATCCCGCGCGAGCCCACGACGCCGTGCGCGCCATCGTCGGCGATCTGGACGAGCGTTTCAATGCCGTCAGCCTGTGGCCCACGCACCCGCTCGATGAAGCGCCCGAACTCCCCACCGGCTACAAGACCCTCTACCTCGGCGCGGCGGGAACGCTCTGGGCGATGTGGTACCTCGCGCGCGAAGGCGCGGCGACGCTGCGCGCCAAGCCGCAAGACTTGATCGGCCCCGTTTACGACGCCTATCTCGCCGCCCCCGACGAAGGGCCAGTCCTGCCGTCGTACTACCTGGGTGAAGTTGGCATTCTGCTGGTGTTGTGGCGGCTAACCCGCTCGCGCGAGGCGGCGGATCGGCTCTGGACGTGCATCGAACAGAACATTCCCAATCCCGCCAACGAAGCCCTGTGGGCCGCGCCCGGCACGATGGTCGGAACTTGGCACATGTTCGAGTGGACCGGCGAACGCCGCTGGCATGACCTCTTCCTCGCCAACGTCGAGCAACTGTGGCGCACGTGGTTGCCCGGCGAGCATGCGCCCTGCCACCTGTGGACACAGGATC
>Ga0315290_10003760_pt1 | contig 10899 bp, 10 predicted proteins | sample YL17G12_0_MG_FD_203627 | JGI IMG/M metagenome (GOLD analysis project Ga0315290, IMG submission 203627) | Sediment microbial communities from Yellowstone Lake, YNP, Wyoming, USA - YL17G12_0 | ecosystem: Environmental > Aquatic > Freshwater > Lake > Sediment | place: USA: Wyoming | collected...
ATCAAAAATGATACCGGTAGTAGTTGCCAAAGCATCAGAACAGGGCGGTCGATCAATTGGGGGCTGAGCGCCAAAAACACAGGGAGACGGGCGAGTGGTTTCGAAAGAAGTTATCCGTGAAATGAAAAACCGATTGGTGAGGGAGTTTCATCCCAAGCGTATCATCTTATTCGGCTCCCAGGCCAGAAAGAGTGCGGATGAACGCCGTGATGTGGATTTATTGGTGATTTGTCCAATCCACGGAAAAAGACGAACCCTAATGGTTGCAATGGACCGGGCGCTCAAAGGATTGCCAATCGCTCGAGATATTATCATTCTCACCCCGGATGAGTTTGAACGGGATCGCCATATTCCCGGAACGGTTGCCCGGCCTGCATGGAGGGAGGGAAAAGTGCTTTATGAGTCTCCCTAACTACGCGGTATCCGGGAGAAGATGAGGCGGTAAGCAAAGGGGAAGCTTTGAAAGCGGTCGCGATCGCAGAAAAAGCTCGGCGGATAATCCGAAGATCCCTTATAGGCGGAGGATTAATGATTGTACAAAAATCAAAATCGAAGAAGAGATCAAGATAACCTCTCCAGAATCTTCTAAAATTGCATCTCTTTCATCATCACAACCAACAAATTAAATTCAAGTATTATGTGTGAAAGGAGGGTTATAAATATGGGGGAATTGAAGAGCGCCTGGGAACTGGCCATGGAGAAGACGAAGAAAATGGGCGGGGAGGATGCCGTAACCTTGACCGCGGACCAGAAGCAAGAGATCGCCGAGATCCGGAAAAAATATGAGGCCAAGATCGCGGAGGCCGAAATCATCATTACCGACCCGGAAAAAAAAGAAAAGGAATTGGATTACCAGCGGCGGGAAAGAGAGCGGAAGATCGAAGGGGTGTATGAGAAAGTCCAGAAGAAGAAGTAGGTAGCAAGCAGGAAAATACCGCAAGGCGCGAGTCGCAAGGCGCAAGGGGGAAAAATATGCCCCACCTGACCGGTGGCGAGGCGGTCGTTGAAGCCCTGAAGCGTGAGGGCGTCGAATACATTTTTGGGATTCCCGGAATTCAAATCATGGCAATTTACGACGCCATGTATGGCCGGAGGGATATCCGCCCCATTTCGGTGCGCCATGAGCAGACGGCGGTCTATATGGCCGATGGGTATGCGCGGGTAAAAGGCAAACCGGGCGTGGCCTTGGTGGTTCCCGGGCCCGGGGTGCAGAATGCCTCTGCCGCCCTGGGGACCGCGTATGCTTGCTCTTCTCCCGTTCTCCTCATCGCCGGGCAGGTGGAAAGTTTCAATGTGGGCAAAGACAAGGGGTCCCTGCACGAGATCCATGACCAACTGGAGGTGGTCCGGCCGGTGACAAAATGGTGCCACCGCGTGATGGAGCGGGATAAGATCCCTGCCGCCATTCACGAAGCCATGCGGCAGATGGCCGTCGGCCGGCCTCGGCCCGTTTACGTTGAGATTCCGTGGGATACCGTAACCGGAAAGTCGGATATCGAATTTCCGGAGCGGGAATCTTTCCCTCGCCTGAAACCGAATCGTGAGGAAGTCAAGAAAGCGGCTGAGCTCCTGATATCCGCCAGGAGGCCGCTCATCTGGGCGGGCGGGGGTGTCATTTCGGCCGGGGCCGCGGAAGAGTTGACGGCTCTTGCCGAGAAGCTGGGGGCCCCTGTAGCCATGACTGCCGAGGGCAAAGGCGGCATCCCGGAAACCCATCCCCTATCTCTGGGGGGCGCCTATTATGGTTTCGGGGCGGTAAGATGGGCAACGCCAACGGCCGATGTGATTCTGGCAGTGGGGACCCGTCTCACCTGGCAGATGCGGCCGGGCACGGCTCCGAAACCGACGCAGCGTTTGATTCATTTGGATGCCGACCCGGATGTCATCGGAAAAAATTTCCCCGCCGAAGTGGCCCTTGTCGCTGACGCCAAGGAGGGCCTTCGGGCGCTGCTTGAAGAAATTCAAGGGAAGGCAATTTCCAAAGAACGCTGGACCCTCCCGGAGCTTGAGGAATGCCGGGAAAAACATCGGGGGTGGCTTCGGAGGCAGGCTCCTTTGCAGGGCGAGGTGATTGGGAAAATTAGAAAGGTCATAGGAGAAGGGGCGATCTTGGTAAGCGGGATCACGAATGTAGGATACTGGTGCAACCTGGCATACCCTGTTTTCCATCCGCGCACCTACCTGACCTCGTCTTATTTTGCCACGCTCGGCTATGCCTTTCCAACCGCCTTGGGAGCAAAGGTGGCCGCTCCCGACAAACCCGTTGTTTGTGTTACCGGGGACGGGGGATTTCTCTATGCCGTCGGCGAACTGGCTACGGCGGTTCAATACGGGATCAACTTGGTGACGATCGTTTTCAACGATCAGGCCTTCGGCTCCACCAAAAGCGACCAGCAGAGGAATTATCAGGGAAGAATCGTGGAAACGGATCTCAAAAACCCTGACTTCGTAAAATTGGCGGAGGCTTTCGGGGCCAAAGGAATGAAGTCGGATCCGGGTAATATCGATCGAGCTCTTGCGCAAGCTTTGGAATGCAAACAGCCGGTGGTGATCGAAGTCCCGATCCCAACGCTGGTTCCGCCATTCCAGCTATCTTCGGAAAACGGGACATAAAGAAGCAGAGGGCAGGGAGAATTACGGCAACTCAAAAGCCTTTGCCACAGAGGGCACAGAGATCACAGAGCCACAAATAGAGTCCTCATTTATCCCTCTCCCCCATCCACGGGGGAGAGGGAAGGGTGAGGGGTCGTTCCCAGAGAAAAAAAGTTAACAAAATTTAAAGATTCCAAACATGATGGGTTCGTAAAAAGTCGTCACTCCGGTGGAAACCGGAGTCCAGGGAAGTTGTAACTACTTGAAAGAACTGGATTCCGGCTTTCGCCGGAATGACGAAAATGGGAAGTTTCAGACTTTTTACGAGATCATCAACATTAGTAGGACAGAGATCACAGAGGTTTAAGGAACAATAGATAAGGGGGAAGTCCAGGCATCGGGAAAAGCTTGTTGGAGTGTTGTAAGGTAATTATTTTCGCAGCTTTTATATCTCTGTGTTCTCTGTGCCCTATGTGGCTAAACAACTATTTGGACTTTACCCCTTGCGCCTTGCGGTATTTTTCGTTCGCCGGTTATTGGCTTTACACGGCCCCGCGGCGGGAGTATGATCGGGTTGATGAACATCGGGAACCCCATAGAAGTGCGGGTGAAAACTCTCATCTTCTACAAGGAAAAGGAAGTCGCGATCATTCTTCTTGAAGACCTGGAAGGATCTTGGGGGCTTCCGATTCTTGCGAAGGCGACCGAAGTGACCGCCATCTTTTTGTCCCTCGAGGGGAAGAACCCGCCGCGCCCCCTTTCCCATGATTTGATTGCCAACATTCTGGGCGGGCTGAAAGCCCGCCCTCTCCACGTTTTGATCGACATTCTCGAGGAGGCGATCTGCCATGGGATCATCGCGGTCGAGGTGGCTGGAAAGGAGCGGGATTTCGACGCCCGGCCCAGCGATGCGATCTCTCTGGCTCTGCGCGCCCGGGTGCCGATTTTCGTTTCCCCGGCGGTTGTAAATAAAGGAGCGGTGGTTTTCAACCGAAATAATTGGGCGGAGGGGCTGGAAGAAAAAGCTAAACTTCAAAACTGAAATTTCACCACAGAGAACACAGAGATATTCGTGTATAAAAGCAAAAGATAAAAATAAAATCTAAGAACAACACCATCAATGGCTTGGGTGTTTGATTCTTGAATTCTATATTCTCTGTGAGCTCTGTACTACTGATGCTTGGAATCTTTAATTTTTGTTAACTTTTTTTCTCTGGGAGCGCCCCCTCACCCTTCCCTCTCCCCCGTGGACGGGGGAGAGGGACAAATGAGGACTTTATTTGTGGCTCTGTGATCTCTGTGTCCTCTGTGGCTAATGGTTTTTGGTTGCGGCGCTGCCGCGCTGTGTCCTCTGTGGTGAAAAGTCTTTAAAAATCTAGGAGGAAGGAATGGCATCCAATAACAAAATCAAAAGGATTGGGATCCTCACGGGCGGAGGAGATTGCCCGGGGCTGAACGCCGTGATCCGGGCGGTTGTGAAGAACGCCATTTTCCATTATCAGCTGGAGGTCATCGGCTTTCTGGAAGGATATTTGGGCATGATCAAAAATATGACCCGCCGGCTGGAAGCTACGGATGCCTCCGGAATTTTGCATCAGGGAGGGACGATCCTGGGGACCTCGAACCGGGACAACCCTTTTCGCTTTCCCGTGAGGGTGCGGGGAAAAAAGACCTTCCGGGACGTCTCCGACCAGGCCATCCGAAATCTGCAGCGGAACAAAGTGGATGCGCTGATCGCGGTGGGAGGAGACGGGTCCCTGACGATCGCCTACCAGCTTTACCGGAAGGGGATTCCCATCGTCGGGATTCCCAAGACCATCGACAATGATCTCTGGGGGACGGATGTCACCTTTGGCTTTAACACGGCCTTGCAAACCGCCATGGAAGCGATTGATAAGATCCAAACGACGGCGGCCTCCCACCATCGGGTCATGGTGGTGGAGGTCATGGGCCGATATGCCGGATGGATTGCCCTCGAAGCCGGCATTGCCGGCGGAGGGGATGTGATCCTCATCCCGGAGATTCCTTATGACATCGAGAAAGTCTGCGAGGTCGTAAGGGAAAGATATCGCTATGGGAAACGGTCCAGCATCGTGGTTGTGGCCGAGGGCGCCAAACCCCAGAAGGGGGAAGTCGTCGTCCAGAAAATGGTGGAGGACAGCACCGATCCGGTGCGCCTGGGAGGGGTAGGGTACAAGGTCGGAAATGAGATCGAAAAACGAACGGGCCTGGAAACCCGGGTCACCGTTTTAGGACATATCCAGCGGGGCGGCTCTCCGATCGCTTACGATCGTATCCTGGCTACCCGATACGGGGCGGAAGCGGTGGAATTGGTGATGCGCGGGAAATTCGGAAGGATGATTTGCCTGCGCGGGATGAAGATTGACAGCATCCATCTGAATCGAATCCAGGGCGACCAGAGGAAGGTCTTTCCGAATGGAGATTTGGTTAAGACGGGCCGGTGCATCGGGGTTTCGTTCGGAGAGTGACCTTCTCAGAAAAGGGTTCAAGGGGCCAAGTTAAGCATCGTAAGGCGCACCCCAAAACGGGGCCGTCGGACGGAGTCGCGAGAGCGCAAGGGGAAAAGACAAAGACATAGGGAGCAGCGGCCCAAGGGCCAGGAGGGGTATCAATTTAGCTTTTTGAAAAGGCATTCTCAGAAATCCCTCCCGTCCTCCCTTTTCCAAAGGGAGGCGAACTTTTCTTAATGCCTTCGATAAGAGATTCCCCCTTTAAAAAAGGGGGACGAGGGGGGATTTAACGGATTTTCAAGAGACTGAAGTGTTACCGGGAGGAAAAATGAATCTCAAGAAATATGAAAAATTTTATGAATCGCTGGGTCTGAGAGAACACCCGCTTGGAATCCATTACACGAATAAGGAGCCGGAGAAAGGGCTGACGCCCAAAGAAGGCACGCCTGTTTGCATGATCGGCATGCTGAATAGGGCCAGGCGGCAGGGAGAGACCGTGTATTTCGATGCGGATCACACGGGCTGCTTCGGCGGAGCCTACTACCTGGGGTTCCGGGATCAGGCCCGACCCAAGATTGAATATTTTCTGTCCTGTGGGATTCCCGGAGAGATGGAAGGGGAGCGGTATATCAAAACTCCGGAATTGGCGAAAGAATATTTCGCTGCGGCCCAACCGCGCAAGGCCCCGGCGAAATTCTGCATCTTTAAGCCTCTCAATAAATTTCAAACGACGGAAGAGCCCGAAGTCGTCGTCTTCTTTGCCCCGCCAGATATTCTCTCAGGATTATTCACCCTGACGAATTACGCGGCCGAACGTATGGACGCAGTTCGCATCCCGTTCAGCTCCGGATGCGGTTCCCTTTTAACCCACCCCTTGAAAGAAGCGGAAAAAGAAAAGCCCCAGGCCATTCTGGGGATGTTCGATGTCTCTGCCCGGCCCTTTGTGGAGCCGAATATTCTAACCCTGGCCATGCCGACAAAATTGTTTTTAACCCTTCTGGATAATCTCGACGAGAGTTTCCTGATTACCGAAAGTTGGAGGAAAGTAAAGGAACGCATCCAAAAGACGCAGGGGGCAGGGAACGGTAAAGCTTAAAGGACGCTTGGCGCAGAGCGCAGAGCGCAAAGCGTGATATCACCGGGAGGGATAAATAGTTTCCATCTGAAAATCCAAACTTCCTCATTCTTCCCTCTCCCCTTGGGGAGAGGGTTAGGGTGAGGGGGCCGAAACGCCGCTGGCAAACATACTGTTGCTTGGAGTAATACTACGAGAGAAGTGGCGTGTAAAAACGATGAGCCTATTCAAAAAAATCTCAGGTTTCTTCGCCGGATCAAAGGCGAGCAACAGAAGCGGCTCGTTTGAGATCGCGGTGCAGTGCTCCCGCTGCGGCGAGGTCATCCGCACCCGGATCGACATGACCCATGACCTGAGTGCCGAATACGGCGAAGACGAGCAAGAGACTTATTACCTTTGCCGGAAAGTTTTGATCGGAAAACAGGGCTGTTATGCCCCCATCGAAATCATCTTGAATTTTGATGGCGGCCGGAACTTAATCGACCGGCAAATCACGGGCGGGAAATTTGCAGCCGGAGAAGCGGAAATGCGAAAAAAATCGACCTAAAAAATGGCTCAAAAAACGTTTAGCTTCCTTCGGAAGGCAACGATTATTGACTTCCGCATAAGTAATGCTATGGGGGTTGTAAGGGAAAAGACGGGGGTTGGGGAGAAAGAAATAGGGTCAAGAAGTCAGGTGCGAAAGGTGGTAAAAGCGCGGGCGTTGTATGGCTATTTGGCGAGGGAAAAAAGTGGGTTGAGCGGAGCGGAATTGATAAAACAGTTGAGGATGACGTCGGGGGCGATTTCTTTCCTTGTTTCGAGGGGAAAAGGATATTTTGAATCTGTATCTTTAAGACTTTAAGCAACGTCCCCTCCGCCCCACGGACCCGTATGCCCCGGTGGGGTGGGAGGGCGAAGGTCGCGAGACCTTTGCCTATCCCGATTGGGCCGCGCCTGAACCCCCCTTTCCCGTGAAGCCTCTATTCCTCTCCTTGAATAATTTTATATTGTAAAGCCTTGGCAACCGCTTGGGATTTAGAGGAGACCCTCAATTTCCGATAGAGGCTTTTGATGTGTGACCGGACCGTATGCTCAGACACATGGAGGAATTCGCCAATCTTGCGGTCGGTATGCCCGGCTACTATTCCTTTCAATATTTCAAGCTCACGATGGGTCAGGGACACTTTTTCAGCCCTTTCCGGAGTATTCTTCCCCCTTTTCAGCAGATTGAAAACATTAGCCGTCACCGAGGGGTCCAAAAAAGCTTGATTTCCCATCACCAGATGAATGATTTGGATCAGTTCATCCCGCTGCACTTTTTTCAGAACGTACCCGTTGGCTCCCGCTTGAATCGCTCCCGTGACATATTGATCATCGTCGTAGATGGTGAGCATGATGATCTTTATGCGCGGGTACTTTTGATGGATGAGACGGGTGGTTTCGATTCCGCTGATTCCCGGCATCCGTACATCCATAAAGATGAGATCAGGAGAATGCTTATCGAGTTGCCGCAGACATTCCAAACCATTGCCGGCCTCGGCGATCACCTGGATTTCGCCATCGACCTCCAGCAACTGCTTGAGCCCCTCTCGAACCACAGGATGGTCATCGACAATCATCGTTTTCAATTTGGCATTCATGGGTTTCCTTGGCGAATGGGAATTCTCGCCTCCACGCGAAAACCACGATTGGCTTTGGACTGAATGTCCAAGGTACCGCCAACGGTTTCCACCCTTTCCTTCATAGAGAGAAGTCCCAGTTTGTTCTTATCTTTCATCCACGGGGGCCCTTGGGAGATATCAAAGCCCTTCCCCCCGTCGGAAACGATTAAGATGGCATTTCCGTCCTCTTTTCTAAGTGCCAATTCCGCGGTCTTGGCTCCGGAATGCTTATAGATGTTCATGAGGGACTCTTGGGCGATGCGGAAGAGGCAAATATTTCCCTCTGAGGATATTTGAATGCTTTTCGGCAGGTGGATCGTAACCCGAATGTCGGTTTCCTGCGCAAAGTTTTCAATATGCCTTTTAAGGGCAGGCACCAACCCCATGGTATCGATCAGGTCTGGCCGAAGACTCGAAATCAGTTCCTTGGACTGATCCATGGCCTGGTGAACCGTCTTAATTAACCCGTTGAATTGCTCCATCAACAGGGCCGGCTTTTTTACCGCTAATTCCTTACAGAATTGGATTTTATAGCCAATTGCGGTTAGAGCCTGGGCCAGGGTGTCGTGAATATCCGAAGCCAGCCGTTTCCTCTCTTCTTCCTGAATCTTGATCATTTTGGCAGTCAACAGACGAAGTTCCTGGCGGTTCCTTTCAATCTCTTCTAACATGAAAGCGTTTTCTAAGGCTACGGCCGTGATGTAAAGAAATTGGTAGAGAAGACCCAGCTCCTTGTCCGTGAACTTGAACCCTTTTTTTCGGTTATAAAGAGCCAGGGATCCATAACAGCGGTCGTGAGCTTGGATCGGTATGGCCACCACGCGTTTGAGTCGGGATTGATCGATCTCTCGCTGAATCTCCGCCCCCTCATCGATGAATAGAGGTATGCCTTCTTCCAGGGTTTTTTCCATAACCTTCCGGATTCCCTGGTTTTCCTCAAGAGGAGGAAAGGCGTAGATTCCTTGAATCCGCTGGTCCCGCAAGAGAAGGATGAGGCTTCCCTCAGTCCCGAAGAATTGAGTCATTTTTCGCAAAATGAAATGGATGGTTTCCGGCAAATTGAATAGGGTGATCATCTTCCGGGTAAATTCATAAATTTCCTGAAGGTAAGTCACTTTCTCGTTGATCAGCTCCTCCCGGGTCTTCAGGAAAGAGGCGGCAACGATATGGTATCCGGTAAATAAGATCTCGTTGAGTTCCTGGATTTCCCCCCAAAGATCCAAAAGGCGGATCCTTTTTTGAATTGCTTCCTCCTTCAGGACGTCGCCGATGACTTGCCGAAAGGATAGATGAATCTGATGGCTGAAGGACAGCGGAAAACCCTGGACCGCCCGATAGTATCCAACCCGCTCTTCATCCTTGAAAAATGTTTCCCGGTCGCCTTCCAGGGAACGAATCAGCAACCCGATCCAGGTTTTTAAGCGCCTCTGCCCCTCCTTTGTGCGCAGGATAAAATCCTGATAGGGAGACCAGGGGGTTTGATCCAGGCGACGATTCATTTCCCGGATAATATATTCCTTTTTTTGAAGAATGAGATCCTTAAGGGATAAAAAGTTCATGATGGCTAACCAAAAATGGGGATGGCAAAATCCCCTGTTCAGAGGATTGATTTCGTTTTGAATCTAAGGCAAGATGCCAGTCGAATTATACCTGTTTTGCGGATTCATGCAATGCCCATTCGAGTGGGGAGGACCCTTGGAAAAGAGGGGCCCTCCTAAAAAAAGATAGAGGCAGACCCAAGGGGTCTTTGATTATATTTTTTGGCAGGAACCCCCCTAACGAAGGAGGTCGGTGATGAATGTCCTGGTAACCGGAGGTTGCGGATTTATCGGGTTAAAATTTGCCAAAAGACTTCTGGAAAAGAAGCACTCTGTCTATCTGATGGATGTGAATGCCGAGCCCCTGAAAAAGCAACCCGGGTTGGAAAAAATAACCTTTATCCCCGGGACTGTCACCTGCCAAGCCCACCTGGTCAACGCCCTGAAGGAGCATAAGATCCAATGGCTCGTCCATCTGGCCGCGCGCCTTTCCGCTCCCTCGGAAGAAGACCCCTGGTCGACCTTTGAAGTGAATGTCCGCGGGCTTTACCACGCCTTGGAAGCGGCCCGAATCTGCGGGGTGGAAAGGTTTGTTTTCACCTCTTCCTTGGCCAGTTATGGATTGCACCTTCCTCCCATTGTGGATGATGTGACCATCCAGCGGCCGATTGGAATGTATGGGGTGACGAAGGTTTTTGGCGAGCAATTAGGGGCGTTTTACCGCCGCCGTTTCGGCCTTGATTTCCGATGCATCCGTTTTTCTCAGATCATCGGCCCCGGGGTGAAAACGCCCGGAGTCGCCCAGTGTATGCCCATGGTCATTGAAGCAGCGGCCAAAGGGGAGACCTTCGAGATGTGGATTGAGGAAGAATCAGCCATGCCCCTGCTCTATTATAAAGATGGAGTTGAGGCTTTGAGCTGCTTAACCCACGCTCCCAAGGAAAATATCTTGACCATAAGCTACAATTTAGCCGGTATCAAAACCTCGGCTGCGGCGTTGGTCCGCTCGATCCGGGCGATCGTCCCGGATGCAAAAATCAGTTTTGCTCCGGATCCAGCCAAGGTCGCAATTGTAAAGACAATCCCGTCAAATATCGATGACAGTCGCTTGCGGCAGGAAACCGGCTACCAACCCATGTTCGATTTAGATTCGGCGGTCAAGGATTTTATCCAGGAAGTTCGAAGCGGAAAGGCTTAGAAGACTTCTGCGGGGATGCAGAAGAAGTACAACCTTCCGAAGCTGCCGAGATGATTCCACCTAGGTGGGGGATGGCATTTAGAGAAATCTTTGAAAAACGGGTCGAGAGGGAAGGGAAGAAGCCTTTTGTCTTCTTTCGCGATCAGGTGATCGATTATGCCACCCTGCAGGGAAAGGTTCACAAAGCTGCCAATTTGCTCCGGGAATTGGGGGTCAGGAAAGGAGACCCGGTCTGCCTTTTTCTTCCCAATTGCCCGGAATTTCTTTATCTGTGGTTCGGGTTGGCGGAGATCGGCGGCGTGATGGTGCCCTTGGATGTCAACCTGCGGGGAGATGGGCTTAAGTATATCATCAACCACTGCGACGCCGAATGGATCATCGT
>Ga0315290_10003761_pt1 | contig 10898 bp, 12 predicted proteins | sample YL17G12_0_MG_FD_203627 | JGI IMG/M metagenome (GOLD analysis project Ga0315290, IMG submission 203627) | Sediment microbial communities from Yellowstone Lake, YNP, Wyoming, USA - YL17G12_0 | ecosystem: Environmental > Aquatic > Freshwater > Lake > Sediment | place: USA: Wyoming | collected...
CCCTCAATTCTGTACCGGCCGAAAATGGCTCTCAGTTCCCCTCCTAACAGCAGCCGCGCGAGGTTGCCCAACACATAGAAGAGGGTTCCCACGCCGCTGATGATCAGGACAATCGTGAAGGCCCGGCCGGCCGGCGACAGCGGATGAACTTCCTGATACCCGACGGTCGCAACGGTTGTGACCGTCATGTAGAAGGCATCGAAGGCGGGCCAGCCTTCGATCACGATGTAGCCGAGCGTCCCCAATACGATCACGACCGCCACGGCCATGACCGCCAGCACCAGATGTCGCGTAGAGCCGGGCGAACGAGACGTTCCTGTCATTCGGCGCGATCTTTCACTCTTTCACAATCACGCCGCACGCGATGCGGGGCCCTCCAGGCGCATCCTTTGTTGGCGGGTCCGGCAGATACTTATCGTCCAACTCATGGATGATGAAGGCGCTCCCGTCCTTATCGAACAGGGTGTTAAGCCCCTCCGACAGGGTCACCCGACTCGTAATCGTGTACAACGACCCTTTCCGGTCATCGTTCACGGAGAGGTTCTGGAGATCGCCGAGATGGTAGGGATGGTTCCCTAACCCGGGCGTGACGTTCGCCTCCGGATTGATTGCCGGATCCACATTCCCGTCATAGTGCCCCTTGGCCGCGGAGAAGGGCTCGCAGTTGCCGATCTCGTGAATGTGAATCGCGTGACGGCCCGGCTTCAACTTGCTGTCCGGCGTTCCCTCGAGCTTCAACTTGATCCTGACGCGCCCTTCATACTCCTCATAGAGATGCGCCTCTCCCGTAATGCCTGGACCGGCGATGACCGCCTTGGCATGCAAGGTCTTCTCGTGCTTGCCCGTATGATAGGACGAGCAGCCGGCAAGCGGTACGAACGCTGCCACCACCAGTGCGGTTCCCACAAGTATACGGTTCATACATCCTCCTTGGTGATCCGATTCTCCGTCCAGATGGCCGCTCTTATTGAGAACAGCGCACGAAGATCTCCTCGCAATGGTCTTCGGCCCCCAACCATTCTGGCACCGACTCATATCGCACATCCGTCACTCGATTATCCTTGAGGATAATGGTCGCCCGACAACTGTGCGGCACATCTCGCGCACCGCTCGATTTCGCTCCAGGGACGGAGAGCTCAACGAGCTCGGCATCATGCTGATAAACCATCGCTGTCAGACCCTCTGACGTGCTCTCCCTTCGTGGCGCACCGGCACAGGTGAGGAGTTCCTGCTTCGTCTTGCCCTTCAAGACATCCGCCATCTTCACGGCATCCAATCGATCCGCCCGACCGCCGGCACAGGCAGTGAGCAACAATCCCGCCAGCGCCAGCAGCCCCATCCTGGTGACCTGGCACAATCTAATTGAAGACGGGACAGAGAGCGCATTCATGCCGGCTTCTCCAACTTCACAATGCCCAGCGCTTTCAGGATCGCTTTCTCGTAGTACGGCTCGCTGACACCGCGTTTCATCTTATGGAGGAAGTATTTCTCCAACCCGATCTTCGCCAGGTGGACCCACTTTCCCTTCTTCGCCCAGGTTACATTTCTCGGCGCCATTTGCGGCAACGCCACGAACGCGACGCCCGTGTCCCCCATGTCGGCCAGGCAGATCGCGTTCCACGTCGCCGTATCGCGCTTGGGATCGTTCTCGATATCGGCCTTGATGTTGTGGACCGCGGCGGAGACCATCGATTCGATCATGTAGCCGGTCTTGGGGGCGCCGGTCGGGATGGGGGTCACTTCGACCGGTGGAATCGCCACGCAAACACCGACCGAATAAATATTCTTGTACTTGGGATTGGCCTGATAGGCGTCGATGTTCACGAACCCCTTGGGATTGCAGAGCCCCGGCGTACTGGCCACCGCCTCCACCCCGGCAAACGGCGGGATGAACATGGAATACCGGAACGGGATGTCCTGTCCGTCTTCCAGCAGCACCTTGCCCGGCTGAATCTCTTTGATCGCACTATTCGGGATTGGCTTGATGGAATGTTCAGCGAACTCGTCCTCCATGAGTCGGCGCGAAGCCCCCACTCCAGCCAATCCCATATGCCCGACATAGGGTTCCGGCGTGACAAAATAGATCGGGACTTTCTTCCGCAGCTTCTTTCTCCGGAGGTCTGTGTCCAGGATGAACGCCATCTCATAGGCCGGTCCGAAACAGGAAGCGCCTTGAGCCGCCCCGACGACGATGGGACCGGGATTTTTGAGGAACCCCTGATATGAGCCCCATGCCTGCTCGGCATGGTCCACATTGCAGATGGATTGGATATAGCCGCTGGGGCCCAGTCCAGGGACAGCGCCGAAATTCAGCTTGGGTCCCGTCGCAATGATCAGATAGTCGTACGGCACCTCGCCTTTCGCGGTGACCACTCGATTCTGTTCCGGCTCGATTCGATCGGCTGTCGCGTGGACGAACTCGATGCCTTTCTTCTCCAACACCGGACCCAGCGCGAAGCTGATGTCCTTCCTTGTCCGCCACCCGACGGTAACCCAGGGATTCGACGGCACGAAATGAAAAGACTCGACATTAGAGATGACCGTAACCTTGTGTTTCTTCGCGAGAAGCGCCCGCGCCTCATAGGCCGCGGGTAATCCACCGATCGACGCACCGATGATGACAATGCGTGCCATGTTCCGCTCCTTTAGTGGAAATGGGCCTCCGCCAATCAGCCTTCAGCCTGAACACAACGGCGGTTTCCGAAGCTAACGGCTGCTTGCTGACAAATCTCCTTATCCTTTCTTCGTCGGACAGGTATTGATTCCCAACAAGGTCCAGGCCGGACAGAACCCGATCGAGCCCGTGACCAACATGATCGTCCCGACAACCAACGCGAAACCGGTTCCTACAGGGGGCAAGCCTGCAAAGGCTCCGATCCCGAGCAACGCAATCCCCACGACGATCCTGATCGGCCGTTCCACTCCCCCTACATTGCATGTCATAACTGCACCTCCTTGGTTGTGCTGAAGCTACCTGCCTTCAGCCATCGACGTTCGGATTCGGAGACTGTCGGCTCATTCCCATCTTGATGGGTATGAGTCCTCACATAGGCAATGGATTCAGCTTTCACTCGGCTTGTCCTCTCTTGATTCTCCAATTGCACCCTCATGCTGATAGCTGAATGCTGACGCCTGACAGCCATGCACCACTACTTATCCACTCCGAACCGATATAAATCATGGCACGTCGTGCAACGCGCGGTCATGCTGGAGAGTCGCTGGAGAATCTGTTGTTGGGTCTCCTTCTGGGCAACCGCATCCGCGAGGGCATCCATGTCCCTATGAATCGACATGCCCATTAGCTTGAACGGAAGCGGCAACTTCGCCATGAGCGTCGGATTCACGTCCGCAGCCATGTCCATTCCCAGCGAGCGGGCTGCCTGTTCAATCTGCGTTCGATCCACCTCCTGATCCTGGCCGGCCAAGCCAGTCACCACGCCATGGACCGCCTTCAGGAGCATCCGCATCTCGCCCAGGACCAGATCTCGCTCTGCCGGTGCTAACAGGATTTGCATCCGTCCATCCGTGCCCGGCGTCGTCCACCCTCGCACAAAGAACCATCCAGCAACCATAATCGTCACAATCCACAGCCCCAAGGTGATCCGGCAAAGCGTCGATCTCATCGGAGCCCGCTTCCCATACCGTCATTTTGTTGAGGAGCCAGCGTTCGAACATAGGCGAGCGCATCCCAAATCTCGTCGTCTGAGAGTGATTCCCTCCAGGCTCCCATCGCGGTATTTGGCTTGCCGTCATGCACGCTCTTAAACAACCTCGCATCCAGCTTCCCTTGAACCGCCGGAGACGTGAGATCGGCAACCGGAGGAGTGAACTTCATCTGCCCCTCTCCCCTCCCATCGATCCCATGACAACGGACACAAATCGTCGAAAAGATGACCCTGCCGCTGACCACATCACGCTCCGGCTGAGACACGTTCAACTCTTTCAGGCTCGCGCCCCCGGCAAACGCCAACACCGCAACCCCGACAAGTACAATTTTCATCACATCGCCTCCATAGCAGGCCTCCCTGTCTTCTTATCCGTTGAATATCATTGCGAGTGAGATGCCAAGCAGGCGTGGAAATGTGCGCAGGTAAACCTCCACACAAACAATGTGTTAGGAGAGAGGGCCAGGAGGCGACGCCGACAGAGCGCCGCAACTGGCGAGAAAGACCCCGCCGAGCATCTGGTCACTGTTGCAAGACGCCCCAGAGGAGAGATACTACTGGATAGTTGGCTCCAAGCTGACTTTGGCCTTCATGGAGTTGGAAATCAGACAGTTCGCCTCGGCTTTCTCGATCAGCTCCTTGGCCGTGGTCGCATCGGCGTTCGCCGGGAGCGTGATGGTCGGCTTCAACGTGATGGCCGTGAACTGAAACTTCCCATCGACCAATTCCAGCTTTCCTTCAGCTGCACTCTCGTACGAGGTAAAGACCAGACCTGCTCGCTCCGCCACCGACAGGAAGGTGGTCATCAGACAGATATTAGCGGAGGCGACGAATAGATCCTCCGGCGACCAGATACCTTCGTGCCCCTTGAACTCCGGTGGCGTCGCAACCTGGATATCCGGTTTACCGGCACAGGAGATGACTCCCATGCGCTGCTCCGTCCATTTCACCGCCGTGTGATACATGTAGACTTTCGGTTTCACATCCATGATCCCTCCCAGTTCCTGCTATCAGCTATCGGCCATCAGCTCTTCGCTACGGTTTGATATACGCCCATCCCTGCTCTTGCAATTCCATCAGACGGACCATGGCTGGCATCGTGCGATCCACCTGATCAATCAAATCAGCCCGCGTGAGACCCTGAACCTTCATCGTGTTCGAACAGGCGGTATACTCCACCCCAGACGAGGCCTTCAGCCTCGCCAGTTCTTCGGCCAGCTTCGTATCCTGTTTGATGAACAGCGACAATCCGGCTCCATGCGCGACGAGTTCAACGTTCAACCGTTCAGCTCCCATGGCTTCATAGAGATTCTTGATGTTGTTCAGCGCTCCCTTCTGCACCTTCTCCTCTCCGGAATTCAGATGCATGACCACACGATGGGTCTTGCTCCCGGGCACCGGTCCTTCTGCGCTCTGCGCGTGGCCCACATTAAAGACGAGACTGGCGAACATCACCAATCCGGCGAGCCCTATGGAAGTGGCATATCGAGACATGATCATTGCTCCTTGAACCTCAGTTCATTCCGGACGGCTCGCCCGTCGCCTCCGGACCCACCCTCTTCTCGCCATCCCCTTCTGTTGGGCCAGGAGGATGCGACCGTTTCATAAAACTGACATACAGGACCGGGATCACGACCAACGTCAGCAGAGTCGACGCGCCGACTCCGAACAGCAGCGACACCGCGAGCCCCTGGAAGATCGGATCGAGAATGATGACGAAGGCCCCGACCATCAGTGCCGCCGCGGTCAAGAGAATCGGGCGCGTGCGGATGGCTCCAGCCCGGATCACCGCTTCCTGCAACGGCCAGCCTTCGCCTCGTTGCAACTCGATGAAGTCCACCAACAAAATTGAATTGCGCACGATAATGCCGGCCAAGGCAATGAACCCGATCATCGACGTGGCGGTAAAATACGAGCCGGTGAGCCAATGCCCCGGCACGATGCCGATCAACGTCAATGGAATAGGTGCCATGATGAGGAGCGGCGTGAGAAACGACTGGAACTCGCCGACGATCAAGAGGTAGATCAGCAACATGGCCATGGCAAAAGCGATCCCCATATCCCTAAAGGTCTCGTAGGTGATGTGCCATTCCCCGTCCCACTTCACCGCCAAGCGGCTCTCGGACCAGGGCGCCCTCGCGTAGTGCTGTTCGACCTCATAGCCGTCCGGCGGGCGATAGGCCTTCAGCCGATCGCCGATACCGAGCACCCCGTACACGGGACTCTCCGCTTTCTCCGCACCGGGCCCGCCGACATCGCCGACAACATAGACCACAGGCTTCTGGTTTTTGTGGTAAATAGCTTTCTCTTCGATCGTCTGTTCCAACCGCAAGAGTTCCGACAACTGCACCATTTCACCGGTCGGCCGCCGCACGGCAATTTCGCCGAAATGCTCTAATCCGGTCCGCTCCGCCTGCGGCAGCCGCAAGACGATGTGGACCGGACTTTTCTCCTTGGGAATATGCACCAGACCGATCTTGTCCCCGCCAAGTGCCATGCGCAACGTCCTGACGATATCGTCTGAGGGAACCCCCGCCAAAGCCGCCTTCGCATGATCGACGGTAAAGACATACTTGATCTGATCATGTTCCATGAAATCATCCACATCCACCACCCCGGGGGTGCCCTCGAACATGGCCCGGAGCTCCTTGGCCACCGCCCGTTGCCGGTCATAGTCCGGTCCATAGACTTCTGCCACCAGCACCGACTGCACGGGAGGTCCCGGCGGCACTTCCACCACCTTCACGTTCGCCCCGAACTGACGCCCGATCTCCTGCACGGCCGGCCGTACCACCCGGGCGATCTCGTGACTCTGCACCGACCGCTGATCCTTCGCCACCAGGTTGACCTGAATATCGGCTTGATGGCTCCCCTCGCGGAGAAAGTAATGTCGTACCAGTCCGTTAAAATTGAAGGGCGAGGCCGTTCCGACATAGGCCTGGTAGTCGCGGACCTCAGGAACCGTACGCACATACTGGGTCACAGCCTTCGTGACCCGCGCCGTTTCTTCCAACGTGGTCCCTTCCGGCATGTCGACGACTAACTGCAATTCGCTTTTGTTGTCGAACGGCAACATTTTGACCGTCACGCTCCTCGTATAGAACAACGCCACCGACGCGAATAGCAGCAGCACGACCCCACCCAGAAACGTATAGGCCAGCCAGGGACGATTGAGCAGCGGGGTGAGTACCCGTTGATAGAACCGGTACGTCCACCCGCCCGTCGCATCGTCATGCTCCACACCCTTCATCACCACACCTTCGCGATAACAGGTCTGGCAGAACCAGGGAATGACCACGAAGGCGACCAACAACGAAAAGAACATGGCAATCGAGGCATTCACTGGTATCGGCCGCATATAGGGCCCCATCAGGCCTGAGATAAAGGCCATCGGCAGTAAGGCCGCGATCACGGTGAACGTCGCCAGGATCGTGGGATTCCCTACTTCGTCCACGGCATAAATGGAGGCCTCGCGGTGGGGACGACGACGCAGGGTGAGGTGCCGATAGGTGTTCTCCACCACGACGATGGCGTCATCGACTAAGATACCGATCGAAAAAATCAAGGCGAAGAGCGTGACCCGGTTGATGGTGTAGCCGATCAGCATGGAGGTAAACAGTGTAAGGGAGAGCGTTACGGGAATTGCCAGGGACACGACCATCGCCGGCCGCACGCCCAGGGTCAGCCCGAGAAACAGCACCACCGCCGCCACCGCGATTAGCAGATGCCAGAGCAGTTCGTTCGCCTTTTCATCGGCCGTCTCGCCGTAATCGCGCGTGATCGAGACGCGCACGTCTGCCGGAATGATCGTGCCTTTCAACTCCTCGACGGTACGGAGCACCTCGCGGGTGACGGTGACGGCATTCAAGCCCCGCTGCTTGGCGACCGCCACGGTCACGGCAGGAGACTCGTGAAGCGTATCTCGTGAAGCGTCGTTCGTGAGGCCCGCTTCACGTTTCACGTGTGACGTCTCACGATCCCCTCCGGCACCCAGACCGAACCACACGTACCTTGTGACGTCGGAGGGGCCATCGATCACGTCCGCGACCTGACGAAGATAGATCGGCCGGCCGTCACGGACGCCGACTACCAGCGCTTCAAGATCTTCGCGAGAGCGCATGAAGCGGCCTGTTTCCAGCACGTACTCGCGGTTCTGACTTTGGAATCGGCCGGCCGGCAGTGCCAGATTCTCGCCCCTGATCACGCCGGCCATATCGAGGGGCGTCACCCCGTAGGCGCGCATACGGGCCGGGTCAATCTGAATACGCAGTTCACGGGGGCGTCCGCCGACAAAGAATCCTCCAGCGGTCCCCGGCACCTTCTTCACGTTTTCCAGCACATGCTCCGCCAGCTGGTGAAGCTGGGCATCGCCGTACCGGTCGCTGGAGAGCGTCACTGTGACGATAGGCACATCGTTGATGTCCCGCGGTTTCACGAGGAAGGGCCCGGCGCCCGGCGGGAATAGATCCTGGTTGGACATGAGCTTGTCGTACAGATCGACGAGGCTCTGCTCCATCGGTTCACCGACAAAGAATCGCACGATGATCAGGACCCCGCTGGGCCGGGAGATCGAATAGACATATTCGACCCCTCGAATCTCGGAGATCTTGCGCTCGAAAGGTTTAGTGAGTTGTTCTTCGACGACCTTGGCAGAGGCACCGGGGAACGACAGAAAGACATCGGCCATCGGCACGACGATTTGAGGCTCTTCTTCTCGCGGCGTGACGATGACGGCGAACAACCCGAGCAACAGCGCCCCTAACAAAATCAGGGGCGTGAGCTTGCTCCCGATGAACAAACCGGCAAGACGTCCGGAGAGACCGACGTGAGTCGCCATGAGGTTACTCGTGAAGCGTGAACGATGATGAGGGAAGCGGCCTTCCTGTCGCCTGACTTCTTCTCATCGCGCGTGGCGAAGCACGTTACCGCGTCACGCCTTCAATCTTGGCCCCCTCGATGCCTGTACTGGCGTCCGCGAGCAGCCGTTCTCCGGCGGTCAGTCCGGACAGGATTTCGATCGACTCACCAACCGTACGGCCCAGCTTGACCCAGCGAAGGCGGGCCAACAAATCGGGGCCGACGACATACAGCCCCGTAAGCTCGCCTCGCTCGATGACGGCAGCGCGCGGCACGACCAGCGTCTGACCGGTTCCCTTATCCACCAACATGCGCCCGAACATGCCGGTTTTGAGCCCGGGCGTCGGCGGCAGCTCGACTTTGACCAGGAAGGTATGGGTCGCTGGGTCTCCCGTTGGAAGGATTTGCGCCACAATGCCGGACAGAGTCTTGGGACCGAGTGCATCAATCATTACCGGGATCGTCGCGCCGCGCGAGAGCGCTTGGAGGTCTCCTTCCGCCACAGTCGCTTCCAGACGTAATCGTTGCGGGTCCTCCATTTTGAGGAGCGGCTGTCCCGGAGACGCCATCTCGCCGACCTCGATCTTCTTTTCCGTGATGACCCCATCAAACGGCGCCGTGACGACGGTATAGCTCACCTTTGTGAGGGCGGCGCGTCGACTGGCCTCGGCCACTTTGAACGTGCGGTCGGCGTTCTCCTGCTCCTGCTTCGACACCGCATCCTCGCCATACAGTTGCTTCATTCGAGCGAGATGCGCACGGGCATTCTCAGACTCTGCTTGCGCCCGGGCGAGTTCCTCACGGAGATCACGGCTGTCGAGGACCACCAGGGTCTGGCCCTTCTTCACGACAATCCCCTCTCGAACCAACAACTCCTCCACCGTGGATTGGATTTGGCTCGACAACGTCGCCTGCGCCACGGCTGTGATCTGCCCTGTCACTTCGACGCGGAGCGGAACTTGAACCGTCTGCACCTCTGTCACCACAGCCTGGATCGACGCAGTGGGTGTGGAAGTCCGCGCCGATTGGACCGGCTCCTCCCGGGAATTGCAGGCCGTGAGAAGAACCCCCATCGCCACGGCGAGCACAAGCCGGCGCATGAGTAGATTCTCTCCCTGTTTAGTCAGCACATTCATTGGTTATAATCCGTTCTCCCACAGCACACGACTCACTCCGGCACGCCAAGCCGGCGCAAGAAGGCCATCATCGGACACCAGCCGGTAAAGGCAGACTGAATCTGGTTCACCGCCACAAATACCGCGAAAAAATTCCAATAGGGATGGACGGTGGCCCCGAGCACAATCGCCAGCAGGACAAAGAGTCCGGCAATCAGCCGCAACCATTCATTGAGCTTCATCGAATCACCTCCTGGTTTACTCTACCTGTATGATCGACGGGAACAGGAAAGGATTCACCAGTCGTTGAGCCCCTGTTGTGATAGTCGTCTCGTCCAGCAATATCAAGAGGCTACCGTGGCTCGCTGGCGTCCCTCAGGCTGCGAAGATAGGCGACCACCTCCTCGATCTCCTGATCAGACAGGACGTTCTCCCATGTTCCCATCGCGGTATTGGCCCGTCCCTTATGCACGGTGCGAATAAGCTGGGGAGCAAGTTGCGTATACACCTTCGCCGACGTGAGATCCGCAACCGGCGGATTGAACGTCGTATAGCCATCGCCCTTTCCTGTTGGCCCATGACAGGCCGCACAGTGTTTTTGAAAGGTCACCTGGCCCGGGGTGGAAGCGTCAGCCACTTTTGGAGTTTCAATCACTTGCGGAACCGGATGACACCCCCCCCATAAACCGGCACCCAGACATAGGGTCATGAGAACTATACGCGTCTTCATCGTGATCCTCCCCTCTGCAATCATAGACCTACTGCCCATCGGAGGGCAGCAGCAGCGCCGGTCCTCGTCAATAGAGGACACGCCGGTAAAATACTTTCTTCGCCACCTCAGCCGCAACGACATACCCGACGACGATACAGAGCAAGGCCGCCAGGAACACCGGCGGCAGCGGCACGAAGCCCAGCGGCCCGCGCAGCGGCGTATAAGGCAACAGCAGCGTCAGCCCTACGACCGCGAGTGTCGCGAGCAACAGGCCACGGCTCGGTCGGCTGCGAATGAACGGACGACGACTCCGAACGACCAGGACGATGACCGAGGCGGAGATCACCGACTCCACAAACCAGCCGGTTCTGAATTCTTCGACACCGGCTTGGAGGAACCAGAGCAACACGCCGAAGGTCAGATAGTCAAAGATGGAACTCACCAAACCGAACGTGAGCATGAACTTCCTGATGAAGGCGATGTTCCACCGTCTGGGCCGATCGATCAGCTCCTCATCCACGCGATCACCTGCGAGGGTCGTTACCGGCC
>Ga0315290_10003765_pt1 | contig 10897 bp, 10 predicted proteins | sample YL17G12_0_MG_FD_203627 | JGI IMG/M metagenome (GOLD analysis project Ga0315290, IMG submission 203627) | Sediment microbial communities from Yellowstone Lake, YNP, Wyoming, USA - YL17G12_0 | ecosystem: Environmental > Aquatic > Freshwater > Lake > Sediment | place: USA: Wyoming | collected...
CGAAGACCCGTCAGGCTCGCTCATTGCTCGCCTCCCTGAACGCCGGGGCGTTCGCGTTGAAGGTGCGCAGCGCACGCACGATGCCGTCGTCGTCCACACCGAGAGCTTGCCACTGCTCCGCGAGCGCCGCCACGTTCGGGCTCTCCATCGGGCCGAAGCAGCCGTAACAGCCGCGGTTGTAGGCCGGACAGATGGCGCCGCAGCCCGACTGCGTGACGGGGCCGAGACACGGGGTGCCGTGAGCGACCATCACGCACGCGGTTCCGCGCGCCTTGCACTCGAAGCACACGCTCGTCGACGGCAGCCTCGGAGGGCGGCCGTTGAGGAGCGCGAGCACCGTCTCGACCAGCTGCTCCTTGGAGATCGGGCATCCGCGCAACTCGAGGTCGACCTTGACGTGATCGGCGATCGGGGTCGAAGTCCCGAGCGTGCTGATGAACTCGGGGCTCGCGTAGACGAGCGGGATCCACTCCTTCATGTCGGCGAAGTTCCGCAGCGCCTGGATCCCGCCGGACGTCGCACAGGCGCCGATCGTGACGAGCAGGCCGGACTGCGCCCTGATCTCGCGGATCCGCTCGATGTCGTGCTGCGTGGTCACGGAGCCCTCGACGAGCGAGATGTCGTAGGGGCCGTCGAGCTCGGCGCTCGTCGCCTCGGGGAAGTAGGCGATCTCGAGCGCGTCGGCGATCGCGAGGAGCTCGTCCTCGCAGTCGAGCAGGGAGAGCTGGCAGCCGTCGCACGAGGAGAACTTCCAGACGGCGAGCTTCGGCTTCCTCACAGCTCGCGCACCTCCATCAGACGCTCCATCTCGTCGAACCGGAACACCGGCCCGTCGCGGCAGATCAGCATCGGCCCCAGCTGGCAGTGGCCGCAGTGGCCGAGCCCGCAGCGCATGTTGCGCTCCATCGAGAGGTAGATGCACTCCTTCGGCAGACCACGCTTGAGCAGGGCCTTCGCGGTGAACGTCATCATCAGCTCGGGCCCGCAGACGAGCGCGACAGCCGTCGCGGGATCGAACTGCGCGCGCGGGATCAGCTGGGTGACGACGCCCACCCGGCCGTGCCAGTCCTCCCCGGCGTTGTCCACGGTCACGTCGAGATCGACGTCGAACCGGCCCCGCCAATCCTCCAGCTCGCGCACGAACAGCAGCTCCGCCGGGGTGCGGGCGCCGACCAGGACGCAGACGGACTCGTAGTCGTCGCGGTGGGTGAGCGCGTGGTAGATCGCGGGTCGCAGCGGCGCGAGGCCGATGCCTCCGGCGACGATCACGAGGTCTCGGCCGCGGGCCTCCTCGAGCGGCCAGAGGGTTCCGTACGGGCCGCGCACCCCGATCACGGTGTCGGGGCCGGCCCCGACGAGAGCGTGGGAGACGGCGCCGACGTCGCGGATCGTGTGCACGAGCGCCCCACTCGCCTCGGGGGACGCGCTCGTCGAGATCGGCACCTCGCCGACGCCGAACGCATACAGCATGTTGAACTGCCCCGGCGCGGGGACAACGGGGTCGCCTAACGGCTCGAGCAGGAGCGTCCACGTATCGGCGGTCTCGGGCGCACGTGAGACGACCCGGTACGGCACGGGCGTCATCGGCCCGCGCGTCGGCGGCTCAGCTGCGGTCGTCGCGGCCATAGAGGTCCAGGAGGCGGAGGCGCGTGTGCAGGAGGCGGTCGATCATCACACCTGCGAAGCGGTGCATGAGGTCGTACCCGAGGTCGTGGTCGGCCTCGCACTTGCCGCGCAAGCACGCGCCGTCGAAGGCCACCGCGCGCACGTCGTCGACCGCGCGGGCGTCGAAGTGCCAGACGTACGGCGGAAAGAGCCACGACCAGCCGACGATCTCGCCGGGGTCGAGCGTCTCGATCACCACGGAGCCGCGGGCGGGCGCGTGCGTAGAGAGCGAGACACGGCCCTTCCGCACGAGATAGAAGGTGTCGGCCGGCTCGCCCTCGCGGAAGATCCGCTCGCCGTGCTCGAAGCCGACGTTCTGAGCGCAGCCGGCGATGAGCTGGAGCTGATCGCTCGAGAGCCCTTCGAAGATCGGGCTCTCGGTCACGATCTCGTCAATTGTGCGCATGATCGACCTCCCCGTCGGCAGCACGGATCTCGGCGAGCTCCTCGGTCACGTCGATCCCGACCGGGCACCAGGTGATGCAGCGCCCGCACCCGACGCAGCCGGAGGTGCCGAACTGGTCGAGCCACTGGCGATAGCGGGCGCGGGACGACGGTCGCACGCTGCCGCCGTGGATGTACGCGTAATCCACTGAATAACAGGAATCCCAACGGCGCCAGCGCTCCGCACCGCCATCCGCGAGGACGTTGACGTCGTCGACCGAGGTACAGAAGCACGTCGGGCAGACGAGGGTGCAGTTGCCGCAGCTGAGGCACCGCTCGGCGGTCGCCGCGAAGCGCGGGTGCTCGACGTTGCGGGCGAGCAGGTCGCGGAGGTCGAACGATTCGACGTGGCGCCCCATCAGTGCGATCGCGTCGTGGGTGACGCGGAGCGCGGCGTCGACGTCTTCTGCGCTCGCGGGCTCACCGATCAGGTCGGCAAGGACTTCGGCTCCGCGCTCCGAGCCCACCTCGACGACGAACCGGTGCTCGTCACCGACGAGCTCGGTGAGCGCGAGGTCGAATCCGCTCTCGGCGCGCGGGCCGGTTCCCATCGACGTGCAGAAGCAGGTCCCGCCGGGGACGCCGCAGTTGACGGCGACGAGGAACGCCCCCTCGCGGCGGGCCGCGTAGTCACGGTCGACGTACGCTCCTTCGAGGAAGACCCGGTCCTGGATCGCGATCGCGTGCAGGTCGCACGAGCGGACGCCGATGAAGGCGAACGGCCGCTCGGGGGGCGCCTCCTCGAGAAACTCCGTCCTGCCGGCCTCGTCCCGGCGTGCCCGCCAGAGGCGCATGCGCGCGGGCAGGAGCCAGCTCTTCCACGAATGTGGCCCGACCGGATACCCGAACCGCGCCTCGTCGTCGCGGCGCACGAGCCGGTAGGTCGCAGCCTCCTGGACCTCGGTCCAGCCGGCCGGCAGCTCGTCTGCCGACGCGATCTCCTCGTAGACGATCGCGCCTTCGCGACGGGTCGGCCCGACGACGCAGTAGCCGCGGTCGCGGAGCACGCCGACGAGAGCATGGAGGCCGTCCAGATCGATGACGGCCGGGGCGGGATGGGTCAGGAGAGCCTCTTCGTGCAAGTCACCAACAGCTTGGGTTCTCCCCGCTCCCGGGGCATCGGTGCCGCACCGCGGCGGTGTGCGGAAATGCCGCAGTTCGGCGGCGGCTTGGGCCGCTTGCGGAATGCGGCTGCGAACGTCAGCCTGGGTGAATGAGCGGATCCCTGGCCGTCGAGCGTCTCCGCCTGCGCGTTCGCGGCGTCGTCCAGGGCGTCGGCTTTCGCCCGTTCGTCCACCGGCTGGCCCACCACCACGGCGTCTCCGGGTTCGTGCTCAACGACGCCGACGGCGTCGTCGTCGAGGCCGAGGGAGAGCCGGAGACGCTCGCCGCCTTCGTCGCGGCGATCACGGCCGAGGCGCCGCCGCTCGCGCGGGTCGCAGACATCGAGTTGACGGCGTGCCCACCTCGGTTCGAGCCGGGGTTCGTGATCGTCCTCAGCGAGGAGGGCGGCACGACGCGGACGACGCTCATCGCCCCCGATGCCGCGACGTGCGACGACTGCCTGCGTGAGCTCTTCGACCCGGCGGATCGCCGCTACCGGTATCCGTTCGTCAACTGCACGAACTGCGGCCCACGGTTCACGATCGTCACGTCCGTCCCCTACGACCGGCCGCGCACGACGATGGCCGGCTTCCCGCTCTGCGCCGCCTGCCGCCGTGAGTACGAGGATCCCGGGGACCGTCGCTTCCATGCCGAGCCGATCGCCTGTCCCGACTGCGGGCCCCGGCTGACGATGCCGCTCGAGGAGGCCGAAGGCCTGCTGCGCAATGGGCGGATCGTGGCGGTGAAGGGCCTCGGCGGCTACCACCTCGCCTGCGATGCAACCGACGAGCAGGCTGTCGCCCGGCTGCGAGCGAGGAAGCTGCGCGAGGAGAAGCCGCTCGCGGTGATGACCGCCGCGCCCCGTGATCTCGCCGACCTGACCGATGCCGAGGAGGCGCTCCTGCACGGCGTCGCGCGCCCGATCGTGCTCGTGCGGCGACGTGCCGACGCGGCACTTGCTCCGTCGGTGGCGGTGGGCTCTCCGTGGCTCGGGCTGATGCTCCCGTACACCCCGCTCCACCATCTCCTCTGCAGCGAGGTCGGCCGGCCGCTCGTGATGACGAGTGGCAACCGCTCCGATGAGCCGATCTCGATCGACGACGAGGACGCACACCGGCGGCTGGGCGAGATCGCCGATGCCTTCCTCTCCCACGACCGGCCGATCCATCGCCGTTGCGAGGACTCGGTCGTGCGCGCCTCCTTCCCGCTCCGGCGCTCGCGCGGTCACGCACCCGGGCCGCTGCCGCTCCCCGTTCCCGTCACCGCCGCCGTCGTCGCGGCGGGGGCCGAGCTGAAGAGCACGTTCTGCGTCGCCCGCGACTCCCAGGCCTTTCTCTCCCCCCACCTCGGCGACCTCGACAGTGAGGCGGCGTATCTCGCGTTCCGCACGGATCTCGCGCTCTACCTCGACATGCTCGGCGTCGAGCCCGCAGCGGTCGCCTGCGACCTCCACCCGGACTACCTCGCAACGAAGTGGGCCCACGAGCAGGGGCTGCCGCTCGTCGAGGTGCAGCACCATCACGCCCACGCCGCGGCCTGTCTCGCAGAGCACGGCGAGACCGGCGAGGCGCTGGCCGTCGTTCTCGATGGGACAGGATTCGGGACGGACGGGACGCTGTGGGGCGGCGAGGTGCTTCGCTGCGACCTCGTCTCGTTCGAGCGGATCGCGCACCTCGAACCGGTGCCGCTGCCCGGCGGCGAGGCTGCGATCAGGGAGCCGTGGCGCATGGCGGCCGCCTATCTCGAGCGCGCGGGACGGACGGTGCCGTTCGAGCGCTGGCCGCTCGTTCGCGAGAGCCTGAAGGTCAATGCGCCGCTGTCGTCCGGAGCCGGGCGCCTGTTCGACGCCGTGGCAGCGCTCCTCGGCGTGCGCGAGACGGTGAGCTACGAGGGCCAGGCTGCGATCGAGCTCGAGTACCTTGCCGGCGCCGCCACGGCGGCGCCGTACGGCTGCACGCTCGACGGAGCGACGATCCGCGGCGCCGACCTCGTCGGCGCGGCCGCCGACGACCTCGCGGCGGGCCGGCCCCGGGCCGAGATCGCGGCGGCCTTCCACGAGGGAGTCGCGGCTGCGTTCGCGGCGGCCTGCACGGCGGCGGGGCACCGGGGGACGGTCGCCCTCTCGGGCGGCAGCTTCCAGAACCTGCGCCTGCTCGCCTCGCTCCGCGGCCGGCTGGAGGATGCGGGCTTCCGTGTCCTCTCGCACCGTCTCGTCCCTCCGAACGACGGCGGTGTCAGTTACGGTCAGGCTGCAGTCGCAGCCGCAACGCTTGGAGCTTCGTAATGTGCCTCGGCATCCCCGGACAGGTGATCGAGCTCGTCGACCGCGACGCGGGGCTCGCGAGGGTGGACATCTCCGGCGTCCGGCGTGAGATCAGCGTCGCGCTCGTGGACGAGCCGGCCGCGCCGATCGAGGTCGGCGACTGGGTGTTGATCCACGTCGGGTTCGCGCTCGCGCGCATCGACGAGGACGACGCCCGCGAGACGCTGGCGCTGCTCCGGCGCGGCGCCGAGCTGCAGCGGGAGCTGGACGAGCTACGGCTGGGGACCGTGTGACCGGGCTCGGACCCGAGCGCTGCATCACCTGCTCCGACGAGGCCGTCGAGGCCGTCGTCGTCGAGCTCGAAGGTCTGGAGGCCGTGGTGCTGGTGGCCGGCGGCGCACACGAGCGCGTGGCTGTCGACCTCGTCCCGGATGCCGCCCCGGGCGAGCTACTCCTCTGCCACGCGGGTATCGCGCTCGAGCGGCTCGAACGCGCACTTCAGACAGCACAAGTAGCTCAGAGCCACAAAGTCGTCCCGGCGGCCGACGGGATGGAGGCGGCCGGATGAAGTACGTCGACGAGTACCGGTCGGCCGAGCTGGCGCGAGGGCTCTCCTCCGAGATCGCCTCGCTCGTGCGGCCCGGCGAGACGGTGCGAATCATGGAGGTGTGCGGCGGCCACACGCACGCGATCTACCGCCACGGCCTCGAGGACCTGCTCCCACCCGAGGTCGAGCTCGTGCACGGCCCCGGCTGCCCCGTCTGCGTGATCCCGATGGGACGCGTCGACGACGCGATCGCACTCGCCGAGGAGCCCGGCGTCACCCTCGCCACCTTCGGCGACATGATGCGCGTGCCGGGTGGCCGCGGCTCGCTGCTCGAGGCCAAGGCACGCGGCGCCGACGTGCGGATGGTCTACTCGCCACTCGATGCGCTCGCGCTCGCGGCGACGCTGCCCGACCGGCGGGTCGTCTTCTTCGCGATCGGCTTCGAGACGACGGCGCCCGCGACCGCGGTGACGCTGCTGCGGGCCCGCGCGCAGGCGACCCCGAACTTCGCCGTCTTCTGCAATCACGTCACGATCGAGCCGCCGTTGCGCGCGATCCTCGAGACGCCGGGGCTGCAGGTCGACGCCTTCATCGGGCCCGGGCACGTCTCGACCGTGATCGGCACCGACGCCTACCGCTTCATCCCGGAGGAGTACGGCCGTCCCGTCGCGGTCTCCGCCTTCGAGCCGGTCGACCTGCTGCAGTCGATCGCGATGCTGCTGCGCCAGCGCGCCGAGGGGCGCTGCGAGGTCGAGAACCAGTACACCCGCGTCGTGCGGCCGGAGGGCAACGCCCGGGCCCTCGCGGCGATCAACGAGACGATGGAGCTGCGCGACGACTTCGAGTGGCGTGGCCTCGGCACGATTCCCCGCAGCGCCATGCAACTGCGACCGGCATTCGCCGCCTGGGACGCGGAGCAGCTGTACACGGTCCCCGGCGTGCGCATCGAGGATCCGAAGGCCTGCCGCTGCGGCGAGGTGCTGACGGGGCAGATCAAGCCCTGGGAGTGCGGCGTCTTCGGAACGGCCTGCACGCCGGAGCGCCCGCTCGGCACCTGCATGGTCTCCAGCGAGGGTGCCTGCGCCGCCTTCTACGCCTACGGCCGCCAGCGCCGTCCCGCGGAGGAGCCGGTTGGCGCGTAGGCGTGCTGTCCTCCGGGACGAGCTGATCACGCTCGCGCACGGAGCAGGCGGCAAGGCGACCCGCGACCTCGTGGCGGCGCTCTTCCTGGAGGAGCTCGGCAACGAGGTGCTCTCCGGGCTCGGCGACGCCGCGGTGGTACCGGGCGGCGGGCGGCTCGCTCTCTCGACCGACTCCTACGTCGTGCACCCGCTCGAGTTCCCGGGCGGGAACATCGGCGAGCTCGCGGTCAACGGCACGGTCAACGACCTCGCGATGGTCGGGGCACGGCCGCTCTGGCTGACGGCCGGGTTCGTGATCGAGGAAGGCTTCCCGGTGGCCGACCTGAGGCGCCTCGTCGCCTCGATGGGTGCCGCCGCGCGCGCAGCCGGGGTCGCCGTCGTCGCGGGCGACACGAAGGTCGTCGAGCGTGGCAAGGCCGACGGCCTCTACGTGACGACGGCCGGCGTCGGCACGGTGGCCGACGGCGTCGACCTCGGCCCCCACCGCGTCCAGCCGGGCGACCGGGTGCTCCTCTCGGGCACGCTCGCCGACCACGGGATGGCCGTGATGGTCGCGCGAGGCGATCTGCAGCTGGAGGCCGAGATCGAGAGCGACACCGCCGCTGTCCACGAGCTGGCCGCCGGGCTCGTCGCGCTCGGCCCGGCACTGCGCTTCATGCGCGACCCGACCCGCGGCGGGCTTGCGACGGCGTTGAACGAGCTCGCCGAAGCCGCGCAACTCGCCGTCGTGCTCGACGAGACCGCCCTGCCGGTGCGCCCGGCGGTCAACGCGGCCTGCGAGATCCTCGGCATCGACGCGCTCTACGTCGCGAACGAGGGCAAGCTGATCGCGATCGTCGCGGCCGAAGCAGCCGACGAGGCGCTCTCCGCACTTCGGGCTCATCCCCTCGGCGCGGATGCCGTCCTCCTGGGAGAGGTGCGCGCCGAGCCTGCAGGGCTCGTCCTGCTCGACACCACACTTGGGGGCACCCGCATCGTCGACATGCTGGTCGGCGATCCGCTGCCTCGCATCTGCTGAACCGCCTGCGGGCTCGGGCACCGCTTCGATACGGTGAAGCCAGAAGACATCGACGAGAGGTAGACACCATGAGCACACCGTTCAAGGGCACGATCAACGTCGACATCCGGGACTCGGAGCCCGACTGGAGCCCGTTCGAGCCGCCGAAGGCGCCGGACGGCGCACCGAGCGTCGTCTACGTCGTTCTGGATGACGTCGGCTTCTCCGCGCTCGGCTGCTACGGCGGGCCCGTCGAGACGCCGAATATCGACAAGCTCGCCGCGGACGGCGTGCGCTACACGCAGTGGCACACGACCGCGCTCTGCTCCCCCACCCGCTCCTGCCTCCTGACCGGGCGCAATCACACGCGCAACAGCATGGCATGCATCACCGAGGCCGCGATCGGCTTCCCGAACGCGAGCGGCACGATCCCGCCGGAGAACGGGATGCTGTCGGAGATCCTCGGCGGGCTGGGCTGGAACACCTACATGGTCGGCAAGTGGCACCTGTGCCCCGAGGACGAGATGAACCTCGCCTCGACGCGCCGCAACTGGCCGTCGGGCCGCGGCTTCGAGCGCTCCTACGGGTTCCTCGGCGCGGAGACGAACCAGTGGTACCCCGACCTCTTTTATGACAACCACCTCGTCGACCAGCCTCGCTCGCCCGAGGAGGGCTACCACCTCACGGTCGACCTGACCGACAAGGCGATCGAGTTCATCCGCGACGCGAAGGCGATCGCCCCGGAGAAGCCGTTCTTCCTCTACTACGCGCCGGGCGCCTGCCACGCGCCGCACCATGTGCCGAAGGAGTGGATCGAGAAGTACAAGGGCCGCTTCGACAAGGGCTACGAGGCGATGCGCGAGCAGACCCTCGCCCGCCAGAAGGAGCTCGGCATCGTCCCGGCCGACACGGAGCTGCCGCCCCTGAACCCGATCGGCACGCCCGACACCCGCACGGGCCCCGACGGCAAGCCGTTCCCGCTGACGGACTTCACGCGTCCGTGGGACTCACTCTCGGGGGAAGAGAAAGCGCTGTTCTGCCGCATGGCCGAGGTCTATGCCGGCTTCCTCGCCCACGCAGACGATCAGCTCGGCCGCCTGCTCGGCTTCCTCGAGGAGTGGGGCTGGCGCGAGAACACGCTGGTCTACCTGGTCTCCGACAACGGCGCCTCGGGCGAGGGCGGCCCGAACGGGTCGGTCAACGAGATGAAGATCACGAACGGCATCCCCGACAACATCGAGGACAACTTGCCGCTCCTCGACGAGCTCGGCGGCACGAAGGCGTACAACCACTACCCGAACGGCTGGGCGATGGCGTTCAACACGCCGTTCAAGATGTGGAAGCGCTACGAGTTCAACGGGGGCACCTGCGACCCTTGCATCGTCTCCTGGCCGGCCGGCATGAAGGCGCAAGGGGAGATCCGGCACCAGTACCACCATGCCATCGACCTCGTCCCCACCGTCCTCGACGCGCTCGGTATCGAGCCGCCGGCGGCGATCAAGGGTCACACGCAGAGCCGTTTCGACGGAGCGAGCATGCGCTACAGCTTCGACGACGCCTCCGCGCCGACTGCGCGCCGGACGCAGTTCTACGCGATGCTCGGCTCCCGGGCGATCTGGCACGACGGCTGGAAGGCGGTGACGAACCACCCGACGATCGCGGGCTGGAGCAACTTCAACGACGACGAGTGGGAGTTGTACAACACGGAGGTCGACCGGTCGGAGTTGCACAACCTGGCCGCCGAGAACCCGGACAGGGTGCGGGAGCTCCAGGCCCTCTGGTTCGCCGAGGCAGGAGCGAACGGCGCCTTCCCGCTCGACGACCGCTCGGCGCTCGAGATCCTCACGACCCCGAGGCCCGTCCTCTCACCGCCGCGCAACCGCTACGTCTACTTCCCGGATACGGCCGAGATCCCGGAGTCGCAGGCGGTCAACGTCCGCAACCGCTCGTACGCGATCGGGGCGCTCGTCGACATCCCGGCCGCGGGCGCGGAGGGCGTCCTCTTCGCGCACGGCTCGCTGTTCGGCGGCCACGCCCTCTACGTCAAGGACAACCGTCTTCACTACGCCTACAACTTCGTCGGCATGAACCAGCAGCTCGTGGTCGGGTCCGAAGACGTCCCGACCGGCGAGAACCTCATCCTCTCGGCCTCGTTCGAAAAGACGGGCGAGAACCCGCCCGGCATCGCGAACGGCACGCTGTCGCTGTGGCATGCCGACACGAAGGTCGGCGAGGCGCAGATCATGACCCAGCCCGGCAAGTTCACGATCGGCGGCGAGGGCCTCTGCATCGGACGCGACGGCGGCTCGGGTGTGACCCCGGACTACCCCGGCGTCGAGCCCTGGTCCTTCACCGGCGGCACGATCAGGCGCGTCGCCGTCGACGTCAGCGGCGAGCCCTACCTCGACCTCGAGCGCGAGGCCCAGGCGCTGCTGCTGCGGCAATAGCGGCACGTGGAATATCGGCCGGTGGGCCCTCGCGAGGGGGCCCACCGGCTGCCCTCGCCGCCGGATGAGGCGAACCCACTATCCTCCGGGTGTGGCCGACGACTTCAGAGTGCGGATCGAGTTCGCCCACGAGGGGGAGCGCAAGCGCTTCGCGGGGCTCCTCGAGGAGGGCCTCAGCCCCGAGGGTGCCGACCGCGCGCAGGCGCTCGGCGCCAACCACCTCTCGGTCTCGGGCGACGACGCGAACATGTTCGTCTACGCCGACACGGCTGCCCAGGCGGAGCGCGC
>Ga0315290_10003766_pt1 | contig 10897 bp, 10 predicted proteins | sample YL17G12_0_MG_FD_203627 | JGI IMG/M metagenome (GOLD analysis project Ga0315290, IMG submission 203627) | Sediment microbial communities from Yellowstone Lake, YNP, Wyoming, USA - YL17G12_0 | ecosystem: Environmental > Aquatic > Freshwater > Lake > Sediment | place: USA: Wyoming | collected...
TTACAATGCCTGGGTTTTGGGGGGCAGGAAGGGTATCGTTGAACGAGCAACTGAAGTAGCACGTAATCTGATGGATACACATGTACCAAACCCACTTCCTCCCGAGGCTGACAAAGAATTAGGGAAAATCCTCGCAGCAGCGGAAAAAGAGAAGATCAGGGCATGACCAAGCGGTAGATCAGGATTAAAACGAAACTGCTTAAATACTTGAAAAAAACGGTTATTCAAGGAATACCATACAAAGCAGTTGAGTCAGCGAGGAAAATCGTGGATGAAAAAGATCGATGCGGTTGAAGCGATTGAACAAGGATTAAAAGCGGCTATCTCTGTCGTTGGGGACAGATTCGCGAAGGATTGCCTTTTCTTGCCAGACCTGGTGCTATCAACAGATAAACACGCTCGCATTTCATCTGCCTTAATAAAGGAGAATTATGCTTAACAACGGGCTCCCGCTCATTGTCGAAAGGTCAGAGAATGGCCCATTCATCAAGGAATCGGCCTATGATCTGGCGTTAGCGCGCAAGGCAGCGGAACTGGTCAGGAAGCATGGCATCCGGTTTGACCCTCAAGTGATTGTCCCTTCTGAGGATGACATGGCCGACCGGCTGTATGAGGCCGGTTTGGAATTATTTGTTGAAATGGGGGTGTACAACCAATCAACAGAACGGCGCATCCTTTTTTCCCGCGAGGAAGTGGAAACAGCGGTCGCTGCGGCACCGAAAGCCGTCAGTCTCGGGATAGGAAAAGATGCCTGTGTGATGCGCCACCGCGAGGTAGAGACAACCGATCCGTGTATTGTCCATAGCGGACCAACGGGCACCCCCTCCAGCGAACGCTATCATCCCCTTATTCTGTATAGTTGCGCCCAAGAGCCACTGGTGGATTGCCTGGGCGGAGGGTCGGTATCCACATATATGGGTCAACTCATCATCCCCGGCTCGCCAACTGAGATCCTGGCGGTGCGCAAGCAGGCCAGGGTAGCCCGCCAGGCCGCAAACATGGCAGGTAGACCCGGGTTGGGCATCAACGATGTGGCCGTGCCACTGACCTGCGCCGGGAAAATGGCTGCCTTCGACCCCGAGACAGGGCTGCGCACCTGTGACAGTATGTTGGTGGCGATCATGACCGAACTCAAGACCAGCTACGACCAGTTATCCCGCGTGGCCTACCAGCAAAGTGTGGGGATGCACATCGTCAACCTAATGACCCCGCTGATCGGGGGCATGGGCGGCGGAGCGGAGGGCACGGCGGTGGTTACAATAGCAAGCCACATCATGGGAGCAGTCTGTTACAGCGCCGGTTATCATGATATGGGGCACATGAGCCTGCGTTGGTCGCACAACACCGATCGGCTTGGGTTGTGGATCTATGCCATCGTCGGACAGGCAATCGCCCGCAATACACCAATGGTCACCACCAATGCCATTTACACCCGCAATGGACTGGGGACAGCCGAGATGCTCTGGGAAGTGGCCGCCTGTGCCATCGCCTGCACTCCATGTGGCGTGCACCAGATGGGCATCGGCACGACCGGCGGCAAAGAGACCGATCACACCAGTGGCTTGGAGGCACGTTTCAATGCCGAGGTGACCCACGCTGCGCTTGGCATGAAACGCCAGGAAGCCAATGGCTATGTCCTAGAGTGCCTGGAGTTTTTTGAGCCCAGCCTGGACCATCCTAATCCTGGCAGACCTTTCCCTGACCTGTATAACACCGATACTGTCGAGCCTGGGCAAGAGTGGTTGGATGTCTATCAACAGGTCCGGCAGAAATTGATCGGCCTTGGGTTGGATATGGATGGAGGCTGGCGAAAGGTGAGGAAAACTGTTGGGCAGGATTCCCGTCCTGCATAATTAGAGAGGTAAGAAATCCGCCTTAATTAAGGATACGATATGCAAACCAACTGGTTACCAGAGATTGTCAACAGGTCAGAAAACGGCCCCTTCATGAAGGAAGCGGACTTTGATCTGGCGCTGGCGCGCAAGACAGCGGAACTGGTCAAGAAGCATGGGATAAAATTTGACCCGAAAGTGCTCGTGCCGCGCGATGATGATATGGCCGACCGTCTTTATCAGGCTGGCCTGGAATTGTTCATCGAGATGGGGGTCTATAACCAGTCCACTGAGCGCCGTATACTTTTCGTACGAGAAGAAGCAGGAGCAGCAGTGGAGGCTGCACCTAATGCGGTCATCCTGGGCTGCGGGAAGGATGCGGTTGTCGAAAGGCATCGTGAAGTTGAGAGCACAATCCCGTGTCGAATGCACAGTGGCCCGACCGGCACCCCGTGCAGCGAACGGTTCCATCCCCTCATTCTACAATCCTGTGCGCAAGAACCTTTGGTGGACTGTCTGGGCGCAGGGTCGGTTGCCACTTACCTGGGGCGGCTGATCATTCCCAGCTCGCCGACGGAAATTCTGGCTTCCCGAAAAGAGGCGGCCATAGCCCGCGAAGCTGTCTGCCAGGCTGGCAGGCCGGGCATGCACATCGAAGATGTAGCCGTTCCGCTGACCTGCGCGGGCAAGATCGCCAGCATTGATCAACAGGTTGGGCTACGCCGCTCGGACGGTTTGCTGGTGTCTCAAATGCCCGAACTAAAGACCAACTATGACCAGTTATCCCGCGTAGCGTACATGCAGAGCGTCGGGATGCACATCGTGGATTTGATGACCCCGCTAATCGGGGGACTGGGTGGCGGAGCGGAAGGTACGGCGGTCGTAACGGTGGCGAGTCACATTTTGGGTGTACTCTGTTATAGCGTGTCATATCATTTCATGGGTCACATGAACCTGCAATGGTCGCACAATACCGACCGCATGGGGCTGTGGATCCAATCAATTGCCGGGCAGGCGCTGGCGCGCAACACCCCGCTGGTTGCAGTAAATGACCTGTACACGCGATCAGGTTTAGGCACACCCGAGATCCTTTGGGAAGTCGCCGCGGGAGCGATTGTTGGGGCGGTCAGCGGATTGAACCAGCATGGGGTCGGCGCCACTTGTGGCACCAGGATGGATCACACCAGCGGGATCGAAGCCCGTTTCCAGGCTCAAATGGCGCATGCAGCCCTGGGGGTGACCCGTCAACAGGCTAATGAATATGTGCTGGAATGTCTGAGGCATTACGAACACACCCTGGGGAATCCCAATGTTGGGAAATCCTTTCCCGAACTGTACAACACAGAGACCCTCGAACCAGGCCAGGAATGGCTGGAGGTCTATCAAAAGGTTTGCCAGGAACTCACTCAATTAGGACTAGATATTGACAGAGGCTGGAGGAAGGTGCGACATGGTGAAAATCTCAACTGATCTTCTTGAAAAGCTCGATGCTGCTCTGCGCCAGGGGAACACTGATGAGGCGGAATCCCTGGCAAAGGAAATGCTGGATAAAGGGATCGAACCACTGGCTCTCGTGCAGGAAGTGCTTGTCCCGACCCTGACCGACGTGGGGCGGAAATTCCAGAATTTCGAGATCTTCCTGCCGGAGCTGATGATGGCCGGCGAGGCTGCTGAACGTGTTACAGCCCTGCTGGAAGGGGCAACACTTAATGCTGGCAAACCGACCATTTCGGTGGGGACGATCATTCTGGGTCAGGTCGAAGGCGATATCCATGATATAGGCAGAAATATCGTCAAGACACTGCTTAAATCGCATGGCTTCAAGGTCATTGACCTGGGTCGGGATGTGGCCGCCAGCGCTTTCCTAGAGGCAGCCCAGAAGGAAAAAGCGGACATTATAGGCCTGTCGGCGCTGATGACCACTACCCTGCCTGCCCAACGGCGTACTATTCACCTCTTCGAGGAGGTGGGAGCCCGCGGCCAGTTTAAGATCGTTATCGGCGGGGGGGCAACCAGCCAAGGGTGGGCCGATGAGATCGGGGCGGATGGTTACGCTCCCGACGCGGCCTCGGCGGTGGAACTATTCAAAATGCTGATGGGTTTACCATCGAGTAAGTGATGAAACCCAAATACAAGCCCCTTTTTGAAGCCATCCAGGCCGGCGATGGAGATATAGCCATCGCGCAGGCAGCGTGTCTGATCGAGAATAACGTCCCACCGGTGCAGGTCTTTTCGGATTACCTCGAACCGTACTTGAAAGAGGTCGGCGAGCCCTTCCCCCGGTTGAAGATCTTCTTGCCAGATAAAAAACGTTCAAACTAGTGAGGAGAAACCGGTGAAGAATGCCACTCGACTGATGGACATCATCCAGCGCTGCCTGACAGGACCCATGGTGGACGAGGAGCAGTTCAACCGCGAGCATGTGACGCTGGGTATCCGGCGTGTCGTCAAGCAGTACGACATCCGCGTGGATAAAGCCCACATCGTCAACCTGGATGACAACCTGGCAGATCGAGTCTGGGCAGCCGCGCTAGATTTCCTTACCACCTGCGGCGTCTTTTGCCTGGATACCAACCGGGTGATCCTGTTTGAGAGGATGGAGATCGAGCAAATCCTATTAGATGCTCCCGAAGAGGTCCGGCTTGGGAGCGGTGCGGAGGCTGTGCTGGAGCGTTACCGCAAGATTGATGAGCCGCGCCCTCCGCTTAACATGGGCGGGCCGGTCGGTTCACCGGTTAGTGAGGCTTTATTCGTCCCGGTCATGACGAGTTATATCCAGGAACCAATTGTGGATGTGGTCTGCCCGGCCACGTTGAGTACGGTTTACGGCCAAGATATTCGCACACGTTCTCCCCTGGAGGTGTTGGCCGCCTGGGAGGAATTCGACCTGATGATGGAAACCCTTCGTCGTGCCGGGAGACCGGGGATGGCGGTCAACTGTGTACAGATCAGCATCAGCGACGTAGGCTTTCTCTCGGCTATCGGCCGGGATGGTTATCGCCCGACTGATATGCATACACTGGGAATGATCAGCGAATTGAAGGTAAACTTCGAGCAGCTCAACAAAGTTGCCCATTCTGTGCGGCAGGGCGGCATCATAGACCCCTTCGCCAATCCGATCTACGGTGGCCTGGGCGGTGGAGTCGAAGGGATCGCGGTTCTGCTCACCGCCGAGATGGTGGCGCTCAGCTTGGTTTTCATGGCCGTCTGTCACGGTTCATCGCCAACCCACCCATTTAATTTCAACGATACGGGGCGTGAGATCATGCAGGCCACCAGCCTGTCGCTTCAGGCGCTGGCGCGCAACAGCCATTTAATGACCAACATGACCGTTTCACCGGTGGGCGGTCCGGGGACGACAACGCTGCTGCACGAATGTGTTGCTTACACCAGCCTGTGCACGGTTTCAGGCATCAGCCGCATCCTTGGCCCCCGCTCGGCTTGTGGAACGGTGCAGGATCATTTTTCCGGTCTTGAATCACGTTTCAATGGACAGGTTGCGCGTGCCGCGGCCCGGCTGAATCGGGAGCAGGTCGATGAGATCGTCCAGCGCGCCCTGACTTGCTATGACGAATTGCAGGATAAAAAGCCGTATGGCAAACCGTTCCAAGATGTGTACGAACTAAAAACCATCCAACCAACCAAAGAATGGATGAATATATATACCGATGCCGTGCAGGAAGCGTTTCATTGGGGTTTGCCAATCGGCTGATGACTTGCAGCCATTAAGAGCGAAAAGATCCTCCTTGAAATGAGGTGACTTAACAAGACGATAATCCGAATTCATTATCAGGGTTGATCAATGGCCGTGATCGAATAAGGAATGGGCGACTTTTACCGCTTCAACTGCATTGTCACCATAGGCATCGGCTCCAACCTTTTCTGCCCATTCTTTGCTAACTGGACCACCACCAACCATAACCTTGAAAAGACCCTTGTATTTCCCGGTTTCCCGCAATATATCGATCACATCTTTTACAGAAGGTAGAGACGGCAACATTAAGGCTGAAAGAGCAATGATGTCAGCCTCGAATTCCACTGCTGATTTAATTACATTTGTTGCGCTAACATCCACGCCCAGGTCTCGCAGCTCGAAACCGTTCACTTCCAGCATGGTTTTAACGATGTTTTTTCCAATGTCATGCAGGTCTCCTGAGACGGTACAGATTACAATTTTGCCCTTCTTGGGTTGTGACTTGTCCCCTTCGAGGTATGGCAGCAAAGCCACCTGTATGGCTTTCACGGTTGAGGCGGAATTCATCATTTCCGGTAAGAATATATCCAAACGGCTGAATCGCTCTCCAACATCAACAAGAGTGGGTTCAATACAATCGGTAAAGATCAATGGGACTTTTATCCCTCGCCCCACGAGTGATAAAGCTTCCTTGACCCCGGCCTCTTTATCCCCTGCGTGAATTGCGTTTGACAGAGCTTGATATCCTTCCTTCATATTTTATCGGTCCTTTCTGGGTGGTTGTTAAAATTGGATTCGGTTCTCACCGCATATGTATATGAATTTGCTTTGTTTATTAATCCACATGAATATTTTCAGTGTGATATCAGGGTAATGACCCATCTACTGCAAAGATAATAATGGGGGAATGATTTTTTGCTCTTTAACAAGGATCAGACCCATGTCAGTCAACCCGAGTTCTGGCACCGTTGGCAGGGAAATGAACGAGAGGGTCATGAACGGCGCCGGCAGGCTGCAGCCCAAACTCCTGGCTGCCTGATTCAATTTTTCAAAGGACTTTATCACGACAGCCGCGCTCTGGTCGCTTAGCAGACCTCCAATCGGCAATGGCAATTCGGCCAGAACCTCGTTTCCATTGCAGACGACCAATCCCCCCTGCATGCGCTCGATGGCTCTCACACAGCATGCCATTGAAGTATCATCGGCTGCAACGATGACAATGTTATGATGGTCGTGGGAAACAGATGAAGCCAAGGCTCCATTCTTGAGACCAAAGCCGCTGACAAATGTGATTCCAATGTTTCCATTTTTACCATAGCGTTCAACTACTGCCAGTTTTAATATGTCCCTCTGCGGGGCTGTCTTAACGTTCCCATCGACGACCTGGAGGAAAGCCGTTCTTCCTTCGTTGACAATCTGATCTGAGGAGATATGTATCACCCGGGCATTCACAGCCTGACTGTCGGCTTCGAGTCTAAAATCCATGGCTGACCGGCCCCGGGTGATTTTTATTGTATTCCGTAGCCATTTCGGGAAATAATTGGGCTTGATATCAGCTATAAGCCTTCCTTTTTCAGCAATAAGTTCGCCCTTGAAAAAAACGAATTCAGCATATAGATCATGAAGATCTCTGGCTAATATGATATCTGCCCACCGCCCGGGTGACAGGCTGCCAAGGATGTGGTCTATTCGAAAATGAATGGCTGCATTGATGGTAGCCATTTGGATTGCTTTTATTGGATCCAGGCCGATTGAGATGGCTTTTCGCACCATATGATCGATGTGCCCCTCACGTGCGATATCATCTGGATGCTTGTCGTCAGTACACATCATCCAGTGATGTGTGGCGGATTTTTCCCTTACCAGGCCTCGTACGAGTGCCTCGAGATTTCGTTCAGTACTGCCTTCGCGAACCAGAACACACATGCCCAAGGAAAGCCGTTCCTTGGCCTCTTCATAAGTGATACATTCATGGTCATCGGCGATGCAAGCACAGGCATATGCCACTAATTTTTCCCGGGACAAACCAGCGGTGTGACCATTAACGATTTTTCGAACAACCTGAGCGTGGAGGACTTTCTCCAGGTATTCTTTTTTTCGGTCAATGATCTTTGAAGGGTCAAGTTCTCCCAGACTGATGGTTGAATCCCAGGCTAGCATCTCCCGGGTTTCTTCCAATCCAATCTCGCCCCCGGTTGTCTCAAGACCGGGAGCAGATGGAACCCGTGAAGGCACCTCGATATAAAAATGGTAAGGAAGATCTGACCCGGATTGGATAAATGCTTTTATACCCCGCATACCAGCCACATTTGCAATTTCCATTGGATCAGCGAAGACTGCAGTTGTGCCGTGGGGTGTGATCAGAGCAGCAAGGGCGGCCGGGGTCAGTAAAGTTGAGTCTATATGAACGTGGGTATCGATGAATCCTGGTAAAGCAAACAGGTTCTTGCCCTCGAATATTTTTTTCGCTTTTATATTTTCATTTACATACGGGGATACGATCAGGCCTTTATATATTCCCAGTGAGCCGTTTATTATTTCTCCACTGTAGACATTTACTATCTGTACATTGCGAATAATGAGATCAAATTCCCTTTTTCCTGAGGCTGTTTCAATGAGTTCGGTGACTATCCTTAGATTGTCCATAACGATTTTGCCAAATTACATAATTCGCTCAGGTCGAGTTTAAAGCGAACAGCCCCATAGCTTGAACTTCTTCCTTGACCGCCGCATACATTAAGTACCATTCACGAGTGGGTTGGATTGTTTCAGGATCATAGGCTTGATTAAAACACTTGCCCGGATTACCCTCAGGAAGATCGAAAACATGTTCATATTTTTTGATCAGCTTATTTACAAGCGTATTGGCTTCAGCGGGGTTCAAGTGTTGCCTGGCAACTGCATGACCAACCTCGCTCATCCACCGGGCTTCAAGCCCGGTGCAGTTTGGCAACAGACCATCTGCGCTGGCGGGACCTTTGAGATGGCCACCTGATATTGATATCACGATTGCGTTGGCCGCCACTTCATAGAGCAGTTCTGGTGTAAGCGCCCCGCTTTTTGGATAAATATCTGCGAATATGATGCATGGCGCGTGTTGTGAAAAAGCCTGACAAACAACGCTTTCAACCCATAGAACGCTTCTGGTGGTGGTAGCAACATGTCGTATGTGTATGGGGTGGCAACTGTGAAAATCGGCGAGACAAACAAGGTTGGAGAGAGCAAAGGAGGCAATATTTATTACTGCTGATCCGGGTGCATCCCCCCCTAAACCACCTACAATCACACAAGGAAGCGATGAATTGAGCATGCCATATTCTATAGAATTGGCCGCTTTTGTAAGACTTATATGATCTACTTTAAGTTCATTCTGCATTGGTATGAGGTGGGCGTCACAGGTGCGCAGGAAGTCCGGGTTTGCCACTGAAAGGTCGCCATAAGCCGAGACAGAGCTTTCAGCACCCATCAGCCCCATACCCGGGCGACCGACATTTTCTATCGCTTTGCGGAGCAGCTTTAATTCCCGCTGAGTAGCCATGAGTTCGAGCGGCGTCCCGGTTCGAATTTCACGACCATCCAAGGTAGCCAATGAACCTGTGGAAAGCATGTCAAGGTTGTTTTCCTGTGCATAGCTCATCTCGATGGCGAGGAACAAATCCTCTGGTAATGCAGTCCCGGGACTGCCTCCCCATGCAAGGGGAGGGAGATGATCCATCACTTTACGTGCGAAGAGGTTACGGGCATCTGCTCCTACCCCCATTGTCAATTTCGTGGGCATGGATTTTAAACCCGACCACAGTTCATCCGCCCCATAAGGTATTATGCGATGGGTATCACGAACATAAACACCCAGCCGGCTGGCAAGCTCGATCCCTGCTTGAAAAAGTGAGGCGAGTAATTTTGGATCGTCCGGGACGATAATTTCAGGATCCCAGGCTAACCCGTATTTCTTGACGATCTCACTGGTTGTAACAGCGACTTTTTCCAGATCCCAGGTTTCTTCATCTAAATATTCACCATTGTTTGAAAGATCAAGTACGTGATTGATCCTCTCCACTTTCCAATCATGGGAGTGGAACATGGGTTAGCCTTCCTCACGCACATAGGGCATCCCCAAATGTCGCGGAGCCAGCGACCTGGCTCTGCTGCCCATCATGACCAGTATTGCAAGGATGTATGGAGCTGCAAGTAATATTTGAAAAGGAATTTGAATACCAATTCCTTGCAATTGAAGCTGAAATGCATCCAAAAACGCAAACAATAAGGCAGCCAACAGGATCCGGCCGGTTCGCCAGTTGCCTGCTATCACGATAACCAACGCCAGCCAACCCCTCCCGGCAGTTATTTCCGGGAGAAAGCGCACGGTTGTGCCAATCGTGATAAACGCACCAGCCAAACCTGACATCACTCCACCAAAAATCACGGACAAATACTGTAACCTTGTTACATTTATCCCTTTCATATCAACAGCGCGCGGATTTTCTCCAAGGCTGCGAATCGACAGTCCCATTTGAGTTCGATATAGAACAAATGTGATGACTGGTACCATAAGGATTGCCAGATAAGTGAGCAAGCTTTGATTGAAGAGTATTTGACCCAGGTATGGAATATCCCCCAATATCGGGATCCTGGCTGTTCCCATGGTATGTACGGTTGGAATGGATCCTGAAAATGTTTCCTTAAAAGCCACTCTATACCAGAAAAGTGATAACCCCGATGCGAGCAGATTAAGAGATAAACCGGTTACAGTTTGATCGACCTTCATGGTGGCTGCCATGAATGCCATAATCAGGCTCATTGTGGCTCCGGTGAGTATGGCAGCACCGACGGCCAATATCAGAGAGTTCGTCTTGAAAGAGACGAGAAAAGCGACAAATGAGCTCATCAACATCGTCCCCTCAATTCCCAGATTCATAACCCCCGCCCGTTCAGAGACCAGTTCTCCCAAGGCACCCAGAAGCAGAGGGGTTGCGATGCGTACCGTGGAGGCGAGAATGTTAATGATGATTGTCGCTTGTAGAAGGCTAATCACAATGCTCAACTCTCCTGATCCGGTATCTGGATAACACCTGGGCACTTAGTAGAAATAACAGGACGATTGCCTGAATGGCAGATATTAAAGCCGTCGGCACGCCGGTTGCTATTCGCATTTGCGCAGATCCATTGGTGAGCGCTCCGAAAAGAATTGCCGCCGGAATAACGGCAATGGGGTTTAAGTCCGCAAGCATCGCCACGATGATCCCGGTGTATCCATAACCGGGGGAAAGATCTGGTCTCAAACGATATTGGACTCCGAAGAGTTCGCCCGCTCCTGCGAGACCGGCTAATCCACCACTAATTAACATGGTCACGATGAAGATTTTATTTATAT
>Ga0315290_10003770_pt1 | contig 10887 bp, 11 predicted proteins | sample YL17G12_0_MG_FD_203627 | JGI IMG/M metagenome (GOLD analysis project Ga0315290, IMG submission 203627) | Sediment microbial communities from Yellowstone Lake, YNP, Wyoming, USA - YL17G12_0 | ecosystem: Environmental > Aquatic > Freshwater > Lake > Sediment | place: USA: Wyoming | collected...
ATGGCTTCAACATGATCTGGGGGCATGAACACGTCAAGGTTTTCCTGGACAAGAATGTCATTAAGGCGGTGAGGGCAGGGGACCTGAGAAGAGTTCCCAAAGGGATTCTCTTTATGGGGCCCGCAGGCACCGGAAAAACAGAACTCGCACGGGCACTTGCCTATGAATGCGGAATGAATTTTGTCTCATGGAACATTGGAAGGATGAAAGAGCGCTGGGTAGGAGCTTCGGAGGAAAAGACCGACAAGGGAAAGTGGGCAATCATATCGATCAGGCCTGTCATCGTCTTTATCGATGAACTTGATACCGCAATTTCCCGCGGAAACCACGGCGACAGCGGAGTCACCAACTATCAGATGAAGAGCCTGCTCGAATTCATGTCCGATGAATCCTACAGGGGCGAAATCGTCTTCCTGTCTGCCACGAATAAACCTGAAGACATCGACTTCGCCCTCAAGAGGACAGGACGTTTTGATGTAAAGATTCCGATCCTTCCTCCAACTCCGGACGAAACGCCTGGAGCGTTCATAGGTGCTCTGAGGAAAGAAGGCATACAGCACAATATTGCCCCTGAACAACTCACAAACCTGACTATGAACGAATCGTCCTGGGACAGCAGTCGTAATCTTGTTGGCTCCGACATCAGCGCCATAGCCCGCAAGGCCTATGCAATCGCACAGGACGCCGGCAACGAAATTGTCGAATTTTCTCACCTTGAAGAAGCCAGTTCGTTGATAAAACCATCAACTCAGGACATGGCAGGCATGATAGCTTCGGCGATCAGGGAATGTAATGACCTATCCCTTATCCATTCGTTCTACAGAAAGGAATCTCCGAAAACAAAATCTTCCCGTACCGAAGAGGAGAAGGACTCCCCGGCATACGAAAGAGCACTCGTCGAATAAATAACAAATAAATTATCCGCAAGGACCTCAGTTGTTCTTAGAGGGCCTTGCGGACAGGAGGTGAATATGGTGCATGCAGTTGCCGAACAGATAGGCGAATCACCCGAAAGGATAAAAGAGCGCAAAGTCGACTGGGCAGCGGAGGTTGTAAAACGCGGGGTTATTGTCGACCTCCACATAGGCAGAACCCGCTTCATCAGAAAGATAACCAAAGAGGACCTCGGTCTGGACGAGATATCCGATGCCGAGTTCCAGGAATTCGTCAATGAATATTATGATTTGGGCTCAAAGCTTCTCATTCCCAAAAGAATTCTCCTGCTCTTTAACCGCATTGAAGGACGGGCAAGGAACAACCTCTACAGGTTCACATTTCAGACACCGTGGGGTTGTTTCTGCCCCTACACGACATATTCCAAATGGAAAGAGGGCAATGAAAAGCTCAAAGCGGAATACGGAAACCAGAAGCTTCAACTCATGGAGGATGTCCCCTTCCTGAAGGAAGAAATCCTCAGTGAATACACAAATGCAGCAAAGAAACTATACGAACGTACTAATAAAAGCAGGAGTGAGGAAGATTTCGTGAAAGGGTTTCTGGAAAACCTTGAGGCCCAGATACCGACGGCTGAAGAGATAGAGCGCTCCTTTTACTTTGAAGATAATATCTACTATATCCCCCTGCCTACAGAGGTCGAGGAGGAATTTCTCAGGGCAGAGGTAACAAGGCGAGAAGTCAGAATCCAACAGGCCATGACACAGGCTGAAATCGACAAAGTGCGGATGGAAGTACAGATGCACAGGGACACCGTAGCCAGGATAATGGATTCCAAAAAGCAGAAGATAGACAGTCTTATGGATTCCGTATCTCAGAACCTCAGGGGCGCGATCTTTACGACCCTTCGGGATGTCCTTGAGTCGATAAAAGCCAGATCTTCACTCAGCGGCGCTTCGGTAAAAAGTCTCAAAGGGCTTATCGAGAAAACCCGCATGATGAATTTCATGGGAGAAGAGGACGTAGATGGTGCACTTCTTAAGATCGAGGAGGCATTGAGCCAGAAAATCAGGCATAGCTCTCTGAAAAACGTCGCAAAGGTCTTCCATGACATAGCAACCGAGTTCAGGGTGTATGCCCTGGAGAAAGATGAACTGCCGGATATAAGGGAGTTTGGATTACTGCTATGAACGACAGAACATTTGTAGATGCAAAGAACAGGGCCTTTGTCGTTGACGGAAACAAATATCCCCTTTTGTACGCCATTTGCTGCCCCATGACAGGAGAACCCCTTGTAGTGATCATCCGCTGGAAATCGCGATCTTCTTCTCTACTCGAAGGCTGCGTGCCGAGAAATGGTGTGGTAGAAAGTGTCGGTAAGACGACAGGGTTGCTGTTCAAGAGCGCAATATCAACTCACTATGTAGAAACCATAAGCAAGGACGGTGAAGGGAATGAGGTAAAAGACTATAAAGGCGTCAAATATTATTACGGACTCAAAGAAGACGCCCTTGTCGAAAAAGTTTTTACAGAAGAGTACAGTGGCAGAAAAATCAGGCTCGAAACTTTCAAAAGGAAGCTCCTTGATGGAAAGCTGAAAGGATTTTTTGTCGGACGTGAAGTCGTTCACAGGCAGGACCTTGTCATTGCCTGTTGCACAAAAGAGGCAGATCCGGAAGCTGACATAGAGGCAGAGTAAATAATCGCGACAGACTAAATATCAGACCGCAGGCGGAATAAAATGCCTGCGGTTTCCTTTTCTAAATCCCTTCTTAAATCCATGCATAAACAAAAGAGGTACAAATGGAAAAAGTATATCCAAAGAGGACTTTAAAGGAAAGCATATCGCAGTTATTCAGGTGCTTATACGATCTCGTGGCATTGCGATCAGTAAGGAGTGGTGAAGGCTCTGCAATCGAGTCAGAAAAGAAATATTCGCCGGGTGTTGAGCGTCTTCTGGAGCTCTGCGACCACATAAAGGGATGGGATATTGACTCGCAGGATTTATTTGAAAGAGACGGATATGTTGCGCAGTTATGGTCTGACAGACGTACCTGCAATAAAGTGGTCGTCATCTTAAAGGAGAACTGCAAAAAAGGATGCTTCCCTGTTCTTTATGTGCCGGTTCCAGTGGAAGCTGAAGTGGAAGCGGTCTTGAAAGATGCCCTGTGTAAAGTCGGCAATCAATGCGAACTGCAGATGGCTGCATAAGCTTAAAAGAAAATCACGATGTTGAAAACATTCAAAAAACGTCTAAATGGAGGTTCTATGCTGGATCGCGCTGAAACGCTTTTGGAAACCAAATACAACGTTTACAGAGGATGGCTTATACCGTATCTCATAAACGGGGATTTAATGTTTAACAATGCAAGATGGCTGTTTTGGCTGCGGTGTTTAAAGGGCAGGCACATACCGAATGAAGAACTCCCCCGGATAACATTCATTCCGTCCTCTGGAGACCATAAAGTAATAACCGTTCGCAGACACATCGAAAAAGCCATTGATTACATTGCCTACAAGACAGGAGCGTGGGATGCACTCCAGATATTGATGGAATGGCTTTTATGGGGGCTGGGACAGACCAACGCAGAATTCCCACGACTAAATGAAGAGCAGCATATGTGGCTTTACAAATATTTCCAGTTGGGGCTGCTACAGGAGACCCCTCATGACTACTGGGGAGACATCATTGCTGAAAGAAAAGGAAACGGGGACTGGAACAGAAACGCTTTTTATCCGACTCCTGAGAACGTTGTACAGCTTATGACCGAAATGACACTTGGGGATCCTGATGAAAAAGGCATATTCAGGACAGCTTTGGATCCGTGTTTGGGTAGCGGACGCTTTGCAATGTATCTCAGCAATAAATTGATTTTCATATATGGAAACGACATTGACCCAGTTGTCATCAAGGCAGCCCTTATCAACATGAACCTTTATGCTCCCTGGGTAGCCTTGCCCGCAGAACCAAGGAACGAACCGCCTTACTACTACATTCCTGACAGCGCAGCACACGCAGCTGAAGCGCGTCTGATTGTTGCCGGTCAAATGTACGATGAATTTAAACAGCACGCACGGGTGAGTAAAATGATGGAAGAAATAAGTACCATGCTGAAAGAGACCGGCAAAAAGAAAGCATCCAAGCTTTCTTTACCGGGTACCACTTCTCCACCTGTTCAAGCGGATAATGAGAGTCAGAATGTAGAGGAAGGCGAATCACAGCTGGCGCTGACTCTTTAACTGGATACCCCTCTGAGTAACTGCTTATACACTTAATTGCAAATCTAATCTTACAATGACCCTATTAACAAGGCGAGAAGAAAGGATGATGTATGGGAAATCGATGCACTGATCACTTTAAAAGGAAATGTGTCAGAAAGCGAGAATTCTTTAAATGCCCTCTGTGCGACTCGGAACTGGACGAGAACTATTACTGCTCCCGATGCAGCAGGGACTTTTCAGAAGAAGTGAACTGCAACTATCTCAAGAGGGGGGAACTCACTCCTCCCCAGATAGAGCAACAGGACTTCGTAGACAATACATGCTTGGACTTCTTACAGAAATTCGTACCAGACGCCGAATATGACGGGGAGGAGATAGGCGTCATAAGGGATGCTATCATTAATGTGCTGACCAGGTATCATTCCATGCAGGAGTATGAGTTGTATCCATGGCTTCTGGCACCGGAAGAAGAGACAGGAACTCTGTTATGACTGACGGCTTGAAGAGCAGACGGTAGAAAAGTAATTCTTCAGTTACGTTGGTGAAATTGTTTTGCCTAATGCGCCCGGCAAGTAAGCACAAATAATTGTCGGTATTTTACTTCAAGCCTTATATTTGCCTCACAAACGCTTTTTTGTGGTATACTGTAATACATAGAATCACAGGAGGTTACAAATGTCAACTGTACAACGCAGTTTCCGTATCAAAGAGCCGATACTACAGGAAATCGACAGAATCCGTAAAAACAGACCTGCCAATGCACTTGCCAATGAACTGCTTGAAGAGGCTCTGAAAATGCGTCGCTGTCCCGGCATCATTTTCTCAGAGGGAGTTTCCGGAAGGCGCGCCCGTATTGCCGGAACCGGCGTCGAGGTCTGGGAGGTCATCTACGAATATCAAATCCTTGGCGAGAATATCGAAGCACTGAAAAAGGCTCTGCCTCATCTCACGGAAAGACAACTCGTCGCAGCACTCAACTACTACCGGTACTACCCAGAAGAAATCAAGGAGCTTATCCAGAGCAACGAGGCCATTACCCCTGAGGCTGTCAAGGGACGTTTTTCTCTGCCAAAAGAGAAGAACCGGTGAAGTTTCTTGTCGATGAGGACTTAAGTGAAGAAATTGCTTCAATCCTAAGGGCCGGGGGCGTCGACGCCGTCCATATCAGAGAACTTGGCCTCTCCGGAGCGGAAGATCAGGAGGTTCTTGACGAGGCTGCGCGTCAGGAACGCTGCGTTGTTACGCGCAATCGAAACGATTTCCTGATGCTCACGGAGTTTTATTTTCATGAAGGCCGCTCTCACCATGGTGTCCTCATAGTGCCCCGATCCTACCCAGGCAATCAGCCCTCAAAAATCGCACACGCCATTTTATCTCTATCTCAGAATCATCCCCATGCTTTTCAACCTTATGCGTTCCTCTTCCTCTAAATAAAGAATCTTATAGCAGTGTGAAGCCTGCGCAGTATGCCTTGAGCGCTTGATCATCTATAAGCCACAGACGGCATGAGAAGCAGACGGTAGAAAGGTAATTCTTCCTACCCACCTTAGGCAATTACTTTTACTCAATGCATGGGGACTCCTGGTATTAGTTGAGCCGGAATCCCTTTTTTTAAAAGGAGTCACAATGGGCAAATGGATTAAAAGCTGGAAGGTCCCAAGTTCGGCGGGCTCTTCTTATTACGTTGTGTCAATCGACAAAGATGGAAACTATGGATGCAGCTGCCCTGTATGGAAATTCCGGCGAGAGGAATGCAAACACATAAAACAGGTAAAGGGCGGCGAATTTAGCGGTCATGCCGATATCCAGAATAAGCCCAAGTATGAGCTTGCAATGGTCAATAAACCCTTCTATGACAGCAGAACCCACACCCTCTACATTCCGCTCATACGACTTCCGGACACGGTGATGATGGAGGTGACCATCTGCTACTACTTGCTGAAGTACGGCTATTCAATGTCCGAAATAAGGCAATTAAGAAAGATTCCCGCTGACTGGTCTGCAAATGTGATCAAGGACTTCATAACACGCAACGGAGAGGCAGAGTATAGAGACAGCCAATGAATATGTCTATTTAAAAGTCCTGATATCAGCGCCTCAAGGAATCAGAAAAATGGGAAGGAGGTAATACGTGAAATCAATTGTTTCATATCCGGACAGGGGCCCCTATGGTGATCCCATTCAAAGAATATACCATTATTAACTATTATGTAACTGGTCGTCATATTCTATCTCTACTAATAGTCCGTATTGCGACTATTATAAGGTTCTTATAACAAGGAGAATATAAATGGCAGATACATCGGTATGGTCTTTTAAAGACCGAGGCAAGTGGGGATCTGCAAAATGGCGTGGCAATTGTTCTGGCTATGTGATAAAGACATTGCTGCAGTATTATAAGCCGGCCTTATTTGTAGATCCAGCTGAAGGCTCTGGAACATCGGGCAAAGTCGCCAAAGAAATGGGAGTCCGATATGTGGGCCTGGACCTCCACAAGGGTTTTAATCTTCTGAAAGATAGCCTCATCTTGCGGGTAGGCAGGCCTGCTGACCTGATATTTTTTCATCCTCCATATCATGACATGATTACCTATTCCGGGAATATGTGGGGATCTCAGCCCCATCCCGACGACCTCTCTCGATGCACGTCTGTCGAAGAGTTCATTGAAAAGCTTCGCACAGCCCTCATGAACATCTATGAGGCATTAGAGATCAACGGGGTGTATTCGGTCCTGATCGGCGATATGAGACGCAAAGGGGCTTATTATAGCTTCCAGTCGGATATCATTCAAATTGCCCCCGGTATACTTGAAGGTATCATTATTAAGACGCAGCACAATTGCATATCAGATAGTCGGGTGTATGCGCATAACGACTTCATTCCTATTATGCACGAGTACCTGCTGAATTTCAGAAAGGACCGCTTCTTTGTAGGGATGTTGGACTGCGCTCTCAAAACAAGCCACAAACTAGTCTCATTGAGTAACGCTACATGGAAGTCTGTTGTTTCCTGGGCTCTCCAGAAATGCGGCGGCAAGGCTAATCTTGATGATCTGTATGGTGTTATCGCTCAGGAGGCACAGGAGAAGATGATTGCCAACCCCCATTGGCAAGCCAAGGTTCGCCAAGTATTACAGAAAACTGCTATTAACGTGGAAAGAGGAGTATGGGCTCTCAAGGCGGCTTGATATAGGGTATTTTTGCCCATCTTGCGAAAAGGTAAAATAAGGAATTCCTGGCTGGGCATCCCTGGGGACTCGTGCGTGATCGGTAGGGATAGATTTTATGTAAAATATTCCGACTGGAAACGGCCATTTGTTTAAAAAGATTCTCTTCGTACTAAACACCCTTTGATCGTCCCCTTCACATAGAACTGTGTATTTTTGGTATTCACTGATATTTCAAGATTTCCGAATCAAAGTAACGTTTCAAATGCACGGCAAATGGCGAGCAGTTTAAATGATAATTCTCATTCTTAAACATACCGGAATATTGTGCAGACCCTGGAATTGACCCAATGTTAATACTTTTTTATTTACCGTGCAGGATGTCCATCTATCGTATCGCCTCTGAATAGCTGATTTTTATATAAACTTTAGTGGTCTTTTTAGTCGCGTCCACAGTTTCCTTATCGAGTGTCTTTCGAGGGACTGTTCAGGGCGGTCTTAAATGACTTGAACAACTGGGGAAGATTACAAGTGTTTTTGATATTAATCTAATGTGTCCACAAAAATTAAAGAGTGTCTCGATTTGAGGCATGGAATCAGCTTGAGACAAATATAGATTGGGGAAGATACGCAGAGATTTTTGTGTATGATTATGATACCGGTGAGTTATATCTGGAGGAATCTCAATAATAAAATTTAAGGCCTGTTACGTGTTACGGCCTGCCTGTTGACTTTTAAAAAATTCCCTTAGTATAGTATTAACAAGGCGATGGGGTTCGCCATTAAGTGTCCTTGATTGTTTAAGGAATGATGACCCCTACTGAACCATACGGCTTCGGTAGGGGTTTTTTAATTTATTCCCCTCCCGAACTATAGGAGGAATAGATGATGGAAAATCAGTGGCTTCAGGCAGCTTTGTGGATGGGGCTTGCACTTTTAGCAACGCTTCTTTCTGTAAGGATAGCGATATCCATTGCTTTACTTGAGATAATGGTCGGCGTGATCGGAGGGAATTTCCTGCCGTTGCAGAGAACCGAGTGGGTGAATTTCCTCGCGGGATTTGGGAGTATCCTTCTGACATTCCTTGCCGGAGCTGAAGTTGAACCACAGATCCTCAGAAAGAAATTTAAAGAAAGTTTCGGCATAGGCTTCCTGAGTTTTTTGATGCCATTCTTAGGGGCAATGGGTTACGCATATTATATCGGAGGGTGGACTTTCCAACAGGCAGCGATTGCAGGGATTTCACTTTCAACCACATCGGTTGCGGTTGTTTATGCCGTAATGATTGAAACAGGCTATAATGAGACGGAATTGGGGAAACTTATTCTTGCGGCCTGTTTTATTACCGACCTCGGAACAGTTTTAGCTCTGGGTGCTTTTTTTGCAAATTATGACCAGTCTATGGTTTTCTTTATAGTCATAACAGCGATTGTTCTATTCCTGCTTCCTAAATTTACTCCGTGGTTTTTTGAAAAAGTAGGAAGCCGCATAAGTGAGCCGGAAACAAAATTTATTTTTCTTTTGCTCTTCGGTCTCGGCGGTCTCGCCCTGATGGCAAAAAGTGAAGCGGTGTTGCCGGCCTATCTTGTGGGTATGGTGCTGGCACCCTTTTTCCTCAAGAACAGGACTCTAAGCCACAGGATGCGTGTCACAGCTTTTACGATGCTGACACCTTTTTACTTCCTCAAGGCTGGCTCCCTGGTGCAACTGTCTGCAATGTGGAGCAGTGCCCTTTTAATTCTTATTTTTCTTCTGGTGAAGATGGCAGCCAAATTTATTGGGGTATGGCCGACTGCAAAGGCATTTGGCTTTGGGAAAAAGGAGAGCATGTATACAACCCTGCTTATGTCAACAGGACTAACCTTTGGGACAATATCAGCTCTCTTTGGGTACACAAATAAGATTATAAATCAGGAGCAATACACAGTATTGGTCACTGCTGTTATACTTTCAGCAGTAGTGCCGACGATAATAGCCCAGAAATGGTTTCAGCCTGATTTAAAAAAGGAGGGGGATAATGGTAAGGAAAATTTTAGTAGCTAATGACGGCTCTGATGGAGCAAAAAAAGCGTTGACAACTGCCATCGATCTCGCGATAAAATACAGCGCGGAACTTCACAGCATATCGGTGGAAGAGGGTGTGCCTCACTATGCGGCAACGATCGGAGAGGTGGAGGAGTACCGGAAGGAAGCAGACAGCTTTTTCCGTACCATTAATGACGAAGCGGCAGAAGAGGCTAAAAAAGCCGGTGTCACACTCCATGTAAAAGTACAGGCCGGCCATGAAGTGGAGACAATTGTTAATTATGCAAAGGAAGGGAAATTCGATCTTCTTGTCGTTGGCTTTATGGGGCATTCGAAGATATTCGGAAGAGTATGGGGGTCAACCTCACAGAATATTACAAAACTGTCTCCCTGCACAGTTATTGTGGTAAAATAGAGTCTAATAAAGAACGGAATTCCACGGCATTACCCGTGGGTATCTATAAAGCGATGGAGTTCGCCTAACCGTCTCGATTGATCGGGACTGATAACTCCTACCAGAGAAGCATTTGGTAGGAGTTTTTTAGTTTTGGGATAACAAAATGACTCCTGCCGGTTGAAGGTTATGGATGTAAATAATGGTTCTCGATAAATACTCGCATCTGAAAGAAGAACTCGTAAAGTGTATCGAGTCAATCCTGACAATCGAAGGGATTACCGGTAGCACTTGTGAAGATCTCAGAGAAAAAATCGATAATAATGTATTTAACCTCGTTGTTCTCGGGCAGTTTAAGAGGGGCAAGACCAGCCTTATCAATGCGCTTCTTGGAGCAGAAATATTACCTACCGCTGTTGTTCCTCTCACCTCTATTGCAACGATACTCAAATATGGTGAGACACTAAATATCAAAGTGTATTTTAGCGATGGAAGAGTGACTGAAATTGAACAAGGAAGCCTTCACAAGTATGTAACGGAAAAAGGAAATCCACGGAACGAGAAGGATGTGCAGGAAGTCATTATTACCTATCCCTCGTCCTATCTAAAAGACGGGGTGAGACTGATAGATACTCCCGGCGTAGGTTCGGTTTACGAGCATAACACTGATGTTGCCTATCAGTATTTACCAAAGTCGGATGCCGCACTGTTTCTCCTTTCTGTGGACCAGCCGCTTAGCAAGGCTGAGCTGGATTTTCTTAAGGACGTGAGAGAGTATTCAAAAAGGATATTCTTTCTTCTTAGCAAGGCGGACTACTTTTCTGAGCCGGAGCTACGGGAGTCGATGGAATTCTCCATGGATGTGCTCACAAAGGCGATGGATACTGAAGTGCGGATTTATCCGGTTTCTGCGAGGCTTGCCCTTGAGGGAAAGATTTCAGGCAACGAAGCCCTTCTTAATAAGAGCCTTCTTCCGCAATTTTCTGAAGTGCTCAACAATTTCCTTATGGAGGAAAAGGGAAAGATACTGATCATATCGGTTGCGAACAATCTTCTCCGGCTGATCTCTCAGGCGAGGTTCGCACTTGAACTTGAGATGAAATCCCTCTTTACACCCCTTGAGGAACTGAAGGAGAAGATAAAGATCTTCGAAAAGAAGGAGAAGGATGTCCTGACGGAAAAGGGC
>Ga0315290_10003772_pt1 | contig 10884 bp, 9 predicted proteins | sample YL17G12_0_MG_FD_203627 | JGI IMG/M metagenome (GOLD analysis project Ga0315290, IMG submission 203627) | Sediment microbial communities from Yellowstone Lake, YNP, Wyoming, USA - YL17G12_0 | ecosystem: Environmental > Aquatic > Freshwater > Lake > Sediment | place: USA: Wyoming | collected...
CGAACAACGCGATCAGCCCGAGGCCGACCGTGAGCAGGACCAGCGGACGGGGCAGCGTGGTCGACGTTCCGCCGATCCTGGCGACCGCGAGCATGAACATGGCGGACATCCGGACGGCGAAGCCGAAGAAGACCTCGTACCCGAACGCGAAGCCGATGCCCGCCGCCACCTGGGCGTGGGCGGGGTCGAGGGCCTCGGCAGCGAGCACCGCCCCGGCCGCCGCGCCCGTCACGAACACGAGCGCGACGAACACGAGCGCGCTGCCCAGGAACACGGTGGAGAAGAACAAGCCCTCGCCGGGGCCGATGCGGCGTCGCAAGGCCGCGACGAACCAGATGAATGCCATGCCCGCGAAGGGCAGCAGGTAGGTCCCGGCGGCCACCCGATCCCGACTGGCACTCCACCACGTCTCGAAGGCGGCGGGGTCGGACGGCGCCGGACCGACCCGGATGAGTGCGAACGAAACCGTGAACAGGACCGCGAACGCCAGCCCGGCGGCACCCGCGGCTCGAGCGAGCCGGGGGCCGACCGACCCGGCCATCATCGGGATGGCCGGCGTCGGGGGCGGGTCGTCGGAGACGGCAGAGCGTGCGAGACCGGCGACCGAATCGGCGCGCAGCGTGTCCCGGCGGATCAGAGTGCGGCGTCCCAAGACCTTCCCCTCAGTCAGTCAGGTCCCACTATCGCAGATTGGGCAACCGGTCCCGATCGCGACGAACGGGCCGGCGGTGGTCGTCACAGGGCGGGCGGGCTCACTGCGGGTCCCGCGGCCGCCTGGCCTCGACCATGAACCTTGGCGTCAGACCATCACCACGGCGATCTTCGCCCGGACGGACGTGCTGGGGTTCGAGCGGATGGAGTACGAACTCACATCGGACGCGATTGCCCTGGGACTCGATGCCGCGCTGCCGGCGGTCTTCGAGCTGCGGGACCAGATCGGTGAGTTTGGTCGGGGCGAGAGGGATAGCCCCGCCACCAACGACCTTCCGATCACGATGCGCCTCGCCGAGTCGCCCGAGCCGTGCGACTGGCTTCGGAGCGCATGACGCACCTGCCGTCGCAGGCCAGCTGACCGAGCAGCTGACCTACCGCGCGGGGCGGAGGAGTCGCTCGTCGTCGGACGGCTCTAGTCGACCTCAGATCGTGAAGATCCCGCCGCCCTCTGGAGGCCGTCAAGGACCAGGTCGAGCCCGTACTGGAACTCGTCCGCGTAGTCGTACCCAGGCCGCATCCCTGAGATGTAGGCGACAAGGTTGGGGTACGCGTCGACGGGGAACCCCTGGAGCGTGACCCGGCCCAGCTCCGCGACCTCCTCGGAGGGATGGAACGGGAGGTTCATCGCAAATAGGGCGAAGCCGTAGATGTAGCTGTCCAGGAGCGAGTACGCATGCGCGATCATCGGCATGTCGAGGCCTGCCGATCGCAGACTGCCAATCACCGCGTCGTGGTGGCGCAGGTTCGCCGGACCTGGGGTCCGCCGCGACTCCATCAGGCCAAGCGCCCATCGGTGGCGCAGCAACGTTTCGCGGAGCGACTGCGCCCGTCGGCGCATCGCGGTCTTCCAGTCGGCCCCGGCAGCAGGTAGATCGATCTCGCTGAAGACGAGGTCGACCATCCCGTCGATCACCTCGTCCTTGTTGGCGAAGTGGTAGTAGAGGGCCATCCCCTCGACACCGAGCTCCTGGCCGAGCCTGCGCATGGTCAGAGACTCGAGCCCGCCCCGATCGGCGAGCTTGATCGCGGCGTCGAGCACCCGCTCCCGGCTCAGAGGGGCGCGTCGCTCTGCTCGCTTGGTCGTCCGCGTCATCGGCCTCCTCCGGGACTGAGTCAACTGACCACTTCCGGGGGTTGACATCCGTCACTTTACACAGTAAAGTACGACCTGCCAACTTTACGACGTAAAGCCACGGAGGCACCGGCAGTGCAGGCAATCGTTCAGGACAGGTACGGCACGGCCGAGGTCCTGGAGCCACGGGACATCGATCGGCCCGAAATCGGCGACGGCGAGGTCTTGGTCCGTGTCCACGCGGCGTCGATCCACGTCGGTGACTGGATCGTCATGACGGGCTCGCCGTACCTGGTGCGGATGGCGACCGGGCTACGCAAGCCGAAGAACCGCGTCCCGGGGACGGACATCGCGGGGACGGTCCAGGCGGTCGGCAAGGACGTGAAGGGGCTACGCCCCAGCGACGAGGTGTTCGGGTGGTGCACGGGCGCCTTCGCCGAGTACGCGTCAGCGAGCGAGGACCACCTCGTGCTCAAGCCGGCGAACCTCACCTTCGATCAGGCTGCGGCCGTCGGGGTCTCCGCCACAACCGCCCTCCAGCTCCTGCGCGATGACGGCCAGCTCCAGCCCGGGCAGAGGGTCCTGATCAACGGCGCGTCCGGGGGCGTGGGCACGTACGCCGTGCAGATCGCCAAGGCGTTCGGGGCCGAAGTGACCGGCGTCTGCAGCGCGAAGAACCTGGAGTTGGTCCGCTCGATCGGGGCCGACCACGTCATCGACTACACCAAGGAGGACTTCAGGAAGGGTGGAGCGCGCTACGACCTCATCCTCGACAACGTGGGTGACCACTCGATGGCGGCGACCCGGCGGGCTCTCACGCCCAACGGCGTGCTGCTCTCCAACGGTGGCGGACACGCCGGCGGCGCGCTCGGCCGCGTGATCCGGCTCGCGATCGTGTCGATGTTTGTGCGCCAGCAGGGCAAGCCCTCCCTCAAGGCGCAGAACCGACCGGACCTCCATGTCCTCAAGGAACTCGTCGAGGCGGGGAAGGTCCAACCGGTGATCGCCGGGACCTGGCCACTGCGAGAGGCGCCCGAGGCGGTCGGGCATGTCGCAGCAGGACATGCGCGAGGGACCGTGGTCATCGCGATCGATCGGGCAGCGGCCTGAGGGTGGGCCGCATGAACGAGCCGAATGCCGATGGGCAGATCCGTTCGGCGCTCACCGAGCCGGTGGATCGACCGGAGGCTTGACGTGCAACTCAAAGAGCTCAGTTGATCGAGAACGGAGCCGGTCGATGCCAGAGGTTCAGATCAAGCTGTCAGCGCTGTGGGTAGCCCTGATGCTCACCTACCTGCTGGGGGACGTCTTGCGGTTCTGGAGCGGCGACGCCACCCCGGGCCAGTTCGGCAGCCTCAAGCAGGAGATGGTCCCGGCGGCGCTGATGTTCGTCGCCGTCCTGATGCTTGTTCCGATCGTCATGGTCGTCGTGTCCGTGACGTTGACCGGGCAGACGCTTCGCTGGATCAGCGTCATCGCCGCGGTCGGTCTCTTCGTCTTCAACGTCGTCGGCCTGCCGACGTACTCCGGGCTGTACGACAAGTTCCTGATCATCGTCGGCTTGGGGTGGAACGCGGTCACGGCCTGGTACGCCTGGACCTCGTATCCGTAAGGCGGCCGTCAACCCACCTGCGCTCGCTGCCGACGAGCGCCTGGGCTTTCGGACCGCCGGCGACCGACCGCGCTTGACGGCGGGCTGCGGGTCTGGGTCCTGGTCCGCCCGGCACAGAGCTAAGCTGCAGCCCCGCGCTCAGAAGCCGCGCAAACCCTGCACCGCCGGCCATGGCCCCGCAGGCGTAGCACCGCAGGCGAATAGACCTCGCCAGCCTGCCCGCCGACGATCTGCGGGTGAAGCTCTGCACGGTCTGCGGTGTCGTCACCAGCCGCTCGACTGGACGCTGCGGCGAGCATCCACGGCTGTCGGGCATCGGTGCCAACCATCACGTCCACGCGGATGCACGATGGGCTCGACTGTCCAAGCGGATGATCGCCCGCCACGTCGGCCAGCACGGCTACGTCTGCCCTGGCGATGGTGTCGAGCATCCGGCGCACCCGACGCGCGACCTGACGCTCGACCACGTCACCGCACTCATCGACGGTGGCGCGCCGTTCGATCCGGCCAACACCCGCGTGCTGTGCCGCTCGAGGAACTCGGCCAACGGAGCGCGCCTCGTGAACGCGAGAAGGGCCGACCGGGGGTCCCCACACGCGGGTTCCGTCCTCCTGGAAGTCCGCGCGTCTCGACATCGCCGGGGCCAAGCAGCTGGGTGCGGCCGATGACGAAGACGACATCGGTCTCGAACCGGAGCGTGGCGTCCACGCCGGCCGGGGTCTCGGCGTCCCAGCCGGGTCCGGCCAGGAGATAGGTCCCGGGTCCCGTGCCGGTGGCCCGCACGCCGACGTAGTGGACGTTCTGGCCCCAGAGATCCTCCAGCTGGAAGTGGTAGAAGCGATCGGTGACGGCCGGCACCGACAGCACCAACGGATCGGCCCGCAGGTCGAGGCCGGCCATGGAGTAGGGCGTATCCGCGTTCGGGGTGATCACCTCTCGGAAGGTGTGGTCGAGCGTCCTGGGCTTCCCGCCGAGCGTGTTGAGCGGGACCTGGTGGGAGGGAATCCCGGGCACGAGAAAGGCGCCGAACAGGAACCGGTAGCCCATGAGCATGGGGAAGAGGAAGACATAGGCGTCCCGTGCCGCCTCGACGAGGTCCTGCCGGTCGCTGGCGCCGGTTGTCATCGATCGCACCCCATGTTGAGGAGAAGAGGCAAGCGGATGTGGGCGCCTTCAGCGACCCTGAGTTCGGATTCTACGTCGCGGCCGCAGACCATCTGCCGTTGCCCGCTGCATCGAGCGTGGCGCGGTTCGCTATGTTTGCGATCGCCGATCGAGCAGTTCGCGGCACGCGATCGACCCACGACTGCCACGGGAGGACGCACTCCGAGGCGCTCGACGACTCCGACCTGCTCCTTGACATTGCGGCCTGGGAAGTCGCCCACCGCGTGTGTGTCGCCTATGTCGCGACGCATGACAATGGCGCGCCCGGAGGGCGTTGGGCGCGCAGGAACAACAACGAGGTCTAGCTGGTGGGAACAGTCGCCGACGGCCGAGCCAGCACGGCGTCGAGGCGCTCGATGAACGGCTTCGCCTCGAGCCGGACGAGGATCTCACGCGAGCGCTTGGCAGCAGCGCGGACATCGGGTTCGATTGGATCAAGCAACGTTGCCATGTCGATCCCGCAGAGCGCTTCGTCCCAGTCGAGCCCCATCTCCCGCCAGGCCCTCAGCGCCTCGCGGTAGAGGGCGAGGGCATCGGCCGTACGACCTTCGAGGGCGGCGACGCCCGCGCGGATCGTGGTCCGGTCCGCCTCGAACGTGGCCAGGTGCGTGGGCTCGGCGTCGAACGCGGCCAGGTCGTCGCGGGCGCCGGCGACGTCGCGCGTCCAGATCGCTGCCCGCGCCGCGAACGGAAGCACCCACCGCGCGACCAGCGGGGAGATCTCGACGCACCGGCGCCAGGCAGCCCGGGCGTCGGCGAGCCGGCCGGTGGCGAACGCCACGGCCCCGAGGGACCATTGGAGGTCGTTCTCTCGCGCTCGGTCGGCTGCGCCGACGAGCCGGGTGACCTCGTCCAGCAGCGTATCGACCGCCTCGCCGCGGTTGGCGCGGAGGGCCAGCGCACTGACCGCGATCCCCAGGCGGTCCGTCGCCTCGAGATCCTCGGCGAGGGCTGTGTCGAGCGCATCCAGGGCCCATGGCCAGTCGCCGATCCGGACCGCGGCGAATGCCGCGATGTTCAGCAGCATCGCACCGGCGTGTCGGTTGCCGAGCCGGCGGCTGGCCGCAAGCCCGGCCACCGCGAGCTCGTAGCCGCGGCGCGGGTCGGCGTCTGTCTCGGTGGTGGCACGGTTGTTGTAGGCGCGTAGCATCGCGAACGAGAGCCCGATCGCCTCGGCCAGCTCCTGGCCGGCCCGGACGAGCGCCAGGCCCTCGACCACGCGGTCGAGGAAGATCAGGGCCGTCCCCTTCGTGACGAGCGTGTCGGCGAGGATCTCGCGGAGGCTGGCGTGCTCGGCCGCCTCGAGCACCGGATCGGCGAGCTCGATCGCCCGGCGGAGATCGTCGGCGATGAAGTACGCCCGCGCGAGCTGACTGCCGATCTCGACGACGCCCGCGTCCCCGGCGAGATCCGCGAGCTCGGCGGCGGCCGGTTCCAGCAGGGCCAGCGCCGCCGTCGTGCGGAAGTCGTTGTTGAGGGCCCGGCCGAGGGCGGCCGTCGTGACCGCGATGGCGGGCCGGTCTCCGATGCGGCGCCGGAGCTCCAGGGCGCCACGGAGGTGCTGCTCGGCCGTGTCGTGACGGCCGGCGACAGCCGCCTCCTCGCCGGCCTGCTCGAGGATCGCCGCCCGGTCGGCCGGATCCGTCGTGATCGGCAGGGCCTGCTCCAGGAACGCGATTGCCTGGTCGTGGGCGCCAAGGGCGCCGGCGCGCTCAGCCGCCGCCCGGAGGGCGATCCTGGCCCGAGCCGCGAGAGCGTCCCGCTCGGGGCCGTCGGCCGCGTTCTCGCGGGCGGCGAGGCAGTGGCCGGCGAGCGCGCCGGCCAGCTCGTCCGAGCCGAGCGCCTCGAAGTAGTGAGCAGCCGCCAGGTGGCGGGTCTTCCGGTCGGCCCGCGCGAGCGTGTTGTAGGCGACCTCGCGGATGAGCCCCTGGACGAACGCGTACTGGCCGCGCTCCGGGGACCGGGGGTCGGCCTCCCGGGAGAGCAGCTCGCGGCGGACGAGCGCACGCAAGTGCGGGTCGACGGTCGCCTCGTCGCTGCCGGCGACAGCGGCGAGGGCGGCGGGGACGAAGCTCTGGCCGAGGACGGCGGCGTCGAGGACGAGCGTTCGGTCGACGGCATCGAGCCCGTCGAGGCGGGCGGCGATGAGGGCGGTCAGCGTTTCAGGAATGGCAAGGCTCGCAAGGTCGCCAACCGGGGCGTAGACCCCGTCGTTCTCTTCAAGCTTCCCCTCGGTGATCAGCATCCGTACGGTCTCGACCGCGTAGAGGGGGATGCCGTCGGCGCGGGTGACGATCGAGCCGATGGCTCGCTCGGGCAGACCCGGCACGAGGCCGGCCAGCAGCTCCCGCATGTCCGGCTCGGAAAGCGGCTCGAGGTAGAGGCTCGTGAAGTTCCGGCGCCCCGCCCCCCAGTCGGGCCGCCGGTCGAGGAGCTCTGGCCGGCCGAGCGTCACGACGTAGAGCGGGATCGAGCGGCTCCACTCGAGGAGGTGGTCGATGAAGTCGAGGGTTCCGCTGTCGGCCCAGTGGAGGTCCTCGAAGACCAGGACGACGGGCCCGCTGGCGGCGAGGCGCTCGAAGAACGTCCGCCAGGCGCCGAAGAGCTGCTCGGGACCGATCCCCGATTCGATGCCCAGCAGGGCCAGGAGCGCGGACTCGATCCAGCGCCGGTCGGTGTCGGGCAGGCTGAGGCTGTCGAGGAGCGTCGCGATCTTCGCCCTCGTGGTGGGCTCGTGGTCGGTCTCGGCGAGGCCGGCCCGCTGCCGGATCATCTCGCCGAGCGCCCAGAACGTGATCCCGCTGCCGTAGGCGGGCGACCGGCCACGGTGCCACCAGGCGGTCCCGACGATCCCGTCGAGGTACTTCTCGAACTCCCAGGCGAGGCGGGTCTTGCCGATCCCGGCCGGACCCATGACCGAGACGAGACGCGCGCGGCCCTCCCGCACCGTCGCGTGGTAGAGGTCCTTGAGCAGGCGGAGCTCGTCGGCCCGGCCGACGAACGGTCCCTCGAGGATGTCCGATCGTCCCCGGCCGCCGCGCTCCGCGACGACCCGGAGCGCCCGCCAGGCCGGGACGGCGGCGGTCTTGCCCTTGAGGACCTGCTCGCCGGCGGGCTCGAAAACGATCGCCCTGTCGGCGACCCGCTGTGTCGCCTCGCCGACGAGGACGGCTCCCGGCGGGGCGACGGACTGCAGGCGCGCCGCCGTGTTTACGAGGTCGCCGGCGACCATCCCCTGGTTCGTGGCGCCGATCATCACCGCGGCCTCGCCGGTCAGGACCCCGCAGCGCGCCTGGATCCCGGGACCCAGCGAGCGGACGGCATCCACCAGCTCGAGGCCGGCCCGCACCGCCCGTTCGGCGTCGTCCTCCCGTGCGACCGGAGCGCCCCAGACCGCCATCACTGCATCGCCGATGAACTTCTCGACCGAGCCGCCGTAGCGGCCGATGACGTCGCTCGCGAGGTCGAAGTAGCGCGTCAGCGTCTCGCGGACGTCCTCGGCGTCACGGTCCTCGGCGAAGGGGGTGAAGCCGACCAGGTCCGCGAACAGGACCGACACGAGGCGGCGCTCGGCGACGGGGGACAGCTCGGAACCGGACGGTGCGGGCGTCGAGACGGAGGTCGACGTGGGGGCGAGGCCGGCCCCGCACGATCCGCAGAACCTCGCGTTCGGTCGGTTGGGAGCCCCGCACGCCGGGCAGCTCGCGCTGAACGTCGTCCCGCACTGATCGCAGAACTTCAGCCCGACATCGTTCTCGGTCCCGCAGTTCGAGCAGAGCACGCTGGTCGCCCCTTCCGCAGCCGGGGTCAGGAGCGGAGCGTAGCGGATGGGCGGGCCCGGCGACACCCCTCGTCGGGGGCAGGGCAGGTCCGTGGCGCGCCCGGAGGGATTCGAACCCCCGACCATCTGATCCGAAGTCAGATGCTCTGTCCGCTGAGCTACGGGCGCACCGTCGCATCGTAGCGCAGGCGAACGGCGGGCTCCGCCCGGTGACCCTGTCGGCGCGGGTGGATGGTCTGATGCGCCGGTGATGCGGCCACGGGCATCAATTCGGACAGGGTGTCGCTGATCGCGCCGCGCGGCGTACGATCCCCTGGTGACGAACTTCGAGACCGGGCGCCTCTCCGACCGCCACCCGCCGTACCGGTACGCGGCGCTCGCCCGCGTCTGGTTCTCCGACACGGACGCCCAGGGCGTCGTGTACTACGGCCGCTACCTCCCGTACTTCGACAACTCGCGCCTGGAGTATCTCCGCCACCTGGGCCTCGCCGGCTACTGGACCGGCGAGCGCGAGTTCGCGATGCGGGCCATGGACGTCGAATACGAGGCGCCGGCCCGCTTCGACGATCTCCTGGAGGTCTTCGTGCGCACGACGCGGATCGGGCGCACGAGCGTCACGACGGAGGGAGCCGCCTACCGGGTCGACGACGACCGGCTGATGTGCACCGCGCGGATGACGCTCGTCCTCGTCGACGTGGCGACGCGGCGCCCGACCCCCATCCCGGAGGAGTACCGGATCGCCATCGCCGCCTTCGAGGGCGACGCCGTGGAGATCCTCCCCCCGCCCGGGGGCGCCTGACCCCGACCTCCCGCCCGCTCGCCCAATTGAGACGCGATCCCGATCACGCCGCCAGTGGGCACCCGGCTTCGGGACGTTCGGCCGGTCCCGATCGGGCCGCGCCCGGGCACGCTGCGCCATGACCCAGACGCTCCCGGAGGTGGCGTGCCCGTGGACCCCCTGATGCTCGCGCGGTGGCAGTTCGGCATCGTCACCGTCTACCACTTCCTGTTCGTTCCCCTGACGATCTCGCTGGCCTTCACGGTGGCTGGTTTCCAGACCGCCTGGGTCCGCACGACGAACGAGCGCTACCTCCGCCTCACCAGGTTCTTCGGGCAGCTCTTCCTCATCAACTTCGCGCTCGGCGTCGTGACCGGCATCGTCCAGGAGTTCCAGTTCGGGATGAACTGGAGCGACTACAGCCGGTTCGTCGGCGACATCTTCGGGGCGCCCCTCGCGATCGAGGGGCTCGTGGCGTTCTTCCTCGAGTCGACCTTCCTGGGGCTCTGGATCTTCGGCTGGGATCGCCTGCCCAGGATGGCCCACCTCGCCACGATCTGGATCGCCGCGATCGGGACCGTCCTCTCCGCCTACTTCATCCTGGCCGCCAACTCCTGGATGCAGCACCCCGTCGGCTACACGATCAACGCGGCCGCCGGGCGGGCCGAGCTGACCGACATCGTGGCCGTCCTCCTGAACTCCACGGCCCTCGTGACCTTCGTCCACACGATCCCGGCCGCCTTCGTGACCGGCGGCGCGTTTGTGGCCGGCGTCGCGATGTGGCGCCTCGTCCGCTACCCGGGCGTCGACGCGCCCGCCTTCCGGAGCGCCGCAAAGGTGGGGGCCTGGATGCTGGTGGTCTCAGGACTCCTCGTGGCCATCACGGGCGACGCCCAGGCCCGGATCATGACCGAGCAGCAGCCGATGAAGATGGCCGCCGCCGAGGCGCTGTACAGGACCTCGCAGCCGGCGTCGTTCTCGATCCTGACGATCGGGTCGCTCGACGGCTCGAAGGAGCTCTTCTCGATCCGGATTCCGAACCTCCTCTCGTTCCTCGCGACGGCCGACTTCAACGGCAAGGTGGAGGGGATCGACGACCTCCAGGCACAGTACGAGCAGGCCTTCGGGCCGGGCGACTGGACTCCCAACATCCCGGTCACCTACTGGTCCTTCCGCCTCATGATCGGGACGGGGATGCTCGCCGCACTTGCCGCGGCCTGGTTCCTGTGGTCCATGCGCAGGGGGCGCCTCCCGAGTCGCGGGGCGGTCACGGCCGCCGTCCTGCTGCCGCTCCTGCCGCTCGCGGCCAACTCCCTGGGCTGGATCTTCACCGAGATGGGGCGCCAGCCCTGGATCGTCTGGGGGCTGATGACGACCTCGCTCGGGGTGTCGCCGTCGACCTCGGCCGTCGAGGTGGCCCTCACCCTGGTCGGCTTCACGGCCCTCTACGGGGTCCTCGCGGTCGTCGAGGTGAGACTCCTGCTCCGCCAGATCCGGGCCGGCCTCCCCGACGCAGACCCGACCGCCGGGATCCACCATGACGGCGAGCCCGGGCTCGCCCTCGGGTACTGAGGGGCACGGTGATGGAGCTCACGACCATCTGGTTCGTTCTCATCGCCGGCCTGTGGGTCGGCTACCTCGTCCTCGAGGGGTTCGACTTCGGGGTCGGCATCCTCCTGCCGGTCATCGGCCGCAGCGAGCCCGAACGGCGGGCCATGCTCCGCACGATCGGCCCCGTCTGGGACGGCAACGAGGTCTGGCTC
>Ga0315290_10003773_pt1 | contig 10883 bp, 17 predicted proteins | sample YL17G12_0_MG_FD_203627 | JGI IMG/M metagenome (GOLD analysis project Ga0315290, IMG submission 203627) | Sediment microbial communities from Yellowstone Lake, YNP, Wyoming, USA - YL17G12_0 | ecosystem: Environmental > Aquatic > Freshwater > Lake > Sediment | place: USA: Wyoming | collected...
CACATAGGAGGCTTGTCATGGGTTACTATCCTCATCGAGATAGGAACGCCAAGGATTACGGTGAAATGGGTTCTAACCCTAACCGTAAACGTCGAGGCAAAAAGAGGGGCGCAAAGGGCGGCCGCCGCCGAAGAATATCAAAGGGCGCCTAAACGAAGGTTGGCGGTGTATACCTCAATGAACCGTCCGAGTTTGCACCATGGCTCGTTAAATACGTGGTGCTACAAGGGGCTATAGTGAAGAGGGATCACGCGAGGATGGCATTCTCGAATCCCGGGTTCAATTCCCGGTGGCTCCAAATTTTCAAGGGGGGTGTTATGCAGAAGTCTACCAACATGGAGAAACAGGTCTGTTGGGGCTGGGACGGTGTGTACGACTACCCAGACATGCGTCAGTACTACAAACAGGTCGTAAAAAAACAGATCAAGGAGGAAGCAAATGAAGAAGTTGGAGAAGAAGGAAGACGGTTTTACGACGATCGATTTTGATTGCGACGCAAAGACTCTGAAGTTACTCAATTCCGTAGCCAAGTTAGCTCGGGTCACCCTGGACCAGGTTGTCGGTGTCATTCTTGCCACGTATGTTGTCAATGAACCTGGTTTCAAGGCAAGTTTCAAGAAGCCGACCGCTAAGGATACCATAGTTCCGAAATCCAAAAAGAAAAAAGAGGACGGTGGATTTGTTCCATCGGAGATTTTGGGCCTCGATAAAGAAAAGAAAAAGAAGAAGTAAGCCGTACGGGTTGTGTTCCCTGCATCCGGCTGTAACCCGGAAGTCGAAAAACAAGTAGGGTGGGACGACGAATAGGTTCAATTCCTTCACAACTCACATGAAAAACAGATCCGATAAAAAATACGTTGTCAAGATTTACGAGGCACAGTGGGACGACAAGCACAGCGAGTCCGTAAAACCTTTTTTTGCACAACTAAAAAGAGAATGCGCGCAAGACGACGACGGTAACGATCCGTTGTTTTCCTATTACGTTTTTGGAACCGCAGATGGTTTAGCCGCCGCTCTTAACTATAAATTGGACGTTGGACTGGATGGTCGTCTTAAGATAGGTTATTTTGGAGTACACGGTCATGCAGACAAGATCCAACCCTTGATACCTATCAATAGAGTAAAACTACGCAACATCTTGATTAAAACGACCAACTTCGACGGACTTTATTTTGGAGCCTGTGACTTCGTGAATCGCAAGACAGCGGAATCTCTCTTGAACAATATATCCACCTTGAAATGGATTGCCGGCTTTGCAAAATGGACCCCGTGGCTAGAAGGTACAATATGCGATACATTGTTCTTCCGTCTTTTGTTGTCAGGACGTTTCAGGAGACCGTCCCATACTAACACAAGGTGGGACGTGATGACTAAACCGGAAGACGCGGCAAGGAACTTATACCAAGTGTACCCGATGGCGATTGATCTGAAGTTCAGTCTGTTTTACAGGAGCCCAAGTGGAATCATAAAGTCCACCTTAGAAGAGTATAAGGAAGTAAATCTGTTGTGACGGAGAATAAAATGGAAAAACGCAAATGGTGTTATTCACAATCGCCTGTAGTTTACGGTATCGAGTGCGATCTTTGTGGTGGCGGTGACATTTCTTGGAGCGAGTTTGAACACATGATCTGGTGCTTCAAATGTGAAAAGGATACGCCAGGCACGAAGGGTGTATTTGGTGGTCCCATCCCAATAGGTTTGTGCAGGATGATGGGAATGAGATTTGATCATATAGACATCGAAACTGGTAAAGTTACAAAATTCGAAGATACAGAAGTTGGAAAGGACTAGCAAGTTCGTTGCTCCGTGGGTGATTGGCATAACTACCTGTCTGCAAAACAGGGCAAGCTGGTTCGATTCCAGTCGGAGCATCACATTCCCCTCTCGTTCAATGGCAGGACAGCTGGCTGTTAACCAGTCAATCGAGGTTCGAATCCTCGGTGGGGAGCATACGCCGGGTTAGTTTAATGGTAAACCGCCTCTTTGGTAAGGAGGAAACAAGGGTTCGATTCCCTTACTTGGCTCATAGGAGAAACACATGGACTTGATAAAATTTGCAGTGATTTTCGTGGCATTATTCGTTACAGACATCATATGGGCTCTTTACATAAGGTGGTCCGCCAACGGGTTCGCTCTAAAGGCCGCCATAGCTTCCATCTTCATATACGCCATCGGGGCTTTTACGTTCGCGGAATTTATAAAGGATCTGTGGGTGATAATTCCGGCATGCCTAGGGTGCTTCTTCGGAACTTACGTAACGGTAAAAATTGATAACGAGAAAAACAACGGCTCTCTTGGTTCAACGGTAGAACGACTGTTTCGTAAGCAGTAGAAGGCGGTTCGATTCCGCCAGGGAGCTCAGTGTGGTGCGGCGTGGTGTGAACACGCTAGGAAGCGAAGGTCGGTTTGCCCCTGCAGGGGTGTCCTAGTAATGACCGATAGGTGGCTTTAAGAGAGCTGACAACCGTGAGGACTATCTATCCTGGTGGTACAAGGGAGTGAATCGGCGGTGTTCTCAGGACAGTACCTAATGGGAAACACTAAAGCGCGTCAGCAAGGCAGTAGCGGGATTGCCGTAGTCGATAGTCAAGGGGGTTCAAATCCCCCCACCACAAATTGCAGACTGAGCTAGTGTGGTCATAGCGTCCGGTTGAAGCCCGGAAGAAACTCGTTCGATTCGAGTAGTCTGCACATAATTTAGTATGTGAGAGGATAGTTTACATAGAACCCGCGATGAAGTAAGATGTTATTGTGGGTGTGTCATAACAGCATGATTCCACAGAGCGTGGAGACGGGAGGACAAAATGGTAGTAATTACAATGGTTATTCTTACCCTTCTTGTCATTATTTCACTTCATTACCTGAGGGTCGGTTTCCAAATGTGGAGGACTCATGAGAGAGAAAAGGACGTGCACCGGCTGCAGTTCTTGTACTGCACGATGAACGACGGTGGACTCTATCGTAAGAAGAGGAAGTTTCGTTTCGGTAAGACTAAAGAATAAAGAATAAACAACTCGCATGAAACCAACCGACTTAAATTCTACGGTGTTAGTCGGTCGCCGGGAAAGGTAGTACCATGATGTACAACAAAAAACTCGTCTGCGCAATTAAAGTTGGAGGAAGAGTCCTCCGAGAGCAGTACCGTGACGGCAACTCTGTCGTCTACCTTCCTTTTGGAGCAGAATACAGTCTGCTTCTAAAAAATCTATCTACACAAAAATCTATCGTGAATGTGGAGATAGACGGAAAAAACGTCACAGACGGCGGAATGATAGTAGACGCCAACAGAGAAGTGAACTTTGAACGTGCCATAAACGGAGACATGGTCAGCGGAAGAAAGTTCAAGTTCATCGAGAAGACTGAGGAGATCAGTGATTTTAGAGGGGACAGGATTGACGACGGGCTCATTCGAATTACTTACCAGTTCGAGAAGCAATACCTTCCGTTATACACCATTCCTTCCTGGCCGCAGCAGTGGATTAACCACAACGCCACTTACGGTCCTGTTGTCACGAATTTTAGAGGATCTTCTTCTGGTGGTGGCGGAATACAATCTTCCTGTTTTGCCAGCTCTAGTTCTGCGACCTACGCCAAAAACGACTCAACACCAACGGGGGCCATAAACTCTTGTTGTTTCGGAGACGCTTCTGGTATCACGGTCGAAGGGTCAAGGTCAAATCAGACCTTCACCTACGGTTCCATTGGGTCTTTGGAATGCGAGGTTCATACGATGGTGTTCCAGTTGATTCCTGGGAACTACCAGCCGGTGACCGTCGACAGAAGATTTCAGTGTCCTACCTGCGGGAGAAAATGGAAGAGTAATTTTGAGTTCTGCGGAAACTGCGGTACCGCTCTAAAGAGGTAAATATGTTTAAAGTGTTTTTTGAGTCCGGTGGCGTCATAACGTACAGCACGTTTGGAAAGAACAACTATTCAATCGGAGTTAAAGAAGGGGCCGGTGGTACAACCTACGGTCCGTTCGTCTTCATAAGAGGCAAGTACATAAACGACACCGGGCTCAGAAAGCACGAGTTGGTCCATGTCAGACAGGGTTGGAACCCAAGGTGGTGGTTCAAGTCCAGAATAGAAAAAGAAAGAGCGGCCTACAAAGAGCAGATCAAATGGTACCCAGAAAGAACGTATGACGAGAACGTTTCTTATTTTGCAAAGAGAATAGCAGAAAGCTGTAATTTGGGTGTGACTCAAAAAGAGGCCGAAATCTTATTGCGGGCGTAATTCACTGGTAGAATGTCTGCTTGCCAAGCAGAATGCAGTGGGTTCGATTCCCATCGCCCGCTCACGCGAGAGTGGCGGAACGGCAGACGCGCTAGTCTTAGGAACTAGTGTTAATTCGTGAGAGTTCGAATCTCTCCTCTCGCACATTCGCTCGAGTGGCAGGAATGGCAGACGCGCGAGGCTTAAAACCTCGTGTCCTAGGACGTGCGGGTTCGAATCCCGCCTCGAGCACATTTGAAATAGGGGTAGTATAATGGCACCTCCAGGTACTTGGGTACAAAAAGCTTCAGACGATTTCATTAGAACAAACGAGAACCCGCTTTCTGGTGGCGGTAATTGGTCTAGTCAGGGCCGTTACTGCAAGTTAATTGGAAATACGGTTTATGGTGTCGCGAACGGATACCAGAATGTTTCAGTGTGGACTGCTAGAACCTGGCTTCCCGACCAATATGCTACTGTTTATTGTCCATTGTATGATGGCGGCAACTTGCAAGGTCCAGCTTTACGGTGCACGGGAGGCGCTAACGATGGCTACTATTTTAGGTTTAGAAGGGGCCCAGGCGCTAATAGCAGCACGGTAGACATATTGTATAAAACAAGCCTCGACAACGCGGGTTCTATTAGTTATTCTTTTACTCAAGCAAACGTCAATTCTCTTGTTGCTGGTAATGTGACTGTATACATCAAAGGATGGGACTTTACTGCTGTCGACGAGGTTACAGGGTTGGTGTTTTGTACGGCTACCGACACTGGTCATAGATACGCAACGGGATCTCCCGGCGTAATGGTTTATACGTCGAATTCAGGTCCACCTGGCGTTCTTGGTCCTTGGTACGCAGGCGAAGACGCCAGCCGTGTCCGTTATCCGCTGGTTTCTTTTAAGGGATAAGAATGGCCGTTGGTGCGGATATTCAAATTTTGGCCGGTGGGACCGGTATCGAACAGGATGTTTCGATTCGTCCATTTCCATTTCTGTGTTTAAGTTAGAGGCTGAATAAACAGTGATTACTCTAAGTCAATATTCATCAGACAGTGGATGGGAACAAGTAACTGGTCCTCAAGGTGTTGTTTGGAATTATTTTGATGGTGCACAATATTTCGGCCGTTTTGGTTACGTTCCAGTCTATGGTTGGAACTACGGTGGTTGGCGATTTTTGATGACTGGAATCAAAAGATACGCGTTTATTTCTTCTGCGACGTTGCGCTTGACTCGATACATTGCCAGAGGGTTTGTTACTAACGGTTCGTTGTACGCGATCAAAGAAGAGAATGTCAATATTTCAACTGCGTGGGCCAACAGATGGGTGGCCAGAACGCTAACGACTGCTAGTGTCGTTTGGCAGTTTCCTACTGGCAATGCTCAACAACAGTCAACTTCTTCCGATATAAAGACTGTCGTTCAGGAAATAGTGAATCAGTCTACGTGGTCTCCTGGCAATGCTATCGGATTGTTATACTACGGCACAGAAACGCCGTCCGATTCGACACAATACGTTTACGGTCAAGGAGAAGCTACGGTTGCTCGTAAACCTTTACTCACCGTGACGTATAAAAATCCAGGTCCGTTCGCTTCTGGAATGCCATCGATCACGTAGTACAACAACGCCGAACCAAAAAACGTAGGCGGCTTAGGAGAAAACATGAAAAAGCTGCTTGTCGTTGCCATTTTGTTAATTTCGTCTGTGTTCGTTCTAAATGGTTGCGGAAATAATCAGGGACAGACTGTTCCTCCACAGGTTTCAGGTCCTCCGACTGTTTCCATGGTGGCAAATCCTTCTACGATCAATCAAGGTGAATCTACAACTCTTACGTGGACATCAATTGACTCCACGAGCGTAGAGATAACAGGAATTCCTGACGCAACGAGTCCGTCTGGTGTCATAGTGGTGTACCCAACGGAGACCACCGAGTATTCCATAAGGGCCTTGGGTCCCGTTGGAATTTCAGCCCCGGTAAAACTGACCGTCACCGTCATACCTATCGTAATGCCTCCGCCTCCTCCGCCGCCACCTACTGTTGGTGTTGTAACCATGACGATAAACTGGACTTTACCGACGACGTATTCAGACGGTACAGCCATAGAGCAGGCGGCTCTTGACAATCTTGTCACACAGATTTACATGAAGACAACGAGCGATTCTTTCTTGAGCACCGACATTCCTATAGCAACTTCGGTTTATGCGGCCACCAGTATCACTGTGTCTGACGTGACCGTAACCCTTGGAACGACGTATTACTTCAGCGCCAAGATTCATGTAGCGCCGGACGGAACTTGGTCTGAATTCGCTCCAACGGTTCCACATGTTTGGACGTCACCTTAGTATAAAAGAAATTAGTCCTGTAGTATAATGCATAGATGCTCATAGGTTACGCGCACATAGTCAGTAAGTACGACATAGCCGTCGTTCCGTCCATGGCTTTCGGGTACTTCAAGTCCTACTTTAAGCAACTCTTTGGCGACGAGGTCGTCATAGAGAGGGCACAGTCGCACAACCTTCACAAGTACGATATAGTCGGGATCTCTTCCATATCCCAGGACTTCAACATGGCCAAGGACATGGCCTATGTCGTGAAGCAGGTGAACCCGAACGCTCTCGTGGTCATAGGCGGTCAGCACGCTACCTGGTTGCCGCAGACGATGACTCCGGATTTTGACATAGCCGTTAGGGGAGAGGGAGAACAGACGTTCGCGGAGATAGTCTCCTACTGCATGAACGGGAAAAAAGAGTCCGATTTAGAGGCCATCAGGGGAATATCCTTTTACAGAGATGGCGAACTAATAAACAATCCTCCGAGGGAACTCATAAGGCCGCTGGACCTACTTCCTCTTCCCTACAGAGAGGAAGACCCAGAACTCTTAAGGCAAGGTTCCTGTTCCACACTGTTTACGTCCAGGGGGTGTCCTTATAAGTGTGCGTTCTGTAGCAGTTCTGCTTTCTGGAATTCTATAAGGTTTCACAGCGCGGATTATGCTGTTGAACAGATAGAACAGTTAGTGAAGATGGGTGCTTTTCGCATTTCAATAATGGACGACCTTTTTGTTGCTGACAAGAAGAGGTTCGCACAGATCGTGGAAAAACTAAACAGCAGGGGTCTTAACGAAGGATACATTATAGCCATGCAGGTGGCTTGTGATTACATAAATGAAGAATTCGTAAGGATAATGAAGAGCTTTCCTCCTACCGCAAACGGAGAGGTCAATTTTGCGGCGGAATCTGGTTGTCCCAGAATACTGAAACTGATAGGAAAGGGAAACACGGTAGAGGAGAACCAGACGGCGATAGACAGGTTGCACGAAGCAGGACTGAGAGGTGGAACCTCTTGGATGGTCGGCTGGCCGAGCGAGACGTGGGACGAGATGTTGATGTCCTTCGATTTCATCACCAAGAACATACTGAAACTTCCTTACGGTTACTCGTTCAACATACTGATGCCGTTGCCAGGGACCAAGGTGTGGAACGAAGCGGTTGCTGCAGGAAAGATAGAAGTAGAGAATTTTGATTGGAACCGTTTGAGGATATGGGCCCCTCAGATGAACTTCCCTGGTTGGGAGAAGTGGATTAATCTCAGGAGGAAGAACAACACGATATACCTCAACGAGGAGAACGTTCCGATAGAGAGGTTGTACGAACACATATTTTCAGAGTCAAAAAGATTAAACAGAGAAACCGATTAATTTAGCCCTGTAGCAGAATGGCATAATAAAAACCGGTTCACGTTCCCGTCGACTAGTGGTCAGGTCGCAAGGCCTTCAACCTTGTAACGCCGGTTCGAATCCGGTCGGGAACGCACGATCCCGTCATCTAGCGGTAAGGATAGTAGTTTCTCAAGCTATCAACAGGGGTTCGAACCCCCTCGGGATCACATGGGCTGGCAACTTGCCCGACCTCGACTATAGCCGTGCACCTTCCCGGGAGGCAGACACGGTGATGTCGGGAAAAAAGTTGCAACATCTCGCGTTAGTTTAATGGAAGAATTTTCGGCTGTCGACCGAAAGGTAGGAGTTCGATTCTCCTACGCGGGGCATTAAATGTCTGTTCAAACTGACATGTGGTGAAAGTGGAATCACACGAGGCTTTGAACCTCGGTTTCCAGGTTCGAGCCCTGGCATGTCAACATAAATAGTTCGAATTATGATACGTCAACTCCTAATTTATATGTTATTAAAATTAGGAGAAGTGAAATGGCATTTTGTGAAATATGCAACAGAGAAGTTGGAAGATTAGGGTCCCACAAATACTATAGTCACAACATTGAAATGTTTAAATGTGAATTGTGCGACCATATTTCGAAAACTAAAAATGGTTTGACAACACATTTAAAATTTCATTTTAATAAAACAAAAATATTATGTCTTAATTGTAGTAAAGAAATTGGATATTTCAATTTAAATTGTGTTTGGTATAAGAAATTTTGTAATCATAGTTGTGCAGCAACATATAATAATAAAATTGGAAAATTTAATAAAACAAGAAGTTTTGGACCAATTTCAAAAAGAATAAAGAAAGAAAAAATAGATAGAAATCTTTTATCTTTTGAACTGAAATCTGATCAGGAAAGAAGAAAAATTGTTTTACAAGAACAGAAAAATAAATGTAATATATGTTTAAATAATGACGGTTGGTATGGAAATAAATTAGTTTTTCATTTTCATCATAAGGATGGAAACAAAAAAAATAACAGAAGAGAAAACGTAGAATATTTATGTCCTAATTGTCATAGTATAACGGACAATTATGGATTTAAGGGAAAAACCCATATTGGGAGATCGGTTAACAGTAAGCCCACTGCCTCTGAAGCAGTCAATCCTGGTGCAAATCCAGGTCTCCCAGCATGAAATACGATTTCTACATACACACCTACGAGGACGATCCGACCAAGATTTTGGGTCAGATCAGAGAATTCCACCCAGATTCTAAGGCCATTGTTATCCCGGATGAAGGACAACTAAAAAATAAAACGGTCAGGTGGATAACACGATGGTGGGACATAGCAAGGGTAAACAACTCCGAACTCATCGTATCAGTCGATCCTGATTCTACGATGTTGGGCGGTTTCAAGACACCTCTCCCAGATGCTGATTTCTTTGGCTTTGTCATAACGTATAGAAATTATGGCGAAGACAAGAAACAATGCATTCATGCGGGCTATGGCCAGTTTATCAGTAGAAGATTCATCGATTTAGTGTACGATCAGGTGACCGATGACAATCTGCTGAAGAAAGAGTTCATGTATCGAGGCAATCTGATTTCAAGAGATAAAATATTGGCTCATTTGGCTAAACAAAATAACGTTCCGCTTGTTCATTACGACGCAAACATTACTCATTATTAGTTTACGTAAAAATAAGTTTGCTGTACAATACTTGCATGGAGGTAAAACAATGTATATAATTTATAAGTACGTTTTTAAAGTAGACGATTTCTTTTCGGTCGTCATGCCTGGACCAGGAGCTCAAATCCTGAAGATCGGAATTCAACCTGGAATTCAACACGGATTTTATTGCATGTGGGTGCTCGTAAATACCGAAGGTATTCTGGTCGAAAGAAAATTCAGGACGTTTGGAACAGGGCACAAGATTGATAGTCTTTTGGGTCCGCCTTCTCTGCACTACATAGATTCTGTCATCGACGATTCCTATGTTTGGCATTTCTTTGAGGCGATATAGTGTTAAAAATGGAAGATTGGCCGAGTCCGGTTTATGGCGCTAGTCTTGAAAACTAGAGGGTGTAAAAAGCTCCGTGGGTTCGAATCCTACATCTTCCTCATGAGGTGAATTATGGCAATGATACAGAGAGTGGAGTTTGTGTCACAGAAGGTTGCAGAGAGAATAAAGCCCTCTGGAGACTGGGGCTTGATCTCGATCGTGGACGTGTTCAGTCCGCATAGCAAGTTGGCTTACGTCGATTCTGGATGGCGGAGTATTTTGAGACTGAGATTCGACGACGTTGACAGCGACAAGGATGGTTTTCAGGTGTTCTCTTCCACGGACGCCAAGAATACCATCAAATGGCTGGTCGCGAACGAGGAATGTCTGGACACCGTATTCGTTCACTGTTACGCCGGGATAAGCCGTTCCGCCGGTGTGGCAAAGTTCGTGGCCGACATGTATAGGATAACGGATTTTCCGCATCATTACACGCTTTACAACAAGAAGGTTTACAGCACTCTCTTGAACGAGTACTACAAGAGACTGAACGGAGAGTTGGCAGAGTATGGCCGATAGCGGCGGTTTGCTAAACCGTTGGGTGTAAAAAGCCCCACAGGTTCAAATCCTGTACTCTCCGCATAAAACAAAGGAGGATAGCATGAAAGATTCTGTCCGCATAAACGCTTACGTGGTCATCCAGAGGGCCGTGGAAGAGGGCATCGCTTACGGTTACATGCGAGCACACAAACACACTGATAGTCCGAGTGAGGACATCATAAAGACCGATATAGAAAACGCCGTTATGAACGAGATATGTGACGTGCTTATATTTGACAACGAAGATGAAGGAGGTGTATCATGAAAAACTTTTGGGTAAAAATCGGAGAAGCTTTTGGAGCCGTAGGACTCATCGCGCTCGTGGTCATCATAATTATTGTCGGACCCTTCCTTGGGGTCTGGGCGATCAACACGCTGTTCAACACGAACACGGCGTACA
>Ga0315290_10003777_pt1 | contig 10876 bp, 7 predicted proteins | sample YL17G12_0_MG_FD_203627 | JGI IMG/M metagenome (GOLD analysis project Ga0315290, IMG submission 203627) | Sediment microbial communities from Yellowstone Lake, YNP, Wyoming, USA - YL17G12_0 | ecosystem: Environmental > Aquatic > Freshwater > Lake > Sediment | place: USA: Wyoming | collected...
CCCCGGGTTGAAGGCGTTGAGCTGGAGCACGTCGGGCCAGGCCGGAAAGTACGGGTCCCGGCCACAGGCGAGAACCCTTCCCCCGGCAGCAATAAACGAGGCGGGGTCTTTGCGCAGGTCCTCATCGTCTCCCTGAATGAAATATTCGGGATGCGTGGACGCCCAGGGATGGTCGGGGGCCACGTGGTTGGGCACGAAATCGAGGACCAGCCGCATGCCCCGGTCCGAAAGCATTTTGCGGGCCGCCGCGAGCCCCGCGGGACCACCGAGGCGCTCATCCACGACGTAACGGCGAACGCAATAGGGCGAGCCGACGTTGTCCTCCGGCGAAAAGTCGGGAAGTGCCCGGCGGAAATCCTCCAGGAGGCCCTGGTTCCGCATGGATATTTCAATCCCGGCAGGGCTCCGCTCCCAGACGCCCATGAACCACACGGCGTCGAACCCGTAGGAAGCTATCGCATCCCACTCCTGCTCAGGAATCGTGGCAAGATTGACCGTGCGTTGGTATTTCTGGCTCAACTCAGCCAGCCAGACCCAGGTATTGATCTCATAGATGACGGGACTTTTGGACCACGTTTTCATATCACTGTTCCTGGGCGTCTGCGGCACCTCTCAAGAACATGGCTCCCTTGCCTACCTCCAGGGCCCGCTTGGGATCCAGGCAGCCGAAGAGTTGGATGAATTTGGCCACGACCCCGGTCCAGCCGGTTTGATGGCTTGCGCCGAGCCCGGCGCCGTTGTCGCCGTGGAAGTATTCGTAGAAGAGGATGTGGTCGCGCCAGTGGGGATCGGATTGGAACTTCTCTGTTCCGCCGTAGACAGGCCGCCGGCCATGCTCGTCGCGCAGGAAGATGCGGGTAAGACGGTCGGCGATCTCTTTGGCCACCTCGAAGAGGTTCATCATCTTCCCTGAGCCCGTGGGGCATTCGATCTTGAAGTTGTCGCCGTAGTACAAGTGGAAATTCAGCAGCGCCCGGATGATCATGGCGTTCACCGGCATCCAGACCGGGCCGCGCCAGTTGGAATTGCCGCCGAACATCCCGGTATTCGATTCGGCCGGCAGGTAGTCCACCCGATACTCCTGGCCTTGCACGTGGAAGACGTAGGGATGCTGCTCGTGGAACTTCGAGATCGAACGGATGCCGTGGGGGCCCAGGAACTCGTTCTCGTCGAGCATCTTCGAGAGAATTCGGCGGAGCCGCTCCGGGTTGACCAGGGCCAGGATCCCCCGCTCGGCCACACCGAAATGCCCCGGGCCGGTAGGATGGATAGTCTTCTGAAGCTCGGGTATGCGGCGCAGACGCTCATGTAAATGAGCCATCGCCCGAGGAATGCGCTCCCGCTGCCACTTCTCGATTACCGAGGTGGCGCACAGGGGCAGGAGCCCCACCATCGAGCGGACCTTGAGCCGCGTGGTGCTGCCGTCGGGGAGCACCAGCAGGTCGTAGTAGAAGCCGTCCTCCTCGTCCCACATGCCGTCCTGACCGGGCCGGTTCATGGCCGCGGCAATGTAGTAGAAGTGCTCCGCGAATTTCACGGTCATGTCCTCGTAGGTGCGGTCGTGGACGGCGAGTTCGATAGCGAGCTCGGCCATGTTCTGGCTGAACAGCGCCATCCAGGCCGTGCCGTCCGCCTGCTCCAGGTGGCCGCCGGTGGGCAGCGGCGCGCTGCGGTCGAAGACGCCGATGTTGTCCAGCCCGAGGAAGCCGCCCTCGAACAGGTTCTTGCCGAACCGGTCCTTGCGGTTCGCCCACCAGGTGAAGTTCAGCAGCAGCTTGTTGAAGGCCGTCTTGAGGAAGTCAACATCGACCTCGCCGCGCAGGGCCTGCTCGGTGCGATGGAGGAACAAGGTCGCCCAGGCATGGACCGGCGGGTTCACGTCGCTGAAATTCCATTCGTAGGCGGGGATCTGGCCGCTGGGGTGCAGGTAGACGCCGCGGAGCATCAGCTCCATCTGATCCTTGGCGAAGTCGGGGTCCACGATCGCCAGCGGCAGCGTGTGGAAGGCCAGGTCCCAGGCCGCGTACCAGGGGTACTCCCACTTGTCGGGCATCGAGATGATGTCCTTGTTCAGCATGTGGAACCACTCCGAGTTCCGGGAGCTGCGATAACCGGAATGCAGCGGATTGGAGTTGTGCTCGTCCAGCCAGTTGTCACCGTCGAAGAAGAAGAACTGCTTGCTCCAGAGCATGCCGGCCAGCGCCTGGCGCATCACGTTTGCCTCGTCTTCAGTCACAGATGGCGGCGTGACCGACTTGTAGAACTCGTCGGCTTCACGAAGCCTGTCAGCGAAGACCTCATCAAATCGCTTTCCAAAGGGTTTGCTCTTCTGGTTCGGAGAAGTCTTGGAAAGCCGCAGGCAAATCACTTGGGTCTGACCCGCGCCGACATTGACCTGGTAGTGCGCCGCGACCTTGGTGCCCTGCTTGCCGGGATTCACAGCCTCCTGCCGGCCTTGAACCACGCAGTCGTTAATGCCGTCCTTGACGTAGGGGCTCTCGTTCTTTTGCCCGGGGAAAAGCCGCTCGTGGTTTGTTTCGTTCTCGGTGAAGAGCAGCGGTGCCTCGCCTTCGCAGGAAAGAGTGAATTCACCGAGCACCGGATGCGTTGCCGCGACCGCACTCGCGCCTGCCGATGTCTTGATCTGCCTGAGGTTTGGTTTCTCAGCAGATCGGTTCGATTCGGCAATCCACGACGACCAGTCGTTTCGAAACCACATTGTGGGTAGGAGATGCAGTTCGGCCGCGTCCGGTCCCCGGTTGGCCGCCGTGATCCGCACCAGGATGTCTTCCGGACCGGCTTTGGCGTACTCCACGAAGACGTCGAAGTACCGGTTTTCGTTGAAAACGCCGGTGTCGAGGAGTTCGTATTCCAACTCGCTCCGAGAGCGCCTGCCGTTCGTCCCCACAAGGTCGGCGTAGGGATAGGCCGCCTGCGGGTACTTGTACAGATACTTCATGTAGGAATGCGTCGGCGTGCTGTCGAGGTAGAAGTAGTACTCCTTCACGTCCTCGCCGTGGTTGCCCTCGCTGTTGGTCAATCCGAAGAGCCGCTCCTTGAGAATTGCGTCCTTGCCGTTCCACAGTGCGAGCGCGAAGCAGAGGTGCTGTTGGTCATCGGAAAGGCCGGCGATGCCGTCCTCGCCCCAGCGGTAGGCGCGCGATCGGGCATGATCGTGGGTGAAGAAGTTCCAAGCGTCACCGTTCTCGCTATAGTCCTCGCGCACCGTGCCCCACTGGCGCTCGCTCAGGTAGGGCCCCCACTTTCTCCAAGGAGCCTTCTGCTCCCGAGTCTCACCGAGTCGGATGTGTTCTGCGGTCATGTTCGCACGTGTCTTTGGTTCAAAATGGTAGCCTGAGCATGTCCTTGTAATGTCCCGGCGCCGGCTCAAGCTCCGTCTCGGTAAATATAGGGCACTCTCCCCGGCGCAGGGCCACCAAGGACATAGCGATGGTCCGGGACAATGCAAAGGCCTGGGTCGCCATCACGGCCGGAGTGCCGGGAAAGTTACCTGTCGCGATAATCATACTAATCCCTAAAATGCGAACCTTTCAACGCGCCTGCCTGACAATCGGCCCCTAAAACCACCCAGAAGGATGGATTGGTGTGCGTGATTAAGGTGGGCCAGGGGTTGTGGGTATCGGGAGACGCTGGCCTTCGGCCGGCCTAAAAGACTTACGCTACAAAGACTTACCGCTGTTGCCTGCTTCCCTCGATGGCCTGATCCAGGTATAATGGCCAGCCAAATCCGACGGCGGGCCCTGCAGCGTCGGCGTGGAGTTGTTGGAATGACCCAGAAGACCCAATCACTTTTGGGCGGCAACCACTCTGTAGGCCGCGAATTTCCTGAAGTCCATTGTGCCTCGGCGGTCTTTATCGATGCCCCCGAGGGACTCCGACCACCACACGCGTTGGCAGTAACCGACGAAGTCAGTTCCGAGGATCATGTATTGTCGCCAGCACAGGATTCACGATCAAACCAATAAAGGCACGGAGAAATCAAGACATGACCGCAACCACTACGAACGTACTTTCAGCACAGGAAGCCGCCATTGAGAGCGGAAAGACAGTTGTACACGGGACGGTGACCGACCGGGTCCTGCGGCTGTACAACGCCGTCCGCGCCTACGGCCCGCCGCGGGCCAACGTGGATCGGGCGGTCCTGTTCACCGAATCGTTCAAGGAGACCGAAGGTCACCCGCATCGAGGTGACCACGGGCGCACAGGGCCAGGGCCGGATGGATCAGTATCTCTGGCCGTACTACCAGAAGGACATGGCCGAAGGCCGGATCACCAAAGAGTCGGCCATGGAGCTTCTCGAATGCCTGTGGATCAACAACGTGCAGGTCGTCGAGATCAAGTTGAACCCGGTGATGGCCCAAGGTGCAGATGGGTTCGCCCAGTTCCTGGATGTTTGCGTCGGCGGCACGGATGCGGGTGGCCTGGACGCCACCAACGAGCTTTCCTACCTGCTCCTCGAGTCGCTGCGCCCGCTTCAGCTTGTCGGTGTGGACGGCTGCGTCCGGATCCACGCCAACACCCCCGATGCCTTCCTGCACCATGTCGCGGAGTGCATCAAGGACGGCAAGGGCTACCCGAAGCTTTGCAACGACGAAATGGTGATCCCGTTCTATCTCGCAAACGGCGCCACCTTCGCGGAGGCCAACGACTGGGTCATCTCCGGTTGCTGCGAAAACCGGCTGATTAACCGGGAGACCCACGTCACCGGCAACGGGATCATCAACTACGGCTCCTGCGTGGAGATGACCTTCCGGAACGGCAAGCTGAAGGTCCTCAAGGACATCCAGTTCGGATTGCAGACCGGCGACCCCCGAAACTGGAAGAGCTACGACGAAGTGTGGAAAGCGTTTTGCGCGCAGGTTCTCCATCTGGGCAAGCATGTGTTGCTGGTGCATTACATAGCGATGGCGATGAAGCCGCGTTACTCTGCCTCGCCGGCGACGTCCATGCTGAGCGATATAGCTATGGAGCATTGCCGTGACCTGCACACGCACGGCGAGTACTTCCCTGGCGGGCTAGATCACTCTTGCTTCGAGGCCATCGGCAAGGGCACTGCCATCGACAGCCTAGCCGCCGTCAAGCACCTTATCTTCGATACCAAGAAGCTCACGTGGGACCAGCTCCTGACGGCGATGGAGGCCAACTGGGAGGGCCACGAGGCCATCCGGCAGATGTGCGTGAACGCGCCCAAGTACGGTAACCGCATCGAGTGGGTGGACCACGTCGGATACGAGATCGAAACAGTGATCCTGGAGTTCCTGAACAAGCATCCGAAGCCGCACAACCAGTGCTTTATCTTGCGCCAGATCCCGGTCACGTTCCATGTTCCGTTAGGCAAGGTGACCTGGGCCACGCCGAACGGCAGAAAGGCAAGCGAGTATCTCAACGAAGGGATCTCGCCTTCCCACGGCATGGACGTGAAGGGCCCCACGGTGTCGCTCAACTCCATGGCCCGCGGTCGGAACAGGAGCTACCGCGAAAAGGGGGGCGACCTCATCAACATGAAGTTCAGCCCCGCCAGTCTTGCGGGTGAAGAAGGGACGCGGCGACTGATGCATATCATCCGGACCTGGTCCTCGCTGAAGCACTGGCACATCCAGTTCAATATCTTCAACAAGGAAACGCTGCTGGCCGCGCAGAAGGACCCGGAGAAGTACCAAGGCAAGACTGCAATCGTGACCGGCTCCGCGCGGGGCATTGGCGAAGGCATCGCCATGGTGTTCGCTCGTGAAGGAGCGAACGTCGTTATCAACAGTCGCAAGGCGGCCGAGTGCGCCCGAGTTGTGGACAAGATCAAGGCCCGGGGCGGCAGGGCAATCGCCGTGGGGGCCGACGTCAGCAAGAAAAGCGACGTGACCGCCTTGGTGGATGAAACAATCAAACAGTTCGGGGCCGTGGACATCCTGGTGAACAATGCCGGAATTGAAGGCCATCCGTGCCTGACGCAGGACCTTTCGGAAGAGCAGTGGGACCGGGTGTTGGGCGTGAACCTGAAAGGCGTGTTTCTCTGCTGTCAGGCGGTCATACCCCAAATGATGAAGCAGGGCAAGGGTCGCATCGTGAACATCGCTTCTACAGCAGCGATAAGAATGACTTTTTTCGGAAGCCTTGATTACACGGTCTCCAAACACGGCGTGGCAGGCCTGGCTCAGCACCTTGCCTGGGAGCTCGCGGATTCCAATGTCACGGTCAACACGGTTTGCCCCGGTGGCGTTCAAACGCCGCTGATGGAAGCGGGTACAACGCCCGAGTACAGGGAAATGACGGTCAAGCGATTGATTCCTCTGGGACGTTTCTGCACGATCGAAGAAATCGGCGAGGCCGTGAGCTTTCTCGCCAGTGATCGTGCCGCCATGATCACCGGCCAGATGCTTGGCGTGGATGGAGGGATACTTACCGGTTTCGGAGAAAACATGCGGGCCGTGGTGCGCAAACGGATGGCCGACATGCAAGCTGCTCACTCGGAGAAGCACTAATCCCAGGGGCAAACACAACGGGCTCGTTTGGGAGGATGCATGCCGATTCGCGGTGACCGTCAGACTCCGTAGGAAGGCCCAAGAAGGAGGCCAGCGATGATGATTGACAGAAAGCGGATCGCCGTCAATTTGGGCGGTGGCTATGTGCCTGGACTGAATGCCGTCATCACCGGCGTGGTCCTGGCAGCCAACGAACTGGGATGGGAAGTCGTGGGCATCCGTGACGGCTTCGACGGACTGCTCTTCCCTGGGCAGTATCCCGAAGGCGGCCTGATCCGTCTCAGCCCACAGATTGTCGAAAACCTCGCCTCTGCCGCTGGCGCTATCCTGGGCACCGCTGCCCGGAACGATCCTTTCCACGTCCGCTCTGTGAATGCGGAGAACCAGGTGGAGGAGGTAGACCGCTCGGATGAGCTTCTGGAAATGCTCAAGGCAGAGAAGATCGATGCGGTCATTTCTATTGTCGAAGGCCGGGCCTTGGGCATCCTCTACAAACTGGCGCGCAAAGGCCTCAAGGTCGTTGCCGTACCGAAGTCGGTCGAGAACGATGTGGCTGCTACCATGCTGTCGTTTGGTTTCAACAGTGCCCTCAGTTACACAACAGAAACTCTCGACCGAGCCCGGCAGGCGGCCCAATCGACGAGGAAGATCGCAGTGGTCGAAGTCTTGGGGGAACACGCGGGGTGGTTGGCGCTACAATCCGCCATGGCCGTGTGCGCCGACGCGGCCCTGATTCCCGAGGTTCCGTACAACCTTCTCAAGGTGGCGGACAAACTTCGGGAAAAACTCAAGACGGGGCGCACTTATGGACTGGTTGTCGTGGCGGAGGGTGCCGTGCCGGCAGTCGCACCGCAGCCTCAGGCAATTCCGCAAACTGCGCGTTCCCTCAGGGCTTCCCTTTCCCCTGGCGCTACGGGCGATGAAGGGTCTCACGTCATCCATCGTTCTGGCCAGGCAGCCGAGACCGTGGCCCTGGAGCTTCAGCGATTGACCAACCACGAGACGTATCCGCTGGTTCTGGGACAGTTGGTCAAAGGTGGGGCACCAACGCCCGTCGATCGCCAGTTGGGGCTGGGCTACGGTGCCGGAGCAGTGCGGGCGCTGAGCGAGAATCGGGTCGGCGTCATGGTGGCGTTTCAACCTCCGGAACTGACCTTCGTTCCGCTGGCCGAGGCCATCAACAAGGTGCGCACGGTGCCGAGCGGCAGTCTGTTCCTACAGGTTGCCCGATCCCTTGGTATTTCACTGGGGGATTGAGGCGTCGAGATGGAGAACCAGCTTATGAGTACGGTGGCCCCCACAGGACGGGTGCTTAACATTCAGCATTTTTCTACGCACGACGGCCCGGGCATCCGGACTACAGTCTTCCTGAAGGGCTGTCCGCTTCGCTGCAAGTGGTGCAGCAATCCCGAGAGCATCCACCCGAAGCCCGAACTGGCCTACAACCTCGGCAAGTGCACCGGCAAGGACCAGTGCGGCTTCTGCCTGAAGGAATGCCCGGAGTCGGCCATCTTCAACGTGGATTCCGACACCAAGGTGCGGATCAACTGGGACCTCTGCACGAACTGCGGCAAGTGCGTGCCGGTCTGTCCTCCCCAGGCGCTCTATCTCTTTGGCCAAGAGATGACCGTGGACGAGGTGCTCGATGAAGTCGAACAGGACAGTACCTTCTACCGCGAATCCGGCGGCGGCATTACGCTCAGCGGCGGCGAGTGCCTGATCCAAGCGGACTTCGCCGCGGGTCTGTTGGCCGGTGCCCACCAGCGCGGCATCAACACCGCGATCGAGACGGCGTTCAACGTGCCGTGGTCGTTTGTGGGAAAAGTGCTGCCGCACGTGGATGTCGTCCTCCATGACCACAAGCTGACCCTTCCGGAGCGGCACAAGAAGTGGACGGGTGTGGACAACAAGCTAATCCTTGAGAACATCAAGCGGGCCTACGAGACGTTTCCCGACAAGACGTTCGTCGCCCGGACACCGCTCATCCCGGGTGTAAATGACGACGAAGAGCATATCCGGGCCGTTCTGGCATTCATCAAGCCCTACAAGAATGTGGTCGATTACGAACTGCTGCCTTACATGCGCTTCGGCGAGAGCAAGTACGGGTTTCTGGGCCGGGTCTACGAAATGCAGGACTTCAACCCTCCTTCGCCCGAATTACTGGCGCGGCTGCGGGCGATCATCGACGAGGCGTTTGGCCGGAGCGGCAAGCCGACGCAAGCGTGACAGGTAGATCCATAAGGAAACGCGACTATGACAAATGACGATGAACAGGCGAAAGCAGATGACGTTTGCCCAACGAAACGCTCGCGGCCAGGGCGGGTGAATCGTCGGCAATTCGCGGCAACCACCGGAGCACTGTTGGGAGCAGTTGCAATCGGCGAACCGGCCTTGGGCCAGGCTCCGACCGCCGAGGCGGAGAAGGGCGCCAATGACCAGAAACCGGCGCCGGTTCCTGCCGGTACAAAGCAGGCGGCGACTCATGGCCCGTGGGATCCGGCATTGGAAAAGCTGCGCGAATGGGATCCGAAATGGGCCGAGACCTGCGAGAAGATGAGCATGAATCCGTGGGTCAAGGGTGTTTTACCCCGCAAGACTATTGAACTGATCTGCGTAGCCTTGAATGCCGCCTGCACGAACCTCAACCCGGACGGCACTCGACGCCATATTCGCGCCGCGCTCGATGCCGGTGCGACTCGCGATGAAATCCTGATGATCCTGAAAATGGGGAGCGCACTGGCGATCCATTCCTGCAGCCTGGGTGCGCCCGTTCTACTTGAGGAGGCGAAGGCGGCAGGTGTTCAGCCACGGAAGAAGACCAAGGAACCAACACCAGCCTGCGACAAGATGAAGGAGATCGGTCAGTGGAATACGGCGTGGGATCCATTTTACGAACTGGACCCGGTGTGGACGGATGAATTCTTTGCCGTGGCCACTGAGATCTACACCGGCGGGCTGTTCTCGCCCAAGGATGTCGAACTTTTGAGTATCGCCTTCGATGCGTCCATCACCCACGTGTATGCCCCGGGCACGCGCCGTCACATCAAGGCAGCGCTCAAGCTGGGCGCGACCATGGAGGAGATCATGGAGGTGCTGAAGCTCTGCGTCTCCCAGGGCGTCCAAGCCTGCAATCTTGGCGTTCCCATTCTCGCCGAAGAACTCGCCAAAAGGTCGAAATAGGTAATCCGGAAACAACCAGTATGGAAACTCTCAGGACATTTCTCGAACAGCAGCCTCTACTGTCGATGTTTCTCGTCATCGGCCTAGGCTACGCGCTCGGCGGGGTGAACATCCGCGGCTTCAACTTGGGCGTCGGTGCGGTGCTTTTCGTTGGTCTCGGGGTGGGCATGCTGGCGCCCAAGGCGGCGCCCCCCGCGCTGCTTGGCTCCCTTGGACTCGTGATGTTTGTCTATGGCATCGGGATTCAATACGGCAGGCAGTTCTTCGCCGGTCTGACTAGCCCGTTCGGCTTGATTGCCCCGATCCTCTGCATGTATTTCGCCAATGTCTGGCTCAAGCCGAAGCTCCCGGCCGCCACGAGCGCCGGTCTCGAACTCCGGGAAATCGTGGTGCGCAATGCGCAGGTGATAGGGCGTCCGCTGTCAGAGCTTAGCGCAGCGTTGCCCGCCGGCGTGCAAATCGTCGTCGTCCGCCAGGCCCATCAGAACCGGGTTCCGGCGCCCGACATCGTGCTCAATCATGACGACGTGCTGGCAGTGGCGGGCGAGTCGGTGGAGGCACTCGAAAAGGCCCAGGTGCTCATTGGGGAGTCCGGGCCCGGCCGGATCACGAAGGACCGGCTGGATCTTGACTACTTCCGGTTCTTCGTTTCCAAGGGCACCGTGGCCGGCGTGAGGGTGGGCGACCTGAAGATCGCGGGCGTGTCCGAGTTTTCCATCGTGCATGTGCGCCGGGGCGACGCGGACCTCCTGCCGCGGCCCGACCTCATTCTGGATTACGGTGACCGCGTGGGGGTGATGGCCAAGCGCGAGGATCGGGATGCGGTGCGGGCGCATTGTGGCGATTCCATCAAGGGCACCGCCGAGTTCAGTTACGTCTCGCTGGGCGTGGGCATGGCGCTGGGCGTGCTGCTCGGCATTCTCCCCATCCCGGTGCCCGGTCTGGGCACTCTCAGTCTCGGCGTTGCCGGTGGCCCGCTCGTGGTGGCGCTCATCCTGAGTCGTTTCGGGCGCACCGGAAACTGGGTGTGGACCATGCCGGTTTCCGCCAACGTCACTCTGCGCAACTTCGGCCTTACGGTATTTCTTGCCCAGATTGGGATGGTTTCGGGGCCGAAGTTCATCGCCACGGTTCAGCAGTTGGGGCCGCTCTTTCTGGCCTTGGGCGCAGCCATAATCCTCACCCCGATGCTCTTTAAT